>Ga0209759_1000953_pt1 | contig 20596 bp, 18 predicted proteins | sample AraplaCL_Col_mMS_FD_184261 | JGI IMG/M metagenome (GOLD analysis project Ga0209759, IMG submission 184261) | Arabidopsis root microbial communities from the University of North Carolina, USA - plate scrape CL_Col_mMS (SPAdes) (version 2) | ecosystem: Host-associated > Plants > Roots >...
GAGTACGGCACCGGCTCCAGCCGCGACTGGGCGGCCAAGGGCACGCAGCTGCTGGGCATCAAGGCGGTCGTCGCGCGCAGCTTCGAGCGCATCCACCGCAACAACCTGGTGGGCATGGGCGTGCTGCCGCTGCAGTTCAAGGCGGGGGTCACCTGGGCCAGCCTGGGCATCACCGGCAACGAGACCGTCGACATCGAATGGCCGGCGCCCATCACGCCGCAGTCCGAAGCCACGCTGGTCATCCACCGCGCCGACGGCAAGAGCCAGCGGGTGCCGCTGATCCTGCGCATCGACACGCCGATCGAGGTCGACTACTACGCGCATGGGGGCATCCTGCCGTACGTGCTGCGTCAGCTGCTGGCGGACTGACGGGCGACCGGCCGGGCCGCGCGCGAGAGGCCCTGGTGGCGCTGTCATTCTGCGCGGAGCGAAGCGGAGTCGCAGAATCCATCCCCGCCAAGGGGCTCCGCGCACGAGGGCAACGTCGTGGCGAGGGTGGATCCTGCGACTGCGCGCAGGATGACAGTCCGGCTGCGACTGCGCGCAGGATGACAGTCCGGCGGGAACTGCGCGCAGGATGACGGCTTCGTCGCCTACTCGCCCGCGGGAAAGTCGGTCGCCACGCCCAGCGAGCGCCAGCGATCGAGCTCGGTCTTGAGCGACGCGATCTTGGCGTCCATCGCGCCGACGGCCAGGGCGCCGGCGGCAAAGCGCAGCGGCGGGGACGCCTCGTTGGACAAGGTCACCAGGGCTTCGGCAAGCCGCACCGGGTCGCCGGCCTGCTTGCCGTTGCGTTGCTCGAAACTGGCACGCATCGCGGGCCGGCGCGCATCGTAGTCGGCCACGCCCTGCGCCGCGAAGCGCAGCGACTCGGGCGTCAGGAAGTCGGTGCGGAACGGGCCCGGCTCGACGATGGTCATGCGGATGCCGAACGGCGCCAGTTCGTGCGCGAGCGATTCCGAGAAGCCCTCGACGGCGAACTTGGTGGCGCAGTACAGCGAGCCCGCCTCGATGCCGCGGATGCCGGCCGTCGACGACAGGTTGAAGACGTGTCCGCGGCGCGCAGCGCGCAGTGCCGGCAGGGCGGCGCGCGTGACGTTGAACAGGCCGAACACGTTGGTGGCGAACTGGGCCTGGATGTCCTCGGGCGACGCCTCCTCGAAGTGGCCGATGTAGCCGTAGCCGGCGTTGTTGACCAGCACGTCGATCGTGCCGAAGCGCGCGAGCGCGGCGGCCACCGCCTCCCGGGCCTGCGCCACATCCGTGACGTCGAGCGACAGCGACAACAGGCGGTCATGGTCCGGCCCCAGGCGGTCGCTGACGGCACTGCGCTGGCGGCCGGTGGCGACGACGCGGTCGCCCGCCTTCAACGCGGCGGCGGCGATGTCGGCCCCGAGGCCGCGGGTGGCGCCGGTGATGAACCAGGTCTTGCTCATGGTGGAGTCCTTTCGTTGCGAAGGCCTCCATGCTGCGCCGCGGGGGCGTCCGGCAGGCAGCACCAGGCTGGCGATTGATTGCACGATCCTGCCAATCGTGCGGATTGCGTGCAGCCGGGCTTGCGTCCATCCGATGGCCGCGCTCCAATGGGTCCATGGCCGAACCCCTGTCCGAACTCGAGTCCCTTGTCATGCGTCACGCGCGGCCGGGCGCGCCCGCCACGGTGCTCGCCGGCGTGCGCGCGACGATCTCGCGGGTGCCCACCGAGGCCATCCATTGCGTCAGCGAACCCAGCCTCGGCGTGGTCGTGCAGGGCGCCAAGCGCACGGTGGTCGGCGACCGCGTGTTCGAGTACGGCGCGGGCGACTTCGTCGTCGTCTCCACCGACCTGCCGCTCGCCAGCCGCATCGTGCGCGCCAGCGCCGAACGGCCTTACCTGGCCTGCGGCCTGAACCTGAATCCGGCGACGATCGCGTCCCTGCTGCTGGAGGCGCCCGGCGTCGACGACCTCGCGGCCACGCCCTGCAGCATGGGCGTCCAGGCCGCGCCGCCCGAACTGCAGGAAGCCATGGTGCGCCTGCTGCGGCTGCTCGATCGCCCGCGCGACGCGCCGGTGCTGCGCCCGCTGATCGAGCGCGAGATCCTGTGGCGGCTTCTTTGCGGCCCGCAGGGCGGCCGGGTGCGCCAGATCGGCCTGGCCGACAGCCGGCTCGCGCAGGTCAGTCACGCGATCCGCCACATCCGCCAGCACTTCGACCAGGCCCTCAGCGTCGAGGAACTGGCGGGCCTGGCGACGATGAGCGTGTCCTCGTTCCACCGCCATTTCCGCGCGGTGACCGCAATGACGCCGATCCAGTTCCAGAAGCAGATCCGCCTGCAGGAGGCGCGCTCGCGCCTGCTCGCGGATGCCGGCGACGTGGCGGCCGTCGGCTTTGCCGTGGGCTACGACAGCGCGTCGCAATTCAGCCGCGAGTACAGCCGGATGTTCGGCGCGCCGCCGGGGCGCGACGCGGCGCGGCTGCGGCAGGTGGCGCCGCTGGAGCGCGTGGCGGCGTAGGCGACCCTGGCCCGGCGCCCCGCTAGGCTGTCATCCTGCGCGCAGTCGCAGGATCCACGCGTGTCGGGCGGCGTCGTCTCGGGGGTGGATCCTGCGACTGCGCGCAGGATGACAGCTCATTGGTGCCAGGACGATGGCCTATTGGCCGACTTGAGCAAGCGCGCGGCTGAAATCGTCGATCAGGTCGGCGACGTCCTCGATGCCCACCGACAAGCGGATTAGTCCGTCGGCGATGCCCATCTCGGCGCGGCGCTCCGCACCCATCTCGTAGTAGATGGTCTGCGCGACCGGGATGGCCAGCGTGCGGTTGTCGGCCAGGTGGCTGGAGACGATGACCAGTTGCAGGGCATCGAGGAAGGCGAGGGTGTCGATGCCCTCGCGCAGCTCGAAGCTCATGATCGGGCCGAAGCCGCCCTCGAACAGCTTGGCCGCGCGCTCGTGCTGGGCGTGGCTCGCCAGGCCGGGATAGTAGACGCGGGCGACCTGCGGCTGCTGCTCCAGCCATTGCGCGAGCGCCAGCGCGTTGTCGCAGACGCGGCGCATCCGCAGCCCCAGCGTCTCGGCACCGACGGCGATGCGGTGCGCATCCTCGGCGCGCAGCGTGCCGCCCATGTCGCGCAGGCCCTTCTTCTTGACCTGCAGCAGCCCCCACTTGTCGGCCGGGCCCTTCTTGTAGGGCGGCAGGATGTTGGCGTAGCCCGCCCAGTCGAACAGCCCGGTGTCGACCACCGCGCCGCCCAGCGCATTGCCGTGGCCCCCGATGCTCTTGCTGAGGGAGTGCACCACGAGGCCGGCGCCGACGTCGCGGCCCCGCAGAAGCAGGGGCGTGGTGAGCGTGCCGTCGACCACGTAGAGCAGGCCGGCGTCCTTGCAGAGGCGACCGATGCCCTCGAGGTCGGCCACCTGCGTCACCGGGTTCGCGATGGTCTCGACGAACGCCATGCGCGTGGCAGGCGTGATCGCGGCGCGCACGTTGGCCGCGTCGGTGGCGTCGACGAAGCTCACCGCCACGCCGAGCCCCTGCAGCGTCTGCATCAGGCTGTTGGTGTTGCCGAAAAGGAAGCGCGTGCACACGAGGTGGTCGCCCGCGCGCAGCAGGGCGAGGAACACCGCGGTGATCGCGGCCATGCCGGTGGCGAACGTCGCGGTGCCCTTGGCGTCCTCCAGCAGCGTGACCTTGGCCTCGAGCGCGTTGACGGTCGGATTGCCCTGGCGCGCGTAGACGTGGCCGGCCTGGTTGCCCTGGAACACCTCGACCAGGTCGCGCGCCGTCGGATAGTTGAACGCCGCCGACACGTGCAGCGGCTTGTGGATCGCGCCGTGCTCGACCCCGCCGAGGCGGTCGGCATGCAGCAGGCGGGTGTGGGCGCTGTAGGAACGTTTGGGGGAGGTGGTCATGGGAAGGGACTCGGGTGCTTCGAGTCCCATTCTCATGCAGACGCGGTGTCCGCGACTTCTTGTCCGATCAAGGCTTGAGGTCGAACACGAGAACCTCGGCGTGGTCGCCGCCTTCCAGGACCAGCGTCGGCTCGTCGCGGATCTTCAGCGCGTCGCCGGCGCCCAGCTGCTGGCCGTTGACGCGCAGGCTGCCGCGCGCCACGTGCACGTAGGTCAGGCGGCCGGCGGGCAGCGGCAGCTCCTGGCGCTCGTCGCCGTCGAACAGACCGGCGAAGATGCGCGCATCGGCGTTGAGCGTCACCGCGCCGGGCGCCTTGTCGGGCGTGCCGACCAGCGCCAGCCGGCCGCGCTTGCTGGCCTCGGGCACGTTGACCTGCTCGTAGCCCGGCGCCAGGCCGCCGCGTTCCGGCAGGATCCAGATCTGCAGGAAGTGGGTGGCCGAGTCCTTCGAGTGGTTGAACTCGCTGTGGCGCACGCCCGTGCCCGCGGTCATGCGCTGCACGTCGCCGGGAACGATCACGCCCGAGTTGGCGCCGGCGGCGGTGCCGTTGCCCATCGAATCCTGGTGCGCCAGCGCGCCATCGAGCACGTAGCTGATGATCTCCATGTCGCGGTGGCCGTGCGTGCCAAAGCCGGTGCCCGGGGCGACGGTGTCGTCGTTGAGGACGCGCAGGTTGCCGAAGCCCATGTGCGCCGGGTCGTGGTAGTCGGCGAACGAGAAGCTGTGGTGGCTGTTCAACCAGCCGTGGTCGGCGTGGCCGCGATCCTGGGCCTTGCGAAGCGTGAGCATGAATTTCTCTCCAGTCGTTGTGTCAGCGATGCCGCTGATGGCGTGAGAGCAAGTGTGGGCGCGCAGGCGGCCTCGATGATCCAAACGATTCGAACGCTGCGTTGACCGGGCTTGGTTGCCTTCTTGAGCGGCGTCATGGCAGGAGTGGATCCCGCGACTGCGCGCAGGATGACGATCTTCCCGTGGCGCATCCCCTTCACACGCCATCCTGCGTGCAGTCGCAGGATCCACCCCGGCCACGAGGCATCAGTGCAGCGGCGCGTGCCAGGTGCGCGGATCGACGCCGTAGTAGTCGGCCAGCAGCGCGAACAGCGCCGGATGGCGCAGCGCGAGGGCGCCGGCCTGCTCGAAGAAGACCTCGGTGACGACGGCGAAGAATTCGGCCTCGTTGGTGGCGCCATAGTCGCTGATCAGGTCGGCCGGCTCCGGCGCCGGGGGGGCCTCGGGCGCCGACCCGAACCACGACCACTCGGCCTGCGCACGCGCGCGCGCCGCGTCCCGCGCGCGGATGCGCGCCTGCAGGGCCGCGAACTCGCGCGCCATCACGTCGGCCCAGCGCGCGTGCGCGGCGCGCGAGCCCAGGCGCGGCGCGCCGTTGGCGCTGCCGGTCTCCTGGTCGAGCTGGTGCGCGAACTCGTGCAGCACGACGTTGCGGCCGTCGTCCGGCACGCGGGCGCCGTCCAGCACGTCCTGCCACGACAGGATCACCTGCCCCTGCGACCACGACTCGCCCGCCAGCGCGCGACGCTGCTCGCGCAGCACGCCGCCCGGCTCCGTATGGACGCGATCGACCATGAAGGCGCCCGGGTAGAGCAGGATCTGCTTGAGTTCGGGAAACATCGCAGCGCTGCCGTTGAGCCGCAGCAGGCAGGCCTGGGCGGCGATGGTCACGCGCATCTCGTCGGTGACCTGCAGCCCGGCGCAGCCAAGGAACGGCTTCTCGGCCAGGAAGACGAGGATGCGTCGGCGCAGCTGCTGCTGCAGATCCGGCGGCAGCTGCCGATACAGCGGGACACGGCGGCGCAGGATGTTGCGCCAGTCCGCCGGGAACGGCCGGCTTGCCCAGACCTGGCGGCGCCAGGCGCGCCAGCGCGGTCCGCCGGCGATGGCGGCCACCAGCAGCACGGCGGCGGCGAGGACGATGGCGAGCGGCATGGCGTTGCTTTCCCGGGACGCCACGTGGCGATCCCTCCCATATGGCCGCTCGGCCGCAGGATTCAAGCCGCCGGCCGTACGATAGGCAGCGGAAAGCACATCTTGGAAGCGCCCACCCCACCATCGCCCGACGACTCCCCGGCCGCGCCGCCGGCGGCGCGGCGGCGGGCGGAGGATGGGGCGTTCGACGACGCGCTCGATGCCGCGCTCGGCGCGGCCGCCGCGCTGGCCGCGCGCCTGACCGCGCTGGCATCGCTGCCCGATCGTGCCGCGCAGCACCAGGCTCTCCTGCGACTGCCCTCGATGCTGCAGGCGGCCGGCCAGGCGGTGGCGGGGGTCGCGGCGGCCGGGGCCGCGCGATCGTCCGGTGACCACCTCGCCGACCCGCTGACCGGCCTGGCGGACCGCGCGCGGCTCGAGGCGGCCAGTGCCGGCCTGGCACTGCAGTACCCCGATGCCCCGCTGACGCTGGTCGCCGCCGACGTCGACCACCTGCACCATATCAACGATACCTGCTCGCGCGCGACCGGCGACGCCGTGCTGCGGGCGGTCGCCGACGTGCTGCGCGGGCAGTCGCGCCCGCAGGACGTGATCGCGCGCCTGGACGACGGCCTGTTCGTCGTCGCGCTCGGCGGTCCCGTCTCGACCACCCGCGCGCTGCTGGTGGCCGAACGCCTGCGCGCCGCGATCGAGGCCCACGCCTGGGCCACGCTGGGCGCCGGACTGCACGTGACCGCCAGCATCGGCGTGGCCGCGCGGGCGCCCGGCGAGTCGCTCGACGACGCGCTGGGGCGTGCCGGTGCCGCGTTGCAGGACTGCAAGCGCGGCGGCCGCAACCAGGTGCGCTCGCGCGCCTGAACGGCACTTGGGGTAAGCCAGCGCACGCTTGCCGGACGGGCTTGCCGCGCCGCCCGTTAAAATGGTGGGTTGGTCGAACTGCGCCGGGCTTGAATCGCCCGGCAGCGGCTCCACCTCGACCGCACGTTTCACTGCAGGTGCGGCGCCTCTTCGCCGGGCGCCGCCGCCCGCTCCCCACGTTTTCCCTGAGGATTTCCGCCGTGTTCCTGATCTCTTCCGCCTACGCCCAGACCGCGGCGCCCGCCGCCGCCGACAGCGGCATCGGCCAGTTCCTGTTCTTCATCCCGATGATCGCGATCTTCTGGTTCGTGGCGATCCGCCCGCAGATGAAGCGCGCCAAGGAGCAAAAGGAGCTGATCGCCAGCATCGCCAAGGGCGACGAAGTGGTGACCACCGGCGGCATCATCGGCCGCATCTCCAAGCTGGGCGAATCCACCGTGCACATCGAGACCGGAAGCAACGTGGAACTGCAGATCCAGCGCAGCGCCATCGTCCAGATCCTGCCCAAGGGCACGATGAAGTAAAGCAGTGCCGCCGGCCGGGCGCCCATGGCGGCGCCGCGGCCGGGGCCGCCGCTTCGCGCGCCCGCATGGGCCGCCGACGGCGCGACGCCTTCGAGGAATCACCCATGAATCGCTACCCTGTCTGGAAATTCGTATTGATGGTCGTCGCCGTGCTGGCCGGCCTGCTCTACACGGTGCCCAACCTGTACGGCGAGGCGCCCGCGGTGCAGATCTCGGCGGCCAAGCTGACCACCAAGATCGGCTCCGACACGGTCACGAAGGTCGAGCAGCTGCTCAGCGCCGCCAACATCAAGCCCGATTACGTCGCCTTCGAGGGCACGTCGGTGCACGCGCGTTTCGCCGACACCGACACCCAGATCCACGCCCGCGACGTGCTGGCCGCCGGCCTGAACGGCGCCAACGCCGACCCGGACGCCGCCCCCTATGCCGTCTCGCTGAACCTGGTGGCGCGCGCACCGCGCTGGATGTCGTCGGTGCACGCCATGCCGATGTACCTGGGCCTGGACCTGCGCGGCGGCGTGCACTTCCTGCTGCAGGTCGACCTCAAGGCCGCGCTCGACAAGAAGATCGCCACGCTGTACTCCGACGTCCGCGCGCTGATGCGCGAGAAGTCGATGCGTCCCGCGGTCACGCGCGAGGGCAGCGCAGTCGTCGTCACCTTCCACGAGCAGGACGCGGCCACGCAAGGCCTCAATGCGCTGACCGACGCCTTCCCGTACGTGCAGTGGACGTCGGCCCCCGACGGCACCGACGTCAAGCTCACCGGCACGCTCAAGCCGGCCGAACTGGTCAAGGCGCAGGACGAGGCGATCCAGCAGAACATGACCACGCTGGCCAATCGCGTGGCCGGCCTTGGCACCTCCGAACCCGTGATCCAGAAGCAGGGCGCCGACCGCATCGTCGTCGAACTGCCCGGCATCCAGGACACCGCCAAGGCGCGCGACCTGATCGGCCGCACGGCGACGCTGGAAGTCCACATGCTCGACGAGAGCGCCGAGGCGAGCGCCGCGGCGGCCGGCACGGGCCCGGTGCCCTTCGGCGATTCGAAGTACCCGTACCGCGACGGCGGCGACCTCATCGTCAAGAGCGAGGTGGTCGTCAGCGGCGACGACCTGTCCGACGCGCAGCCCGGCCAGGACCAGCAGCGCGCGGGCGCCGTCGTCAACCTGACGATGAACTCCAAGGGCGCCAGCATCATCCACACCGTCTCGGGCGACAACATCGGCAAGCGCATGGCGATCGTGCTGTTCGAGAAGGGCAAGGGCCAGGTCATCACGGCGCCGACGATCCAGAGCCAGCTGGACAAGCGCTTCGAGATCACCGGCATGCACAGCATCGCCGAAGCCAACGACCTGGCGCTGCTGCTGCGCTCGGGCGCGCTCGCCGCGCCGATGGAATTCATCGAGGAAACGGCCATCGGCCCCAGCCTGGGCGCGGACAACATCGCCAAGGGCCTGCACAGCGTCGCCTGGGGCTTTGCCGCGATCCTGGTGTTCATGTGCGCGTACTACCTGCTGTTCGGCGTGATCTCCACGCTGTCGCTGGGCGTCAACCTGCTGATGCTGGTGGCGGTGCTGTCGCTGATCCAGACCACGCTGACGCTGCCGGGCATCGCGGCCATCGCGCTGACACTGGGCATGGCCATCGACGCCAACGTGCTGGTCAACGAGCGCATCCGCGAGGAATTGCGCGCCGGCAGCGCGCCGCAGACGGCGATCTCGGCCGGCTACGAGCGCGCGTGGGCCACCATCCTCGACTCCAACATCACCACGCTGATCGCCGGCCTGTCGCTGTTCGGCTTCGGCTCCGGTGCGGTGCGCAGCTTCGCGATCGTGCACTGCCTGGGCATCCTGACGTCGATGTTCTCGGCGGTGTTCTTCTCGCGCGGCCTGGTCAACCTCTGGTACGGCCGCCAGAAGAAGCTCAAGTCGGTGCTGATCGGGCAGGTGTGGAAGGGCGGCGCCAAGCAGCCGGGCGGCGACGTGCCGCAGCCGGACGACCTGGTCGTCCAGGACGGCGGCGCGGCCAAGGCCGTCGCGACCAAGCAGCGCGGCGCGGCCCGCTGAGCGCCCAGATCTTGCAAGGAAACTGACATGGAATTCTTTCGTATCCGGCGCGACATCCCGTTCATGCGGCATGCGCTGGTGTTCAACATCGTCTCGGCGCTGACCTTCCTGGCCGCCGTGTTCTTCCTGGTCACGCGCGGCCTGAACTTCTCGATCGAGTTCACCGGCGGCACGGCCGTCGAAGCCACCTACGCACAGACGGCCAACCTCGAGCACCTGCGCGGCGTCGTCAGCCACCTGGGCTACGGCGACGTCCAGGTGCAGAACTACGGCACCTCGCACGACGTCATCATCCGCGTGCCGACCAAGGCCGGCATCGACCAGAAGCAGGTGCCCAGCCACGTGTTCGAGGCGCTTTGCAAGGCCGAAGCCGGCACGGTGGGCACCAAGACGGAAACCACTGCCAAGGGCGAGGTGGTGACGCGGCCGTCCTGCGTCGACGCCGCCAAGGCCGAGCCGGTGGTGCTCAAGCGCAGCGAGCTGGTGGGGCCGTCGGTGGGCGACGAGCTCAAGCGCGACGGCGCCTACGCGATGATCAGCGTGGTCGTGGGCATCATGCTGTACCTGGCGTTCCGCTTCGAATGGAAGTTCTCCATCGCCGCGATCGTCGCCAACCTGCACGACGTCGTCATCATCCTGGGCTTCTTCGCGTTCTTCCAGTGGGAGTTCGGCCTGTCGGTGCTGGCGGGCGTGCTGGCGGTGCTGGGCTACTCGGTCAACGAATCGGTGGTCATCTTCGACCGCATCCGCGAGACCTTCCGGCGCTTTCGCAAGCTGACGACGATGCAGGTGATCGACCACGCGATCACCAGCACCATCAGCCGCACGATCATCACCCACTTCTGCACGCAGATGATGGTGCTGTCGATGCTGATCTTCGGCGGCCCGACGCTGCACTATTTCGCGATGGCGCTGACCATCGGCATCTGCTTCGGCATCTATTCGTCGGTGTTCGTCGCGGCCGCGATCGCCATGTGGCTGGGCGTCAAGCGCGAAGACCTGGTGCACACGAGCGGCAAGGGCGAGATCGACCCGAACGACCCGAATGCCGGCGCCGTGGTGTAGATTGCGCAGATGACGCGCGCGCCAGCGCGGACACTCCAGGGAAGCGGAACCACCGGATGGTAGAGGCCAGATCGTCGCCAGATATCGCACGCCGGGCTCGGACGATGTTCGCCGAGCAGCTTGTCGAGGCCGGCGCACGCCTGCTGGCCGCCGTCCTGGAGGCGGCCCGGCTGGCGCTGGACAAGCCCGCCGAGCGCTCGGTGGCCCAGCAGCGCCGCGACACGCTGCAGGCGCTGATGACGCACGGGCAGGAGTGGATCGAGCGCCAGAGCGAGATGCTGCGCGACGCCGCCGTCGCCGACCAGCCGAACACGGGCACCGGGGCGCTCGTCGCGTCGATGACCGGCCACACCCAGAAGCTGATGCTGGTCGACGACGAGACGGTGCAAAAGGAGATCTTCGTCTCCCGGCTGGCGCAGGCCATCGTCGACCAGGCCGTGTGGGAGCTCAATGACCTGAAGACGCGCGTGGCCGCGCTCGAAGGACTCGACGAGCTGGCCGACCACGACCTGTTCCGGCCGCAGCAGCTCGCCAAGGTCATCGTGCGCGCGTTCGTCGAAAGCGACTTCGGCCCCGGCGCCTGGGCCGACGTCGAAAACACGATGAAGGTGGAGATCTCGGCCCTGGCCACCGAGGCCTACCACGAGGCGAACCGGTTCCTGATCGAAAAGGGCGTGCTGCCCGACGTCAACCTGCGCACGCTGATCCGCCGCAGCGTCGACCGTGCCCCGGTCGTGGCCTCGCGCCAGATGCCGATCGAAGACTTCCGCAGCACCAGCGGCGGCGGCGTCACGACCAGCAGCGGCGGCACGCAGTTCGCTCCGACGAGCTATGGCGCTCCCACCACCCAGGGTGGCGGCCAGGCCATGGGCCACGGCGGTCAGCGCGGGCCTGAGGGCTACGGCGGGCAGGGCGGTCCAGGCCAGGGTGGCTACGGCCAGGACGGCGCAGGTCCGGGCGGCTACGGCCAGGGCGGATCGGGCCAGGGTGGCGCCGGCCAGGGCAGCTACGGCCAGGGTGGCTACGGCCAGGGCGGATCAGGCCAGGGTGGCGCCGGCCAGGGCAGCTACGGCCAGGGTGGCTCAGGCCAGGGCGGCTACGGCCATGGCGGACAAGCCGGCCTCGGCGGGCAGAGCGGCGGTGGCCAGGGTGGCGGCGGATACGGCGGCTCCGGTGGCTCCGGAGGGCAGGGCGCATCGGGCCAGGCCGGCGGCAACGGCGGCGGCGCGGCCGGAACCTCGGCCTACGCGGGCGGCGGCGGCCAGGCCGGGAACGGTGGCGTCAACCAGGGCCCTCCCGGCGGCGGGGGCGGCGGCATGGCCGATTTCATGCGCAACACCACGCTGTTGCCCACGGGAGAAGGCGGCGCCCAAGCCGGCGCCGGCGCGCCCAGGACCGGCATCAGCGTGACCGGCAACGTCAAGGCGCCTGCCGGCAGCGGCGGGCAGTTCGTGTCGCCGCAGCAGGTGCAGGTCGACGCCACGCTCAGGCGCTTCGGCCGGACGATGGAGCGCCACGTCCAGGGCTTCATGAACACGCAGCGCGTGTCGATGCCCTCGGGCGAGATGACGGGGGCGATCGCCGCGGCACAGCAGGTGTTCGTCGAGCAGGTCGAAGCACGGCGCAACGAGGGCGTGGTCCTCGCGCCCACCGAGATGATCGAGGCCCTGCGCCAGCAGAAGCAGGAACTCAAGAGCACGGCCAGCACGCAGGAGGAGCGCGCCACGATCGAGGTCGTCGCGCTGCTGTTCCAGAGCATCCTCACCGAGGATCGCATTCCGAGCGCCGTGCGGGTCTGGTTCGCACGCCTGCAGATGCCCACGCTGCGTGTGGCCATGGCCGAGCCCGATTTCTTCTCGTCGGCGCAACACCCCGCGCGGCGGCTCATCGACCGCATGGGTGCGTGCGTGATGGGTTTCGACGCCGCACCGCAAGGCGCCGGCCCGGAGCTCGAAGGCGAGGTGGCGCGGGTGGTGCAGGTGGTCGAGGCCTTCCCCGAGACCGGGCGCAAGGTGTTCCAGACCGTGCTGGTCGAGTTCGAGCGCTTCATCGAGAAGTTCTTCCGCGACCAGAACGAGACGACCAAGAAGGGCGTGTCGCTCGCCAGCCAGGTGGAGCAGCGCGAGACGCTGGCCATCCAGTACACGATCGAACTGCGCAAGCTGCTCGACGGCGTGCCGGTGCAGGACGGCGTGCGCGAGTTCCTGTTCCAGATCTGGGCCGACGTGCTCGCCACGACCGCGATGCGCCACGGCCTGCAGAGCACGCAGACGCGCGAGGTGCGCGAGGCCGCGCTGGAGCTGGTGTGGATCGCCAGCGCCAAGACCACGCGCGAAGAGCGCGCCGAGGTCATCCGCCGCCTTGGCCCGTTGCTGGCGGCGCTGCGCCAGGGCATGTTGGCCGGCGGCGTCCCGGGCGAGCGGCAGGAGACCACGCTCCGAGCGCTCAACGCGGCACTGACGGCCGCGTTTGCGGCGCGCACCGCCACCATCGATCCGGAGCAGTTCGGACGGCTGAAACAACGCCTGGAGGCGCTCGACGAGATCCTGCCGGACGCCGACTTCGAGATCGACGACTCCTTTGCGCTCGACCTGTCGGGCCACGAGTCGGACGAACTCGAGATCGTCGCGGAAGGCGGCGCGACGCCGTCGGCCGGCGCGCTCGCGGCCACCGACGAGATGCTGGTGGGCGCCTGGTACATGCTCGACTACCGCGATCGCCAGGAAGCCGTCCAACTGGCCTGGCAGGGCCTGCGCAAGCAGCTGTCGCTGTTCGTCTCGGCCAGCGGCCGCTGCGTGCTGTTCCAGCGCCGCCGCCTGGCGGCCTTCCTGCAGGCGCAGTTGCTGGTGCCCGCGCAGGACGAGTCGCTGACGATCGCGGCGACGCGCAGCGCGATCGAGAAGATCAACGCGGATCCGGATCGCCTGAAATAGCAACGGCTCCCGCGGGAGCCGTTATTCGTGGGCGCAGCAGGCCGAGATCAGTGGATCAGGCGCTCTTCCGGCGCGACGAACAGCTCGTCGAGGATGAGCGCATCGGGTTCCTCGCCCAAGCTCCAGAACACCATCAGGATGATGATCTTCATGTCGTCCAGGTCGAGCGGGTTGCCGCCGGCGGCCATCGCGCGGTCGATCACCATTTCGCGCATCGGCGGGGGCAGGACGCCGGCCGATTCGAGGAAGGTGACGAAACCGACGGAGGTCTCGCCCAGGGATTCGATCTCGCGATCCGAATACAGGCGGATGGCGTCTGCCGATTGGACGCCCGTGTAGCCTTGCGAGGTGTCTGCCAGGCCGTCGAGCCAGTGCAGCGCTTCCTGGATCTCGTCCGTTTCGAACCCGACGGCGGTCAGCTTGCGCGACAACTGGTCGTGATCCGGACAGGCGTCCGGTCGCCAGTAGTTCTCGTACAGGTAGACAAGGACGTCAAACATGAACCGACTATACCGCAGCGACCGGTGGCGGCAAGCGGGAGTTGGCAGCCGAGAACGGGCCTGTTGGACCTTTGTGAAATCGTCGCCACGAGGGCCGGATTTACATGTCTAGACGGCCCCGAAGGCCTCGATGCGTGCGACCATCGAAGGCTCGCCAACGACGATGCCGGCCTTGCAGGCGCTGCCGTCATTCAGGCGCGCGCCCGCTGCTGCAGCAGGCCGCCCGGCAGGCGCTCGACGACGCCCGCCAGCTCGAGCTCGAGAAGGCGCGCCGCCAGTTGGTCGGACGGCAGGCCGGTACGCGCGGCCAGCGCGTCGAACGTCACCGGATCGTGGCCCAGTGCCGCACGCAGCGCGCTGTCGGGGCCCCGGGTGGCGGGGTCGTCTGCCGCCTGGGCGAAGAGCGAGGGGCGCGGGGTCGACAGCGACGCGGGAAGCGTCTGGCCGGGCAAGCGCAGCTCGCGCAGCACGTCGTCGGGGCTTTCCACCAGCTTGGCACCATCCTGGATCAGCCGGTGGCAACCGCGCGACTGTGCCGAGTGGATCGAGCCGGGGATCGCGAAGACGTCGCGCCCGCACTCGACGGCCAGCCGCGCCGTGACCAGCGAGCCGGACTCCAGCGCCGCCTCCACGACCAGGGTGCCTTGCGCAACGCCTGCGATCAGCCGGTTGCGGCGGGGGAAGTTGTCGGGCAGGGGGATGGCTCCCAGCGGATATTCGCTGGCAACCAGGCCCTGGGCGCCGATCTGCCGCATCAAGGCGGCGTTGCCCGGGGGATAGACGCGATCAAGCCCGGTGCCGACGAAGGCGATCGTGCTGCCCGCACCCTCGAGGGCGCCCTGGTGCGCCGCGGTGTCGATGCCCGTGGCCAGCCCCGAGACGATCGTCAGCCCGCGCGCACTCAGCGCGCGAGCAAACGCACACGCATTTTCCTTGCCCTGAGGCGTCGCACGGCGGCTGCCAACGATGGCGATGCTGGTGGCCGACAGCAATTCGACGCGACCCAGCGTGAACAACAGCAGTGGGGGATCGGCCGTCTCCAGCAGCAACGCTGGATAGCGCGGGTCGCCCAGCGTGACGATGTCGCGCGGCAGCTCGGCCGGCGCGGTGTCCAGCCACTGTTGCGTGGTGGAGAGCCGGGCGGCGTCTTGCGCGTCGCGCCGTTTCAGGACGTCGATGATGTCGCGACCGCACAGCGACAGCAGCGTCGATTCGTCGGCGGCGAGCACCCGCTCGGCTGAGCCGAGCGCCGCCAGCAGCCTGCGCGCGGTGCCGCGGCCGATGCCTGGCGTGGCACCCAGCCGCAACCAGGCGGCAAGTTCGTCGGGGGACAGCATGGGCGCACCGGTCGCGCAGACTCAAAGGGCCGCAGCAGGCGGATAGACGGCCGGACTGCGGTGGGCGCTCGGCCGTCCGGGCTCAGGGCTGCGTGACGCGATCGCCCGGCAGCGTCGGATCGGTCGTATCGAGCACGAGGCCGTAGGCCATGCGATCGAACACGCGGAACACGAACACCACGCCGATGCGCTGGTCAGGCAGCTTGATCGGCTTGGCGTGCTCCTGCGTCTTGTCGGCGCGGACCGCGCCTTCGTGCCACAGCGCCAGCACGGTGCCGCGCTCGAGGCCATCGCGCGCGCCACGGTTGAGCGACACGATCTGGTTGGAGCCGCCCGACATGGCGTCGCCGTACAGCGAGACCACCTTGCCGTCGACCGGCGCGGCCGGCGCGTGCGGCACGAAGGGCGCGAAGTCGCGCACCGTCGCCGGGGCGAGACGATCGCCGACGGCCACTTCTTCCTTGTTGCTGGTGATGGTGAACGTGGACGGGACGCTGAGTCCGCCGGTCGCCGCCCCCGGACGCGCTTCGCCGTCCTGCTTGCGATCGGCCGAGCCGACGTAGCGCGCTTCGTAGCCGAGGATCTGCTTGGTGTCGGGATCGATCAGCGGCTTGGGTTCGCGGAAGATCTGCCAGCTGCGCGTGTTGCCGAGGTCGCCGCTGACGAAGGCGCTGTCACCGCGCTGCAGCAGCATGCGGGTTTCCTGCACGGCCACGACGCGCGGCGCGGTGGCGAGCTGGTTGGAGTCGAAGATCATCGCGTCCGTCAGGAACGGAGCGATCAGATTCATCGGGATGGACGAGATGGCCGCGGTTTCCGAGGATTCGCTGCGAATCGACGGCGACAATTTTTCGGTGCCGGTGACGCCGCCAACGGTGGTTCCGAGTTTCAGTCGGGCCATGCCGTCGATTTTCTCGAGCACCAGCAACTGGCCCGGATAGATCAGGTGCGGGTTGCGAATCTGATCGAGATTCATTCCCCACAGCTCGGGCCAGCGCCACGGGCTTTTCAGGAACATGCCGGAAATGTGCCAAAGCGTATCGCCGCGCTTGACCGTATACGTGTCGGGCGCGTTTTCGACGAGCTCGGACAGTGGAACGCCGCGGGAAGCGACCTGTTGCGCGGTGCTGCGCTGTTCGGGCGTGATGGGGAACGCCTGCGTGACGGAGGGCGCTGCGGCCAGCACGGCCAGTGCCAGCACGGCGCAGTTCAAGGCTGCAGCGGGCTGCGCATTGGCGGAACGTCGGAATCGAAAGGTCATGTCCAGAAAACTCCCGGGCCATCGAAGGCAATTGGGACGCAAGTGAGACGGAACCCGCGCAGGCTGCGACAATTCCGAATCGGCTGGAGTATCCAGCCTGTCAAAAAACTAGCAAATTTGCCGCAGATTCTGCCCGCAAACCCCTGATGTCGCAATGAATCGGACACTCCGTTACGACGGAGATGCCCATTCACCGGGAGCCCGATCGTTGCGACGCTGGCACATTCTGCACTGTCGTTGCAAGAGCGCCGGCTGCATTAACGGCGATTTTCGTGGCAGATTTCCAGGAACTGTCTTTCCATGTCTCAACTCCAGATTCTTCGTTACCCCGATCCGCGGCTGTACACCGTCGCCAAGCCCGTCGCCGAAGTCGACGACGCGATCCGCACGCTGGCCGACGAGATGATCGCGCTGATGTACGCGTCCGACGGCGTCGGCCTGGCGGCCACGCAGGTCGACCGCCACATCCGCCTGATCGTCATGGACACCTCCGAGACGCATGACCAGCCGCGGGTGCTGATCAACCCCGAACTGGTGGCCGGCTCCGACGACTGGATCCTGGGCGAGGAAGGGTGCCTCTCGGTGCCGCAGGTCTACGAGAAGGTGGAACGGCACGCCCGCGTGCGCGTGCGCGCGCTCGACCGCGACGGCAAGCCCTACGAGTTCGATGCCGAGGGCCTGGCCGCCGTCTGCGTCCAGCACGAGATGGATCACCTGATGGGCAAGGTGTTCGTCGACTACCTGAGCCCCCTCAAGCGCGATCGCATCAAGACCAAGATGCTCAAGAAGACGCGCGACGAGCAGAAGCGCTGATGAGCGCCGGCACGCTGCGAGTGGCGTTCGCCGGGACGCCCGAGTTCGCTTCCACCGCGCTCGCGGCGATCCACGCGGCAGGCCACACCGTGCCGCTGGTGCTGACCCAGCCCGATCGGCCGGCCGGCCGTGGCATGAAGCTGACGCCCTCGCCGGTCAAGCAGCTCGCGCTCGACCTGGGCGTGCCCGTGGCCCAGCCGCGCAGCCTGCGGCTGGACGGCAAGTTCCCCGACGAGGCGGCGGCCGGCCGGGCCGCGCTCGAGGCGGCGCGTGCGGACGTGCTGGTGGTGGCCGCCTACGGGCTGATCCTGCCCGAATGGGTGCTGGCGCTCCCGCGCCTGGGGTGCCTGAACATCCACGGCTCGCTGCTGCCGCGCTGGCGCGGCGCCGCGCCGATCCACCGCGCGATCGAGGCCGGCGACGCCGAAACGGGCATCACCATCATGCAGATGGACGCCGGCCTGGACACCGGCGACATGCTGCTGACCGCGCGCGAGCCCATCGCCTTCGACGACACCACCGGCCGCCTGCACGACCGCCTCGCCGCCCTCGGCGCACGCCTGATCGTGCGGGCGCTGGCGGACGCCGCGGCCGGAGCGCTCGAGCCCGTCCGCCAGCCGGAGCAGGGCGTCACCTACGCCCACAAGATCGCCAAGTCCGAGGCCGCGATCGACTGGACGCTGCCGGCCGAGGTCATCGAGCGCCGCGTCCGCGCCTTCGATCCGTTCCCCGGCGCCACCTTCCAGGCCCACGGCGAGACGGTCAAGCTGTGGCGCGCGCAGGTCGAGCGCCTGGACAGCGCCGCCGCGCCCGGCAGCGTGATCGCGGCCGAGGGGCGCGTCACCGTGGCCTGCGGCGATGGCGCGCTGGCCTTGCTGGACGTGCAGCGCCCCGGCGGCAAGCGGGTTGCCGTCGCGCAATGGCTGCAAGGCCAGCCCCTGGCCCGCGGCGACGTGCTCGGCTGAGCGGGCGGGCGGGAGCGAACGGCGTCCGAGTGCTAAAGCAGGGCGCCGGCTGGCCGATAACGGATCCATAGCCCCTTGCCCAGCCATGTTGCGCCGTCCCCTCTTCCTCCTTGCCGTGCTGTCCACGCTCGCCGGTTGCGACCAGCTCGGGCTGGAGTCGGCGTCTGCGGCGGCCGCGCGCGTCGAGGCCGACGGCAAGGCCGTGGGTGCCGGCTGCCGCCACGGCGGCCGCGCGATCGAGGATTGCTTCGCGCTCAACAAGCGCGTCGACAAGGCCGCCATCTACGCCGGCTGGCGCGAGATGGATGACTACATGCGCGAGAACAAGCTCGAGGCCGTGGTCCCGACCTTGACCCCGGCACCGAGGAAGACGGCCGAGGCCGACGACGCCGCGTCCGAGGCCGGCGGCGACAAGACGGCCAAGGCCCCGGCGGCCAAGCCCGAGAAGATCGCCCGCATCGACAAGTCGGCCGCCGAAAAGCCGTCGGAGCACTGAGCATTCAAGCCCTGCTTCGCGCCTTGCGAAGCGGCCGGCCCCCTCGAGGCGTCCGTCCCGCCTGCTCCACCGCTCGCGCCATAAGACAATGGGGCGATGACGATCCCGACGCCGCTGTGGCGCCATCCTGAATTCGCCGTCGGCGCGCGCGAGACGCGCGACGTCGCCCTGGGCATCGGCGCGTGGGGCCTGGTCGCCGGCGTCGCGATGTCCAAGGCGGGCCTGGGGCCCGTGTTCGCCATCGCGATGTCGCTTTGCGTGTTCGCCGGCAGCGCGCAGCTGGCCGCGCTGCCGCTGATGGTGCAGGGCGCGCCGCTGTGGGTGATCTGGGCCACCGCCTTTTGCGTCAACCTGCGCTTCATCATCTTCAGCGCCGGTTGGCGGCCCTACCTGCAGTCGCTGTCGCGGCCGATGCGCCTGTTCGTCGCGTACTTCACGGTGGACTTCACCTACATCGCGTTCATGCGCCGCTTTCCCAAGCCGGTGGACGCGCGGGCGCACGTGGCCTATGTCGCCGGCAACGCCGTCGTCAGCTGGATCGCCTGGCAGGCGACGACCGTGCTGGGCGTCGTGCTGGCCGACGTGATCCCCGAGCGCTGGGGCCTCGGCTTCGCGGGGTCGCTCGCGCTGCTGGGCATCACGGCGTCGCTGCTGGTCGACCGGGCGACCTGGATCGCCGCGGCGGTGGCGGCGTGCGCCGCCCTGGCGGCCTTCGCGCTGCCCTTGCACCTGAACGTCGTGGTCGCGATCGCCGCGGCCATGGCCGTGGGCATCCTGATCGACCACCTCAGCCCCGCGCGGCCCGCGGTGGAGCGCCAGGAGGACGCGGCATGACGGCCGCCATGACCATCGCCGCCATCGCCGGCCTCACGCTGGTGAGCATCGTGACCCGCGGCTTCTTCCTGATCCCCGAGCGCGAGCTGCCGATCCCGGCCTGGTTGCGCGAGGCCTTGCGCTATGCGCCGCTGGGCGCGCTGGTGGCGGTGCTGTTGCCCGAGATCGCCATGACGGACGGCCACCTCGTCCACACCTGGCGCGACGCGCGCCTGTACGCCACGGCCACCGGCGTCCTCGTGTTCCTTGCCACCCGCAGCCTGCTCGGGACGATACTTGCGGGTACGGCGGTGCTGCTTGCATTGCGGCTGGGCCTGGGCTGGTAGCGGCCGGGCCTCCTCGATTCCTTCCTCCTTCAGAACTGCGTGAATCCCATGAAAGTGACTCGTTTCTCCGACCTCGTCGCGTCCGGCCAGGTGTCCGGCAAGCGCGTGTTCATCCGCGCCGACCTCAACGTGCCGCAGGACGACGCCGGCAACATCACCGAAGACACCCGCGTGCGCGCCTCGGTGCCGTGCATCCGCATGGCGCTGGACGCCGGCGCCGCCGTGATGGTGACGAGCCACCTGGGCCGTCCGACCGAAGGCGAGTTCAAGCCCGAGGATTCGCTCGCGCCCGTCGCCAAGCGCCTGTCCGAGCTGCTGGGGCGCGAGGTGCCGCTGGTGTCCAACTGGGTCGACGGCGTCGATGTGAAGCCGGGCAGCGTGGTGCTGCTGGAGAACGTGCGCGTCAACAAGGGCGAGAAGAAGAACAACCCCGAGCTCGCCAGGAAGATGGCCGCGCTGTGCGACATCTTCGTCAACGACGCGTTCGGCACCGCCCACCGCGCCGAGGCCTCCACCTACGGCATCGCGGAATACGCGCCGGTGGCCTGCGCCGGCCCGCTGCTGGCCGCAGAGATCGACGCCATCACGCAGGCGCTCGCCAACCCCAAGCGCCCGCTGGTGGCGATCGTCGCCGGCAGCAAGGTCTCGACCAAGCTGACGATCCTGCAGGCGCTGTCGGCCAAGGTCGACGGCCTGATCGTGGGCGGCGGCATCGCCAACACCTTCATGCTGGCGGCCGGCCTGAAGATCGGCAAGAGCCTGGCCGAGCCCGACCTGGTGG
>Ga0209759_1000955_pt1 | contig 20524 bp, 15 predicted proteins | sample AraplaCL_Col_mMS_FD_184261 | JGI IMG/M metagenome (GOLD analysis project Ga0209759, IMG submission 184261) | Arabidopsis root microbial communities from the University of North Carolina, USA - plate scrape CL_Col_mMS (SPAdes) (version 2) | ecosystem: Host-associated > Plants > Roots >...
GGCTTCGTCGGTCAGAAATGCATAGTGCTGCGCCGTGATGTCTCCCGCCTTCTCGTAGAAATCGAGCGACACGCCGTTGTCGAGCTGGACGACCAGCATCGCGCCGAATGGCGTCGGCGCCGGCAGTTCGAGAAGCTCGGCGAGAAAGCGGCTCGACGCATGCTTGTCGCGGCACCAGACGATCGTATGGTTCAGCTGGACGTTCATGACGGGTCCCCGGAACGGGGCGCGAGGATGGGCATGGACACACGATAGCCGATTGCGGCCGGTGTGCAAGCCCGTCGCTCGTGCCGTTACCCGCCTACTCGCCTGCCACCGCCGGTCCGCCCGAATTGCCGCGGCGGTTGCGGCGCTTCTCGCCCCACACGCGGAACCGGTCCATGTACAGGTAGACCACCGGCGTCGTATAGAGCGTCAGCACCTGCGACATGATCAGGCCGCCGGCGATCGCGATCCCGAGCGGCGCGCGCAGCTCGGCGCCGTCGCCGTGGCCGAACGCGAGCGGCAGCGCGCCGAGGAGCGCCGCCATCGTCGTCATCATGATCGGTCGGAAGCGCAGCAGGCACGCCTCGTGGATCGCATCGAACGACGACTTGTTGCCGTTGCGCGTCTGGTCGATCGCGAAGTCGACCATCATGATCGCGTTCTTCTTCACGATACCGATCAGCAGGATCACGCCGATCAGCGCGATGATGCTGAACTCGGTCTTGAACAGCAGCAGCGCGAGCAGGGCGCCCACGCCGGCCGACGGCAGTGTCGACAGGATCGTGATCGGGTGGATGTAGCTCTCGTACAGAATCCCGAGCACGATGTAGACGGCCAGGAGTGCCGCGAGAATCAGGATCGGCTGGTTGTTCAGCGACTGCTGGAACGCCTGCGCGGTGCCCTGGAAGCTGCCGACGATCGTCGGCGGCACGCCGATCTGCGCCATCGTCTGGTAGATCACCTGGGTCGCCTGAGACAGCGACACGCCCGGCGGCAGGTTGAACGAGATCGTCGTCGCGACGAACAACCCCTGGTGGTTGACCGACAGCGGCGTCGTGCTCGGGCCGAAGGTCGCGATCGCGGAAAGCGGAATCATCGTCGACTTCGACGTCGACACCGCCGCGCCCGACGACGCGCTCGACTTGCCGCTCGACGCGATCGAGTTCAGCGCCTGGTTGCGCGCCGAATCGGACGCGATCGCCGCGGCGCTGGTGGCGGCCGTCCCGGCGCTCGACGTGCCGGCCGAGGTCGCGACGAAGGTACCGGCCGCGGCGTTGGTCGTCTGCGAGCCGTTCGCGCTGCCTCCCGACGTGCTGATCCACACCTGGTTCAGCATCTCCGGGCTCTGCCAGTATTTCGGCGCGACTTCCATCACGACGTGGTACTGGTTCAGCGGGTTGTAGATCGTCGAGACCTGGCGTTGGCCGAACGCGTCGTACAGCGTGTTGTCGATCTGTGCGGGCTTGATGCCGAGCCGCGCGGCAGTTGCGCGGTCGATCGTCACCATCGCTTCGAGGCCGCCTTGCTGCTGGTCGGAGTTCACGTCGGTCAGCTCGGCGCGCTTCTGCAGCGCCTCGGTCAGCAGCGGCCCCCACTTGTACAGCTCGGCGCTCGAATCGCCGAGCAGCGTGAACTGGTACTGCGCATTGCTCTGCCGGCCGCCGACGCGGATGTCCTGCGCGGCCTGCAGGAACGTGCGCGCACCCGCGACGTCAGCGAGCGGCTTGCGCAGCTGCTGGATCACCTGGTCGGCCGACAGCTTGCGCTCGGTGCGGTCCTTCAGCGTGACGAACATGAAGCCCGAGTTGGTCTGCGTGCCGCCGGTGAAGCCCGCGACGCTCTTCACGTTCGGGTTCGCCTGCACGATCCGCATCATCTCGGAGAACTTCAGCTTCATCGCCTGGAACGACGTCGACTGGTCGGCCTGGATGCCGCCGATCATCAGCCCGGTGTCCTGCTGCGGAAAGAAGCCCTTCGGCACGACGATGTACAGGTAGACGTTCAGGCCGATCGTCGCGAACAGGATCAGCAGGACCAGCAGCGGACGGCGCAGCGCCCACGACAGCGTGCGCTCGTAGCCGCGCTGCATCCGCGTGAAGAAGCGCTCGAGGAACCGGCCGAGGCGGCCTTCCTCTTGCACCTCGTGCGACTCGCGCAGCAGCCGCGCGCACATCATCGGCGTGACGGTGAGCGAAACGGCGAGCGACACGCCGATCGCGAGCGACAGCGTCAACGCGAATTCGCGGAACAGGCGCCCGACGATGCCGCCCATCAGCAGGATCGGCAGGAACACCGCGACGAGCGAAATGCTCATCGACAGCACGGTGAAGCCGACCTCGCGCGCGCCGTCGAACGCGGCCTGCAGCCGCGGCTTGCCGTTCTCGATGTGACGCGTGATGTTCTCGAGCACGACGATCGCATCGTCGACGACGAAGCCGGTCGCGACGATCAGCGCCATCAGCGACAGGTTGTCGATCGAGAAGCCGAGCAGGTACATCGCGCCGAACGTGCCGATGATCGAGATCGGCACCGCGACGCTCGGAATCAGCGTCGCGCGCCAGTTGCGCAGGAACAGGAACACGACCATCACGACGAGGCTCACCGCGATCAGCAGCGTGTGTTCGGTGTCCTTCAGCGACGCGCGGATCGTCGTCGAACGGTCGAGCACCGGCGTCACCGTGATGTCGGCCGGCAGCGACGCGGTGAGCTGCGGCAGCGCCGCGCGCACGCGGTCGATCGTCTCGATGATATTCGCGCCGGGCGAGCGGTAGAGGATCACGAGCACCGCGCGCTTGCCGTTCGACAGGCCCAGGTTGCGGAGGTCCTCGACGCCGTCGACGACCTCGGACAGGTCGGACAGCCGCACGGCCGCGCCGTTGCGGTAGGCGACGACCAGGTCGCTGTACTGCGACGCCTGCGAGGCCTGGTCGTTCGTATAGAGCTGGTAGTGCTTCGGGCCGAATTCGATCGCACCCTTCGGGCTGTTCGCGTTCGCGGATGCGAGCGCGGCCCGCACGTCCTCGAGGCCGATTCCGTAGTGGAACAGCGCGTGAGGCTCGAGCTCGACACGCACGGCCGGGTTCGCGGAGCCGCTCACCGACACCTGGCCGACTCCGTCGATCTGCGACAGCGACTGTTGCAGCACCGTCGACGCGGCGTCGTACAGCTTCGCGGGCGACGACGTTTCCGATGTCAGCGACACGACCATGATCGGCGAATCGGCCGGGTTGACCTTGCGGTACGTCGGGTTGCTCTTCAGTGATGCTGGCAGGTCGGCGCGCGCCGCGTTGATTGCGGCCTGCACGTCGCGCGCGGCGCCGTCGATGTCGCGGTTCAGCCCGAACTGCAGGATGATCCGTGCGTTGCCGACGGTGCTGGTCGACGTCATTTCGCTGACGTCGGCGATCGAGCCGAGGTGCCGCTCGAGCGGGCTCGTCACGCTGGTCGCGACCGTCTCGGGACTCGCGCCGGGCAGCGACGCCTGCACCGAGATGGTCGGGAAGTCGACCTGCGGCAGCGGCGACACCGGCAGCTTGATGAATGCGAACAGGCCCGCGAGCGCGACGCCGAGCGCGAGCAGCGTCGTCGCGACCGGGCGGGTGATGAAGGGACGCGACAGGTTCATCGCTTATGCGCCCGTGTGCTTGCCGGTGTCGCGGCCGGGGCCGTGCCGTTCGAACCAGCCGCGCACGCGCCGTGCGAGGCTGTCGAAGCCGAGGTAGATCACCGGCGTCGTGAACAGCGTCAGCACCTGCGACACGATCAGGCCGCCCGCGATCGCGATCCCGAGCGGCTGGCGCAGCTCGGAGCCCGCGCCGGCGCCGACGATCAGCGGCACCGCGCCGAGCAGCGCGGCGAGCGTCGTCATCAGGATCGGCCGGAAGCGTAGCAGGCACGCCTGGTAGATCGCCTCACGCGGCGGCTTGCCTTCGACGCGCTCGGCCTCGAGCGCGAAGTCGATCATCATGATCGCGTTCTTCTTCACGATGCCGATCAGCAGCACGATCCCGATGATCCCGATGATGTCGAGGTCGTGCCCGGTAATCATCAGCGCGAGCAGCGCGCCGACGCCGGCCGACGGCAGCGTCGACAGGATCGTGATCGGGTGGATGTAGCTCTCGTATAGCACGCCGAGCACGATGTACATCGTGACGACCGCCGCGAGGATCAGGAACAGCTGGTTCGACAGCGACGCCTGGAACGCGAGCGCCGCGCCCTGGAAGCGCGTCTGGAACGAGCCGGGCAGGCCGATGTCCTTCTCGGCGGCGTCGATCGCCTTCACGGCTTCGCCGAGCGATGCGCCCGGTGCGAGGTTGAACGAGACCGTCGTCGACGGGAACTGCGACAGGTGTGCGACGAGCAGCGGCGACGGCCGTTCATGGAACGACGCGATCGACGACAGCGGCACCTGGCCGCCGCCCGCTGACGGCAGGTAGATGTCGTTCAGCGATTCGGCGTAATGCTGCTCCTTCGGCTCCGACTCGAGAATCACGCGGTACTGGTTCGACTGCGTGAAGATGGTCGACACGATGCGCTGGCCGAACGCGTCGTACAGTGCGTTGTCGACGGTCGCCGGCGTGATGCCGAAGCGCGCGGCGCTCGCGCGGTCGATCTCGATGTAGACCGACTGGCCGTTGCTCTGCAGATCGGTCGCGACGTCGGCGAGCGACGGCTCCTGCTGCAGCCGCGTGACGAGCTTCGGCACCCAGGTCGCGAACTCGTCCGGATTCGGGCTCGTCAGCATGAACTGGTACTGCGTCGGGCTCACGGTCGAGTCGATCGTCAGGTCCTGCACCGACTGCATGAAGAGCGTGATGCCGGTCACGTTCGCGACACGCTGCTGCAGGTTGCGGATGATCTGCGCGGCCGACTCGGCGCGCTCGTCGCGCGCCTTCAGGTTGATCAGCATCCGGCCGCTGTTCAGCGTGATGTTGCTGCCGTCGACGCCGATGAACGACGTGAGGCTTTCGACGTTCGGATCCTTGAGGATCTCGGCCGCGAGCGCCTGCTGGCGTTCGGCCATCGCGCCGTACGAGATCGACTGCGGCGCCTGCGTGATCGCCTGGATCACGCCGGTATCCTGCGCGGGGAAGAAGCCTTTCGGCACGTACACGTAGAGCAGGGCGGTGAGCCCGAGCGTCAGCAGCGCGACGACGAGCGTCGAGCGCTGGCGGTTCAGCACCCATTCGAGCGCGACCGCGTAGCGCGCGATCACCCAGTCGATCGCGCGGTGCACGCGCGCCTCGAAGCGGTGGCTTTCGGGCGGCGGCGAATGGCGCAGCAGCTTTGCGCACATCATCGGCACGAGCGTGAGCGACACGATCGCCGAGATCACGATCGTCACTGCGAGTGTGATCGCGAACTCGTGAAACAGCCGGCCGACCACGTCGCCCATGAACAGCAGCGGGATCAGCACCGCGATCAGCGACACCGTCAACGATATGATCGTGAAGCCGATCTGCCGCGAGCCCTTCAGCGCGGCCTCGAGCCCCGAATCGCCTTCCTCGACGTAGCGGGCGATGTTCTCGATCATCACGATCGCGTCGTCGACGACGAAGCCGGTCGCGATGGTGAGCGCCATCAGCGACAGGTTGTTCAGCGAGAAGCCGGCCATGTACATCACCGCGAGCGTGCCGATCAGCGACAGCGGCACCGACAGGCTCGGGATGATCGTCGCGTAGACGTTCGCGAGGAACAGGTACATCACCAGTACGACGAGCCCGACCGCGAGCAGCAGCTCGAACTGCACGTCGCGCACGGCGGCGCGGATCATCGTCGTGCGGTCGGTGACGATCTGCACGTCGAGCGCGGCGGGCAGCGTCTCCTGCAGCTTCGGCAGTTGCGCCTTGATCGCGTCGACGGTCGCGATCACGTTCGCGCCCGGCTGGCGCTGAACGTTCAGGATGATCGCGGGCTCCGAGTTCACCCACGCGCCGAGCTTGGTATTCTCCGAGCCGGCGACGACCTTCGCGACGTCGGTCAGCATCACCGGACGGCCGCTCTTGTAGGCGACGACCGCGTCGTTGTATTGATCGGCGCTGGTGAGCTGGTCGTTCGCGTTGATCGTGTATGCGCGCGTCGGGCCGTCGAAGTTGCCTTTCGGCGTGTTCACGTTCAGGTTCGAGATCGTCGTGCGCAGGTCGTCGAGGTTCATCCCGTACTGCGCGAGCGCGGTCGGGTTCGCCTGGATCCGCACGGCCGGCCGGTTGCCGCCCGACAGGCTGACGAGGCCGACACCCGCGATCTGCGAGATCTTCATCGCGAGGCGCGTGTCGGTCAGGTCCTGCACCTGCGTGAGCGGCAAGGTCTTCGACGTGATGGCCAGCGTCAGCACCGGCGCGTCGGCCGGATTGACCTTCGCGTAGATCGGCGGGGCGGGCAGATCGGACGGCAGCAGGTTGCCGGCCGCGTTGATCGCGGCCTGCACTTCCTGTTCGGCGATGTCGAGCGGCAGGTCGAGTGAGAACTGCAGCGTGATCACCGATGCGCCGGCCGAGCTTTGCGACGACATCTGGTTCAGCGACGGCATCTGGCCGAACTGCCGCTCCAGCGGCGCGGTGACCGACGACGTCATGACCTCCGGGCTCGCGCCGGGATAGAAGGTCTGGACCTGGATCGTCGGGTAGTCGACTTCGGGCAGCGCGGCGAGCGGCAGGAAGCGCAGCGCGACGAGGCCGGCCAGCATGATCGCCGCCATCAGGAGGGCGGTGCCGACAGGCCGGAGAATGAAGAGGCGGGACGGATTCATCGAGCGGCCCGCGCGTTACTGGGCCGCGGGGGCCGCAGCCTGCGACGCGTCGTGCTTGTGTCCGCCTCGGTGGGCGGCCGCACCCGATGCGCCGGACGCCGCGCCGGCGCCATGCGCGCCCGACGCGCCTTTCGGCTTGTCGGCCGGGATCGTGATCTTCGCGCCCTCGCGCAGCCGGTCGGAGCCGTCGGTGACCACGCGCTCGCCGATCGCGACGCCGCTGACGATGCTGGTGCGCTCGCCGTCGACCGGGCCGACCTTGACCTTGCGCACCGTCACCGTGTTGTCGGGTTTCACGATGTACACGAACTGGCCGATCGAGCCCGTCAGCACGGCGGCCGTCGGCACGATCGTCGCATTGCGCATCACGTCGACCAGCAGCCGCGTGTTCACGAACTGATTCGGAAACAGCAGGCCTTCCTTGTTGTCGAAGGTCGCGCGCAGCTTGACCGTGCCGGTGCTCGTGTCGATCTGGTTGTCGAGCGTTTCGAGCGAACCCGTCTCGAGCGGCACGGTGTTGTTGCGATTGTAAGCGGTGACCGACAGTTTCTGGCCCGCGTTTACCTGCTTGACGATCTGCGGCAGGTTGTCCTCCGAGGTCGTGAAGATCACGCTCATCGGCTGCAGTTGCGTGATCACGACGATCCCGTTCGTGTCGCCCGCAGTCACGTAGTTGCCGGGGTCGACCTGGCGCAGGCCGACGCGGCCCGACACGGGCGCCGTGATGCGCGCGTACGTGAGGTTCAGTTTCGCGGAGTCGATCGCTGCCTGGTCGGTCTTCACCGTTCCTTCGTATTGCTTGACGAGTGACGCCTGGGTGTCGACCGTCTGCGACGCGATCGAGTCCTGCGACAGCAGCGTCTGGTAGCGCTTCAGGTCGATGCGGGCCGTCGCGAGCAGCGCCGAGTCGCGCGCGTGCGTGCCTTCGGCATTCTCGAGCGCGACCTGGTAGGGGCGCGGGTCGATCTGCGCGAGCAGGTCGCCTTTCTTGACGATCTGGCCTTCCCGGAACGCGACCGACTGCAGATAACCCGACAGCTGCGTCTTGACAGTCACGCTCGCGAGCGGCGTCACGGTGCCGAGCGCGGACAGCACGATCGGCATCTCGCCCTGCGTCGCGGTCGCGACCGATACGGGCTGCGGAACGTTCGCCATGGCGGCGGGGCCGCCGCGGCCGCGATGGCCGCCACTGCCGCCGGCGCTCGCGCCGGAGGCCGCGTTGCCTGCCGCCGACGCGTCCGCCTGCGTACGGCTCCACGGGTGCCACCACAGCAAGCCGCCGATGACGACGACCGCGAGCGTCCCGATCACCAGCGTGCGGCGCGGGCGGCGCGCGGCGGGGGAGGCGGGATCCTTCGAAGGGGGCGTGGGCTTTTGTTGGTTGTCCATCGTGTTCTGTCAGGAAGACGGCGCGGCGGGCCGGGAGACGGGCTTGGGGCGGCGCGTGGGCATGCGGTGCCGGAGGGCCGGCTCGGTCCGGGCCCTTCCGGTCCGCGCGCGGGAAAAAGAAAAGAGCGGTGCGCGCCGCGGATGCGGCGCGACGATGGGCATGATGCTACGTCCCGTCCCCGTTACAGTCCAGTCGTCTATCTTTCAACGGGTTACGGTCGTTACATAAGGCGACAGGACGATGACGGACCGATTACACGGCGCTGCGCCGGGCTGGCGCGCCGCCGATCTCGCGGGTGATTTTCGCGATGCATTCGTGCAACGCGGGCACCACGTGTTCCTGCAGCCATTCGGGCGGGCACTGACTGGATGCGCCGCCGCAGTTCACCGAATAGCGCTGGCCCGACGGGCCGACGAAACCGGCCGCGACCGCGTTCAGCCCTTCACGCCATTCGCCGATCGCGATCGCATGGCCCGCGCGCATTGCGTCCTCGAGACCGGGGGTCAGGCGCGCCGATACGTGCGGCCAGTCATCGCCGGCCGTCGCGCGCAGCGCGTCGAGCAGCGCGCGGCGCTCGTCGTCCTCCAGTGCCGCGAGATACGCGCGGCCGACCGCGGTGCGTGCGATGTCCATCCGCGAGCCGATCTCGAGGCGCGTCACGAGCACGGCCGAGCGCGGCCGGATCACGTCGATCGCGACCATGTCGAGCCGGTCGCGCACCGCGAGGTGCACCGACAGCGACGTGCGCTCGGCGAGTTCGATCATGAACGGCCGCGAGCGCGCGCGAATGTCGAAGTTGCGCAGGAAGCCGTGGCTCAGCTCCAGGACCGACGCGGTCAGCACGAAGCGCTCGCTGTCGGGCAACTGGAACAGGAAGCCGGCGCTGACGAGGGTCGCCGTGATGCGTGACACGGTCGGCTTCGGGATGCCCGTCAATTCGGTGAGCTCGCGGTTGCTGACCGGGGCGTCGGCGGCCGCGATGCGCCGCAGCACGGCGAGGCCGCGCGCGAGCGCGGTGATCTCGTCCGGCGACGATTCGCGGTCTCGGGGCGCGGGAGGCGTTACAGGTGTCGACACGAGGGATTCTCTCTATTTCCGAAACTCGATTTCAATTTTGTTGGTATTGTAGGATGATTGTCAAAAGATGCATGTTCCATGGGTGAATCGTTCATCGGATGAGATTTTACGGGTTCACCCTTGGTTTATTAGGAAAGCGCTCAAATGAGCATTGCCGGAAAGCGAACAAACCGGTGCAAATACCGCTTGACTTGTCGGGCGGAAACGGAAAGAATGTCTCACGTTTTCGAAACATCGTTTCAGGAGTTTAACCGGCAACGGTGTTTCGCGCAGTCTCTCAGGTTCTAGCACGGCCCTCGGAATGGCTAGAACTTTTTTAGCGCCACGGTCTCCGTGGCGCTTTTTTTTGCCCGTCCGCCGGACGCGTCAGGTCCGTATTATCCCCCGATCGCTGAAATCGCCCGTTCGACCGGGCTCGTGCGCACTCGCGTGCGCGTGGCGCGCGCAAAAAAAAGCGCGATGCCCGCAATGGGCATCGCGCGTAAACCGGCGTGGAGCGCCGACGAATGAACGGTGATGAAGAAAGGGACGCCCGGTCAGGGACGCCCGGTCAGGGGCGGCCTGCCAGGACGCTAACCCCCTCGTGCGAAGCGGTCAGGCCTTCGCGAGCTTGATGCTGGTCGGCTCGGCCGTCAGGTAGCCGACGCTGGCGCCGAAGCGGTCCTTGAAGTTCGCGCGCACGAGCGGATCGAGCGTCGGCTTGACCTTGTCGTGCAGCGGCGACTCCCAGTCGCCCGCGTGCTGGAAGTTGCTCATGATGTAGGTCCAGCCGTTGATCTCGTCGACCGCGTGCAGGCCCGTCGATTCGGCGCCGGCCGGGCACGACAGCACGCGCGCGAGCGACTTCGTGTCGACGTTGTACGCCCACAGGAAGTTGTTGACGTGCATGCCCGAGTCTTCGCCGATGAAGAGCGTGCGCAGCTTCTCGGAGAACTTCAGGTTGTCGGGGTTCGCGATCTTGTCCGGGTTCGCCAGGTTGCCGAGCGCATCGGCCGCGGCGAGGTCCTCGCCGACGAGCGCGGCCGGCGCGCCCATGTCGACCGGCACCCACTCGCTGTCGATCGCGCCGCCCGTCGTGTCGCGCTGGCCGGCCTTCAGGTTCAGCGCGTAGACCGCGCCCGAGGCGATCTTCTTGTCGACCGCGACGTCGCGCGACGCCGCGTTGCCCTGGACCATCGACGTCTCGATCCGCGACATCGCCGTGTAGACGATCTTGTCCTTCGCGTTCACGGTCGTGCCTTCGAGCTTCGTGAACGCCATGCTGCCGCCGAGCAGCGCCGCGTAGCGGTGCGTCTCGAGGAACGCGGCCGCTTTTTCCATGCCCGGCTTCACGCGGATCCAGTTGAACTTGCCGCCGAAATGGATCTTCGTGTAGCTCGCATCGTTCGGGTCGGTGGTCACAAGGTCCATGATGTCCGACGCCTTCAGCGTGTTCGCGAGCGTTTCGATCTCGCCGCTGGTCGCATGGCCGATCCTGATCCACGTGAGCGTCGCGGTGCCGGCGCCGGCCGATGACGTCTGCGTCCACTTCGCGACGTACAGCGTGCCGGCCGACAGGTCGGCCGCCTTGTCGGCGACGAACATGAACAGGCCGCCGTTGGTGGCGTCGTCGCCCATCATCACGGTGCGCTGGTCCGGCATCACCTGGATCAGCTCGTGCGAGATGCGGCCGAGGCAGTAGTGCTTCTTCACGGTGCCGGTGCCGTCCGGATTCACGGTGATCTCGGGCAGGTGGCCGTAGTGGTAGGGGTTCGCCTTCGTCTCGTCGCCGAACGTGTTCTTGCTGAACGCCTTGAACTGCGCGTCGGTCGCGGCCTTCGTCGCGTCCGGCTCGTATTCCTCGCTCGACAGGTGCGTGCCCCACGGCGACAGGCTCGCGCCGCAGGTGATCCACAGGCCGTGCGCCTTCGACGTGTCGACGTTGTGGTACTTCACGACCTTCAGCGCGCCGGTGGCCGGATCCTGGTCGAGCGTGAGCACGGCGATCGGCGACGGCAACTGGCCGTACTGCGACGCGCTCGCCTGGTCGCGTGTCGTGTATTCGAACTGCACGACCGCGAACACCGTGTTGCCCTTCACGCCGGGCACGTTCGCATTTTTCAGCGTCAGCAGCGAGCTGCCGTCCGGGCAGTCGGAATAGAACTGGCGCTCCTTGCCGGCCACCGAGCGATCGATGATCGGCTGGTTGTTGATGTCGTAGTAGCCGCCCGCGAGCGTCGTGCCGCCCTTGCCGTCCGGCACCATGTCGCCCGTCACGAAGAACGGCCGGTACGCGAGCTTGAAGTTGCGCGACGAGCCGTCCGAGAAGGACACCGACAGCGTCGAACCGACCGTCGTCGTGGCCATCGCGGCCGCGTTGTCGAGCGTGGGCGCGGCCATCGCCGAGAACGCCGCCGACGTGTACGCGGCGGCGGCCGGCGTCGCCGCCGGATTGTCGTCGCCGCCGCAACCTGTCAGCAGGGCCGGCAGCGCGAGGCCGGAGAGGGGCAGCATGGGTGCGCCGGCGAGGATCTTCAGGGCCTGACGACGGGAAGCATTGGGCAACGCGGGCATGTGGAGTCCAGTTTCGAATGTTGGAAGAATCGCCTTTCGCGAAGCAGGCGATCAGCAAGCATTGCGAAGGCAAGTTGAAAACTGGACCGAAGTTTAGGGGCGCTCGATGAAAGTTTTTTGAATTGAAAACGTAATGATGCGTTTGGGCGTCCGTCAGGCGGGCTGCCGGACGCCGATCGGACGCGTATTCGCGCTCAGTCGCGCTCGGGCGTCGCCGAGATGCGATGGATCGACAGGTCGGCGCCGTCGAATTCGGCTTCGCGCTCGAGGCGCAGCCCGACGGTCGCCTTCAGCGCGCCGTACACGAGCGTGCCGCCCGCGGTGGCGATCGCGATGCCGCCGAGCGTGCCGATGAGTTGCGACACGAACGACACGCCGCCGAGGCCGCCGAACGCGGGTTGCCCGAACACGCCGGCCGCGATGCCGCCGAGCGCGCCGCACATTCCGTGCAGCGGCCATACGCCGAGCACGTCGTCGATGCGCCACTTGTTCTGCACGCAGGTGAACATCGCGACGAACAGTGCGCCGGCTGCCGCGCCGGTGACGAGCGCACCGATCGGGTGCATCACGTCGGAACCCGCGCAGACCGCGACGAGGCCCGCGAGCGGGCCGTTGTACGTGAAGCCCGGATCGTTGCGGCCCGCCATCCACGCGGCGAGCGTGCCGCCGACCATCGCCATCAGCGAGTTCACGGCGACCAGGCCGCTGATCTTGTCGAGCGTCTGCGCACTCATCACGTTGAAGCCGAACCAGCCGACCGCGAGCACCCACGCGCCGAGTGCGAGAAACGGAATGTTCGACGGCGGGTGCGCGGCGATCCGGCCGTCCTTCGCATAGCGGCCGTGGCGTGCGCCGAGCAGCAGCACGGCCGGCAGCGCGACCCAGCCGCCGAACGCATGCACGACGACCGAGCCCGCGAAATCGTGGAACGGCGCGCCGAAGGCATGCGTGAGCCAGCCCTGCACGCCGAAGCGTTCATTCCATGCGATCCCTTCGAAGAACGGATAGATGAAGCCGACGATGATCAGCGTCGCGACGAGCTGAGGATTGAATTTCGCGCGTTCGGCGATGCCGCCGGACACGATCGCGGGAATGGCCGCCGCGAACGTCAGCAGGAAGAAGAAGCGCACGAGCGCGTAGCCGCTGTGCTGCGACAGCGTGCCGATATCGTCGAAGAACTCGACGCCGTACGCGACCGTATAGCCGATGAAGAAATACGCGAGCGTCGACACCGAGAAGTCGACCAGGATCTTCACGAGCGCGTTGACCTGGTTCTTCTTGCGGACCGTGCCGAGTTCGAGAAATGCGAAGCCCGCGTGCATCGCGAGCACCATGACGGCACCGATCAAGAGGAACAGTGTATCGACGCCGGATTTCAGACCATCCATGCCGTGGCTTCCTTGCGCAAAAAACGGGCAAGGAACGCAAATATCGAGCCAACTTGGTGAACGCGTGCGTACAAGTGGTGCGGAAGGCCGTGCGATGCGGCACGCCGGCGATGCGTGCACGGTAGCGGGGCAGGCCGCGTGTGGGCCCGGAGCCGCAGTGAGTGCACGCGCGTGGTGCGATGAGAGCTCAAATGGTGCGTGCGATGCGTGGCATGGTGCGCCACGATGCACCGGTCTGGCGCGTCAGCGGCGGGCGAACAGCACGCGTGAGCGCCACAGCCGCAATGCGCAGGCGCACCAGTAGGCGGCGACGGTGGTGAGCCCGAGTGCGGCAAATGCGAGCGCCGCGAAGCCGGCGTGCGACTGGCCGTCGCCGTCGGGGCCAAGGATGCCCTGCGCGACGATCAGCGCGGCCGTCCAGAAACCGATCACAGCCTGAACGAGCAGGCGAGCGCACGCCACGCGGCGCGGGCGCCCGGCTGCACGCAGGCGCGGCGCGGACGGTGAACGAAGGCACAGGAACAAGGTGGTGGCGAGCGCGGCGGCCAGCGCGATGAACCAGTCGATGAGGAAAGCCATGAAGAAACGGGAAGCAGACGGAGCGGATTGAAGCCTGCCCACTTTAGTCTCGGCACGCCTGCAATTGAATCAGACAAATCCGAAATTGAAAGGCATTTTTAATCACGAGTCGTCATTGGCCCTGTTCCACAGGCGGTATCATCGACGCTGGTTCAACCATTCAGGCCGTGCTGCGCACGGCCGGAGATCGCTGATGAAGATGAAGACTTGGCCGGCGCGTTGCGTGCCCGGGTCCGTGCTGGCGGCCGCGGCCGTCGGTGCGGTGCTGTTGCTCGCAGGCTGCGAGAAGTCCGGCACGCCGGCCACGCAACCCGATACGGCCGCCAGCGCGGCCGCCGATGCCGCCAACAACGCGGCCAAGGCGCTCGACGAGGTGGCGAGCACCGTCAACCAGCAGATCAATGCCGCGAAGGCCGGCATTGCGAGCGCGGCCTCGGCCGTGCCGCCGCTGTCGGCGAGCGGCCTTGCGTCCGCCGCGCAGGCGCAGATCGATGCGGCCGCTTCCGCCGTCGTCGCACACGCGGCATCGGAAGCGGGCGCGAAGATGGCGGAGGCCGGCAAGAAGCTCCAGCAGTGGAGCCAGCAGAACGCCTCGGGTGCGAAGCCGGCCAGCGGCGAGTGAAGGGCCCTTGCGGAATCTTCAATATGTAATTATTATGGTTACACATCGTCGCCGGCTGCCGTTCGAGCCGGCGTCACCGAGAGAGTGAGGAATGAATACCAGCAGCCGGTTCGCGTTTGCCGTTCATGTGCTTGCGTTGCTGTCGATGCAGGAAGGTGCGCCGCTGTCGTCCGACATCATCGCGGGTAGCGTGAACACGAATCCGGCGCTGATTCGCCGTCTGCTGTCGATGCTGGCGGCCGCGGGGCTGACCACGTCGCAGCTCGGCGCGGGCGGCGGCGCGCTGCTGGCGCGCGAGCCCGGCGAGATTACGTTGCGCGACGTGTACCGCGCGGTCGACGATGCGCAGCTGTTCGCGCTGCATCGCGAGGCGCCGAATCCCGCGTGTCTCGTCGGGCGGCACATCCAGGGCGTGCTGCTCGACTATATCGGCGACGCGCAGCGCGCGATGGAAGCATCGCTTGCCACACGCACGCTCGCGGACGTCACGGCCGACGTGCTCGAATCGGAGCAGCGCAGCCGGCCGGCGGGAAGCGCCGGCGGGTGATCGCGGGCAATGGATGATGCCGGGCAGGAGGCCGGGTGACGCGCATGCGCGGCGACCGGCACGACGGAGTGTTGCTCCGTTTTTTTTCGGTCTGATATGTAATCATTGTAGTTACTTTTATTTCTGGAGAATCGACATGACGCAACGTACCTTGAACATCGCACTGTTCGGCGCCACCGGGATGATCGGCTCGCGCATCGCAGCGGAAGCCGTGCGCCGCGGCCATCACGTGACCGCGCTGTCGCGTCATCCGGGCGCGGCCGGCGACGGCATCACGGCGAAGGCTGCCGACCTGTTCGATGCGGCCAGCATCGCGGCCGCGCTGCCGGGCCACGACGTCGTCGCGAGCGCGTACAGCCCTAAGCAGGACGATCCCGCGAAGATCGTCGCCGCGGCGAAGGCGCTGGTGGAAAGCACGCGCCAGGCGGGCCTGAAGCGGCTCGTGGTGGTGGGGGGCGCCGGTTCGCTCGAAGTTGCGCCGGGCAAGCAACTGGTCGACACCGAAGGTTTCCCGGACGCGTACAAGGCGGTCGCGCTCGCGCACCGCGATGCGCTCGATTACCTTGAAACGGTCGTCGATCTCGACTGGACGTTCTTCGCGCCGGCGGCCCTGATCGCGCCGGGCGAGCGCACCGGCACGTTCCGCACGGGCGTGGGCAAGCTGCTCGTGGACGCAGAGGGCAACAGCAGGATCTCGGCCGAAGACTATGCAGTCGCGTTCGTCGATGCGCTCGAGCAACACGGCTTCGTGCGCGAGATCGCGACGGTCGCGTATTGAGCGATCTCACGGCGAGGCGGCGCGCAGGTGCCGTATTCGCCGTGAGCGGCTGGCCAGGCAGCGCAGCCGCAGTGACTTCAGGCGATTCCACCTCGATGGGTGGAATCGCCTGTTTCGTCTGGTGTGCCGATGATCGATGGACCGCTGCGCACGGGATCGTGCGTGATGCGGATTCTTCCCGGCCTGATTGGTATTTATCCCGGTCGACGCCGCGCAGCGGTTTCCATATTGTTCCCCGTCATGCAGGATGCATAGAAAAAATTTCTATCTACGAGGGACTGGGTAAATGGATGCCATCGATCGCAAACTGCTTGAGCTGTTGCAGGCAGATGCCACCTTGCCGATCGCGGAGCTCGCGCAGCGCGTGAACCTGTCGCAGACGCCGTGCTGGAAGCGCGTGCAGCGGCTCAAGGAAACCGGCGCGATCCGTGCGCAGGTCGCGCTGTGCGATCCGCGCAAGCTCGGTGTCGGCACGACCGTGTTCGTCGCGATCCGCACGAACCAGCACACCGAGGAGTGGGCGCAGCGCTTCACGCAGGCCGTGCGCGACATGCCGGAAGTCGTCGAGGTCTATCGGATGAGCGGCGAGACCGACTATCTGCTGCGGGTCGTGGTGGCCGGCATCGACGATTACGATCGCGTGTACAAGCAACTGATCCGCGCGGTGCCGCTGTTCGACGTGAGCTCGTCGTTCGCGATGGAGCAGATCAAGTATTCGACCGCGCTGCCGGTGCGCGATCTGTCCGAGCCGGCATAGCGCGCGCGACGGCAACGGAGCGCGTCGGTGCGCACGGATGTTACGTGTGTGCGCCGCCAATACGCGCCATTGTCGCCCGGTCAGCGGCCGCGCGACAGCGCGCGTGCGCGTTCGTCCGCCAGCGCGTCGCGGCGCACGAACTCCGCGACGAACGGACTGGCCGGATGGTGGTGCAGCGCGTACGGCGTGTCCCATTGCGCGAGCTGGCCATCCTTCATCACGCCGATCCGGTCGGCGATCGCGAACGCTTCCGCCTGATTGTGCGTGACGAGGATCGCGGTGTGACCCGTGCGCTTCAGGATGTCGCGCAGCTCGAACGCGAGCCGCTCGCGTGTATCGACGTCGAGATTCGAGAATGGCTCGTCGAGCAGCAGCAGCTCCGGTGACGGCGCGAGCGCACGGGCGAGGGCGACGCGCTGCTGCTGGCCGCCCGACAGTTCGTGTGGATACGCGTTGCCGGAAGCGGCGAGCCCGACCAGCTCGAGCATGTCCGCGACGCGAGCGCGCCGCTCGGCCTTCGGCATGCGCCGCAGTCCGAACGCGACGTTGTCGGCCGCACTCAGGTGCGGGAACAGCGCATAGTCCTGGAACATCATCCCGATGCGCCGCTGCTCGGGCGGCACGTCGAGCGACGGCGCCGCGACGGGCGTGCCGTCCAGCACGATGCGTCCCATGCGTACGGGCTCGAAGCCCGCGATCGCGCGCAGCACGGTGGTCTTGCCGCAGCCCGATGCGCCGAGCAGGCAGCCGATATCGCCGCGCGGCAGCGCGAGGCTCAGCCCGTCGACCACCGTGCGGCGGCCGTGCGGCGTGTCATAGGCGACGCAGAGGTCGTCGAGTTCGAGCAGATTCACGGTGTCAGGCTCCGATCTTGTGACGGGTGCGCGCGAGCAGGATCGCGGGCACGAGCCCGGCCAGCACGATTGCGAGCGCGGCGACCGCGCCTTCCTCATAGGTGCCGCGCGCGGCCTCTGCGTACAGCCAGGTCGCGAGCGTGTCGAAATTCAGCGGGCGCAGCAGCAGTGTCGCCGGCAGCTCTTTCATCGCGTCGACGAAGACGAGCAGTGCGCTCGTCGTGAGCGCGGGCCGCAGCAGCGGCAGGTGCACGCGGCGCAGCGTGCCGCCGGCCGTCTCGCCGAGCGAGCGCGCGGCGTGTTCGAGCGACGGAGGAATGCGCGCGAGGCCGGCTTCGATGCTGCCGGCCGAGATCGCGAGAAAGCGGACGGTGTAGGCGATCACGAGCGCGGCCGCCGACCCCATCAGCAGTAGCCCGTCACGGCCGAGCGCCGCGCCGAGCAGCCGGTCGGCCGCCGCGAACGGGATCAGCAGGCCGATCGCGAGCACTGTGCCCGGCACCGCGTAGCCGAGGCTCGCGATTCGCGCGCACACGCGGGCCGGGCCCGCACGCGCGCTGTCGCGCTGCGCGCGCGCCGCCCACGAGACGACGAGCCCGCATGCGAGTGTCGCGACGGTTGCGGCGGCGGCGATCGTCAGCGTGTTCGCGAGCCCGGTCATCAATTGAGCGGATACGCCGCCGACGAGATGCAGCCGCTTGCCGGTCTCGACCGCGAGGTATGCGGCCGGCGCGCCGAAGCCGAGCAGCACCGGCAGCCAGCCGAGCGCGGCGGCGCTCCACGCGGCCGTGCCCTTCAGCTTGCGCGGTGCGACCGGACGCATGCGTCGGCCGTGCGCGTAGCGCTGGCGACGGCGCCCGTAACGTTCGAGCACGATCATGCCGACGACGATCGCGAGCATCGCGAGCGCGATCTGCGCGGCGCCGGCGAGATCGGAGCGCGTGATCCACGTCGTGTAGACCGACACGGTGAGCGTCTGCACACCGAGGAATTCCGATGCGCCGATGTCGTTCAGCGTTTCGAGCAGCGCAAGGCTCACGCCGACGGCGATCGCGGGCCGGGCGAGCGGCACGACGACGCGCCAGAACGTCGCGATGCGTCCCGCGCCGAGCGTGCGCGCGGCTTCGAGAAGACTCGCGGACTGCGTGACGAACATTGCGCGCGTGCTCAGGTACACGTACGGATACAGCACGAAGCCGAGCACGAAGATCGCACCGGGCAGCGAGCGCAGGTCGGGCAGACGGAACTGGCGCGGGCTGTCGAAGCCGAACAGCCAGCGGATCGCGCCCTGCACGGGGCCGATCGGGTGGAGCAGGTCGAGATAGGCGAATGCGACGATATAGGTGGGCACTGCGAGCGGCAGCAGCAGCGCCCAGGTCAGCATCCGGCGGCCGGGAAAATCGTACGCGGTGACGAGCCACGCGCAGCCGGTGCCGACCACCGTGACGATTGCGCCGACGCCCGCGAGCAACAGCAGCGTGTTGACCAGCGCCTGCGGCAGCACGAATTCGGCGAGATGCTTCCAGTGCGCGAGATCGGCGCCGAACGCGGCGGCGACCAGCACCGCGAGCGGCGCCGCGACCGCCGCCGCGATCGCGACGGCCGCGCCCAGCCAGAGGCCGCCCGCGCGCGAACGGAGTGGCCGGCGGCGCGTGCGGGCGAACGGTGCGTCAGTTGTCAAAGCCGACCTTGTCGACGAGCTGGCTGGCCGCCTTGCGGTGCTTCGCGATGTCGGTCAGCGCAAGCGGGTCGACCTTCAGCGTGCCGAAGCTCGCGATCACCGGATCGAGCTTCACGTTCGCGCGCACCGGATATTCATAGTTCGCCTGCGCATACAGCGCCTGCGCTTCCGGCGACACGAGGTACTCGAGCAGCTTCACTGCATTGGCCTTGTGCGGCGCGTGCTTCGCAACCGTCGCACCGCTGACGTTCACGTGCGTGCCACCGCTCTTCGCGTTCGCGAACGTCGGTCGCACGACCTTGATCGCGTCGCCCCACTTGCGCGCGTCGGTGCCCGGCTCCGCGTTCTTCATGTGACCGACGTAGTACGCGTTGGCCAGGCCGACGTCGCAGATGCCGCCGAGAATGTCGCGCGCGACGTCGCGGTCGCCGCCCGTCGCCTTGCGGGCAAGGTTCGCCTTCACGCCTCGCAGCCACTTTTCGGTCGCGGCTTCGCCGTCGTGCGCGATCATTGCCGCGACGAGTGCCGTGTTGTACGGATGCTGCCCCGAGCGGATGCAGACCTTGCCTTTCCATTTCGGATCGGCGAGATCCTCGTAGCGGAACGCGTCGACCTTCAGGTCCTTCTCCACGTACAGCACGCGATCGCGCAGCGACAGCGCGTACCAGTCACCCTGCGCGCCGCGGAGGTTCGCGGGGATCGCATCGTCGAGCACCTTCGAGCGCACCGGCTGCGCGAGCCCGCCGTCGACAAGGTCGAGCAGGTTGCCGATGTCGACCGTCATCAGCACGTCGGCCGGCGACTGCGCGCCTTCCGCCTTCACGCGCTCGAGCAGGCCGTCCTTCACGAACACCGTGTTGACCTTGACGCCGCTCTGTTTCGTGAACGCGTCGATCAGCGGCTGGATCAGCTTCGGTTCGCGGGTGGTGTACAGGCTCACTTCCTCGGCCGCGTGGGCGAGTGGCGCGAATGCGGCGGCGGCAAGGGCGAGGGCGCCGGCGAGCGGCAGCAAGCGGGTGCGCGGATTCGACATGAAGACTCCGGTGAGGCAGGCGGACGAAGAAGCGTTCCGGGGCGTGCCTGCCGTCCGAGCAACCCGAAACATTACAAAACGAAAGATTTCGGATTCTAGATCGGAATGGGAATGATTATCAAATGAAAGGTGGTGGAAAGCAGGGAGGAAGGCGGGAGGAGGGGGCGCTACCGGGGCGTCGCAGCGCGGGCGCAAGCGCGTAGAATGCCCGCTTCAACGAAATCGACGGAGCCGTACCGATCATGAACGATCAGCGCAAGAAGAACCCTGTCCGCAACGTGAGCATCCTGATCGTCGTGGCCGTGCTGCTCGTGATCGGGACGATCCTGTATAACGCGATCTCACAGAAGCACGCGTATGACGAGGCCCATCCGGCCGAGGCCGCGAGCGCCGCGTCGCACTGACGCCGGCGCGGATGCGCATGATCGCTGGGCGGCCCGGTCGGGCCGTCAGCGATGCGCAGGAACGGCAGGAAGCGTGGACGCGGTGCGCGGCGCGAGGCATCGCGCCGGGACGGGCGCGGGCGCCGAAG
>Ga0209759_1000966_pt1 | contig 20210 bp, 17 predicted proteins | sample AraplaCL_Col_mMS_FD_184261 | JGI IMG/M metagenome (GOLD analysis project Ga0209759, IMG submission 184261) | Arabidopsis root microbial communities from the University of North Carolina, USA - plate scrape CL_Col_mMS (SPAdes) (version 2) | ecosystem: Host-associated > Plants > Roots >...
AAACGCGCCGCGGAGGCGCTTCAGGTCGACTGGCGGGAGCCGGGTGCGGATTCGGCCGTGCGTTACATGCCGGCCGATTTCTCGACTGCGGAATTCGCACGGCGCCTCGCCAACGAGCCGGGCGTCGGTGACGACGCCGAGGTCGTGGGGGATGCGAACGCCGCATTCAAGCGCGCGAAGAAAGTGGTCAACGCGACCTATCACAGCCAGTATTTGAATCACGCGCAACTGGAGCCGCCGTCGGCGCTCGCGCGATTCAACGCGGACGGCTCGCTCGAGCTGTGGATACCCAATCAGGCGCCCGAGATGTTCCAGGCCGATATCGTCAAGCGAACGGGCTTGCCTGCCGAGAAGGTGATCATCCACTCTCCGCTGCTGGGAGGATTCTTCGGGCGCCACTTTCTCTACGACACGGCGCTCGTGTATCCGCAGGCGATTCAGCTGGCAAAGTCCGTTGGACGACCGGTCAAGGTCATCTGGAGTCGCGAGGAAGAGTTCCTGCGCGATGCGTTGCGGCCGATGGCCGCGGTGCGCTTCCGCGGTGGACTCGATGCGCAGGGGCTGCCAATCGCCCTCGAGGCCGTGACGGTCACCGAAGGTCCGACCGAGGCGTTGAGCAACAAGCGCGGCGAGACAGTCGATCCCAGCGCCGTCGAAGGGCTGGCCGGCAAGAAATACGCGATTCCGGATCGCCGTATTGCCCGTCTCTATGTGAAGAGTCCGATGGTGCAGGGTTACTGGCGCTCGGTCGGCAATTCGATGAACGACTTTTTCTACGAGACGTTCCTGGACGAGCTGGCCGACGAGGGCGAGCACGATCCGTATGACCTGCGGATGCGGATGCTCAACGGCAACAAGCGGCTCACGAACCTGCTGCGCGCGGTGGGCGAAATGTCCGGCGGCTGGAAACGCGGACCGTTTACGGCCAGCGACGGCACGCGCCGCGCGCGTGGCGTCGCGATGGCAAGTCCCTTTGGTACCGAAGCGGCGGTGATTGCGGAAGTGTCGATCGAGCAGGGGCAAGTCAAGGTACACGATATCTGGGAGGCGATCGACCCGGGCAGCATCGTCAACCCGGCGATCATCCAGGCGCAGGTGAGCGGAGCAGTGGCGCTCGGACTGTCCCAAGTCTTGATGGAAGAGGCGACGTACGAAAAGGGTGTGCCGACCGCACGCAATTACGACATGTATCCGATCCTGCCACCCGCGCGGATGGCGCGCGTACACGTCCGGATCATCGAGAGCGGCGAAAAGATGGGTGGAATCGGCGAGCCGCCATTGCCTGCCGTGCCGCCGGCCGTAGCTAATGCGGTTGCCAGGCTGACGGGGCAGCGCATTCGCAGCATGCCGCTCTCGCGCTACACGTTCAACACCTGAAATCTTGCCCGGAAAGCCACGCCAGACAATGACGAAAAACCGCTTCAAGAAGATCCTCGCCATCCTGCTGCCTACCTGTGTTGTCGTTGCGGTCGGGATCGCCTGGTTCTCGACCCGTACGCCGGCGTCGCCGTTCGACGGCGCTGCCGATACGGGTGTGTCGTCGGCCGAACTGATCCGGCATGGCGAATACGTCGCGCGGCTCGGTGACTGTGTCGCGTGTCACAGTACCCCGAGCGGCGCACCGTTTGCCGGCGGCCTCGAGATGGCCACGCCGATGGGATCGATCTTCGCGACGAACATCACGCCCGATAGCGCAACCGGCATCGGCAGCTATACGCTCGCCGATTTCGACCGTGCACTGCGCGACGGCATCGCACGCGACGGTCGTCGGCTCTATCCGGCGATGCCGTACCCGTCCTACTCGAAGCTCGCCGACGACGACGTGCGTGCGCTGTACGCGTACTTCATGCACGGTGTGCAACCGGTTCGGCAGGAAAACAAGCACATCGATATTCCCTGGTCGCTGAACATGCGGTGGCCGCTCGCGCTTTGGAACGCCGTATTCACCGCGCCGGGCGCCTATCAGGCGAAAGTGTCGGCCGACGTGCAATGGAACCGGGGTGCCTACCTCGTTCAGGGACTCGGCCACTGCGGCAGCTGTCACACGCCGCGCGGCGCGGCAATGAACGAGAAGGCACTCGACGAGCGCAGTGCACTCTATCTGGCCGGCGCCGAACTGGATGGCTGGTATGCGCCGAGTTTGCGTGGCGACGCGAGCACGGGGCTCGGCCGCTGGAGCGAAGACGACGTCTTTCGTTTCCTGAGGGCGGGGCGGAATCCGCACGCCGTCGTGTTCGGTTCGATGGCCGATGTGTTCAACAACTCGACGCAGTACATGACGGACGACGATTTGCGGGCGGTCGCGCACTATCTGAAGACGCTACCCGGCGATCCGGCGCGCGACGGCGCCCCGTGGCAATACGATGCCGCGTCCAACGGGCATCTCGCGCTCGATCAACGGCTGAAGGTACCTGGTGCACAGACGTTCATGGCGAAATGCAGCGCGTGCCACGGTATCGACGGACGCGGACAAGGACAATGGATCCCGCCCTTGGCAGGTGCCGCATCATCGATGGCCAACACGAACGTGTCGTCCATCAACGTGGCGCTGAACGGCTCCGGTCGTGTCGTCGCGGCTGGCGTACCGGACACCTATCGCATGCCGCCGTTTCGCAAGCAGCTGTCGGACCAGGAGATCGCGGACGTACTGACTTTCGTCCGGAGCTCGTGGGGTAACCGTGGCGGGCCGGTGGCGGCCGATGAGGTGAAACATCTTCGCGAGCGGACGAATCCGGCCAGTAGTAATGTGATCGTTCTACAGATGCGTTGAGGCAGATCGCCCCGTCACTCGGTGGCAACAAACGGGGCGGTTCTGGCGATCCGTGCGGCGAGCGAGTGTGCACCGCGCGTAGCGGGTCGACTCGCGGGATAGTTCGGCTGTCTGATGACTTTGACCGGTCGAATTACAAGTTTCAGCGACCAATCTCATCGACCAGACATCAAGCACGATGTTTCAGCGCATCGATCACGACTGAAAATGCGCGCGATGCCTGGCGGCGGCTCGGATAGTAAGCGTGGTAGCCCGGAAATGTCGGACACCAGTCTTCGAGGACGCATTGGAGACCGCCGGTTCGAAGATACGGCTGCACCGCATCTTTCGGCAGGAACGCCAACCCGAATCCATCCAGAGCGGCCTGCAGCATTTGCGGCTGTGTGTTGAAGGTAAGTTGGCCACCGACACGGACCTGAATGTCGCGCTTTCCTTTTTTCAACTCCCACGCATACACACCTTTCATGGTGGTGAGCCGCAGTGTAATGCAATCGTGCTGAAGGAGATCCTCTGGAGTGTCCGGAAGCGTCTGCCCTTTGAGATAGGAGGGCGCAGCGACGATCGCCATCGGAATGTCCGGACTGATCCTGACGGCAATCATGTCCTTCGCTACCTGGTCCCCAAACCTGATGCCGATGTCGTACCGTTCCTCAACGATGTTCGCAAGACTGTAGTCGACCGAGATCTCGACTCGAATCTCGGGATACTTTGGCAGTACCTTTCTCAATTTCGGCCAAACGACCGTGTCGATGGGGTGATCCGTTGCAGTAATGCGGACGACACCTGCGGGTTTGTCTCGGAAGTCCGACAGTGACGCGAGCTTCGCCTCGATTTCTTCGATACATGGCGCGATGGTCTGGAGCAATTCTTCGCCGGCATCGGTCGTCGAGACACTGCGCGTGGTGCGAGTGAGGAGGCGAACGCCGAGGCGTGACTCGAGATCGCGGATCGTATGGCTCAGCGCTGACTGTGAGACACCGAGTCGTGCAGCAGCACGGGTGAAGCTTCTCTCGCGTGCGACGGCGAGAAACACTTGTAGGTCGTTGAGGTTTTCCCGAGTCATCGGTGTTTCCCGAGTCGAAAGTGACAGAATCCTAACACCAATGAGGTTTTGCGCGCCGACTGTACATCTAACTATTCATGAGCACAATTAATAGGTCCTATCGAACATAGCTACTTAATCGCGCTGCCAGGAAAACGTAAACTTACGAGCAATACAAGGCTGTCGATCCACCGTGCGGGCGAGAGCGGCCATACCAAGCACGGCACCAGAGGGTACATTGAGCTAGAGACGTTGATTTTTCTGCCGAATGCGCTTTGCATGACGAGCTTGCCGCGAGCGGGCGAGTCATCGAATACGACGACGAAAGGTCGTCGGTGAAGCGTAGCGAAACGGCAGCCCTATATCCGTCTTTCTGGAATCAATGTCATGAAAAACCGTATCGCTCTCATCGCCACCGCATTTGCTGTCCTCATTCCTGCGATGGCATCTGCCCAGTCGACTTCGCAAGGCCTGACCCGCGAACAAGTCCGCAATGAAATGATTCAATACGAGGCGGCCGGCTTCAATCCGGCACGGGCGAATCCGCGTACTTGGGTCAATGATGTGCAGTCGGCAACGACGAAAGTGTCGCGTGTTCAGCAGACACACGCGCAATTCGCGGATAGCGGCGCGTCGCCGAAGTGCAACTGATACTTCCGCTGAATTTCCACGACGCTCACACGATTGCGGCGATGCTGACAGCCTTGGTTGGCACGCGGCACAGCAAACTTGACGGGCACAACATCACAGGTCGATACGCGGTCGCGACGCGACGTCACGCCTGCGGGCATGACGGCCGTCACGGCGGTGCCGGCCGAATTTGATTCCCGCAATCGCAGGGGCACGTTGCGGTGCTGCCGAAGGGCGCATTCTAATGCTTGATCTTGATCCGAAGGAATTCTCATTTCGGCGGACCGTTCCATTCAGGAGTCTGCCGGTGACCTGCTGTTGCGTTGCGATCGTGCAACATGGCGCGATGCCAGGCGCATTGGTGGCGATGCATTTTTCGGAGTCGAACGAGGTAGCGAATGCATCGCGGTATCGCCATCGGTTACCTGCATGGAAGCGAAATAAGGAATCCGACTGAATATGGTCAACCGATCTGGCCAGATACAGACGGTTCATCCAAAAAAATATTGCCTTCAAGCGCATCGGGATTATCGATTTCGATAGATGCGGAATAGACGTCCTTGAAAATATAGTCCCACTCAATCCGCTGCGAAGCGGATCGACGAAGGGGTCCATCGTAGACCCCTGTTTCGTGATGGTGGGGACGTCAATTCAAGGAAGTCATATGAAAGCGAAGGGATGGATTGGTCTTTCGTTGCTCGCGATTGCCTCCGGGGCATACGCACAGAGCAGCGTCACGCTCTACGGTCGGATCGACAACGGCATGACGTACTGGAGCGGGCGAGCCGATGGGCGTTTGATCGGCCTTGAGACCGCGGGGTTTGGGGAGTCGTGGTGGGGGATCGAAGGGACCGAGGATCTCGGTGGAGGGACCAAGGCCCTCTTCAAACTCGAGAGCGGTATAAACACGTTGAATGGTGGCATCAACAACGGAAGTTTGTTCGGCCGCCATGCATACATCGGTGTCACCCATGATCGTTATGGCACGTTCAAGATGGGCAACATTGGTACCGGTGAGATCATGCAGGATAGCTACGACGCCGATCCGCAGGTATTTCAACAGTTTGCGCTGTCGACGCTCGTACGTGGTCGTAACTGGACGCAGGCGGGCAACGGGCTAGAGTACACGTCGCCCAGCATCGGCGGATTCACGGTAAAAGGGCAGTACGATCTGACGAACAACGCGAACGGATGGAACTCGGCGCCATCGAGCAGCGGAATTTCCGGTTCAGGGCCGAACCAGCTCGGCGGTGCGCAGGGGCGCGCCGACGGCATCAAGGCGATGTACACCGGCAGTAATTTCGAGGTGCTGGCAATCTACGACGAAACGCGTGATCCGAACGGAAAGTTCAGCAACGTCTACGTCAGTTCGCGATCCGTCATGGCGGGCGGAAATTTCACGTGGGGACCGTTGAAAGCCTATCTCGGCTACCAACATCTGAGTGCACCGGATGCATCTCTGGGCAGCTACGGTGTGTCGAGCGGGACGTTGCCATCTGGCGCGAGAGGCGTGCCCACGGCGGTTGATCACGAGTGGGTAGGGGTAACCTATACCATGAACCCGTTTGCCGCGGTCACGGGTGCGGTTTACCACGCGAACGCAAACAATGGGAATGGCAACGCGACCATGTACACGCTCGGCGGCACTTACAGCCTGTCGAAGCGAACTTTCTTCTATACCGAGCTCGCGTATCTCCACAACAGCTCGACGTCAAACCTCGGGTTGGGAAATGGCTTCGCCGATCCGTACGGACCGAATCAGAACCAGGGCGGGGCAGCTGGAAACATTTCACCGAACTACGGTCACAGTCAGTTCGGCGTTGTTGCCGGCATCATGACCCTGTTCTGATTTCAGACTCACTCTTTCGGAGCAGCTTCATTGCTGCTCTGGTGTATCTCCAAGCGCAAGCTTTACGCGGCACGAACGTCATACCCTGCGTCGTGCCTCTTTTTTTTTCGATGGTGTCCCGTGCGGCTTGTGGCTCGCGCCTGACTGCTCAGGAGCTAGCTTGTCGAGGAGTCCGCGTCACGACTACACGGGTGTCGTCCAGTTTTCTAAATACCAGCGCAGAGAGAAGCGTAATAAGGCCGACACAGATGAATCCGAGTTTGAATCCGATGGCGGCCAATTTCCATTGCCAGGAAAAAATGTGTACGAGCGCGCCACCGATCGAGACCCCCAGTCCTATTGCAAGAATTTGCACCATCGAGAAAAGACTATTGCCGCTTGCCGCATCCGAGCGAGACAAGTCCTTCAGCGTGACACTATTCATTGCCGCAAACTGCATCGAGTTGGTCGCGCCGAACCCAGCTAGCAGCATTATCTCGACGGCAAGTGGCGTGCTGTTCGAAAACAGCGCAAACGCCATAATGAATGTGCCGAGCATCAACGTATTGCCCAGTAGGAAGGTGCTGTACCCGTAACGTTTGACGAGCGGTGGGATCCATTGCTTTGCAGAAGCCCCGGCGAATGCTGCAGGAAGGAGCATCAAACCCGATTGCAGCGGTGTGAACCCAAGTTTCAACTGCATCATGAGTGGCAGTAGGAACGGCACAGCACTGGATCCGATGCGGCACACAAGGTTCCCGACCAAGCCGACGCTGAAGTTCTGTTCGCGAAAGAGGGTTAGCCTGAAGAGTGGGCTGGCCCGAAACCGCGCATACGGAATGTAGGCGAGTGACGCGACGAGTCCGAGCAGGAACAGGGCCGCCGACCGTGCCAAATGATGGACGTCGAATGGCGCATCTGTCGCGAGCGAGAAGGCAATCATCGCGACGGAGAGTAGGGCGCAACCTGCGAAGTCGAATGGTGGGGCTGCACGCTCCGTATCGCGCGGCAGATAGCGATGAACGGCGAGAAGGCCGAGTATCGCGATTGGTACGTTGATCAAGAAGATCCAGTGCCACGAGATCATCTCCGAAAACCACCCTCCGAGAGTCGGCCCGACAATGGGTCCGGCTTGCCCTGCAACCGAAACGAGCGCGAGTGCCGACACATACTGCTCTCCTGGCATGCTTCTCAGTATCGCGAGGCGCCCGATCGGCAATAGCATCGACCCGCCGATCCCCTGCAGTACGCGGGCGGTTACCAGTTGATCCAGCGTATGTGCGCTCGAACAAAAAATCGATCCGATGACGAAGACGAGGATTGCGGCGAAGTAGACGTGACGGGTGCCGAAGCGGTCTGCGAGCCAGCCGGAAGCAGGAGTGAGGAGCGCCATTGTGAGCGTGTAAGCGACAACGATCGAGTGCATTGCGAGGGGCGACTCGTTGAAACTGGAGGCGATAGAAGGGAGAGCAGTATTGACTATAGTGGTATCAAGCGTTTGCATGAAGAAGCCCGTTGCCACGATCCACAGTAGAGGTGTTTGTGCGGAGCCTTGATTCATGGAAGAGTTTGCATGTTGCCACCGGATTGTTCGATCTCGAATATGTCCATTCCACTGACCTGCATTGAGGCATCCCATGGCAACGCAAGAAGACCGATCGGATGTTCAAAAAAAGCACCGTTGCGTCGGAGTGAGATACGGCGTGGCGCTTCGGAGTGGTTTGGTTTCTTATCTCTTGTCCCATATCGGCCGAGATGGGCATGGAGTCGAGAAGAGTGCTGGTATGAACGGTAGTGATGTCGAAGCGTCCAGAATCGGCGTTTCGATGTAATCAGGGAAACGATGTCTTTGGTGGCGCGCTCGGCACCGGACGTGGTCCAATTCGTTACCAGCCCGGTGATCATTCGTGTGTGGGGAGTCGATGTGGAGCGCATCGACAAGTGCGCCCCACGCCCCTCGGTTTTGCTGCCGAGATCAGAGCCCTACTGTCTGGCCGCCGTCCACTACGACAGCATGACCGATCGCAAACCCGGCAACGTCGGAGCAAAGCCAGAGAACGGTTTCTGCGATTTCTTCGGGTTTGCCCAGTCGACCGACGGGTTCCTGCGCGATCATGCGCTGACGGCCTTCCTCGGTGCCTTGCGTGAATCGGCCGATCATCGGTGTGTCGATGATGCCCGGGCAGACGGCGTTGATGCGCACACCGTCCTTTGCATACTCGAGCGCCGCCGACTTGGTGAGACCGATCACACCGTGCTTTGCCGCGCAATACGCGCTCTGGCCGCGAATGCCGACGACGCCCGCTCCGGACGATGTGTTCACGATTGCGCCACCGCCGTTCTTGAGCATCAACGGGATCTGGTGCTTCATGCAGTAGAAGACGCCGCCGAGATTCACGCGTACGGTCCGTTCGAACAGTTCGTCGGATACGTCAGCTGTATACGACAAAGGTTGTTCGATGCCTGCGTTGTTGAAGGCGAAGTCTAGGCGACCGAACATCTCGATCGTCTTGTCGAGGGCCACTTTTACGTCTTCCGATTTCGAAACATCGCACTTCACGGCGATCGCGCGTGCACCAAGGATTTCGATCTGTCGTACCGTTTCCGCCGCGCCTTCTTGCGAAAGATCGGCAACAACGACGTTGGCGCCTTCTCGCGCAAACGCAAGTGCCGTGACTCGACCGATACCGTTTGCACCACCCGTCACAAAGGCGACCTTACCTTCGTAATTCCATTTCCGATGAGTCGTCATATTGCGTTCCTATCTCCGTTCCATTTGCTCGTTTTGATATGGTCAACGCGCGAGTCCTCGAGCATTTCAGGATTCGTGCGAGCTTGGCGGTCCATGTCCCGGCCGGTCTACGCGGCTTTTTCTACGGGTAAGAGTTCGAAATCCGCGTGCGGATGCGGTTCCGCGTTATATGTTGCTTCCCAGGGAGGGCCGGCAGGTCACATACCTGTCCGGCCGGCTCGGGATGCGGGTCCAGGCGAAGTCACCTCAACTGTGAAGATGGCACTCCGTGGAATCCGCGCCTGAAGCTCTTCATCCGTTCCAAGGTATACGCAGCAGTAAAGAGTCGTGCCATCCTTGCCGCCCAGTACACACGAGACTGCATGTCCGTCGAACTGCACGCGATCCGTGATGACGCCTCCGTCGAGTACGCGTACGAATTCCCCGGTGTTGTAGCAACCTGCCCAGATGGCGCCGTCAGCGTCTGCGCAGATGCCGTCCGGTTGTCGCTCGCCAAGATCGGCATAGAGGCGCCGATTGGACAGATTGCCTTGAGGGTCCCTGTCATAGGCGGTTAGGTGTCCGCGCCATGTTTCGGCGATGACCAGTGTCCGGCCGTTGTCCTTGATTACTGCACCGTTCGGAAATTCGAGTTCAGACGCCGCGACTCGTATCGACCCGTCGGGTTCGACGATATGCAGGTCCGTGAGGGCTCGCGGTGCGCCACCGAACAAGTCGTAGCCGAAATTTCCGACGTAGATGCGTCCATCGTCGTCTACGACGAGATCGTTGAGGTCTCCGGTGGCGAGTGCGGAAAGGTCTGCGTAAATCGATACCTCGTTTCTGCACACTTTCATCAACTTCTTTTCCGCGCACGACACGACTACGGCCGTGTCATCCGAGAGGAATCCGATCCCGGCGGGGCGGCCTGCGACATCGCAAACGAACGTGCGGCCACCATTCTCGTCGACGGTGTACAGCTTCAGATCGAATACGTCGGAAACCCACAATCGGCCATTGCGCCAGCGTGGAGCCTCCAGGAAAACGAAGTTGTCGGCCAGCAGACGGGCCTGATGTTCTTTCATGAATGTGCTCGTGTCGCGACATCGCGACCGTCGTTCTTTCCGACGGCCTTTGATGAAGGTTATTTCTCTGCTCTAGGTAGGTCTAGTCGATTTTTCTGGTGGGCGCGGTAAGCTTCGCTGAACGAGGGACGTCTTTTGAGGTGTCTCACCCTAATCGTAGGTTACCCATGATGGGTGCGGCTCAGCGAGCGTCCCGCTTTCCGCAACCTGCTGGCGATTCAACTGACGAACCGATCTTGTTACTGCACCTTCCGAAGAACATGGATCGTATTTTTCTCGACCCAGCCTGCGACTTTTTCCAGGTAGGCCACAACGTGCGGGGACGTGCAATGTGCATTGAACGTCTTTTCATCTTCCCAGCGCTCGATGAAAACGAAGCAGCGTGGCTCGCGCATATCGCGATGCATCTCGTACTGCAACATGCCTGCCTCCTTGTGTGTCGGCTCGAGCAACGCTTCCAGAGCCTCTGCCAACTGAGCCTCGTATCCCGGTTTCGCCCACGATATAGCTACTGCGGAAACTTCAGACATGTTGATTCCCCTAGATCGAAAAAGTGAGTGCGCAGCATAGCCGTAACAGCGCCCAAGAAAAAGCGATCCTTGAACTGCGGGCCAGCGAGATCGCCTGAATCGCGACGACTTCGCTGCGACATTCGGATCGGGTTTTTCCCTGATTTTTTGGGATGCAAACAACGCGGCAGACCGCGTCGTTGTTGGTCAATGCCGCCTGCATCAGGCTTTGCGGGATGCGTTTTATCGTCGCGTCCCGAATTCAGAGTTGCTTACCGTCAACACCAGAAAAATCGACTAGACCTAACGTCTCTCGCGGCAATAACCTTGGATTCAACGGAGACAGATTTTTGACGCAAGTAGGCAACCAGTGTGGAAATTTATGGTAGTGGAATCGACGCGGCTTCAGTCGATGCATCGGGATTCGTGGGTGCTGACATCCGTCAGCGTCTCCGAACCGACCACGTCCAGCGCGTCAAGTCTCCACATTGGGGCGGCTGAGACCTTTACTTCCGCGCTCGAGTGAACTGGAATTGGTACATGATCCACGAATGATCGTGTACGGCCGGCTGGAGCGGAACTGGCGAACCGGAACCGTATACCCCGTGGCGGGTGTTCAGACTTGCCTGCAGATCGGACGTTCGGTGCTGAATGAACTATTCGTACGTACTGACAACTGCGTGTGGGTTCGAGACGCCCTCATGGGAAGCGGATGGTCTGCGTTGAAATTTGCTTTTGATAACTAAGGAATTGAGAGATGGTCAAGTTGAGCTCCCCGATGGCGGAAAGCGCGCGACGATACGCATATCCACGCATCGGGCTGTTTATCGACGGCGAGTGGATCTACGATCGCGAGACTGCCGTCGAGGTGAGAAACCCTAGCACGGAAGAGGTCCTGGCAAGTGTCCCCAAGGCCACTGAGGGGGACCTGGAGCGCGCACTCGCCGCAGCGGCCCGCGGATTTCGGACGTGGCGCGAAACGGCTCCGCAACAGCGCGTTGCGGTGATCAGGAAGGCAACTGCGCTGATGAGGGAACGGTTGGACGAGATCGCTTCGACGATCACCCTTGAAAACGGCAAGCTCTACGCGCATGCGTACGCCGAGGCCGATCGTTCGATGAACTTCTTCGACTGGAATGCCGCGCAGTCGCTGCGAGATTATGGGCTCATCGTGCCGGGTGAGCCACAAATGCAGAAGTTCGTGCTGCGGCAGCCGATTGGTCCCGTGGCTGCGTTTACGCCGTGGAACGTGCCGATTAGCTCCGCGGCACGAAAGGTCAGTGCCGCACTGGCAGCGGGCTGCTCGGTAATTCTGAAAGCGGCCGAGGAAACCCCGGGAGCTGCGTGTCAGGTCGTGCAAGCGTTCGAGGATGCGGGATTGCCTGCAGGGGTGCTGAACCTTGTATTCGGCAACCCGGCCGAAATTTCGTCAACTTTGATCGCGTCACCGGTCACCAGGCTGGTCACATTCACGGGTTCGGTGCCGGTTGGCAAGCACCTTACGAAGCTGGCCGCGGCGGCCATGAAGCCGGTCCTGATGGAGCTTGGAGGTCACGCGCCGGTGCTCGTTTGTGAAGGCGTCGACGGTGCTGCGGTCGGCCGGCTCGCCGCGCAAGGCAAGACCAACGCGAGCGGCCAGATCTGTGCGTCGCCGTCGCGCTTCATTGTGCATCGCAGCGTGTATCAAGCATTCGTGTCGGCATTCGCCGATGGCGTGAAGGACGTCCGCGTAGGCGACGGATTCCGCCAGGACGCGCAGATGGGGCCCGTTGCGAGCGCCCGTCGCCTCGCTGCGATGGAATCTCTTGTTGCGGATGCCCGACGGCGCGGCGCGCGCGTCGCCGCGGGGGGCAACCGGATCGGCGATCGCGGTTACTTCTTCGAACCCACGGTGCTGGCCGATGTGCCGCTCGACGCGGACGCGATGACGACGGAGCCGTTCGGACCACTCGGCGCATGCGTACCGGTGTCCGATCTCGATGAGGCGCTGACGGTAGCCAATAGTCTTTCCGTGGGGCTCGCGGCCTACGCATTCACGAATTCCTTGCACGACGCGGAGCGTATCGGTCGGGAGCTCGAGTGCGGCGTGCTGTCGATCAATCATTTCGGGACCCCCGATGCCGATACGCCGTTCGGCGGTGTCAAAGAAAGCGGAATTGGTCGAGAAGGAGGACCGTCGACGCTCGACGCGTTCGTCGTGACGAAGACCGTCCTGCAGAACACAGCGCGAGTCTGATTTCAAGCCTCGGTCCGGCATGTCGGCTGCCGGGCCGATAACAAGAACGCCGACGTTCGATAAAAAAGATGGAACAGGAGACAGCGATGAAATCGCAATGGAAGAAGCTCGGCATGGCCGGGATGACGGGTGCGCTCGCACTGTCCGCTCAGCTAACCAGTGCCAAGGAGTTGACCGTCGGCTATGTCGCGGCAGGGATGCAGTACCCGTTCAATGTCGCTGCTGCCAGAGGCTTCGAAGCCGCTGCGAAGGAGGCCGGCGTCAAGACGGTCGTTCTCGACGCGAAGACGAGCGTCGAGCGACAGGGTAATGCGGTCGACGACCTCATTGCGCAAAAGGTCGACGGAATTGCAGTGCTGCCGATCGACGCGGTCGTCGCGCAAAGCTGGGTCGACCGCGCGGCTGCGCGCAATATTCCTGTCGTGGCTGTAGCTACGCAGATCGGCGATCCGCAGAAGCATCCAATCAAGGACGTCTATCCGAAACTGGCCGGCCTCGTCGCAAGCGATGAAGTTCGAGCTGGCGCCGACGCCGCGCAGATTGCCGCTCGTCTGTTACCGAAGGACCGCGTGGCGAAGATCGCCATCGTGGAAGGCGCGCCGGGCTACCCGACCGTATGGCAGGCGACCAAGGGATTCAAGGACGGCCTCGAAAGAGCCGGCATCAAGTATCAGATCGTCGCATCTCAACCCACGGACTGGACACCGGAACAGGGCGAGTCGGTTTGCCAGAACATGCTCACGGCCCATCCCGACGTCGATCTTTTCTATAACCAGGCCGACGACATGGTGATCGGCTGCGCCCGCGCGGTTCGAGCTGCCGGTTCGCACGCGAAGCTGGTCAGCCGGGGCGGATCCAAGCTCGGCATCAACGCGATCAAGACCGGTGACGTCGACGGCACCGTGTGCATTCAGCCGGGCAAGATGGGCCGCCTTGCGTTCAAGACCCTGTATGCGGCGATCACCAACCCCGGAGCGCCGAAGGGTAAGTTCGTCGATGTCGACACGCCTCAGGTGACCAAGACGTCGTTGTCGGCGTGCGTCCCGGAGTGGTGAGCACGTGAAGGACCCGGCGACATGGCAAGGAGACAGCAACATGACGAATAGCGTCCCGCTTCTGCGTCTTCAGGGAATTACGAAGACGTATCCAAATGGTCTCGTCGCGCTGCGCGGCGTGAATCTGGACATAGAACGAGGAAAGGTCCACGGGCTTCTTGGCGCGAACGGCGCGGGTAAGTCCACGTTGATCAAGATCCTGTCCGGTTCATTCTCGGCGTCCGGCGGGCGGATCATCTGGAGGGGCGGAAGCGTCGAGTACAACAGCCCGAAGGAAGCAAGCAACCTGGGAATTGCGACGATTCATCAGCACATTCCCCTCGTTTCGACGCTGTCTGTGCTGGAGAACGTGTTTCTCGGCGTGGATGGCCCCTGGCGGCGGGATCCGGCGTACCGCAAGCGCTTCATGGAGCTGTGCCAACGGATCGGGTACTGGCTCGCGCCGGACCGACTGGTCAGCGATCTGTCCATTGGCCAGCGCCAGATGGTTGCGATATTACAGGCGCTCGGTACGGGCGCAGAACTCATCGTGATGGACGAGCCGACGGCGTCGCTCGCAACCAGCGAACGGGAGGTCGTGTATCGGATCGTTCGCCATCTGTCGCGCGTCGAGAACAAGGCGATCCTCTTCGTATCGCACTTTCTCGACGAAGTCGTGGCGCTTACCGATTGCGTCACGATATTGCGGGACGGGCAGGCAGTCGTTCATGCACAGACGAGCGACCTCGACGAAGCGCGTATTGCGGAAGCGATCGTCGGGCGTCAGATCGCCGCGCTCGAGCATGCCGCACCGCAACCGATCCGTCCAGACGCGCCGGTCCTTCTCGACGTACAGAATCTCGCTTCCCCTGGCAAGCTCGAACCGATCTCGCTGCAACTTCGTGCGGGTGAGGTGATCGGCATCGCCGGCCTGCTTGGGTCCGGGCGAAGCGAGCTGTTGCATGCAATCTTCGGTGCCGATCCGGATGCGACGGGTGTCGTCAAGGTCGAAGGACGCGTGATGCGGCGCTCGCCGATCGCGGCGGTCAATGCGGGCCTCGGCCTCGTTCCCGAGGATCGGATGGATCAGGGCCTGGTTCCCGGTTTTGAGATCTGGCGCAATACGACGCTGCCGGCACTCGACGGCGTGTCGTGGCTCCGTTGGCTGCCTCAGCGCGAGCTCGAGCGCAAGCGCGGTGCAGACGCCATTCGGCGATTGCAGATCAAGGCCGATTCGCCGGACATCCTCGTGACCGAGCTGAGTGGCGGCAATGCGCAGAAGGTGACGATAGGCAAGTGGCTGTTCAGCGACGTCAAGGTGTTTCTGCTCGACGAACCGACCGCCGGCATCGATATCGGTGCGAAGACCGACATCCTGCTGCTCGTGCGCGAGCTGGCAGCCGCGGGCAAGGCGGTCATTATCGTTTCGTCCGAATTCGAGGAAATCCTCGCGGTCAGCGGACGCATTCTGGTCATGCGCGACGGCCGAGTCGTTGCCGAGCGCCGCGGGCAAGAGACTTCCGAACATGAATTGATCCTGCTGGCCGGCGGGCAGAGCGCCGCTTCCGGTGGTTTGCAGCAAAGCAGCGCCCATTCTTCACAGAGCGAGTAATGATGAACATGATCACTTCCACACACCATTCTGCTTCGACGAGCGGTGGTGCCGGCAACGGTCCCGCCGGTGGCCCCCCGGCGGGTGTCTCGGCAAGCCCGGAGCAGACCGGGACCGATTGGCGCAGATTGCTCAGTCTGCGGGAGATGGGCGTCTATTACGCGCTGATCCTGCTGGTCCTCGTGATTTCGGCTGTGACCGTGTATACGGGCCGGCCGAACTATCTGAGCATTGCCAACGTGTCGAACGTGCTGTACCAGTCTTCGCTGGTCGGCATCATGGCCGTTGCGATGACCGTGATTCTGATTACCGGGAATTTCGATCTGTCCGTCGCATCGGTGGCCGCGTTGTCTGCTGCTGTCCTTGTCGGCCTTGCCGACATGATCGGCTTCTGGCCGGCGGCTGGCGTCGCAATGGTGGTATCGATCGTAGCCGGTCTCCTGAACGGCGCAATCGTGCAGTATCTGGGCATCAACGCCTTCATCGTGACGCTGGGAACGCTCACGGCCATCCGCGGCTTGGTGCAGATTTACACCGATGGCCGATCGCTGTCCGTCGAATCTCCCGACGTGCTGCAATCGATGCGTGCGTTCGAATCGGGGCGCATCGCCATCGCGATTCCGCTCGCGATCATCGGTGTTTTGCTCATCGCCGGTGGCATCTGGTCCGCGCTGCGCGCGCGGCGGGAAGCGCACAGCCTGCCCGTCGCGTCTGTCGGCATGATCGTTGGCGGTGCATGTGCGTTGGCGCTCGTATGGGCTGGCGGTGCGTCGTTCGCCATGCCCAAGCCCGTGATCTATATGGCTTGCTTTACCGCGGTCGTCTGGTTCGTGCTGACGATGACGAATGTCGGCCGACGTGTCTACGCGGTGGGCGGTAATCCCGAAGCGGCACGGCTGTCCGGGATCAACGTCCGACGCTACAAGATGGCCGGATTCGTGCTCTGTAGCGCTGCTGCCGGTTTCGGCGGCGTGCTGTTCGGCAGCCGGCTCGGTGCGGTCAACCCCACCGCGATGCAGGGTGCCGAGCTGACCGTCATTGCTTCCGCGATCCTTGGCGGGACGTCGCTTTTCGGCGGGGCGGGTTCGGTGGTCAAGACGCTCGCGGGTGCATTGCTCCTCTTCACGCTCACCAACGGATTCAACATCCTGAATCTTGGCGCCAACTACCAGGGAGTGATCGAGGGAACCGTCGTGGTGACGGCTGCCGCGATCTACACGGTCGGCGGGAGCCGCCGCCGCGGAAAGGGGCGCTGAAACACGACGAGGGCCGCTGCTCGGAGCGGCTCTCCGAAGCATGATTCAAACAGGGGGGGACATATGACCAAAACAAACAAGGCCCGTACGCTTGCTGCCGGTTCCATCGGAAACTTCGGCGAGATCTACGATTTTGCCGTTTTCGGGTTCTCGGTGCCGATTCTTTCGACACATTTCTTTCCCGGAAGCGATCGGACCGCCGCGCTGCTGAGCACGTTCGCTGTCTATGCGGTCGCATTTTTCGCGCGACCGCTCGGGGGGCTGCTGTTCGGCTTCATGGCTGACCGTCTGGGCAGAGTCCGGGTCATGGCCACGACGGTATGGCTGATGGCACTCGGCACGGCCGTCATCGGATTGTTGCCGACCTATGCGGAAATCGGGCTCGCCGCGCCGGTTTTGCTGGTCGTGTGCCGGATCGCCCAGGGCCTGGCGCTAGGCGGCGAAACCACAGGAAGCACGAGTTTCATCCTGGAGTCGGCGCCGGATGACAGCCGCGGCAGATGGGTCGGTATTACGCTGATTTTTTCGCATCTGCCGAACGCCGTGGTTGCCGGACTGATTATCGGCCTGCAGTTTGCCGCGGGCTCCGACGCGTATACGAGTTGGGTATGGCGGGTACCGTTCCTGGCGGGTGGATTGATCGGTATCGTCGGCTTCTGGTTGCGCCGAAACCTCGATGAACCTGAGGAGTTCAAGCAGACCGCGCATCGCGGCGGCAGCCGGAATCCGCTTGCATCGGCGCTGCGGTCGGGCGGGCTGCGGGGCATGTTGAATGTTGCGCTGATTCAACCGATCCAGACGGTGGGGTCGTACCTGCTGCTCGGGTTCATGTACACCTTTCTCGTTCGCGTTGCAAAGCTTGATTCGATGGCAGCGCTACTCACGAACGGCATGGCGATCATCGTCCTCTCACTCGTCATTCCCGTCGGTGGCATACTCAGTGACCGATATGGACGCAAGCGTGTTCTCACGATCGGAGCGGCGTGGATTGCGCTGTTTGCGTATCCTGCGGTCCAGCTGGCAGCGTCGGGCACGTTCTTGACGGCTCTGAGCGGGCAACTCCTCCTCGTTATCGGTGTCGGCTTGTATGGCGGTGCATGTTTCGTAGCAGCACCGGAGTTTTTCCCGACGTCGTTCCGTGCGACTGGGCATGCCATTTCGTATCAGTTGAGTGTTGCGATATTCGGCGGCACAACGCCGTTCGTCAGCGCATTGCTTGTCCAAACCTTCAGTTCACCACTCGCGCCGGCCATCTATGTGGCGATCGTTGCGGTGGTATGTCTTGTCACCGTGCAGTTCGTTCCTGAGACGAGAGGTGTTCGTCTAAGGACGTCGGTGGCGCAATCTTCCGATATCACGGGAGACCAGGCAGTGCGGGAATCTCGGTGATCACGGGCTCGTTCCGCATCGCTGCAAGCCTCAAAACGAATCCCCTCAAGGGTCGATAAAACTTACCGTCAAGCGCAACAAATGCGACTCGACGTTATGGATAACTGAACATAATATAGCGGCTGAAATGTCCGAATTGGGACGTTCTTGGAGCGAAAAAAAGGACGGCGGCGACCCGATACGAAAGAACCACCTCGCCGCTCGTTCGAAATGGCGATTGGTCGCTCGGGGTGCCGGAGCCGCGCCGTTGGACGCATCACAGAAATCAACTAAATAGGAGACGCTCGTGCGAGCATTGTCGAAACTTCTCGGCGTGGCTGGATTGGCCGGCACGTTGGCTTGTTCTTCTGCCGCGGTCGCGGCGAAAACAGTCACATTGGCGCTTGTTGCCGCCGGGTTGAATCATCCGTTCGAGGTATCGGTCGCGAAGGCATTTCAGGATGCTGGCAAGAAGGCTGGCGTGAATACCATCGTGCTGGACTCGAAAACGGACGTAGCGAGGCAGGCCAACAATGTTGACGATCTGATCGCACAGGGCGTCGATGGAATTGCGCTGTTGCCGCTCGATAGCGTCGTGGCACAGGGATGGGTGGATCGCGTTAGTGAAAACAATATCCCGATCGTCGCCGTGGCCGTGGATATCGGCGATCCACATAAACGAGCGACCAAGGACGTCTACCCAAAACTGGCAGCGCTTGTAGCCAATGATCAGGTGCACGCCGGCGAGATCGGCGGGCAGATGGCGGCCGCGATGCTCCCGAAGAATCGAGTCGCGAAAATTGCGATCGTTGAAGGCATGCCTGGCGCGCCTCAAGTCTGGCAGCTGAGCAAGGGTTTCAAGGCCGGCTTGGACAAGTCTGGCGCGCGGTATCTGATCGTTGCATCCCAACCGACCGACTGGACGCCTGAGCGCGGCCAGGCGGTGTGCCAAAACATCCTGACAGCGCACCCGGATATTGATCTTTTCTACAACGAAGCCGACGACATGGTTATCGGTTGCGCGAAGGCGGTGCGGGCGGCCGGATCGTCAGCCAAGCTGCTTGGTTGGGGCGGGTCGCATCTCGGCCTCGATGCGATCAAATCGGGAGCGGTCGACGGGACGGTATGTGCGTCACCAGGAAAGATCGGGAGCGCGGGCTTCGATGCGCTGTATGCAGCGGTCGCCAAGACGAATACCGCCAAGGCTCGATTCGTCGAGGTCGCGACCCCGCCGATCACGAAGGCGAATCTCGCCAGTTGCCCACCGCAGTGGTAATCGGCGAGATGGTTAGGTCGCCTGACGTGGCAGGGCCAGTAAATGGCACTTGGAAAGCGGGTGGCCGAAATCGAGAAACTGTGGAGCGGCACGCATTCCTCGTGACGTGCCGGCTTCGGCCGTTGAGAGATGGTAGGAGCCATCGATCAACGTTCGATCAACCGAACCGGAGCGAGACGTGGTGCGAAAAGTATCGAAGGCAACGTTCAAGGCTAAGGCGTGCGAGCTCTTTCGTCAGGTGGAAAACCTTGGTGAGAGTGTGATCGTCACGGATCATGGAAAGCCGACGATTGAGATCCGTCGCTACACGAAGGGGCAGAGTGATCCGCTCGCGATGCTGTCGGCCGCCATTGTGAAGTTCGAGCCCGAAACGATGGCAATTCCCGTCGCGCTGCCAGCGGGATTGCGATGATCGTACTCGATACGCCGGCCCTCATTTCGTGGTTGAGCGGTCGAGGCGACTTGTGTGCCGGAACCCGAGAAGTAATCAATCGGTCGCTTCGTGGGCGGGAAATCGCGATTTCAGTGATCAGCGTGGTGGATATAGGGCAATACGTTCACGACGGTCGGCTGGAACTGTCGGTAAGCACGCGTAGCTGGTTGTCCGAACTGGCATCGATCGACGGAATACGTCTCGTGGCCGTGGATACGATCATTGCAGTACGCGCCGCCGCACTGTCGACAATGCTTTCGTCGCACCAGCGCCTGATCGCCGCGACGGCGACAACGCTTGCCGGCGTGTTAGTTACACCCGATACGCGAATGAGGGAACTCGCATATGTAGAAACGATATGGTGATGTCGTTCGGAAATGCGGTGATGCGAGTTCACCCC
>Ga0209759_1000968_pt1 | contig 20140 bp, 13 predicted proteins | sample AraplaCL_Col_mMS_FD_184261 | JGI IMG/M metagenome (GOLD analysis project Ga0209759, IMG submission 184261) | Arabidopsis root microbial communities from the University of North Carolina, USA - plate scrape CL_Col_mMS (SPAdes) (version 2) | ecosystem: Host-associated > Plants > Roots >...
TGGTAATCCGGCCCCACCGTGCAGCCGGAAAGCCCGGCCATCACGGTCAGCCATGCTGCGCAGGCGATGCCTGCATGGCGCGAGGAAGACATCGACATAACAAGCATCCTTATCGACATAACAGGCATCCTCAATGAGCTTCGCTGGCCGGCGCGTGATGGCGCGGGGTTCTGAGCAACAAGGCCAATGGAACGCAGCACAGCAAAGCGATTCCCAACAGGTAAAACACTTCCGAGAACGTCATCACCATGGCCTGCTGCTGGATTTGCGCAGCAAGTTGGCCGAGTGCACGCATCTGCGAATACGCCATGTCGCCCGTACGTGCGAACCAGCTGGCCGCATTGGCGGCGATGCGTTCCTGACCCAGCATCGAGTTGGCGGTGAGCGATTCGCGGATGGCCGCCACGTGGAAGTTGTTGCGGCGATCGATGACGGTGCCGATGATGGCCAGCCCGATCGAGCCGCCCAGGTTGCGCGCCATGTTGTAGATGCCGGCGGCGTCGCCGGAATCCTCGCGCGACACCGCCGCCATCGACGCCTGGTTGAGCGGCATCATCGCCAGCATCTGCCCGGCGCCGCGCACCAGCTGCGACCAGAAGAAATCGTGCCCGACGCTTTGCGCGGTCAAATGGATGTCCAGCATGCAGCTGCCGAAGAAGCACAGCAGGCCGCTGATCACCAGGATGCGGAAATCCACCCGGCCGAGCAGCCGCGGCAGGATCGGCATCATCAGGAAGGCCGGCACGCCGGAGACCAGCATCACCCAGCCGGATTGCTCGGCGTTGTAACCGGAGATCAGGCCGAGAAACTGCGGAATCAGGTAGATCACGCCGTACAGCGCCGCCCCCACCACCAGCACGATGAAAATCACGCTGGCGTAGCGCGGATTGCCCAGCAGGCTCAGCCGCATCACCGGTCGCCTGGCGGTGAACTGCGAAATGGCGATCAACACCATGCCGATCAGCGACAGCACACTGAGCCAGACAATCGTGTTGGACTGGAACCACTGCTCGCGCTGCCCTTCTTCCAGCACCACGGTCAGCGAACTCAGGCCTACCGACAAGCCAACGATGCCCAGCCAGTCGGCCTGCCTCAGCGCCTCCAGATGCAGCGGCGCCGAGGGCAAGCCGGCCAGCAACAGGATCATCAAGCCGATGCACACCGGCAGGTTGATGAAGAAGCACCAGCTCCAGCTGATGTTTTCCGTCAGCCAGCCACCGAGTACGGGGCCAAGCAAGGGCCCGAGCAAGACGATCAGGCCGAACACCGTCATGCCGATCGGCAATTGCGAAAGCGGCAGGCGCGTGCGAATGATGGTCTGCGCGGTCGGGATCATCGCGCCGCCGGTCAGCCCCTGCCCGATGCGGCCGATGATCATCACCAGCAAGGTGTGCGAGAGACCGCACATCATCGAAAACAGGATGAACAATACCGCGCAGCCGAGCAGGAAGTTGCGCAGGCCGAACACGCGCGTGAGCCATGCAGCGAGCGGAATGATCACGATTTCCGACATCAGGTAGCCGGTGGAAATCCACGTGCCTTCGGTGCCGGTGGCGCCGATTTCACCCTGGATCTGCGGCAGCGCCGAGTTGGTGATCGAGATATCCAGCGTCGCCATCAGCGCGCCGAGCGAGCCGGCCGCCACGGCAATCCAGTCGGCGACGCTCGCGCGTTCCGGATAATGGGCCGGCGTGGCGGCCGGCTCAGCCATGCTGGCTGCCCGCCGATGCCGGTTGCGCGCCGTGCCCGTGCGAACGCGTGTCCACTTCTACCGTGACCGACAGGCCCGGCACGAGCCGCGCGCGTGTCTGTTCGTCCGCATCGATGCGAATGCGCACCGGCACGCGCTGCACGATCTTGGTGAAGTTGCCGGTGGCGTTTTCGGGCGGCAGCAGCGCGAACTGCGAACCGGTGCCCGGTGCAAAGCTGTCGACCACGCCATGCAAGTCCGCATCGGGCAGCGCATCCACATGTACGGTGGCGGATTGCCCGGCGCGCATGCGGCCGATCTGTGTTTCCTTGAAGTTGGCGGTGAGGTAGATGCTCTGCACCGGCACCACCGTCATCAGGCGCGTGCCCGGCTGGGCATATTGCCCCACGCGTACCGTGCGGTCGCCGACGCGGCCGTCCAGCGAACTGCGGATGAGCGTGTCCTGCAGATCGAGCTGCGCCTGCTTGGCGGAGGCCTGCGCGGCTTCCAGTTGCGCCTGCGCTTGCGCAATCTGCGCATGCAGGTCGGCCATGCGTGCTTGCGCCTGGTCGAGCGCTGCCTTGTCGGCCGCCAGCGTAGCCCGCGCCTGGTCCCGGTTGCTGACCAGCACCGATAGCTGATCGCCGCTTTCGGCGCCGGTTTTCGCCAGCGGGCCGTAGCGGCGCACTTCGTCATCCGTGTGCCTGGCGTTGACCTGCGCCACCTGCAACTGCGCGCGCGCCTGCTCGATGGCGGCCTGCTGTTGCGTGATGCCGGCCTGCGCACGCTCGACGTCGGCGCGGCGCGCATCGACCGTCGCGGTCGATTGATCCAGCGCCGCCTGGTACTGGCGGCCATCCAGCCGCACCAGCGGATCGCCCGCCTTCACCGTGGCGTTGTCGCCCACGTAGACCTCGGTGACATAGCCGCTGACCTTGGGCGCCACGGTGACGCTGTCGGCCTGCAGATAGGCGTCGTCGGTGCCCTGGATAAAGCGCCCGACGAGCCACCAATAACCCAATGCCGCCAGGCCAATGGCAGCCAGCAAGAGGACGACCGGCAGCAGAAACCGCGGTGCTTTTCGACGCGGCGCAGCGCCGTTGGACGCATCGCCCGATACGCCGGTGTTGGAAGGAGGCATGCCATGACCCTGAAATTATTCCAGCTGGAAAATTTATTCCGCTTGGTATATTTCTGTCAAATGTTATCTTTGCCGGCAGAGACGGAGAACCCGCATGACTCAAGCCAAGCGTTTGCGTCGCCCACCTGCCGGCGGCTATGCCCGGGGCGATGAAACCCGCCAGCGCATCATCGACGCCGCCATCCAGCTGTTCGGCGAGCACGGCTTCAAGGACGCCTCCACGCGCGACATCGCCACCGCGGCCAACGTCAATGCGCCGGCGCTGCAGTATTACTTCGAGAACAAGGAAGGCCTCTACAAGGCGTGCGCGGAATACATCACCAGCGACCTGCAGGCGCGCTTCGCCCCGTCGATGCGCCAGGCCAGCGATGCGCTGAAAAACCACGCCGATACCGACACGCTGATCGAGGCCTATTTGGGCATCCAGTTGGTCACGCTGGACAGCGTGCTCACGCCCACGCACCTGGCGAAAGGCCGCCTGGTGGGACGCGAGCTGGCCGGCGAAGCCCCCAGCATGATTTCGCCGATGCTGCAGCAGAAGATGAAGCGGCCGATCAACAAGCTGTTGCTCGAACTGATTGCGCGCATCACGCATGCGCGCACCAACGAAGCCATCACGCGCATCCGGCTGCTTACCTTGAAAGGCCTGGTGCTGGCCTTCTACTACCCGCCCGGCGCATGCCTGGAACTGCTGGGCTGGAAGGAGATCGATGCGGCAAAAAGCGCACTGATCAAGGCGAGCGTGCAAGAGCAGACGCGTACGTTGTTGATGAGTTGGCGTGGTGGTGCGTAGTCAAGCCTTCGCAGGCTTCTGCGTGTGCCAGTTCAAGGCGGTTGATCTTTTCCAGCAACGCATCGACATATTCGAGCACTCCGCTTTCGCCGCCGGAAGCCCGGATAATCATCGTCAACTCACCCAGGGTCACGATGACTCCCATATCTCTTTACCCTCGATGCAAGGGCAACACACGCAAGCGCGTGCGATTGGGATCGATCGTGAGCAGCGCACCTTCATCCAGTTCGAGGGACATTTGCCGCAGCGCGATGACCACTTGTCGACCGATAGCGTCCGGACTGATGTCCTCGGCGCGGATTTGCACAACGCTGGGCTTTTCGCCATGCGAGGCGGCAAGGATTGCGCTGAAGTCCAGATCATGCGTGAGCACCACATAGTCATTCGCGCTGGCGTACACCATGATCTCCGAGTCCGGCGCATTCTTCGCGCCGACCATCGACCAATGCACCGCTTCGATGCCAACGCCAGCGAATAAGTCGACCCAGCGCGGCGACAAATTCATATCAACGAGAAGCTTCATGCGGTGGTGAGCATGACTTCGCGTTCTTCCGCCCGCCATGCCGCGTAGCGGAGCGCCTGCATGATGTCTTCGCGTTCCAAATAGGGGTAGTCAGCGAGAAGTTCATCGACACTGCGCCCCGCACCGATCTGCCCCACGACCATGCCGACCGTGACACGCAAGCCTCTGATGCATGCCTTGCCACCCATGATTTCAGGCTGTTGGGTGATGCGGTCGAGTTGCCCCATGATCTGCTCCTTATCGAAACTCATGGTCATGCTAGTCTTGTGAGAATGGCCTTTCAAGAAGTGCTTTATGAGCAGCCATACGCCTTGATTCTGCGTGGTGCAAGGACGACGTAACAAGGCTTATCAAAAAATCCTCGTTTTCACGTGGTGTCCCGATGCCGGCCTGCTGGATGACGCTGACAAGAAATCCGCGACACGCATAACTGCGGCACGTGTCCACGCCCCAGGCCGCAGAAATCCCCTGCTGACGCAGGAGAAGGGGCGCATTTTCGCAACCGTGAACATACACGCTAAAGTTGGCGTCATTGCCCTACGGAATGTTGCGCTTGTTTGCTGGTTTTCCCATGACCTTCTGGACCTTCATCTACATCGCCGGCGCCGTGCAGGCGGCCTTGCTGGCCCTGGCGCTTTGGCGGCGCCCGGCCAATCACAGCGCCAATCACCTGTTGGCGGTGTGGGTGGCGCTTACCGGCGTGGATCTGGCGGTGAAGGCGCTGTACTGGCATCTGCTGACGCCGGAATGGTTTCGCGCCTATCGTTTCGTTGCGTTGTTTCCGTTCCTCTACGGCAGCCTGTTCTATCTCTACGTACGGGCGTTGGTCGAGGATCGCCGGTTCAAACCGCGCGACGTGGTGCACCTGGCCGGTTTTCTGGTGATGCTGGTGCTCAACGCCTATGTCTTCGTCGGCAGCCATGCGCAACTGCAAGCGCTGTCGGCGCGCTGGATTGCCGGCGAGCGCGCGATTGGGGCCTGGTTCGATGGCCCGCTGTTTCTGTATAGCCTTTCCTATGTGATGGCTGCGCTGGCCTTGATACGCCGCTACCGGCGGCGGCTGCGCGAGCAGCGCTCGGATGCCGATCGCTTGTCGCTGCGCTGGATCGACGCGATGGCCGGCTTCCAGATCGCCATCTGGAGCGTGGCCATCGTGCAGGCGATGACGTATCTGCCGGTGCTCAATTACGGCTTGCTGTTCGGCCTGGTCGCCGCCTGGGTGTGGATGGTGGGCTGGTTCAGCCTGGGGCAGCCGCCGGTACAGGTGGCGCCGGCGATTTCCGCCTCGCACGACCAGCAGGAACAAGCCGCCACGAGTATGGACACGGCACGCTTCGTGGACGTCGAAGCACGCCTGGCGCAACTGATGAACGGCGATGCCCCGCTCTACCTCGAACCGGCATTGACCATCGGCCAGGTCGCCAAGCGCAGCGGCTATCCGGAATATCTGGTTTCCGCCGTGATCAACCGGCGCCTGGGCGGCAGCTTCTGCGACTACGTCAATCGCCTGCGCGTGGAGGCAGTACGCGAACGGCTGGCAGACCCCGCCGAATCGCGCACCATCCTCGACCTGGCGTATGCCTGCGGCTTCACTTCCAAATCCACCTTCAACGCCGCGTTCAAGCGGGAGGTCGGCGATACGCCCAGCAACTATCGCCGGCAGCACACCGCGGCCACGCCCGTCACCTGATGGCAAGTGCGGCGGCTGGCGTGCGATGGAGCGCGGCGATGATCGCAGCGGTGGCATCGCCGATGCCGGTGCCGCCACCCTGCATGCTCAGCCCCAGGCGCACCACTACCAGGTGTTCGGAAGGCACGATGATGACGTACTGGCCGAACGCACCGCGTGCGTAATACATGTCTTTGGGCAACTGCGGCATGCCCCACGGCGCGTCCCACACCGGCACGCTTCCGGTGTTCACCAGGTTGGTCCAGAAGCCCGCGCCATAGCCCGTGTGCAAGGTCTGCGAGCGGGAATAATCCGCCCATCCCTGCGGCAGGATGCGCTTGCCGTCCGCCATGCCGTCATCCATGTAAAGCTGGCCGAAGCGTGCAAGATCGCGTGCGGATGCGTACATGAAACCGGAGCCGAGCAAGCTGCCGGTCTGGTCGACTTCGATCACCGAATGATGCATGCCCAATGGCGCAAACAAGTTGTCGCGCGCGAACGTCTCGGCGCCGACGGCCGTGCCGCCGGTGGCATCGCCGATCAGTTTCGACAGCAGCGCATAACTGAGATTGCCATAGGCCCAGGCGGTACCCGGCGCATGCGCCAGCGGCGTGCGCGCGGCGAAGCCGGCGGTATCGGCCTCGCGGAACCACATGTGCGTGGCCAGGTTGACCGCGCCGTTGGTTTCGTCAAAAGGCAGTCCGCTGTCCATGCGCAGCAACTGGTCCACCGTAATGGCGTGATGTGGATCGGCAGCCGACGCCCAGGCGGCGATCGGCGCGGGTTGATCCAGGCGCAACCGGCCCTGGCGCACCAGCACGCCGATCAGCGCCTGCGTCACCGACTTGGTCACCGAATGCACCCAGATCGGCGTTTCCGGACCGTAACCCTTGGCGTAACGCTCCGCGATCAGCTGGCCGTCATGCAACACCACCACCGCCTTGGTCTGACGCAGGTGCGACGGGTCGGGTTCGGCGAACGCCTGGTCGAGCGCGGCACGCAAGGCCGGATCGGTTGGCGTGACGATGCGTCCGCCGAAACCATCGGGCTCGGCCTGCTCGCTGAAACCCGCCGCGCGGAGCGGATCATCGCCAAGCACGAGCGTGCAGCCCAGGCCGTCGCGGTAGACCGACCGGGCGCGAAACACGGCCAGCAGGCTGCTGCGTACTTCATGCTGCGAACGGTCAACCGTGTAGCGCACCGCCCAGTTGATGCCGTCCAGCAGCGGCCGCTGCTCTTCGGTGTAGACCCGGTCTGGATCGACGTGCGATACGAAGGCCGCGGCACACAGCGACTGGCTGACCGAGGCCGCGCCGACGTACATCAGGTCGCGATTGAGCCAGGTGACTACGCCACCGGCGAATACCAGCACGAGCAGACTCAGCAGTACATAACGGGCGGACTTCATGGGCTTGGGCTCCGGCAGCGGGAAAGGCTGCAGAATCCAGTTGCCGGGCCGTCCGGTCGTCCGGTCCGGCGGATTCGTACGGCTGTACGGTCAATCCGGACGGCCATTGCTGCGTCGGGCAGCATTCCATCAGTACAACACACGCATGCTCAGTTGTACCTGGGTATCGATCACGTGCCCCGGCAGGCCATATTCGACCGGCAATGTGGAGGTGCTGTCGATGTGCAGCAGTTCTGCCGTCAGGCGCAGATAATCGCGCGGCCGCCAGTTGAGCGCCGCCGTCACCGCATTGCCGCTCTCCCCTTGGTGCATACCGGAATCGTCGGAAGGCTTCCGCGTGCTGAAATGGTCAATGCGCAATGCAGGACGCCAGGCGCCACGATTCCACCCGACCAGCACGAATGCTGCACGGTAATGGGTACGCTGGTACAGGTCCTCCGAAGACTCGACCGTGGCATCGCCATCCATGGCTTGCGCGATCCAGGTGACGGCGCCGGTATCGGTGCGCGCCCCCAGGCTCCAGAAACGGGTATGCCAGGCGGATTGTTCGTCACCGCCGGCATAAGGCGCGGACGCGCCCGCGTCGGCGTGATTGTCGTAACGCAGCAGGCTCACCCGCGTTTCGCCGGGCGCGTGCCAGCTGAGGGCCACATAGTCGCCCCAGTGCGAGGCGCCGATCGTGCGAAAGGGATCGTAATAGCGCGGCGGCGTGCCGCCCTCCTCGCTCACCGCGGCGTTGGGTTCACGCAAGCGGTTGCCGAGGCCTGCAACGCGGTCGCCGATCGACCATCCGCGCATGGCCAGCACGGTGCCGGCCGGATCATCACGGCGAAACAGCGCGGCGCGCAGATCCCAGCTGTTGACCTCGCCGCGATGCTCCAGCAAAAACTCGCCGCCTACCGCACGCAGTTCCTCGCCCACCCAGGTATTGATGGCCGAAGAGCTGAGCGTCCATGGACTGGTCCAGCCGACGCCGTCGTTCTCCATCGACACCGGCGGGAAGAAAGCCCCCGCCCGCACCGACCAGCGCCAAGGCGTGGTGGATACCGGGCGATAGCGCATCCAGCCTTCCAGCAGGCCGAAGCCGCCATGACTGCCGGATTGATATTGCAGCTGCGCCAGGGCCAGCAGCTCAGGCGTGATCTGCGCCGAGCCATACACCGCGGCGCCGCCGAAATGCAGCTGCGTTTGCCCTCCGCCATAGCGGGTTTTTCCGAAGCCACCGCGCGTCCAGCTGGTGTCGTCGGGGGCCGCCACCAGGCGCTCGTCGACGTAGGCATGCCACACGAAGTCCTGCGCATGCGCGCAGGTGACGACACCCCATAGCGCGACCATCGAACACAGTCGGTGTTTTCTCATGCTTGGCTGCTGTTGCATTGGGTGGTAATCAGCATGGCGAGCGCATCGGCGCTGATGGGCCTGGCAACGAAATAACCTTGTGCGTGGTCGCAACCGATCGAGGCCAGGTAATCGCACGTGGCCTGGTCTTCCACGCCTTCGGCTGTAACCTGGTAGCCCAGCTCGTGGCTGAGCTCCACGATGGAGCGCACGATGATGCGATCGTTGGGATCATCGATCAGCGGCTTGATGAAACTCTGGTCGATCTTCAGTTCATCAACCGGAAGCGTGTGCAGGTAAGACAACGACGACTGGCCCACACCGAAATCGTCGATGGCGATGTGAAACCCGCATGCCGATAGTTGCTGCAGCACGCGCGAAGCCGATTCGAATTCGCCGATCACGGCGCGCTCGGTGATCTCCAGCGTCAATTGCCCGGGCGGCAACTGGTGCATGGCGGCCAAGCCGACGATGTAGTGCGGCAAGTCCGCATCGACCAGGTCGCGGGCGGAAAGGTTTACCGCCACACGCAGCGGCATGCCCTGCGCCTGCCATTGGCTGGCCTGCGCAATGGCCGCCGCCAATGCCCAACGGGTCAGGCGTTGGATGTTGCCGGTGTCTTCGGCCATGCCGATGAATTCATCGGGCGGGATCGCTCCCCGCGACGGATGCTGCCAACGCACCAGCGACTCCGCGCTGTCGAGACGGCGCGTGGAAAGTGACAGCTTGGGTTGGTAATACAGCTGCAACTGTCCTTGCGCCAGCCCTTCGCGCAACTCCCCCATCAGCGAAAGCCGCTCCGGGCGATGCGGATCGATGGCAGTCTGGTAAAACGCCCATGCCCGGGACGAGCCGGCCGCAGCGAACTGAGCCGTTTCGGCATAACGCAGCAATGCCACGGCTTCGCCCGCATGCTCCGGATAGATGGCGATACCGATCGCCGGCATCATGTCGATGCTCAGGTCGGCTTCCGCATAGGACGTGGCAAGCACATCGAGAATACGGACCGCTGCGTGCACGGCATCGTCGCGGCCGGCAGTCGCCAGCCACGCAACGAAATTGCTGTCGGTGGCCCGCGCCACCTGTGCCCCATCGACCACCCGTTGAATGCGCTCGCCAGCCTCACGCATCAGGCGATCGCAAAGGCCATGCCCCATGGTCTTGATGATGTCCGGTACCCGCGTAAGGCCGATCATCAGCAAACTGCCGCGCAGCACGCCGTTTTCCATGTCCCGCGTGATATCTGCCTCGATCGCTACGCGGTTCGGCAAATCCGTCACGGCATCGTGAGTGGCCTGGTGGAGAATGCGTTCCTCGCGTTGCTGCACGGCTGCCGCCATGGTGCTGATGGCGTTGGCCAGTGCACCGATCTCATCGCGTCGGTGCAGGCGCGGGGGTGTCCGGTAGTCGCCCTCTTCGATGCGTTTGGCTATCGTGGCCAGCCATTCGACCGGTCGCGACACGTTGCGTGCGATCACCCATACGCCGAGCAAGCCGGCGGTAAGCCCGAGCGCCAGCAAGGCCAGCCAGGCCAGCGCAAGATGGTGATAAGGCCGCAAGGCATCATCCAGCGAATAGCCGAACACGACGGCCACCGGTGGGCTGTGATACGGATGCTGCAGCGGCTGCGCCAATACGATGTACTCGCTCTGCGCGATGCGCTGCAAGCCTGGTTCGGCAGGCAAGTCGCCCCTGACATGTTCCAGGCCGCGCGCGAACGGCGTGGAACGATCGCCCTGCGCCACCGCCTGCCATTGCGCTGGCGCCAGTTGTACTTCCAGCGCAACGTCGCGGCGCAAATTGCTCAGCTCCTGCATGTGGGCGAGCAATTCATCGTCGACCTGTACGTACACCACGATCAGGCCCACCGGTTGCGGCGCATAGATGGGTACGACGACGACCCAGTACACCCGTCCTTGCACGGCGGCCATCACCGCCGTTTGCTGATAGAACGCGCGTTGGATCAATTCGGAAAACGCGAAGGATTTGCCGTCCGCATGTGCATCGGCCGTATCGGCGGCGATGGTGCCGTCGAGGTTGATGAGCTGCATGCGCGAAGCGCCGACGCGGCGCCCATGATTGTGCAGCACAGAAAGCACCGTGCCGCGATCGCCCTCGGCAATCGCCTGGCGCAATGCAAAGTCCAGCGCCATGACGCCCACGTTGCCGGCGATGCGTGCGGAAACATCGTCCATCTGCGCCGAGAAGGCCTTGGCATTGGCCGCCAGTTGGCGCTCGCCATCCACCACCAGCGCATGACGCGTGACGCCATAGACGATCGCGCCCGTGATCAACTGCACCGCCACCAGCATCCCCACGAAGAACATGGCAAGGCGGAGGCGGAAGCCGATGACCGTGCGCATGTGCTAGTAGTCCAGGTGTTCGCGGTCGACGACATTGCGCGGATCGGGCATCAAGCGCAACGTGAAAGGCAGTTCGGGCATCGCCCCCTCGGCCGGCACCTCGACCGTTGCACTTACCTGTGGATGGCCCGGCCACAACTGCGGATGCCAGACCGTGACGGTGTAATGGCCGGCCGGCAGGTCGTCGAAGCGGGCCTGGCCTTTCCCGTCGGTGACCTGCGCTTGATCGGCGGTCACCACCAGGTACGCAATCATGTGATCGTGAATATTGCAACCGAGCGCGATGATGCCAGTACGCTTCAGCTCCACGGGCAAGGAGCTTTCCCCCGGGCTCAGTATGAATTGGAAGGCCCCGATCGGAGAGAACGAATACACGTGATGACGCGTGCTGTCGCTGTTGCGGAACACCACGCTGTCGCCGGGATGCATCACATCCACATAGGGCGTGAAGGTTTCGTTCTTCTGGTCGATGTCGTGCGTGCTTGGCGCGGCCAGCGCATAGGGCCGATCGATGGTCACCACGGCGTCGCCGACAGGATGACCGTGGCTGTCGGTCGTCCTTACCGTCAGCGTGCTGGCGTGGGCGGCCATGGCAACGCCCGAGGCGAGCAGGCAAAGCAGTCGCGCACGCCATTGGCCCATCGAGATCCCTCCCCTGCTGCGGGATGGCCTGAGCATACTACGTGCCGGTTTTTTCCTCTCAGCCTAAATCCCTGCCCCGCGCCGCCGCCCCCCCCTGCTTGGGCCTGATTAGCGTCGTGTCTCAGCACCCCCACTTCGTCACAATGCGCTGAGCCAGTCCCCTCTACCCCCATCATTGATCAATAACGGGGGAGAGGGAGCTATTTCCGGCACGCATAAACATTGCACGCCAGGAATGCGATCAAGGCATCACCAGCCAATCCCAAACGCCATATGTTCCGGCTGTTGCGTAGTGATGGTCGTACTCTGGTTGTTGTTGTCGTCGTACGAGAAGCCGTAGGCCAAGCCGCCCACCGAGTGCTGGTGCCAGAACCATGCGTAGAAGTTGGCGGGCGACGAGGATGGGTAATAGGACGACGCATTGGCCCAGTTCGCCGTATCCAGCAGCACGCCGCGGTTGGTCGCTGCGCAGATCTGGTTCTCCAACTGCAGTTGGATGGCGTTTTCGTCCTGCTGCAGCGGCGAACTTCCCGCCACGCCGGAGGCCATCGTGCCCGCGCACAGCAGGATGTCCTGCGTGGACGGTTGCTGCACCACGAAAGTTTCGCCCACGTTGGCCGCCGCCGGATTGAGCTCGGTAAAGGTCAAGGTGGCGCCGGAGGCCTTGCCGCTGAACTGCCGGCCATTGACGGTGAGCACCAGTGGCGAGCTGGCGTACTGCGACCACGCGCCGGCAATGTAATTGTCGAAGTAATGGCCATTGGCGCCACCGGCATTGAAGCTGGTCTCCGCCGGCGACAGGATGCGCAGGGTGCTGGGCGCAGGCGTGTGGAAGGCTGCCGGCGTCTGGCTGGCGTACTCCTGGTCCAGGCTGGCGATCGATTCGTTGATGCCGACCTGCATGTGATAGGTCTCGCTGGCGCCCCACACATCCAGCAGCAGCGGCAAGCCGAACTGGTTCACCTGGGTAGTGTTGATGAAGATCCCGCCGTTGGCCGCGTAGTTGAACTCATACCAATCGTAGTGAACGTTGATGTTCGGATCGGTGTTGTTTTGCGGATTCGGACCGGCGTAGCCATTGTTGCCATTGGCGCCCGCCACGATCGACATGTACAGCGGGCTGCCCTCCGAAACATAGATGCGCCCGGAGGTGATCGGCGGCAGCTTGAGCTGGTGGTTGGCCTGGGCCAGCGTGAACGCGTAGTTGGGATACGTCTGCCCGTTCGGGCCGACCAGCGCATTGGCAGCGGTGTTGTCCGCGACGCTGGCAGCGGTGATCGTACCGTCGTAGTTGACCCAGGAAAGCGCACCGGTCGACGGATCGTTGCCGAGAATCTCGACATAGATCTGGTTGTCAGCCCACGCGCCGTTGGTGTTGTTGTTGAGGTCGGTGACGATATAGCCCGGCACCACGGTGTAGCTGGGCGAAACATTTACGCTCAGCGTTGCCGCCGACGAAGTCACCGAGCCGGCCGCGTTGCTTACCACCACCGTGAAGCTGGCATCGTTGTCCGCGGCGGTGGTGCCTGGCGTGGTGTAGCTCGCGCCTGTTGCGCCCGCGATGGCGTTGCCGTTCTTGTACCACTGATACGCCAGCGAGCCGCCGCTTGCCTTCACCGAGAAGGTGGCCGTGCGCCCGATCGTCACCGATTGATTGACCGGCGAGGTGGTAATCGCCGGCGTCGCTACCGTTACCGAGGCCGATGTCGTCGCCGCGACACTCTCGGAAGCCGGCGACGCGCCGGCCGCGTTCACCGCCTCGACGGTGTAGGTGTAGGTGGTCGAGGCGGTCAGGCCGGTGTCGCTATACGTGGTCGCCGTCAGGCCGCTTGCGACCGCGGCGCCGTTGCGCATCACCGTATACGTCACGCCGGAAGTGGCCGAGGCGGCCCAGCTCAGGTCGATCTCGCTGGACGAAGCCGCAGTGGCCGTCAGGTTCGCCGGCGCCTGCGGAATCGCCAGGGTGCTGGCGCTGGCCGGTGCCGCCGGCGACGACGTGCCGCTCGCACTGGAAGCCTCTACCACGTAGTAATACGTGGTGTTGTTCGCCAGGCCCGTATCCGAATAACTGTTGCCGCTCACCGTTGCAATCAGGTTTGCGCTGGAAGGCGTGAAGCCGGCCGTCGTGCTGCGGAACACGTCGTACACCACGCCCGCCGCTGCCGAAGGCGTCCAGCTCAGGTTGATCTGGCTGGTGGAAACCGCCGTCGCAGTGACGCTGCCCGGCGACGCGGGCGGCGGCGCGATCACTTCGATACCGTTGATCTCGGCATTGTCGGTATCGGTGGTGAACTGCAGCACGATCTGGCCCTGCGCATTGGCAGTCGCCGTAAAGGGTTCGACCACCGCGATGTTCTGGCCACCGGCGGTCGCGACGATGTCGAAGTTGTTCAACACCTGCGTGCCGTTGATGCTCACGTTGAACACGCGCTGGCCCGGCTTGGTCCAGTAGAACTCCGCGAAGTGCAGGCGCACCGTGTAGCTGGCGCCGGCCATCAGGCCAGGCAGCGTATAGCTGAAGTTGTTGCCGACACGCTGGTGCTGGTACACCGATGGCGGAGCGGGATTGGTGACGCCCGCGGTGGTGATCGTCGAACCCGTACCGGATGCCGCACCACCGTTGAAGTACTCGTCGGCGGCATAGTCGCCCGCAGCAGGGCCACCTGCGCTGATCGCCAACGCATCCGCGCCGCAACCCGCTACGCAATCCACATCGAAGGTGGTGGCCGTGGCCGTGTTGGAGGACATCGACGTACCCACTGCATCCACCGCCACGATCGTATAGGAGTACGTGGTGGATGACGTCAGGCCGGTATCGCTATAGGTCGTGCTGGTGAGGTTGTTGGCCACGGCCGTGCCGTTGCGGAACACGGTGTACGCCACGCCCGACGTCTGCGAGGCCGTCCAGCCCAGATTGACCTGGCTGGAAGAGGCCACCGTTGCCGTCAGGTTCGACGGTGCATTGGGTGGCGTATTGGTCGCCGTCGCGTTTTCAATCTCGATGCCGTTGACCTCGGCATTGTCCTTGACCGTGGTGAACTGGACCACGATCTGGCCTTGCGCATTCGCGGTCGCCGCGAACTGCTCGACCACCGCAATGTCCTGTCCGCCGGCCGCCGCCAGCACGTCGAAGTTGGTCAACACCTGCGTGCCGTTGATGCTGACGTTGAACACGCGCTGCCCCACCTGCGTCCAGTAGAACTCGGCGAAGTGCAGGCGCACCACGTAGCTGGTGCCCGCCGTGAGCCCGGGAAGCGTATAGCTGAAGTTGCCGAAGCGTTGATGCTGGTACACCGACTGCGGCGCAGGATTGCTCACGCCGTTGATATTGATGGCTGCATTGCTGCCCGAAGCCGTGCCGCCATCGAAATCCTCGTCCGCGGCAAAGTAACCCGCGCCAGGCCCGCCCGCGCTGACGGCAATCGCATCCGGGCTGCTGCAGTCGGTGGTGCAGGTAGAGACGGAAGTCGTCGCCGTGGCGGTGTTGGAAGCCCCCGAAGCACCGGCCGTATCGCTGGCTTCGACGATGTAGTAATACGTCGCGCCGGCAGCCACGCTGGTATCCGCATACGTCGTACCCGCCGTGGTGCCGATCTGGTTCGCACTGGAAGGCGTGAACCCGGCCGCCGTACCGCGATAGACGTTGTAGCTGACCGTGCAGGCGCTGCCGGCCGTGCTCGCGCTCCATACCAGGTTCACTTGCGTCGCGCCGTTGGCGTTTGCAGCCAGCGCGCCCGGTGCGCTCGGCGCGGCCGTGCAGCTGTTCTGTTGTACGGCAAGCGTTGCGGCGTTGCTGCTGGTGGAACCGAACACGTCGCCCACCGCCACGCTGAAGACGGCACCGTTGTCGGCCGCGGCTGTTGCCGGCGTGGTGTAGCTGGCCGAGGTTGCGCCCGCGATGGTGGTGCCGTTCCGGGACCACTGGTAGCTCAAAGTGCCCAGGCCCGTCGCGGCCACGCTGAAGGTGGCCGGCTGGCCCAGCGTCACCACCTGGTTGCTTGGCTGTGTGGTAATGGTCGGCGCCGCACCGGCGTCGGTGCCGGCGGCGCACAGCGTTGCGCCCGGATAGTTGTTGGTGACCTGGTACGCCGAGGTGCCGTCGAAGTTCACCACCGCCGTCTTGCTGGAGTCGTTCGGATCCACCGTCGACGTCCATGTGCTCCACGTGCCGGAGAACGCACAGGTCGCATTGTTGACGCCGCTGATGCTGTGCGCCTCCGACTGCGTGGGCACGCGCATGTTGATGCCGGCGCAATAGTTCTGCGCACTCACGCCGGTGAACTGCGCACCCGGCGTGGTATCCGTCATCACGGTGCGCGTCCAGGTGAGGCCCGTCAGGTTGTCCTTCACCAGGCTGGCGTTGGCAGCGTTGACGGTGTAGCGCTCCGACGCGCCGCCGCATTGCGGCACGTTGTACACCTGGAACTCGTAGACCGAGTAGCCGTATTGCGTGGCGCGCTGCGTGGCGTTCAGGCGCACGTAACGCGCGCTTACCGTGGGGAAGCTGAGCGTTTCCGTGCCGCCTGCACCGGTGGTGGTGCCATAGGCGGTCTGCCAGGCATTGCCATCGTTGCTGTAGAGGATCTGGTACTGGGTGGCATACGCGTTTTCCCAGTTGATCACCACCGTATTGAACGGCTGCACCGAACCCAGGTCCACCTGCAACCACGACGGATCGACGCCCGGGACGGCGGGTGTCGGCGGCGCACCGGCCGTGGCCGAACCCCAGCGCGAGGCAAGATTGCCGTCGACGGCGTTCTCCGCGCCCAGGCAGTTGGTGCCCGAGTACGGCGGCGAGGTAGTGCCATCGTTGCACGCGTTCTGCGAACTGCTGGCGGTGGCGACTGCGTCCAATGCCAGGTTCACGCCCGGCGGTGCCAGCGTGATGTTCGCCGCATTGCTGGTGGCAGGCGCGCTCGCTGCATTGTTCACGGTCACGGTGTAGGTGCCAACATTGGCAACGCTTACCGCCGGAATCGTGTACGTGAGCGTGTTCGACTGCTGCGTACCGCTGGTAAGAATGGTGGGCGAACCGCCCGGCGGCGTGAACTGCCACTGGTAGCTGTATGGCGCGGAGCCTGCCACCATCGCAGTGAACTGCACCGGCTCGTTCACCGGCACGATGGTGCTGGCCGGCTGCGTGGTAAAGGAGACCGGCGTTGCCGCATCCACCGTCACCACCGCGGTGGAGGATTGCACCGAGCCAAGATCGTTGCTGACCACCACATAAAAACTGGCACTGCCCGCCGCGGTAAAGATCGGTGTGGTGTACGACGCGCTGGTGGCGCCGGCAATCGCGCCGATGCCCACTTGATACCACTGGTAGCTGATCGTGGGCGAGCCGGTCGCCGCCACCGACAGCGTGGCCGATTGTCCATCCACCACCGCTTGCGACGCCGGCTGCGTGGTGATGACCACGTTGGCCGGCGCATCGACGCTGAGGGTGACCGGCGTGGAAGTCACCGTGCCGTAGCTGCTGCCAATCGTCACGGTATAGGTGGCGCCGTTGTTGGCGGCCGTGGTGACCGGCGTGGTGTAGGTCGCGCTGGTGGCGCCGGCAATCGGGCCGTTAGCGTCGGACCACTGATAGCTGAGCGTGCCGGAGCCAGCGGCCACCACGCTGAAGGTTGCGGTGAAGCCGGACGTGGTCGCTTCATTCACCGGCGGCACGATGATCACCGGTGCCTGCGATTGGGCCGGAGCCGGTGGCGCTACCGACGTCAGCGTGACGCTGCCGCTCTCAAGCCCAGGCGCCGTCGCCGTCACTGTCACGGTGCCGGGCACGAAGGTGCTGCGCAGCGCGATCTTCTGCAAGCCGCCTTCAAAGTTCAGCTCCGGATCGCCGGGCGAGTGGAAGAAGGCATACGGCACGCCCTGGATCACCGTGCTGTGCGCTTGCGAATACGCGTCCTGGTAGTAACTGGTCCACGACGGATCGGCGACCAGCTGCTGCGTGCCGCCCATATAGGTGGCCGGCCCCGTCACGGAGAAGGTCACGTTGTCCGCCGCAGTCGGCACCAGGTTGCCGTCGGCGTCCTGCACTTGCGCCACCACGAAGGCGGCATCCGAACCATTGGCGGTCCACTGGAAACTCGAACCATCCGGCTTGGTGACATCGGGCACCACGCTGAGCACGATTTTCGCTTCCGCACCGGCCGTGGTGCGCGTATCGCTGGCGCCCGCCACCGGATTGCCGTTGCCATCCAGGCATTGCGCGGTGACCGTGCCGGGCGCCCAGTTCACCATCCAGTGCACCTGCCCCGGCATGACGGTGGTGCTCTGCGTGAGGTTGCTGCCGGAATCGATGGTCCAAGGGTTGGGCACCTGGTCCGCCAGCAAGGCGCCGGTCACCGGATCGTTGGGCTTGCCGTTGATCAGCAGGCGCACCGACGGACAGTTGCTGAAAGCATTCTCTTGAATCGGCGTGCCCGCGGTGTACTCGTAGGCGCGGTTCCAGTGATGCGCCAGGTGCACCACCGGCTCGACCGTATAAGGAATCCAGTTGGCCTGGTAGATGTAGTAGAGCAAGCGCGGGAAGCGATACGCATCGGTATCGGAATAACCCAGCGAACGCACGAAGTTCACCATGTTGGGCTGGTTCTGGTATTCCGCCCACAGGCTCACTTCACCCGGCGATTCGGCGAAATACCACTGCGCCATGCCGAACGCATTGGCGGCCCTGCCCCGGCGCCAGTCGTCCAGGTACGGCGCGGCAAAGGCCAGCTCGTAGTCGTAAGCCAGGCCGCGGCCGGTACCCATGTTGTCCCAATACTCGGCGCCGAACGCCGGGTTGTTCGGGTTCTGCTGCTTGTTGCCCACTTCGCAGCCGGCGCCGTCGCACTCGTCGATCAAACCGAACGACGGGCTGTACGTGCGGTCGGCGCTTCCGCGCGGGTTGATGTTGTCCCACGTCGTTTCGATGGCGCCCAGTTCGTCGGCCAGCGTGGTGTTCATGCCGCCGTTGTCGCGCTCCCAATCCAGGATCGACGGATGGCTGCGATCGCGGATGATCATGTCGCGATGCAGTTCCTGCTTCAGCTGCTGATCGTCCGCGGTCGGGTTGGAACTGGCATTCCAGTAACCTTCGCCGTCGCCGCTGGGCTGGTCGATCATGATGCCGTAGGCATCCGCCGCAGCCACCAGCTCGGCGCTGCTGGTCGAATGGCCGGGGCGATAGACGTTGGCGCCTTGCGCCGCCAGTTGCGCCATGTCGCGCCACACTTGTTCGTCGGGCACCGACGAGCCAAGCCCCGGATAGTCGTAGCGGCCCGAACCGCCCCACATGTATACGGCGTGTCCGTTGAAATAAGGGAAGTTCGCATCCCAGGTGATGGTGCGGATGCCCAGCGTGTCCTGCGTCGAATCGACCACCACGCCATTCACGCTGACGATGTGATAGACCTTGTACAGATACGGCGATCCGCACAGGACCGCCGGCGTGCCGCAGGTGGCGTTGTTCGGATACCACAAGGTGGGATTGGGTACCGTGATCTTCTGATCGAACATCGGCGAGGCGCCGGAGGGAAACGTGCTGGCCGTCATCGCCGGCACGGTTTGCGTCACCGGCGCCGCGGTGACGACTACGTTGCCCTTGGCATCCACGATCTGCGTGGTCAACGTCACTTGCTGTGCAGTGGCGGTTTCATTCACCACATTGGTCTGCACGTCGACCACGGCCGATGCCGCCGTGGCCGTGCCTTGCGCGGCGGGAACCTCCGATACCGTGCCGACGTAGGTGCCCCAGGTCTTCTGGTTCGAATAGACGTTCGGCGGAATGTGCACAGGGTTGGTGACGTACAGCTTCACGTTACGGAACAAGCCGGCCATCGCCTGCCCGAAGCGGAACGCGCCGGAAAAATTGGGTTGCTCGTACCACGGCGCACCGCGCGACACGTCGATGGCGATGACGTTGTCGGTCTTGCCATCTGCCGTAATGTACGGCGTCAGGTCCACGATCACCGGCACGAACCCCACCACGTGCGTCGCCTGCGCATCGGCAGTAACCGCGCTGATGCCCTGCAATAGCGTACCGTTGATGAAGACCTGCACGCCGGTGTGCGAGCCTTCCAGCTTCAGCAGGAATTTCTGGCCGGCGTACTTCGGGTCCACCTTGAAATGCAGGCGGTACCAGTTGAAGTTGCCGGTGAGCGAGCCTTGCCCGCCGCCGGACGCCTGGTTGATGAAGGTGCGCGGGATATTGGCATCGTAAGGCAGGCCTACCTGCATCCAGTTGCCGGTGCTGTCGGAACGCTCGTTGAAAGCCGGCGTCGAGTACGCCGTGGAATTGCTGGAATTCTCGAACCACCAGTTGCTCTGCGGCGCGGCCGAGCTGGTACTGGCGTCGCCCATGTATTGCGGCATGCCCGCGGCGAGATTGATGGTCAATCGCTGCGAAATGGGCAGCGTCGGCTCCACCTGCTGCGCAGCCGCGTAGCCGGCGCCCAGTGCGGCCAGCAGCATCACGCACATCATCAACAGCGCGCGTGCCCACGTTGCGCCTGCCCCATTACCGTCACCATGCAATTCCATCGTCGTCCCCTGTAGACAACTAGCGCTTTGAAAGCCGTCATCGC
>Ga0209759_1000969_pt1 | contig 19986 bp, 13 predicted proteins | sample AraplaCL_Col_mMS_FD_184261 | JGI IMG/M metagenome (GOLD analysis project Ga0209759, IMG submission 184261) | Arabidopsis root microbial communities from the University of North Carolina, USA - plate scrape CL_Col_mMS (SPAdes) (version 2) | ecosystem: Host-associated > Plants > Roots >...
CCGGCGTCTACTTCGCCGCCACCGAGCACGACGAGGACCAGCCCATCCACCTGCACGTGGCCGACACCGACATCTGCGCCACCCGCTGCGTGGAGGAGTACGACAACCCCTGCACCCGCTTCTGCCCGGCGAATGTCTACGAGATGGTGGCCGACGAAACCGCCCCGCACGGCAAGCGCCTGCAGATCAACGCCGCCAACTGCGTGCACTGCAAGACCTGCGACATCAAGGACCCGTACGAGATCATCACCTGGGTGACGCCGGAGGGTGGCTCGGGGCCGAATTACCAGAATCTGTGAGGGCGTCACACTGACCGGCAAGTTTTCATGGCGACTGAAACGCCTTGGCTATCTCGTGCAACGCACCCGCGCCAGCATCGCGCTGCGCGGTTGGCGCGGCACGTTGGCACGCATGCGGCAGGAATTCCAATCGCGCCCTGAGCACGACGACGTGCTGGACTTGCTGCCGCTGTACGAAGCCTTCGCGCCGTTCGCCGTGCCCGTGTCGCATACGCCGCACGTGTCCATCGTGATTCCGGTGCACGGCAAGTTGGCCTACACACTGGCCTGCCTGCGCTCGCTGGCGAAACACGGTGCAAAGGCGCCGTTCGAAGTAATCGTGGTGGACGACGCCTCTCCCGACGACAGTGCCGCCACACTGGCACAGCTCGACGGCCTGCACCTGTTGCGCAACGCGCAGAACCTTGGCTTCGTGGGCAGCAGCAACGCCGGCGCAACGGAAGCACGCGGTGAATTCCTGCTGTTCCTCAACAACGACACGCAGGTGACATCAGGCTGGCTGGACGCGCTGCTGCAGTGCTTCGCCGAACGCGCCGACTGCGGCATCGCCGGCGGCCGGCTGGTCTATCCCGACGGTCGCCTGCAGGAAGCCGGCGCGCTGGTGTTCACCGACGGCAGCGGCTGGACCACCGGCCGCTTCGAGCCGCGCGACGCAGCCGCCTTCCGCTACCGACGCGAGACCGACTACGTCTCCGGTGCTGCGCTGATGATCCGTCGCGATGTGTTCCAGCGCATTGGTGGCTTCGACGCACGCTACGCGCCGGCCTACTACGAGGACACCGATCTCGCCTTCACCATACGTCGCCTCGGCCTGCGCGTGTACTACGAGCCCAGCAGCACCGTTATCCATTGCGAGGGCATCAGCGCCGGCACGGACACCGGCAACGGCATGAAGCGCTTCCAGCGCATCAACCAGGCAAAGTTCGTCGACAAATGGAGGGCCGAACTGGCCGACCAGCCACCGCCCGGCACACCGCTGGAACGCGCGATCCGCTGGCGCCGCCGCGGTCGTGTGCTGGTGGTGGACATGACCACGCCGGACCCGACCCGCGATTCTGGCTCGCTGCGGCTCACCCAGATCCTCCGCATCCTCGACGAGCAGGGCTGGAGCGTGGCCTTCTGTCCCGACGACGGTCGCGCCACGGCCGACGAAGTCGCCGCGCTGGGCGCACTGGGCTGCGAGGTGCTGTGTAAGCCGGAAACGGCCAACCTGCCCGACTGGCTGCGTCGCCACGGTCAAGAACTGCACGCCGTGATGCTGTGTCGACATACCGTGGCTGGCCAGTACGCGGCGCTGGTGCGCCGCCACGCGCCGCAGGCGAAGCTGCTGTTCGACACGGTGGACCTGCACTTCCTGCGCGAGCAGCGCGCCGCGAAAGTGGCCGACAGCGACACCATGCGACAACAAGCTGCAAGCTCGCGCCGCAGCGAACTGGATCTGATCGCACGGGCCGACACCAGCTTCGTGGTCAGCCCGCACGAACAAGCGTTGCTGAAGGAATTGCTGCCCACAGCCCGGGTGGAGCTGCTCTCCAACATCCACGAAGTGCACGGCTGTCGCCGCCCGCATGACGAGCGTCGTGACTTGGTCTTCATCGGTGGCTACGGCCATCCGCCGAACATTGATGCGATCCGCTGGATCACCAGCGAGATCCTGCCGCGAATACGCCAATCCATGCCCGACTTGCGCTTGCATGTTCTGGGGGACGCGCCCGACGCCGTGCGCCATGAACTGACCTCCCCCGGCCTGATCTTCCACGGCCGCGTGCCCGACCTCGCGCCGTGGCTGGACAACTGCCTTGCTTCGCTGGCCCCGCTGCGCTTCGGAGCCGGCGTAAAGGGCAAAATCAACATGGCGATGAGCTACGGTGTGCCGGTGATCGCCACGTCGGTTGCGGTGGAAGGCATGCAGTTGCGCGACGGCATCGACGTACTGGAAGCGGAGCTACCGGAGGATTTTGCCAACGCCGTGCATCGCCTGCAGAACGACGCCAAGCTTTGGCAAGCTCTGGCCACACACGGCATGGAAAGCGTGCAGCGGCACTTTTCGACCGCTGCAGCCGCTGCCACCTTGCAGCGCACGCTAGACTGACGCGCATGCGCCGCGCGCAACCATGAACCGACTCGCATCCACGCTGGCACTGGTGCGCTCTGCCGTCCGACGGCACGGGGGGGGATGGGTCGGCATGCGTGCAGTTGTCATGCGCAGCCTGCGCACCGTACGCGCCCTAGGCTGGAAGGGCTTGCTGCGGCGCATACGCGCCTCACGGCAGACCCTCTCGCTCCCGTCCTTACCTGACACGATTACTTTTCCGTCGGCCAGTCCGCTAGGGCAGGTACGCCTCGAAGTCGGCGTCATGGTCCATGCGTACTACACGGACATGCTTGGCGAGCTAGCCGACGACTTGGCACACATGCCCGTGCCCTACGTATTGATGGTCTCCGTGGTCGAGGCCCGCGCTGCAGCCGCCGTGTCGACACACTTCAAAAGCCTGCCCAATGTGCGCGCCTTGCATGTGCGCGAGGTGCCCAACCGCGGCCGCGATATCGCTCCCTTCCTGCTCGATTTTTGCGATGAGATCCGCGCACTCGATCTGGTCTGCCACATCCACACCAAGAAATCGCATTACACGGGCAGCGAGCAGACCGAATGGCGGCGCTACCTGCTGAATGCCTTGCTCGGTAGTCATGACCGGATCGCCTGGATACTCGGCATGTTCCAGGCCATGCCTGAACTGGGAATGGTCTACCCGGAGGCCTTCGTCACGACGCCATGGTGGGCGCACACCTGGCTATCCAATCTCGATCGTGCGCGCGAACTTGGATTTCGACTTGGACTGGGCATCGATCCACTCGCCTATCTCGACTATCCGCTAGGTTCGATGTTCTGGGCACGAACAGAAGTGTTGCGTCCACTGTTCACCCTCGATCTGTCGCGTGATGACTTCCCGCCAGAACTTGGCCAGACCGACGGCACCACTCAACACGCGATCGAGCGTCTGCTTGGCCAAGTCGTGCACCTGCACGGCCAAGTTCTCGGCATCCTGCCCACGAATGGCGCAAACAGTTTGCGCAGTGAAGGCGAGCGCAACTGGATGGACTACTTCAGCGCCACGCCACCGCAGCGGATCGCCTTCGCCGCCGTCGAGGCGGATTGCGTTTCGTTCGACCTGTTCGACACGCTGGTGACTCGACCGTTCCTGCGCCCATCGGGCGCACGCGCTTATCTTGCGCATCGAGTAGAACAGACCTTCGGCCTGAACAATTTCGCCGCATTGCGTGAGCGCGCCGAAACCCAAGCGCGGGCCGACATGGGACACGACGTTTGCAGCACCGCCATTTACGCCGCGATGGCAAGTTTGCCGGAATTGTGCGGCCACGATGTCGCCGCGATCCGCGAGCTGGAACTTGCCACCGAAGCTCGCCTCCTGAAGCCCCGCCATGCCCTGCTCGACGCGGCTTGTGCACAGGCGCAGGCAGGCAAGCGTGTCATCGCCGTATCGGACATGTACCTGGATACCGCCGAACTGCGCCATGTGTTGCCGGCATCCGTGACGGGTGTGCTGCAGGAGATCCACGTCTCCTGCGTCACCGGCTGGCGCAAGGACTCCGGCGAGGCCTGGCGGCAACTGCCCGGGCGTGAGGACATCGCTCCCGCGCGCTGGTTACACGTCGGCGACAACGAGCACTCGGATGTGCAGCTGCCGTTGGCGCTCGGCTTCATCGGCCCCGTACACGCCATGCGCCCCGGCGCACTGTTCGATGTCGTTCCCGCGCTGCGCCCGCTGCGTCCCACACCGGATCTGCTCCAGCGCTGGCCGGACCAGTTGTGGCTGGGCCTGCTGGCAAATCACCTTGGTGCGCTGGCCGATCGCTCACCCGAGGCCTTCGGTCCGCAGTTCGTCATCGAGACGCCCGAAACCTTCGGCTATGCCGTACTCGGCCCGCTGCTGCTGGACTACTGCACTTGGTTAGCACGCATGGCACGGGAGGTCGGCGCGCGGCCGCTGCTCTTCCTCAGCCGCGAAGGGCACCTGCTGCTGCGCGCCTTCCGCCGATTGCAACAGGCCGACTCCAGCCTCGCCGCCTTGCGGGCATCCTATCTGCTGGTATCACGGCGCGCGGTGAACACGCCTTCGCTGCACGCAATCGAGGACTTGGCGCCGATTTTCGCCGCACCCTACACCGGGCCATTGCGCGCGTTGCTGCACGCCCGCCTCGGCGAGCGCGTGGCTGAAGCCGTGGCTCGGCAGCTCGGCCCGACCGCGATCGCCGACGAGGTCTACCTGCCGGAGATGAGCGAGGCGCTTGTCGAACGATTGCACCCCGCCGCCGCAGCCATCCTGGACATTGCGCGCGAGGAGCGCGAAGCCTACCTCGCCTATTGGTCTTCGCAAACCGGCGGCGATGCAGCCATCGTCGCCGACATCGGTTATGCCGCCTCCATCCAGACCCGGCTTGGGCAGATCACAGGCACCAGGTTGCACGGAGCCTACTTCGCCGTGCGGCAGGCCGCGCAACAAGCCGGCCCTCACCAAGTCGCCGCCCGTTTCCACGACGGCTGTCGCGACGACGACAGCGCACCCTCACCGGTAATGCGCCATCACCTGCTGCTGGAAGCCGTGCTCACCGCGCCGGAAGGGCAGTTCTCGCACTTCCGGCCGAGCCCGGACGGTCCGTCGCCGGTGTACTTCCCGAATGCCCCTTCACCAGCCTCATGGGCCGTCATCGAACGCGTCCAGGCGGGAGCACTCCAATTCATCGATGACGTCTGTGAAGTGACTGGCATGGACACTGGCCAACTCGCTTTCGACCCGATCCACGTCCAGCAGCCGCTGTACTGCGTCGGCACGGGCCGCTGGCGGTTGGGGGACTGGGCACGTGCGTTGAGTGTGGAGGATCACTACACCGGGCGTGGTGACGTGTTCTCCGCAGACCTCTCGGCCAATCATTAGCATCCGCGCGCCCTTGACAGCCTGCGCGCCGCGCAAGCTCATTGCGCCACCACCAACCCATACGCAGGCGCATGGCACTGCCAGTCAGGCTACAATTCCAGCTTTCAGCGCCTCCAGGCGCCCGGCAATTCCAAGGAACCGCTGATGAAGATACTGGTCGGCTACAAGCGCGTCGTGGACTACAACGTGCGCATTCAGGTGAAGCCCGACGGCACCGGCGTGGTGACCGATGGGGTGAAGCTTTCCGCCAACCCATTCGACGATATCGCATTGGAAGAGGCCCTGCGTCTGCGCGAGAAAGGCATCGCCGAGGAAGTGGTGTTGGTGGGCATCGGCCCAGCCGACCTCACCGCACACTTGCGTAACGGCTTGGCGATGGGTGCGAACCGCGCCATCCACGTCATCGCCGCCGATGCCGTGCAGCCGCTCACCGCCGCCCGTGTGCTGCAGAAACTGGTGGAGAAGGAACAGCCCGGCCTGGTGCTGCTCGGCAAACAAGCCATCGACGACGACGCCAACCAGACCGGCCAGATGCTGGCCGCGCTGTGGGACCGCCCGCAGGCCACCTTCGCCAGCAAGATCGAGATTGCCGACGGCAGGGCCACGGTGACACGCGAAGTGGACGCCGGCCTCGAAACCATCGAGGTCGACCTGCCCGCCGTCATCACCAGCGACCTGCGCTTGAACGAACCGCGTTTCATCAAGCTGCCCGACATCATGAAGGCCAAGAGCAAGCCCATCGACGTGATCGAGCTGGCCTCGCTGGGCGTCGACAGCGGCGACCACCTCAAGACTACCCACTACGCCGCGCCCGCCAAGCGCAGCAAGGGTGTGATGGTGAAGGACGCGGCCGAGCTGGTCGCGGCGCTGAAGCAGAAGGGTTTGCTGTAACCCCCACATCACCCGTAGGAGCGGCTTCAGCCGCGACCGGCTGAAAGGAATCGCGGCTGAAGCCGCTCCTACGGCGCTCCTGTCGAGATGCAAGACACAAGGAACCACGCCATGAGCAAGATCCTCGTCATCGCCGAACACCTGGACGGCAAGCTGAACCCTGCCACCGCGCGCGCCGTGAGCGCCGCCGCCGCGGTGAAACCCGAAGCCATCGACGTACTGGTGCTGGCCGACAACGTCGCCACGCTCGCCGCCGAGGCCGCGAAGATCGACGGCGTCAGCCGCGTGCTCACCGTCGAGCGCGCTGAGAACGCCCATCCGCTGGCCGCCGTGCTGGCGCCGCAGATCGCCAAGGCCGCCGCTGGTTACAGCCACGTTTTCGTACCCTCCACCACCTTCGGCAAGGACGTGATGCCACGCGTGGCCGCCCTACTCGGCGTGGCCCAGGTCAGCGATGTGATGAGCGTGGAAGGCGCGCATATCTTCAGGCGCCCGATCTACGCCGGCAACGCCATCGTCACCGTCGAGGCTGAGCCATCACACCCCGTGGTCGCCACCGTGCGCACCGCCTCCTGGCCAGTCGCTGCCAGCGGCACGAACAGTGCGCCAGTCGAGGCGCTCTCGTTCGACGTGACGCTGCCCAACCACACCCGATACGTGGATTTGCAATCTGGCAAGAGCGACCGCCCCGACCTACAGAGCGCAAGCAAGGTGGTCTCCGGTGGCCGCGGCGTGGGCTCCAAGGAAAATTTCGACATCATCTTCAAGCTCGCCGACAAGCTCGGCGCCGCCGTGGGCGCCTCGCGCGCCGCGGTGGATGCCGGCTATGTGCCCAGCGACCTGCAGGTCGGCCAGACCGGCAAGATCATCGCGCCCGAACTGTACATGGCCATCGGCATCTCCGGCGCCATCCAGCACCTCACCGGCATCAAGGACGCCGGCACCATCGTGGCGATCAACAAGGACGGCGAGGCGCCGATCTTCGAAGTGGCGGATTTTGGATTGGTGGGGGACTTGTTCAAGCTGATTCCGGAGCTGGAACAAGCGCTCGGATAAATACGACCTATTCCCATTGCTCAATATCGATCCGCTTTGGCGGATCAATTGATTACTGACTCTCCCAAGCCATGGGGCGAATCCTGAGATGTCGCCGACGCAGCGTACTTCACCACTTCGATCTCCGACAAGGTGAAGCTGTCCCATCGAAACACATACGGAACAATCATTAGCGATGTAGCATCGTCATCGATATATATCGTGCTCGTATGCGTCCACTTCGACACAGGAAATCTATAGACAAAGTTCTCGGAGAATACGTCCGTTTTCTTTCCAGTCCAATATACAGTTGCATAGTCATATAGATACCCACCGTTGGAATTAATGGTTACCGCTGTGATAACAGGCTCCGACGCATTGGCCTTTTTCACAATCAAGTGCACAATGGATGGGTCGGTACCATTGTTCTTGTAGCAAGTCCCTAAAGCGCATTTTGTCGCTATCGAATTCTCAATCGTAAAATCGCCCGCCTGAAAAGATTGAGAAGCAACGCGGCGTAGATTCCGTGGCGGGGCATGCACCCCCATGTACCGTGCAAGGCGATACATGGACATCTCCTTGTGCTCTCGGAAAGAAAACACATAGACGCTGTAACCTATAGCCATTGACAAAGCGCTGGCAGCAAGTATTGCGAATATCCTCACGAAGACTTGAACCACATCTTCTTTGCTGGTCATCACATCAGATCGCGGGCCCGCGATCGACATCACTCTGTCAACAAGCACGCCAAATATCACGAACACGAAAGGGATGCTCGGGTATACGTATCTCGGCAACCCGTGGAACGGCATGTTCATCAATGTAAAGGCTAGCGGAATTGCACAGACGAATAAAAGTGATGGCGAAGCTCGCCGGATGAACAAGGGAATCGCCATGACCGAGGGAACAACGACGAACCAATGCAGCCAAAGAAATGGTCGAAGCAATCGATTGGGGTGAACCAGCCACTCGTCCCAAAGGTCGCCCCACATGTATTGAAGCAGCCCGAAAAAACGCCATTTCTCATAGATGGCCGGATCCGCACTCTTGTTCGCATCAATAACCTGCTGCAAAGAGTGCCCATTGGTTGAAGACATGTCTATGAAGTAGGGCACACTGCCCCAGACTTTCGCCCCCTCGCCGCCCTCTGACAAGAGAATGAACCTGTCAAAGTCAAGAATATTCCTGACCCACCAAGGCAACATTAAGATTAGGATCGGCGCGATGAATATCACCGCGTGCTTGAGCCCATTTTTTGTGTCGTCGCGGTACAGCAACAGGAACGCAAGCGACAACAGGACGAAAGGCGCCGCATTCGCCCTCACATGAATCGCAAGAACCAGCAAAATGCCGGACAGAATGAGATCAATCACCCGTTTTCGCTGAATGAACCTGATGAAAAGAATGCAATAAGCCGTAAAAATCGCGACGAACAGGTTCTCCGTCAACAGGCGATCTATGTTGTATAGGAACCCCGGGTATAAGCTCGCTGCCGCCATAGCCGCCACTACGGCAACTTTTCGCAACCTCAACATCCTCATGATGGCGAGGATCATCGCCAGCGCAGCAATCGAAAGTGCTATTTGCAGTGCAATGACTGTCGAAGTCTTTCCACCCAGCTTATATATCGTCGCCAAGAATAGTGGATAACCAGGCGACATCCGCGAGCTTGGCTCAATTGCTTGCGAGCCGCGGTACATGTCTCCCGCTATTTCACGCGTCAGCGTCCGATGCTTGATAATATCCAAAGCGGCATAATGATAGATAGTTTCATCGCCAGGAATAATCTGGCGATGGATATTCGGAGTGCTGCAACGAAGCGCAGCACCAACGAAGAGAATGACAAAAAGAAGTACGTAATAAATCCAAGCAGGGAATTTCTGTCGCATTGCTCCCCCAACAGTTGCGCGACACACACTCATCATAGCTATTGCTACTGAATGTAAATATTCAAAATTTAATCGTTCGATTCATGATCGAACAAGGCAATATTGGTGCCAGCTTTTATCAGCTCATCGCCATCAAATTGCAACTTTTGCAACACCCGCAGGAACACTCATCACTTCACGAAGGCGACAATTTTTTTTGCACACGCAATTGCATCAGCCTCAGCCGATGCGCTAATCCCAAGATGCCCTTCAACCACCGGCAGTGGTGACACATCGGATCCGACGTATGCGCTCGGTTCACGTGTCAGCCAAGACGAAAATATTGCGCAGGGAGCTGATACCAATAATCGCTTCTGTGCTGCAACGCCAGAAATGAGAGTGCCACTCCACCAGACATCAAAACGCCCATGCCCAGAAGAGGTGATGTTGTACTTAATCGGCCCGGCCAACACATCTGCGCCAGCCTCACCTATAGCCTGAGGAGTTGCCGAAAAGTTCATCGCATATCTTTCGATGGGAAGAAAGACCGTAACTCCCCTCAAATCAGGACTTTTGATATTCGAAAATGCGATGCCAACAAACTTATTGAACGTCTTTTCAATTTCCTGCTTCGTCAAATCCGGAAACAGTTTTGCGTAAACCGAAGGCGTCACGTTTGCCATATGAATTGCCTCAAGTGCAGGCAAGTTTTCTCCGCGGAGAACATGGCCATAACTACCGATCCCGAAAGATTGTTGACCATTTAATACATACAGCTGCTTCCAGCCCCGCACGAAGGCAGTGTCGACCGGGCGCATGATATCAGATGCTCGCATTACAGGGTTGAACGAACCAAACGTGACGACACTTAGGGTAAAAAAGCTTCCCAACATAGCTGTCGCAATTACAGACGAGCCACGGTATTTTGGCAATACAAGCGACAAGCAGGCACCAAGAATGGCCACGCCCAATGCCACACCCGCAAACAACTTGACGCCTCCCAATTCTCTCAAGACATAGTCAGGTTGATGAGCAAAGTAAAGAACACATGCATACGCGAGGAGTGCTACGAGAATGTACCGGATGCGCAAGCGACTCCATTGGTATGACACCGTGACCGTGGAAAAGACAAAGATCAGGATAGATAAGCCTAACTGCATTCGGTTCGTTGGGATGAGTGAGAAGCCGGTGATCATCGCGAGCTTGACGGGGAAGCCCGCTAGCATGAACACCGACATCACCAACCCGACCAGGAGTGTCACGACACCCATGCGCACCTGAAGGGCATTCCACTTGGCGGTCGGTAGGGCTGCAAACATCAAAAGGCTCATGACCGTGGATGCTGCGCTCAACTCATAAATTGGGTCACCAGTTGATAGGGTCGCGACTGTCGGGTACGCCGGCAGAAGCGCCGACAGCAGCATTGAAAACGTGCCGCCACCGCCGGTCGATACGCGGTGCCCCGGATAAGTCGTATGGGAAACCGCTATGAAGAAATCCCACTTCAGATACAGATAAACAGCAAGCCCCGAGGCAGCAGCCATGCCCGCCAAAGCCAGATATCTCCATCTGAATAGATCTGGCCTGATCGCAAAAATCAGGGGAACGAGCGCGATCGCCGACACGAGATAAAATGGTGGATACATCTGCCCCAATAGAACGTGGGCAACAGACCAGGCAAGAAATGGTATGCGCACCCACATTCGGATGCTGCTCGTCATGATCGCAAACGGCAGAAAGACGGCGCCTAGCGCCGGGAAGTTGCTCGTCCACCAGAGCTGATAAAGCTGGCTGAACAGCAGCAACCCGGCTGCCGCAATCGCCAGGCCTGTGCGGACGCCAAGATTCCGTAGAAACCAAGCCAGCGAATAGATGAGCAAAAGGTTGTAATACAAGCCCTGGAAGGACAGGGCCACTCCTCCCGGCACTATCCAGTAGGCGAGCTGATTGGGAAGAAAGAATAGAGACAGATCCTTATGGGGGATCGAAATGAACCACTCCAACCGCTCATGATAAGGCGGTAGGGTAGAAATATAGGGAAAGTGCTCCCAGTAAGCCTGTTTGAGCATGGGCAAATAGGTAGCCCATTCATCACCTCGGCCCTCGCGTGGGTGCCCCCAATACGCGTGGCTGATCGTATCACCAAGCATCCGCAAGGCGGAAATATAATGACTCTGATAGGCCCTTGCCCACAGCCATACGATGCTGAATAACAACGTCGCGATCAGGCACGGCCAAAACCAGCGTGACCTGTAAAAAGGCGCACTCACGAAACACCGCTCGTTGCTGCCCAGGCAAACTTCCATCCCGACGCCCGGATTCACGCTTTCACCGAAACGACAATGCCAGCGACAATCAATGCCACCCCCAGCACATACTGGCTACTGAATCGCTCGCCCAGCATGAAATACGCCATGATCGGAACGATCACATAGGCTAGCGCCATCAATGGGTAGGCCCGTCCAAGCTCGACATTGCGCAACACCCACACCCAGCCTATCGTGGTAATGCCATACAGCAGAAAAGCGGCGGCGAGCACCGTCAGTCCACGAGCATCGTATAAGGTGCCCGCATTCTTGAATGAGGCAGCACTCAATTTGAACAGGATCTGCCCTATCGCAATTCCAAATACGCAGAGAATCGCCACTACATACGTGACCATTCATACGCTCCTTTATTCGCGTTTCGCTGAAGTGGCCGCCGCGGAGCATTGGCCACGTCATAGGCAACGAATGCCAGAATGAATTGAATGCCCACGATGACCGGCATTGCTGCCAACATAACTGTTCCGGCGGGCGTCACGGTGCCGTGCGTCCACGACTGCAGCCAATGAATAACTCCGTAAAGCATACCTGCCGTGAGCAACAGGACGCCCAGAGGTAACTCGAGCGACGCGACAGACATGCCGCGAAGATAATAGGTATAGAAAAATCGCTTAACAAAATTCTGAGCATGCTTGACAATGAATTCACCAAGAATCCGCGAAATCTTCAGATTGCTAACCTCATCGTCATACTTGGCATCCATTGGGACATCCACGACCACAGCCGAAAAGGTGTTCAGTCGGAACAACATGTCGGTCTCGAAGAAGTAGCGCTTGCTGATTTTTTCCAAAGGAAGACAAGACGCCACGTCACGGTGGATGGCCGTGTAGCCGTTCGTAGGGTCAAAAATACTCCAGTAACCCGACGAAAGTTTCGCCATCAGAGATAGTACCGCGTTGCCAAAGATACGCATTTTTGGCATCGCATGAATCTGCTCTAGATCGAAGAAGCGGTTGCCTTTGGTATAATCGGCCTCTCCCGCGATGATAGGGCACACGAAATCAGGAAGCAGGCCGGGATCCATCTGGCCATCACCATCTATCTTGACGATAATGTCCATGCCATCGGCAATCGCGGCTCGATATCCATGCATGACCGCGCCACCGACCCCCTCATTCTTTTCATTCCGAATGACGCGGACACGTGGATCATTGCAGTTTTCTTCCACAAAGCTGCCGGACCCCTCCGGGCAGCAGTCGTCCACCGCGTAGATTCGAGAAACCTCGGGCCCGATGGATTTGATCACATCGAGAACATGTCGCGTAACCTTATAGCAGGGTATGACGACGCCAATATTGCCACCCCAAGAAATCAGCGCTTCGGTGCTTGTTTTCATAACCCCAGAGTCTCCAAAAAAACCTTACGCGCTGAAGGATGGCGTGCCAACACAGATTTCACCAAAAAGGAGGCATAAAGTGCGGCATTCGACCAATACCCGCGCAACCCGCAAAACGATGGAATTTCGACCAATATCAGCGGCTTCGGAAACTTGCACGTCATGACGCATATTCATAATTTTGTGTAGCTTTATAGCTAATTTGCATTATGAGCCAATGGCTGACCAAGAAGCATAAGCCGGGCGGAACTAAAAGACGAGTTCCGCGCCCAGCGCGACAACCGATGCTAACCTGCAATAAATGCAACTCCTAACTCATGTGATCTCATCTAATGATTTCAACTTAATCCAATGAAACCCGTCTTTCGGTATCGCAAAAAAATACCCGCCCCGGCTTCCGAATGACCAAGACCAGAGAGTAGCTTCCACGCTGAACAACCGACAGATCGGCAGACACACTGAAACCCGCCGCACTCAGTGCCGGATCCTTGAAGTATTCGCCCACATCCTTGCGCATCTCACCCGTGGATGCCGAAATGGCGTAGTCCTGCGTTCCCTTCAAAACCAGGCTGAACTCGCCGGCCGGCTGCTTGGCTTCGTCCAGCAGCCAGCCGCGGAAGACAAGCGGACGACTGCGATCCAGCGTGAGCAGATCCTTGGAGTGGTTGCCGTCTATCGTATCGAGCGAGCATGCCACCCCCGTCGACTGTGCGTTGGCCAGCACTCCGGAATCCAGCGGCGTCACAACTCCCTTTGGTACAGGCGTGGTTGTCGCACCTGCGGCGGAAGCAGCCGAGGCCGCAACCGCATTGCCCGACGCCCTTGTTGGAGCCCCTGCTTCGTTATGGCCGCAGCCTGCCATGGGCAAAGCACTTATAAGCATGGTCACAAGGATGATCTTGCTTGCCATATTTGCTTTCCTCGTTCGCATGGACCTAATAAAGAGAAGCGCTTTTTTCAGCCATTTGGCAATTTTCTGCAGCCATCGATGCCGACTGAGAAATGCATCCAGTTCACCGTATCGGCCGCGCCAGTAGCTCAATTCATCATAGAGCCCGAATCGATGCTCGAACAGGAACTCCGCATGCTTCGCATAAAAGTCCTGGTTGGCACGGAAGATTTCCGCGTAGGTAGCCACGACGTTCGCTCGCCCATCCTGGAATGAGGTGGTGCGTGATTTCTGCTGGATGCGATAGTTGAACAGGTACTCGTCGAGTTGGACGACTTCGCGACCGAGGTGGACGATCTTCACCCAGAACTCGTAATCCTCCACACCGTGCCGAAGCCGCTCGTTGTAGCCTCCGACCGCGAGCCAATCCTCTTTGCGATACAGGGCCGTAACGAAGATGACGTTGTCGATCACCAGTTCCCGCAGCGCATAGTCGGGGAGGCCCCATGGCCCCTGCTCGGCTCCGAACTTGGTGGCTTTGCAATAGACCACACCCACTTCGGGACGCGTATCCAGCACAGCCACTGCCTTGGCCACATACTCCGGCTCGATGGTGTCGTCGGCATCCAACGGGAGGATGTAGACCCCGGCGGCCTCCTGCACAGCTCGGTTGCGGGCAGCCGCCGGACCAGCATTGGCCTGCCGGATGATGCGCGTACGCGGCCAACTCGCCTGATCCAGCAGAAACTGGGTTGCCGGATCGAGGGAGCCGTCATCGACAATGACAATCTCAATGTCCGCGTAGGTCTGCGCCAAGGCCGATTGCACGGTTTCGGCGAGAAACTCCCCAGCGTTGTAGCAAGGAATGACGATGGATACCTTGTTCATCCTTGACTACCCCCTAACCCGTTTCCCATCTAACCGCCCATGGCCTTGCGGATGGCTTTGCGCACCGTAGGACCGATTCCCACCTCTCGCACCGAGCGACCGATGCGATCCAATATGCCCAGCGACGGATCGCCCGCCATGCCAGCCGATGGCCGCGCAGTGACACGTTCTTCCGCTGCAGGCTGCAACGACTTGGCCGTTGTCAGGATCTCATCATCGCTTGAGCTGAAGGGTGACGGGATCCGTTCCCATAGTTCACGTTCGCGGTATGCCAGACGCGTCTTCTTGCCGATTGACCGCCCGTCGACAAAGGTCGCATAGCTCCATGGCGTCTTGCCAAGCACCTCCTGCCCATGCTTCACCAGCAACTGCTTGTACTCGCGGTAGAGCGCGACGAACGTCTCTTTGTTCTTATCGGTCAGCCACCAGCCGATGGCCTTGTCGATAGTGCCCGAATCGAGACCGGAGAAATGAATGAAGCGCAACGGATCCCCATTCACCACATAGCCATCGGCGACCATGCGCAGATCGCTGCCGAGCAAGGACCAAGTGGCAAAGTCGTAGCCGTGGTGTTTGAGCACCTTGACGTCATAGAAGCACGGTGCCAGATCGATCCACTTCTGGTCGGTGAAGATGCCACGGCTCTTGTCGTCGTAGCAGAACAGGAACAGCCGCTCGGCCCACCAGGCAAGGAAACCGCTTGCGTTCTGTGATCGCGCCACGGCAAGAAAGCCCAAGTTGTAGCTGCCATGCGCCAGCGAGCTGATTTCCATGTCGATATTGCCTGGCCGCAACAGATGTGGGCAGAGCACGATGGACTCCTGATCCAGCAGCGTCTCCAGCTCGGACAGGTTGCTGTAGACCAACACATCCGGATCCAGATAGACGAACTTGGTCTCCGCCTGATAACGCTCCAAGAGATGTTGCATGAAACGCGGTTTGACCGCGGTCGATGCCTCCACGATGGAATGGCGGAACATGAAGCTGTCGAAGTTCTCCCAGCCAGCATCCTTGGCCAGGATCACCTCGTCGAAAGCGGGAAAAGTTGTCGCGACCGACGGAACCTCGCGCTCCACCAGGCAGAGCACGAATCGTGCACCGGGGCAGTGCTGCTTGACCGATTCGGCCAGCGCCATCGCCTTGGGAAGATAGTTGGAACAAATTGACGTATAGAAAATCATGGTGACACCACTCTCGTTGGCATTCGATTGCACTACTTGACGGCCGACTCCGCGACCGCTTCGCTACCTCTTTCCACGCACCGATATGGCCCGGAAAAACTTGCCGAGTATACGCAGCGGCCGCGTGATTCTCCACGACAGCGACTGATGCAACTCCATGACCAGGGTGTTGAGCGAGACCACTTCCGTCCGGGCTGCACGCAGTGCCTCCTTTCCCGCGTCATACCGTTCCGCGAGTTCGTGCACCCGCATCTCATGACTTTGGTGTTCCAGTTCGGATCGCGCGGTTGCTGCTTCCAGCTCACCAGCAAGGCGGTCGCGTTCTGCTGCAAGTGCCTCGCGAGCCACCGCAAACTCTGCCCTTTCCTGCGCTACAGCTGACGACACTGATTTCAATTCACCTGCAAGGCGTTCGCGCTCTGCAGCGAGCGCCTCGCGAACCGCCACAAACCCCGCCCTTTCCTGCGCCACAGCTGACGACATCGACTCCAATTCGCTTGCAAGGCGCTCTCGTCCTGCCACAACTGCATCAAGAGCAAGCTGATACTCAGCCCGCAATTCGGATCGAATTGCGACCGCTTGCTCCGACCACTGGATCTGGGCATTCAACTTGCTCGAAAGCTCGAGAATTTCCAGTTGCGCAGAGCCCTCTTTAAGGCGAATTTGGTGCGCCATGTCGGCAACAGCTTCAACTGGCGCCCCGAATGTTTGCCACAATTCGTCAAACCGCGCTGCACACTCCTGCAAGGCAGGCCATGTGTCGCCACTATGTGCCGTATTGGCAAGCGCTTCGTATGTCGTTTGCGCTATCGCCCCAAAACCCGAAGACGACTCCGTGGCTTCTGTATGCCGATGATGCCGATCGGAGACATCGACAAGGCGCTTGAGCGCGCCGCGCTCACCTGCACTGTCGCTCTTGTGCTGGAGGATTCCAAGCCGATTCAACACAACAGAAACCGTCCCCACCGGGTCGGCCAGCAAGTCATCATAGACAACCGTGGCTCGCTGAAGCTCCCTGCTGGCTGCCTCGGCCTCAAGGACGTGACGTAACCACAGCAACTCGCCAATGGGCGGAGCCCAGTGATTCCGCGTCCTGATCGAGGCGGCGACCTCACTGGGACGGCGTGCAACAAACAGCACCACTGGACGAATCCGAAGTTGCCTGGTGGCCTCGATCCAGAGCGGCAGGAACCGGCATATCCGCGGGTCCTTGATTGCCCATACGGCGGACTGCGCGAAGTCGCGTGAAATCAGCTCGCCGATTTCGGCGGATGCCGTGCGAGCCGCCTCGCTGACCTGCCAGTTCTCAGGCAACGCGCGGACATCGTCCCAATGGCGTCCCAGCGAGGCAAGCAAGCGCTCATGAATGCCAACAGCATCCTCATGCTCCCAGTAGCCCTTGGGATTGTCGCTACCCGGCGCGAGCAAGCGCTTCCCCAGCGCGATACCCACGGCGCCAAGTGCCCCAGTAAGTGCAGACGTACCGCTCCGATGCATGCCGGCAACCAGAATCGCAGTGGCTTCTTCCTGACTCATGCGGCTATAGAGACTTGGGGCACGACATCCAGGTCGACGAATCCCGTGGCTAGCCGACTGCTCTCTGGCATCACCCGGAACATCGCAACATCGATTCGACGGTCCACATATTCCTCACCTTCATCGAGCGCCGCCAACACCCCGGCGTTGAGAAAATAGACTCCCGGCGCCAACAGACATCTAAACCGGAACCGGACATTCAATGTCGTATCTGCCTCCACTGCAGGAAGCGCATCCTGCAGGCTGGTCGTGGCCGCACCACCGATCTCGACACCGGTCAACGAGCGGATCATCATCCCGCAGCGCACGTTGGCCAAAACTCTCTGTGTCCGCACTTGGTACTGGTAAACGTACGTCCCGCCCGGGACCAGTACATTGACCATGCGACCGTCCAGCGTCTGGATATGAGGGGACTCGATGGTAGCTCCACGATTCTCGTACGCGACTGTACTGGAGGACTCCATGCCGTCTTCCCAGTAAGCCTGAATCTCATCTGCAGCCGTCGCGTGGAGCACATCCATGCCCCCCTTTTCGGCGACACCATCCCCCGATGCTCCCCGCGCCAGATCGAGCACACTCCCACGCGCATCGCTGACTCGGATTTCCTCGCGAATCTGGGCCGCCTTGTCCACCGGGGCGTACAACAGCTTCTGATATCGCGACACCACATGACGGGGTGTACCGGAAGTAAGCAGTTCCCCGCGATCCAGCAAAATGGCCCTGTCGCACAAATCGACAACCGTGCTCGCGGAATGGGAAACGAACAAAACCGTGGCGCCAGAATCGCGAATAGCATCGATCCGCGCGAAGCATTTGCGCTGAAACCCTTCGTCACCCACCGACAGGGCCTCGTCCACCACCAGAATCTCCGGATTGACATTGATGGCTACGGCAAACGCCAAGCGAACATACATGCCGCTTGAGTAACTCTTTACCGGCTGATCGATAAATTCACCAATATCTGCAAACGCCGCGATTGCATCAAATTTTTCGACGATCTCGGCATGCGTCAAGCCAAGCACTGTGGCATTGAGAAAGACGTTCTCGCGTCCAGTGAACTCAGGATTGAAACCTGCACCCAATTCAAGCAGCGCCGCGATCCGCCCGTTGACGCGGATGTCGCCAACACTCGGGGTCAACGTGCCACATATAAGCTGGAGGAGTGTCGATTTCCCCGAGCCGTTGCGACCAACAATACCGACCGTCTCACCACGGGCAATATCGACATTGATGTCACGCAGTGCATGGAACTCACGATACCAGCGTTCCTTCGGGCCAGGCATAACCATCTGCAAAAGCCGATGGTGTGGCTTGTTGTAGATGGGGAAAGCCTTGGACAGGCCGCGCACACTGATTGCTGCATCAGAGGACATCCGCAAACCCCTTGCGTGTAGCCATGAACCACGCATACCCAAGGTGGGCGACAACCAGTGCAACCAGCAAGTAGACCCCGAGGCCAAGCCAATCCGGCATCTGCCCCCACAGCATGACCTCACGCGCCTGGTCAATGATGAACGTGAGTGGATTCGCCTGAAATACCCAGCGATATGAATCAGGAACCGACTTTAAAGGCATCATGGCCGACGAGAGGAACAGCAAGGCCATGGTCAACACACCGGTAATCTGGCTGATATCCCGCATGTAAACACCAGCAGAAGCAAGAAACCAGGAAATGCCCAGCGCCAGCACGATCAGTGGAAAAACCACCAGCGGCAGCAACACGACTGTCCATGAAAAGGCATGATCCATGATAAGCCGGAGCACGACGAATACAACAAGATTCATGAGCATGTGAAAAAGCGCCGACAAAACCATCGGCCACGGCAATATGTCTAGTGGAAAGATGACCCTTTTCACAAAATTCGGATTACCGACAATAAGCACTGGTGCTCGATTTATGCACTCCGCAAGAAACCCGTGCACGATCATGCCCGCAAACAGGATGATCGAATAATGCGCCTGGCCCGTCCCAATCTGTGGCCAGCGCCCACCCATCACCGTTCCAAATGAGAACGTGTAGACACACAGAAGCAGAAAGGGGCTGATCAACGACCAGAGCAAACCAAAGCTTGCACCGCGATAGCGACCGAGCACATCGCGCTTCGCGAGCTCAAGCGTCAGAGATCTGTGCTCCAGCAACGCTCTGGCCGGGCCCCATAGCTGTTTCATCAATCAATGATCCTTTGTCCAGATACTTCATCTTTGGCGCCAGTCAGAGGCTTGCGCATGTTTGGCCGGGGCGTCATTCAAGCGCCAGACTCAACTCGTTGCGCAGATCGGCAATGTCCTCCACACCCACCGACAGTCGAACCAAGGCATCACTGATGCCCAGCCGCTTGCGGTTGGCTGGCGGCACAGAGGCATGCGTCATGATCGCCGGATGCTCGATCAGGCTTTCCACGCCGCCGAGCGACTCGGCCAGCGCGAACAGCTCGCAGCGCTCCAGCATGCGGCGTGCCTTCTTCAGGCCGCCCTTCACCTCGATGGTGACGATGCCGCCGAAGCCGTGCATCTGGCGTTTTGCCAGTGCGTGCTGCGGGTGGCTCTTCAGGCCGGGATAGATCACCCGCTCAACGGCTGGATGCTTGTCCAACCAGCCAGCCAGTTCCAGCGCGCTGGCGCAGTGTTGGCGCATGCGCAGGTGCAGGGTCTTCAGGCCGCGCATGGCGAGGAAGGCATCGAACGGGCCGGCCACCGCACCCACCGAGTTCTGCAGGAAGCCCATCTGCTCGGCCAGCTCCTTGCTGTTGGCGACGACGATGCCGCCCACCATGTCGGAGTGGC
>Ga0209759_1000976_pt1 | contig 19788 bp, 17 predicted proteins | sample AraplaCL_Col_mMS_FD_184261 | JGI IMG/M metagenome (GOLD analysis project Ga0209759, IMG submission 184261) | Arabidopsis root microbial communities from the University of North Carolina, USA - plate scrape CL_Col_mMS (SPAdes) (version 2) | ecosystem: Host-associated > Plants > Roots >...
CCCGCAGTCGGTCAAGACGATGGTCGGCCTGTCGGTCACCGTCGCTCCGACGAGCGAGGAGGCCCACGCGCTGCGAGCGGAGTTCGACGCGATGCAGTCCGACGAGGTCGTCGCCGTGCTCTACGCCGGCAACACCGGCATCAACCTGCTCGCTCTCGATCCCGACCGCGACCTCACCCAGCTCCGCGACGACGGCGGCCACATCGGGCAGATCGCACAGAGCAACATCGACCGGTTCCTGCCGGCCGACGGGACGCCGGCGCCCACGGTGCGCGAGATCCTCGACGATCTCAAGGGCAAGGGCACGCGCGGCCTCCAGCTCGTCGGCGACCCGATCGAAGTGGCCGACGCGCTCGAGGCGATCATGGACGAGACCGACCTCGACGGGTTCCTCATCGAGCCGCTGTTCGGAACGGCCGACTGCCGCGACTTCGCCGAGCTCGTCGTGCCCGAGCTGCGGCGCCGCGGCCTGCCGGCCCTGGCCGTCGGCCGCAGCGCCGCCACGCTGCCCACCGGCGTGCCGGCCCGCGTGGCCACGATCGACGACGCCGCGGCGCTGGACGCCGCGTTCGCCGGCTGCGCCGTCGTCATCAACTGCGCCGGTCCGTTCCTGGACACCGCCCAGCCGGTGGCCGAGTCGGCCCTGCGCGCCGGGGCGCACTACATCGACGTGACGGCCGAACAGGCCAGCGCGATGGCGGTGTTCGAGCGCCTGGACGCGCCGGCGCGGGCCGCAGGAGTCGCCGTCATCCCCGCCGCCGGCTTCTACGGCGGCCTGGCCGACCTGCTGGCGAGCTGGCTGCTGGGCCCCGATGGCCAGGCCGACGCGCTGACGGTGGCCGTCGCCCTGGACCGCTGGTGGCCGACGGCGGGCACGCGCAAGACGGGCGAGCGCAACACCGCGGCGCGCCTGATCGTCGACGGCGGCCGGCTGGTGACGCTGCCGCTGCCGGCGGCGCGTTCGACCTGGCGCTTCGGCGAACCGCACGGCGAGCAGCCCGTGATCGAGCTGCCCTTCAGCGAGACGATCACGATCTCGCGCCACCTGCGCGTGGGCAGCCTGCGCGCGCACCTGACGCAGTCCTCGCTGGAGGAGATCCGCGACGAGACCACGCCGCCGCCGGCCGCCGTCGACGCGCTGGGGCGCTCGGCGCAGCAGTTCGAGATGGTCGTGCGCGCGCGCCAGGGCGACCGCGTGCGCACGGCGACGGCCAGCGGCCGCGACATCTACGCCGTCTCGGCGCCCCTCGTCGTCGAAGCCGCGGCGCGCCTGGGGCGCACCGGGATGGTCCGCGCCGGCGCCCTGGCGCTCGGCGAAGCCTTCGACGCGGGCGACTTCCTGCGGTCGCTGGCGCCGCAGCACCTGCGCCTGGGCTGAGCCTGCGCCAAGCGGGGACATCCGGCCGGCCCGCGCCGCCGCGGCCGGAATGCGGCACGATGCAGGTCCGTACCGTCTCCTTGCCTGCGCAGTCCGCCATGACCCTCGCCCACGATCCACCCCGCGCCGACGCATCGGGCGCCACGCCCAACGACGCCTTGCTCGACCTGGGCGGCATCGTCGCGCAGCTGCGCGCCGCCCGCCAACGCTGGCGCGAGGAGCACGGCCGCTCGCGCGACTACGGCGTGCGCGAGCTGCCCTCGCGCGAGGCGCTGGCCGCGATCCTCGAGGGCCTGCGCGGGGCACTGTTCCCGATGCGCCTGGGGCCGCCAGACCTGCGGCAGGACAGCGAGGACTACTTCGTCGGCCACACCCTGGATACTGCGCTGCACGCATTGATCGCGCAGGTGCGGCTCGAATTGCGAGGCCAGGCGCGCATCGCCGGCGAGCGCCCCGGTCCGGCGCAGGACGAGCGCGCGCTGGCGATCGTGCGCGAGTTCGGCGCCGCGCTGCCGCAACTGCGCCGGCTGCTCGACACCGACGTGCTGGCCGCCTACCGCGGCGACCCCGCGGCGCGCAGCGTCGACGAGGTGCTCGTGTGCTATCCGGGCCTGCACGCGATGATCCACCATCGCATCGCCCACCAGCTGTACCAGCTCGGCGTGCCGCTGCTGGCGCGCATCGTCGCGGAACTGGCGCACGGCGCCACCGGCATCGACATCCACCCCGGCGCGCGCATCGGCTCGCACTTCTTCATCGACCACGGCACCGGCGTCGTGATCGGCGAGACCGCCGTCATCGGCAACAACGTGCGCATCTACCAGGCCGTCACGCTGGGCGCCAAGCGCTTCGAGACGGATGCCGACGGCGCGCTGCACAAGGGCGGCGCGCGCCATCCGATCGTCGAGGACGACGTCGTGATCTACGCCGGCGCCACCGTGCTGGGGCGCGTGACCATCGGCCACGGCGCATCGATCGGCGGCAACGTCTGGCTCACGCGCAGCGTTCCACCGGGCAGCCACATCGCGCAGGCCAACGCCCGCGACGACCGCATCGACGACGGCGCCAGCGCCGGCCGCTGACGCGCCTTTCCGAAAAGGCGCGCGCCCAGGGCATCGTTCACGCTCGCCGAGAACTTCGGCGGGCCCGCGGCAAGGCGCCGCTCGTCGGCGTGAGAGCATCGCGCGACAAGATTCGCTCTGCCCGAAGAAAGTCCGCATGTCCAAAGCTCCGTCCGCCGGCAGCTTCGCCGCCGCCGCGTTCATCGGCCTGCTCGCCGGCCTGTCCTTGCCGGCCCTGGCCCAGGTCCACAAGTGCCTGCAGGCCGACGGGTCGGTCAGCTATCAGTCCGCACCGTGCGCGGGCAGCGACGCCGACCCGCCGCAGCGAGTCACCGCGGCGCAGCTCAACGCGTCGCGCCGGGCGCAGGAGCAGGCGCGGGCCCGGGTCGAAGCGGATCCGTACGCCGACAGCCCGAGCTCGCGCCCGCGCGCGCCCGGCAAGCAAAAGCCCTCGGTGGCCTCGCCCTTGCCCGAGAACGCCCGCATCGTCACCGACGAGGACCGCCAGCGCGCCTGCACCATCGCCCTGAACAACCAGTCCGTGCTGAGCCATCCCGGCAAGGCGTATTCGTTCGATCGGGCGGGCAATCGCAAGGACGTCGCCGAACCCGATCGCGGCAGCCTGCTCGCCATCTCCAAGCGCAACGAAGCCAGGTACTGCAAGTAGGCGCGCCCCGCGGGCCGCCTCAGAACGGCGGTTGCCAGACGGCGCGCGCAATGCGCATCCAGTTGCCGCCGAAGATGCGCGCCAGCGAGTCGTCGTCGACGCCGCGGCGCGCCAGCTCGTCGGCCAGCGCGGGCAACTGCTCCGGCGGCGTCATCGCGATATCGGCCGAGTAGCCCAGGTGCGGCGGGAACTTGTCGGGGTGGGCGGCGATCTCGGCGGCCAGGTCGCGCGTGTCGAAGATGTAGTCCAGGCCGAGGCCGACGTGCTCGCTGCCGACCAGGTCCAGCATGTGCAGGATGTGGCGCGCCACGTTGGCGACCGAGGCGTCGTTGCCGCCCAGGAAGATGCCGATGCCGTTGACGCCCACCACGCCGCCGCGCGCCGCGCAGGCGCGGATCAGGTCGTCGGGGATGTTGCGCGGATGGTCCACCAGCGCGCGCGCGTTGGAATGCGAGAAGATCACCGGCGTGGGCGATTCGTCGATCGCCTCGCGCGCCGTGCGGTAGCCGGTGTGCGAGCAGCAGGCCACGATGCCGACGCGGGCCATCTCGTGCAGCATGCGGCGTCCGAACACCGTCAGTCCGCTGTCCTCGTCCTGGCAGCCGCCGCCGGCGCGGTTGTTGCGGTTGTAGGCGAGCAGCATCCAGCGCACGCCCAGGTCGCGATAGAGCTCGAGCAGGCTCAGCTGGTCGCCGACGGCGTTCGCACCCTCGATGTCGAAGCCGACGGCGAGCTGGCCCTGGGCGCGTGCGATCTCGATGTCGTCGACCGACTGGATCAGCCGGTAGTCGCGCGCGTGGGCGGCGAGCCAGGCGCGCAGCGCCGCCAGCATGCGCAGGTGTGCCTCGACGCCGTCGTCGCCGAAGCCGACGTTGACCATCACGACGTCCGCGCCGGCATCGCGATGGCGCTGGAGCTGCGGCAGGAAGCTGGTGTCGTGCGGCGTCAGCGGCATGCAGGCGTGGTTGTCCCATACCAGCATCGAGGCCAGCCGGCCGGCTGCGGAGCGATTCGTCATGAGGCGGTCCTTGCGTCTTGGGTCGTCGTCATCAGGCCGGCGAATAAGCGGCGCTCGGTGGTGGCCAGCAGGTGCAGCACGACACCGGACAGCGCGGCGATGCCGGCCATCGCCAGGAAGAACGCGGCTGGCGACATGATGCTCCACCAGGTGCCGACGACGCCCGACAACAGGTTGCCCGCGAACGCCGCGAGGAACCAGGCCGCGATGGTCGTGGCCCCGAACCCCGGCAGCGCGAGCTGCGCGAACATGCCCAGGCCCACCGGCAGGATGTAGAGCTCGCCGAAGGTCAGCAGCGCGAAGAAGACGACCAGCCACAGCCAGTGCGCGGGCGCCCCGTTGGCGTCCGCGTAGTGGCTGACCGCAGCCAGCAGCCCGTACGACAAGGCCACGGTCAGCGCGCCGATCGACATCTTGCGCAGCGGCGCCGCGGGCGACGCCGAGCCGCCGCGGCGGTTCCAGAACGCCACCAGCAGCGGCGTCATCACGAAGACGAACAGCGGGTTGAGCGACTGGAACCAGGTGACCGGCACGTGTCCGCCGAACGCGCGCCGGTCGACCGCGCTGTCGGCCCACAAGGCCAGCGTGTTGCCGGTCTGCTCGTAGGCGGTGCGAAACACGATCACGGCCAGCGCCGCGCCGAGCAGGAACAGCAGCTGGTGGCGCGAGGCCGTGCTGGCCACGGGCGCAGCGGGCGCCGCATCGTCGTCGGCGACGGCGAGGTGGCGCGAGCCGAACACGTAGATCGCCAGCCCCACGCACATGCCGATGCCCGCGGCGCCGAAACCGTAGTGCCAACCATAGAGCTCGCCCAGCGTGCCGCAGACCAGCGGCGCGAAGAAGGCCCCCAGGTTGATGCCCATGTAGTACAGGTTGTACGCGCCGGCCAGGCGCGCATCGTCGGCGGCGTACAAGGGCCGCACCTGGCTGGGCAGGTTCGGCAGGAACAGGCCGTTGCCGCACGCGATCACCACCATCGCGGCGTAGAACAAGGCCTCGGACGCCATCATGAAATGTCCGCACGCCATCAACAGGCCGCCCAGGATGACCGCGCGCCGCCGCCCGAGCCAGCGGTCGGAGATCATGCCGCCGACGATGGGCGTGAGGTAGACGCCCGCCGCGTAGGTGCCGTAGACCAGTGACGCGCTCGCCTGGTCGAAGTGCAGCTGCTTGACCATGTAGTAGACCTGCAGCGTGCGCATGCCGAAGAAGGAGAACTTCTCCCACATCTCGGTCAGGAACAGGATCGTCAGCCCCGGCGGCTGGCCGAACCAGGTGCGTTCGGGCGCCAGGTCGTCGTCGGCGTGCGGCATGGCGCTCAATACCCCGCGCTGGTGCCGAGCAGGTGGTAGGCGAACGCCACCCACAGCACCATCGTGAACGCGGCCAGCTGCACGGCGGCCCACGCGACCGAGCCGCGGCGGCCCGGCATGCGCACGCGCTGCGCCAGGTTCCAGGCGGCCACCAGCCAGCCTCCGATGAAGCCCACCGCCGCGAGCGCCTGCACCGCGTGCAACCAGGGGTCCAGGTGCGGCGTGGTCAGCTGCGCGACGACGGCGAACAGCCCGGTCCACGCCAACGCTGCCGCCAGCGCAGCCATCGAGGCGATCGCGCTCCAGCGGACGGATCGTCGCACGGCCGGGCTCAAGGGCGCGACGCGGTACCACCGCCGCGCCGCAGCGCCGATCGGCCAGACCAGCGCGCTGACCAGCAGGACCCCCACGGCCACGCACAGCAGCGGCACCTCGAGGCCGGCGCCGGCCAGGCCGTGCAGCGGCTCGTAGGCGAACGCGAACGCGAGCACGTCGGTGCTCCACAGCGCGACCTTGCCGTCGACCACCTTGGCCTGGAGCTTGTCGTGCCCGCCGACCTGGCGCCACAGGAAGGGCTGGGTCTCGACGAAGGTTTCGGGCTCGAGCAGCAGCTTGGTGGTGATGCTGCCGTCGGCGTTGGCCGTGATCGTGGTCGGCTGGATCATGTTGATCAACGACACGAAGGTGGTCTCGCCCCGCCGCGTGGTCTGGTAGCGGCCGGCGATCAGCTGGGCGTGCGCCTTGGCCGTGGCCGCGTCCAGCGGCTGCAGCGGTTCTGGCTTCGGGTAGTAGCGGTCGGCGAACTCGTGGAACACGTCGTCCCGAATGCCCTCGCCCATCCCGTCCTTGCCGAGCGCGTTGACGGAGATGAACATGCCCACGTGGTCGTCCAGGAACAGCCACAGGTCGCTGTGGAAGTAGTCGGTGTCGCCGCCGTGCGCGATCACGCGGTGGCCGTTGATGTCGGCCTGGTAGAAGCCCAGCGCGATGCCGTTCAGGTCGGGGAACGGGCGCGTGACGGTGGTGTGCATCATCTGCGCCGTCGCGGGCTTGAGGATCTGCGCGTCGCCGTAGCGGCCGTCGGCCAGGTGCGCGATCATGAAGTGCGACATGTCGTCGCCGGTGGACGACAGCGAGCCGGCGGGCGGCACGTTGATCACCTCGAAGCCCAGGCCCGGCGTGTCGGCGTCGACGTAGCCGACGGACATGTCCGGCTTGAGCGCGTCGGGCAGCGGCTGGCGGAAGCTCGAGTGCTTCATCCCCAGCGGGCCGAAGACATTGCGCTCGATGTAGTCGTTGAACGGCATGCCGGAGACGCGTTCGACCATGTGGCCGGCGATGCCGGTGGCGTAGTTCGAGTAGGCGGAGGTCGTGCCGGCCTTGTAGATGCGTGCCGGCATGTTGCCGCTCAGCACCTCCTTGAGCGGGGTCTCGGGCACGTCGAACGCCAGCAGGTCCTTGATGCGTTCCTCGAAGCCGGCGCGGTGCGTCATGATCTGGCGCAGCGTGATGGGCTGGCCGTCGAGCGGCGGCACCTGGAAGTCCAGGTAGCGGTTGACGTCCACGTCCAGGTCGAGCTTGCCCTGCTCCACCAGCTGCATCACGGCCGTCCAGGTGAACAGCTTGGACGTCGAGCCGGGCCGGAACAGCGTGCGCTTCGGGTCGACCGGAATGCGGCGCTTCTCGTCGGCCAGGCCGTAGCCCTTTTCGAGCAGTACCTGGCCGTCCTTGACGATGACGACGACGGCGCCCGGCGCGCGCGCGGTGCGCAGCGCCGTGGGCATCAGGCCGTCGAGCCAGGCCTGCGCGTCCTGCGCCGTCAGCTCGTGCGCGACGGGGCCTGGGTCTTGCGATGGCGCCGCTGGGGGCGCCGCATCGGCGGCCAGGGCCGCGGACATGAAGGCCAGGACGGATGCGGTGGCCAGGGCGGCCAGGGAGGTGAGTGCTTTCATCTGGTTTCCGGGCAAGAGTTCAGAAGCGGGAACGCGCAAGCAGCGCGGCATCGACGCCCGCGGCCGCCAGATCGGCAGGCACGTCGTCGTCGCAGGCCAGCGCGGCGGCCAGGCGGCCGAGCGCCTCGGCGGTCTGGATGCCATAGCCGCCCTGGCCGACGAGCCAGAAGAAGCCTTCGGCGACCGGATCGAAACCGACCACCGGCGTGCGGTCGGCGCTGAACACGCGCAGGCCGGCCCAGCGGTGCCACACCTTCCCGACGCGCGCGCCGCTGGCGTTCTCGAAACGGTCCACGGCGATGGCGATCTCCAGTTCCTCGGGCTGCGCGTCGCAGGGCGGACTGGGCTCCTCGTCGGCGGGCGACAGCAGCAGCCGGCCGGCATCGGGCTTGAAATAGAAGCTTTCGTCGAGCGCGATCGCCGCCGGCCAGCCGGCGCAGTCCAGGCCGCGCGGCGCGTCGATCAGCATCGCCGTGCGGCGCAGCGGCCGCAGGCCGACCGGCCGCGCGCCGGCCAGGCGCGCCACCTCGTCGCCCCACGCGCCGGCGGCGTTGACGACGACGTTGCCCGCATGGCGGCCCTGGGCCGTGTCGACCACCCAGCGGCCGCCGCTGCGTTCGATCCCGGTCACCTCGCAGTCCATGCGCGTGAGTGCGCCGGCCGCCCGTGCCTGGCGCAGATAGCCCTGGTGCAGCGCCGCCACGTCGATGTCCGCCGAGCCGGGCTCCAGCACCGCGCCGCCCAGGTAGCCCGGCTTGAACGCCGGCACCAGCGCGCTCGCCTCGGCCACGTCGAGCTGGCGCGTGTTGGCGGCGATGTCCGCGTCGGCCCGGAACGCGGCCAGCGCATCGGTCTGGTCCTGCGTGGCGAAGAACAGGGTCGGGCGCGGGCTCACCAGCCGTGTCGGCGCGAACCACGCCGGCGACTCGAACAGGAAGGCCTCGCTCGCGCGCGTGAGCGCCCGCACGGCGGCATTGCCGTAGATGGTCGAGAACAAGGCCGCCGAGCGGCCGGTGGAGTGGTAGCCGGGCTGCGGCTCTCGCTCCAGCAGGGCCACCGATCCGCGCCGCGACAGATGCGCCGCCGCGGAGGCACCGGCCATGCCGCCGCCGATCACGATGAAGTCGAAGGTCTTGTCGTCTGCTGTCATGCGCATCGCTCAGAAGCTCGCAGTCAGCGTCAGGCCCACGGTGCGCGGGCGTGCGAGCTCGACCTGCGCGGGGCCGCCGAGCGCCATCTCCGAGGTCGACGCGCCCAGCTGCGCATGTTGATCGAACAGGTTGCGCACGTACAGCGCGAGCGACAGCTTGCCGAACGCCGCGCCGGCCTGCACGTCGGTCAGCCAGTAGGCCGGCAGCTTGTAGTTCGGCGCGCTGCCGCTGCCGTCGAAGCCGGCGTTGCGCTCGCTGGCGTAGCGCTCCGACACGCCGAAGTAGCCGGCGTGGCCGGCCAGGTCGAACAAGGTCTTGACCCCCAGCGACGCGGCCAGCTCCGGGCTGTTGGGCAGGCGTTGGCCGGCGCTGCCCAGGCCGGGCGCGTCCTGCTTGAGCCGCGCGTCGATCGTCGACAGGTGACCCGTCAGCGCCCAGCGCGCGTCGGGCCGCCAGGTCGCGCCAAGCTCGAAGCCCTGGATCTGCGCCTTGCCGGCGTTGACGATCACGCCCAGGCCGTTGACCGAGTAGACCTGCTGGATGTTGCGCCAGCGGATGTCGTAGACGTCCGTTTCGATGGACAGCTTGTTGTCGAACAGGTCGCCCTTGTAGCCGGCCTCGTAGCTCCAGAGCGAGTCGTGCTCGAAGGTCTGCGGCGCCAGCGGAAGGCCGGTGGCCGGATCCGACAGCACCGCGTTCGGGCCGCCGGGCCGGTAGCCGCTGGCCGCCCGCACGTAGACGTTGCTGCTGGAGGTCAGCGCGTAGCGCGCGGTGGCCAGCCAGGTCTTGGGCGTCTCCCTGGAGTGAGCCGGCTCCAGCGTCGGGCCGACCAGCGGGCCGCTGGCGTTCTGCGTGAAGTCCTGCTTGTTCTGCGCCACCCGCACGCCGCCGGTCAACGCCAGCCGCGACGTCGCGTTCCAGGTGATGTCGCCGTAGGCCGCCAGCTCCTGGTACTTGCTCACCAGATCGAGCTGCGCCAGGTCCGGCGCCGGACTGCCGCTTGAAAGGGTATCGAGCACGTGCTGCTTCTGGTCGCCCGTCTCGCGATCCCAGTACAGCCCGGCCAGCCACTCGATGGCGCCGCCGGCGGCGGAAGTCAGGCGGAACTCCTGCGTGGTCTTGTGGACGTTGGCCGCGACGTCCTCGCCGACCGTGTCCGGCGTGAAGCCGAAGAACTGGTCGATCAAGGGCGCATAGACGGACGTCAGGTCGTAGCGCAAGCCCATCTTCGTGCGCTGCACCGAGGTGATCGCGTTCAGGCGCGCGGCGCCGAAGTCGTATTCGAGGTCCAGCGAGCCCAGGCTGGTGCGCACGGAATGCGGCTCGCGCAGCGTCTGCTCGCGCTCGTAGGCGCCCTCCAGGGGCTTGCCGCTGGCCGGATCGATGTCCGTGTAGTTGGAGTTGTCGCGCCGGATGTCCTGCGTCAGCGCGGTCGCGCGCACATGGAAATGCGCGCTCGGCTCGACCAGCAGCGCCACCCGCCCGCCGGTGGTGTCGCCCTTGTTCAGGTTCTTTCCGCCCGCCGGGCCCAGCACCTGGCCGTAGCCGCCGTCGTGGTCGCGGAAGGCGGCCAGGCGCAGCGCGGCGACATCGGCCTTGATCGGCACGTTGACCACGCCGCTGACGGTGTTGCCGGCCGCGCCGCCCCGCGTGGTGCTGGCGCCCAGCGAGACCTTGCCCGACAGCTCGGTGGTGTCCGGCTCGTTGGTGACGTACTTGACCACGCCGCCCATCGCGCCGGCGCCGTAGAGCGTGCCCTGCGGGCCGCGCAGCACCTCGATGTGGTCGAGGTCCAGCAGCGACATGTCCAGTGCGGTCTGCGAGCCCGCGGCGAATGCGCTGCTGGAGCCGTAGGCCACGTCGTCGATGTAGGTGCCGACGGTGGGGATGGTCTCGTCGCCGGTCGACACGCCGCGGATGCTCACCGCGCCCAGGCCCGCGCCGCCGCTGGTCTTGACGTCCACGCCGGGCTGGTCGGCCAGGTAGTCGATCAGGCTCTTCGATCCGGCCTTGTCCAGGTCGTCGGTCGACAGCCGATCGACCCGCATCGGCACCTCGCGCGCCGGCTCGCGGCGGCGCGAGGCGGTGACGTACACGGTCTGCGTCGCGTCGCCGGCGGCGCTCGCCGCGTTGGCGGGCGCGCTGGCGGCGGCGGCCGGCGCCACGGCCTGGGCCAGGGCCGGCAGCGGAGACAGCGCGGCGATCGCCAGGGCGGTCGACGTCAGGCGAAGTCCGGCACGAGGCGCGCCGCGCGGCGCTCGAACGGGCAGGGGCAGGACGGGAGCGGTCATGCGAAATCCTTGATCGAGAAGAACCAGGGAAGCCCGCCGGTGCAGGCCGTCGGCAAATCGTAGCCAACATTTTTCCGGTTGTCCAAACTTTTTTCCACTTTGGAAAATTCAGCGAGTCAGGGAAACAGCTTGCCCGACCGCCCGGCTGATAGAGTCACGGCATGAAAGCTCCCATTCCCGGCCCGGGCGCCGCGATTCGCTCGATGCGCAAGCGCAGCGGGCTGACGCTGACCGAGCTTGCGAGCCGCACGGGCCTCGCGGTGTCGACGTTGTCCAAGCTCGAGATGGGCCATGTCTCGGCGTCCTACGACAAGCTGATGCTGATCAGCAAGGGGCTGGACATCGACATGGCGGAGCTGCTGGACACCACGCCCCATCCGAGCGGCGCGGCCACGCACGGCGGCCGGCGCGTCGTGCACCGTGCCGGCGAAGGCCAGCACGTCGAGACGCGCAGCTACAGCCAGACCTACCTGGCCACCGAGCTCCTGAACAAGCGCATGACGCCGATCCACGTCGAACACAACGCGCGCACGCTCGACGAGTTCATCGCGGAGTTCGGCGACTTCATCCGCCATCCCGGCGAGGAGTTCACCTACGTGCTCCAGGGCGAGATCGCCTTCCACACCGAGCTCTACGCACCGCTGACGCTCAAGGCGGGCGACTCGATCTACTTCGACAGCGAGATGGGCCACGCCTACCTGAAGGCGTCGGACGGGCCTTGCCGCACGATCACCACCTGCTCCGCGCGCGGCCGCGACGAGACGATGAAGGACACCTTCGTCAACGCCTCGGTGCGGCACGCCGGCGAGCGCACGCCGCCGCGCCGCAAGCCCGCCGTGACGCGGGCCAAGCCGGCCAAGAAGTGATGCGACGGGCGATTCGGCACGCGTTGGCCGTGGCGCTGTTGGCGGCGCTTGGCGCGGGCGCGTTCGGCGCGCCGGACGAAGCGGCGCTCGGTCGCGACGCGGGCTACCCGGCCGCGCCGCGCCTGTCGCGGATCCACGAGCCGGGCTTCATCGTCGGCTCGTTCAGCGCGCTGGACTCGCTCGCGCCGCACTGCATGCTCGCGCCGGCCGAGCACCCGCTGGCACTGCGCGCGGCCGCCTCGCCGCCCGCGTTCCGATACCGCCTGGACGGCAGCACGCTCACGATGGACGACTATCTGCGACGCCAGCGCGTCACCGGCCTGCTGGTGCTCAAGGACGGCGAGATCGTGGCCGAGCGCTACAACTACGCGCGGCGGCCGGACATGCGCATGCTGTCGAACTCGATGGCCAAGACCCTCGTCGCGCTGGCGATCGGGCAGGCACTGGACGACGGGGCGATCCACTCGCTGGACGACACTGCCGCAAGCTACGTCCCCGAGCTCGAGGGCACGCTGTACGGCCAGACGCGGCTCGCGAACCTGCTGCGCATGGCCTCAGGTGCGCGCTACGTGGAGGACTACAGCGACGGCGACGATCGCGCCAGGTTCAACGCCATGGCGCGGCGCCAGGGCATCGTCGCGGCGGCGCGCTCGATCACCGAACGCGCGCAGCCGCAGGGCGAGCGCTTCACCTACGCCGGCGCGCAGACGGAGGTGCTGGCGCTGGTGCTTCGCGCCGCCACCAAGCGCAGCCTGTGCGACTTCGTCGACGAGCGCCTCTGGCAGCCCCTGGGCGCCGAGTCGGCCGCCAGCTACCTGCTCAATCCGGCCGACCGCCTCGAACAGGCGCAAGGAGGCTTCAACGCGACGCTGCGAGACTATGCCCGCCTGGGCTGGATGCTTGCCAACGACGGCCGCGTCGGCGAGCGCCAGGTGGTGCCGCGCGACTGGCTGCTGGCGATGACGGACGCCGCCCGCCAGCCGCCGCAGTTCCGGCCCGGCGCCATGGACTCGCATGGCAGCCGCTATTTCGGCTACGGCTTCCAGGTCTGGCTGATGCCGGGCGACCACCGGCGCTTCGTGCTGCTGGGCGTCTACGGCCAGGCCATCTACGTCGATCCGCAGCTCAAGCTGGTGATGGTGCACCTGGCCGTCGGCGCCGAGGCGCGCGGCGACGCCAGCGGCGCCCACCTGGCCCGCGAGCGCGACGCGCTGTGGCGGGGCGTCGTGGATCATTACGGCGCCTGGTGAAGAAAAATCGCCGGCTCGTGTCACAGACGGCGCAGCTCGAACGTCACCCGGACATGGACACTACGACCGGCATCTTCGAACGCCTGCGCCCGCGCCTGCAGGGCATCGCCTACCGCATGCTCGGCTCGCTGGCCGAGGCCGAGGAGGTCGTGCAGGACGTGTGGCTGCGCTGGCACGAGGCCGCGCGCGACGCGCTCGACAACCCCGACGGCTGGCTCGTCACCGTCACCACGCGGCTGGCCATCGACCGCTTGCGCAGCGCCAAGATCCAGCGCCAGCACTACGTGGGCCAGTGGCTGCCCGAGCCGCACCTGACCGACTCGCCGAGTTCGCCCGAGCAGATCCTGGAGCGCGCGGACGAGTTGTCGCTCGCCTTCCTGATGGTGCTGGAGCGCCTGTCGCCCGAGGCCCGCGCCGCGTTCGTCATGCGCGAGCTCTTCGATGCCGACTACGCGGACGTCGCCCGCACCATCGCCAAGAGCGAGGCGGCCTGCCGGCAGCTGGTGCACCGCGCCAGGACGCAGCTCAAGGAGTCCGCGCCGCGCTACGTGGTGCCGCAGGAAACCCACCACCGCCTGCTGCGCCGCTTCGCGGACGCGCTCACCGGCGACGACTTCTCGGTCATCCGGGATTTGCTCGACGACGACGCCGAGCTGATCGGCGACGGCGGCGGCAAGGTGCCGGCCTTCGCGCACCTGGCGGGCGGGCAGCGCATCGCGCAGCTGTTCTACGCCGCCCGCCTGCGCCACCGCGACGCCGTGCGCATCGAGGTGGTGCGGCTCAACGGCCAATGGGGCCTGCTGCGCTTCATCGACGGCGTGCTCGAGTCTGCCCAGGCGGTCGAGACGGACGGCGAGCGCATCGTGCGCATCCACTCGCAGCGCAATCCGGACAAGCTGGCGCGCATCGCGGCGACGCTGAACCGCTGACGCCTGTCACAAGCGCGCAGGGTCGAACGTCATGAGGGAGGTGAACAACCTCACTCCAAGGAGAACCCCGTGACCCAACGCCTCGACTATTCCCAGCAATCCCCGGCCCTGTTCAAGAAGTTCCTCGAGTTCAGCATGGCGCTGCAGACGAGCTCCATCGAGGAGCCGCTGCGCACCCTCGTCGAGATTCGCGCCTCGCAGATGAACGGCTGCGCGTTCTGCCTGGACATGCATGTCAAGCAGGCCAAGATGCACGGCGAGCGCGAGCTGCGCGTGCACCACGTCGCCATCTGGCGCGAGTCGACGCTGTTCTCGCCGCGCGAGCGCGCCGCCCTGGCATGGACGGAGGTGCTGACGCGCATCCCCGACGGCGGCGTGTCCGACGCCCTGTTCGACAGCGTGCGAACGCAGCTGTCGGACAAGGAGATGTCCGACCTCACCTACGAGATCATGGCGATCAATGGCTGGAACCGGGCCAACGTCGCCTTCAGGACGGTGCCGGGCTCGCTCGACAAGAGCTACGGCCTGGACAAGGCCGGCCTTTCCTGAGGACGCGGTGTCAGCGGGCGCGCCGGCGCGCACGCTCGGTGCCGGCCTGCGTGCACACCTCGCGGACGCAGTCGCGCAGCCACCGGTGCGCAGGATCGGCGTGCATGCGGGGATGCCACAGCAGGGACACCGTGAACGCCGGCAGCGCGAGCGGCAGCTCGAACGTGTGCATGCCTGCGCGCAGGCGGCCGGTGTGCTGCTCGGGCACGCTGGCGACGAGGTCGGTCTCGCGCGCGAGCGCCAGCGCGCCGGCGAACTCATCGACGATGGTCACGACCCGGCGCGCCAGCCCCAGCGATTCGAGCGCGTCGTCGATCGCCGTGCGGTCCTCGCCGCGACGCGAGACCACGACGTGCTCGCATCTGGCGTAGCGCGCCGGCGTGACGCGCCCGCGCGCGAGCGCGTGTCCCGCGCGCACGACGCCCACGAAGCGGTCGCGCAGCAAGGCCTGGGCGCGCATCTCCGGGCCGGTGCGCTGGCCGACGACGCCCGTCTCCAGGTCGACGCTGCCGTCGCGCAGCGGCGCGTTGTCCTTGTCCGGCTTGGGCATGAAGCGCAGGCGCACGCAGGGCGCTTGCGCGGCCACGCGCGCGAGCAGTGCCGGGCCGAAATTCTCGACGAAGCCGTCGCGCGTGCGCAGCGTGAACGTGCGCTCCAGCCGCGCCAGGTCCAGCGTGCGCGCCGGACGCAGCACGGCCTCGACCTCCTGCACCAGCGCGTCGGCCCTGTCGCGCAGCTCCAGCGCGCGCGGCGTCGGCACCAGGCCGCGGCCGGCCCGCACCAGCAGCGGGTCACCGGTGGTCTGGCGCAGGCGCGCCAACTGGCGGCTCATGGCCGAGGGGCTGAGCCGCAGTCGCTCCGCCGCGCGCGCCACGTTGCCTTCGGCCAGCAGGACGGCCAGCGTCGCCAGCAGGTTCAGATCGGGTCGGGCCATCGTGCGAACTTAGCATGACATGGCGTCGCGTGCAGGGCTCGAATGCAACTCGTGCGTCTTCCGCCGCATATCGAAACGCCCTAGGCTGGCGACAGCTACCGCAGGACGACGAAGGACCCGCCATGACCGATACCCCACCCACCGCCGCCGCGCAACGCTGGATCCTGGCCTGCCTGTCGCTGACCACGCTGATGCCATCGCTGGACACCAGCATCGCCAACGCCGGCCTGCCGACGCTGGCCCAGGCATTCGGCGCGACGTTCGCGCAGGCGCAATGGATCGTGCTGGCCTACCTGCTCACCATCACCGCGGCGATCGTCAGCGCCGGCCGGCTGGGCGACCTGCTCGGCCGGCGGCGCCTGCTGGTCGCCGGCATCGCGCTCTTCACGCTGGCCTCGCTGGCCTGCGGGCTCGCGCCGACGCTCGCACTGCTGATCGCCGCCCGCGCGCTGCAGGGGCTGGGCGCGGCCGCCATGCTGGCGCTGACGGTGGCCATGGTGGGCGAGACCCTGCCCAAGGACCGCACGGGCCGCGCCATGGGCCTGCTCGGCACGATGTCGGCGATCGGCACCACGCTGGGCCCGTCGCTGGGCGGCGTGCTGATGGCAGGCCTGGGCTGGCGCACAATCTTTCTCGTCAACGTGCCGCTGGGCCTGGTCAACCTGTGGCTCGCGCGGCGCTGGCTGCCGCGGCCGCTGCCCACGGCGGCCGCGGCCCGGCCACGTTTGGACATGCCGGGCACCGTGCTGCTCGCGGCGACGCTGGCGGCCTATGCGCTGGCAATGACCTCGCGCCATTTCGGGCTGCTCGCCATCGCGGCGGCCGGATTGGCGTCGTTCGCGTGGGTCGAATCGCGCAGCGGGGCGCCGCTGGTGCGGCTCGCGATGCTGCGCGACCCGGCGCTGGGTGCGAGACTGGCCGCCAGCGCGCTGGTCGCCACGGTCATCATGACGACGCTGGTGGTCGGGCCGTTCTATCTGGCTCGCGCGCTGGGGCTGCCCGCCGCTGTGGTCGGCGTCGTGCTGTCGGCCGGGCCGCTGGTCTCGGCGCTGACGGGCGCGCCCGCCGGACGCCTGGTCGATCGCCTGGGCGCGATTCGCATGACTTTCATTGGTCTGCTGGGCATGTTGGGCGGCGCCGCCGCGCTGGCATCGCTGCCGGCGCGCTTGGGCATCGCCGGCTATGTCGGCCCGGTCGTGGTGATGACGGCGGGCTATGCCACGTTCCAGGCGGCCAACAACACCGCGCTGATGAGCCGCGTCGATGCGGCTCAGCGGGGCGTGGCGTCCGGCATGCTCAGCCTGGCGCGCAACCTCGGCCTGATCACCGGCGCCTCCGCGATGGGCGCCGTGTTCGCGGCCGCGACCGGCGCGGCGACGGCCGATCCCGCGGCCGTGGCTTTCGGCTTGCGCGCGACGTTCGCGGTCGGCGCGCTGCTGATCGCCCTGGCGCTGGCGATCGCGGCGCGCGCTCGCGCGTTGGTCCGGCGACGGGCGGCGGGTGCCGCGCGCGGACTCCCGGTATAACGTCGGCCTGAAGGGCGGCTCGTCGGCCGCCCGCGCGCGGCGGCCGGGGGAGGCCAGTGCAGATCGCCTTTGTCGTTCCCGACCAGCTCGAGGCGCTGGTCGACCTGATGCACGAGATGTGCGTCTTCTACAGCGAGGAGGCGCCCGTCGCGCTGGACGACGTGCGCTCGAACCTCGTCGACAACCTGCTCGCGCCCGACTCGCCGCTGCGCCTGGTCGTCGCGACGGACGCGCGTGGCGAGGTGGTCGGGCTGGCCGCGATCGCCTTGTTCCATTCGCTGGTCGACCCCGTGCCACGACGGCGCGGCCAGCTGCTGCTCAAGGAGCTCTACGTGCGCCAGGCGCGCCGGGGCCAGGGCATCGGCAAGTCCTTGATGTCGTGGGTGGCGCGCCACGCGCTCGAACGCGGCTGCGCGCGCATCGACTGGAACGTCAGCGCCTCGAACCGGCAGGCCCTGGCCTTCTACCGCTCGCTCGGCGCGCTGCACGTCGCGGGGCGGCTCAGCTTCCGGCTCGGCGGCGAGTTCCTGGCACGGCTGGCAAGCGGCGACGCGGACGACACGCACGACTGAACCCGGCGTCGACGTGCCGGCTGTTCAAGCCTCGCCGACGCGGCGAACGGCGCCACCTCGGGCAAGCCCGCAGTGGGCGGCGTGCAACGCCGCAGCCCGGCGACGCGAACTTCGATAGGATGTCTGCACAACCTGAAAAGATGCGTTCCGGGGAGGCTTCGCAAAAGGGGCCTGGTCAATGAAGATTCTCGTGGTCGACGACCACCCCGACAGCGTCGACTCGCTCAGTCGGTTGCTGCAGGCGCACGGCCACGAGACGGCGTGTGCCTTCGACGGCCGTCAGGCCCTGGAGGTCTTCCGGCAGTTCGAGCCGGCCGTCGTCGTGCTCGACATCGACATGCCCATCCTCGACGGCTACGGCGCCGCGCGCGCCATCCGCCTGACGCCCGGCGACCGGCTGCCCGTGCTGGTGGCGCTGACGGCACTCGGCGGCCACGAGACGCGGCGCCTGGCCTTCGAGGCCGGCTTCGATGCCCACGTGAACAAGCCGGCTCGCATCGACGCGCTGCTGGCCTTGATGGAGAAGCTGCTCAGCGAGCGCTCGTAAGTCAGCGCGCGAGTGCGGCCGAGAAGTGCGCCGCCAAGGCATCGATGAACAGCCGCGTGCGCCGCGGCAGGTGCCGTCGCGACGCGTAGATCGCCGAGATCGGCGCCTCCTCGTCGCTCCACTCTCGCAGCACTTCCACCACCCGGCCGCTGGCAAGTTCATCGGCGACGTCCCAGATCGAGCGCCGCGCCAGGCCATGGCCGGCGAGCATCCAGTCGTGCACCTGCTGGCCGTTGTCGGACGCGAGCCGGCCGCGCACGCGCACGTGGGTGGCCGCGCCCTGCGCCGGCTTGAAGCGCCAGTCGGCGTGCGGCTGCGCGCCGGAGGTCAGCACCAGGCAGGCGTGGCGCGCCAGGTCGGCGGGCGTCGCGGGGGTGCCGTGCGTCTTCAGGTACTTCGGCGTGGCGCAGACGACGCGGCGGTTGTCGGCCAGCTTGCGCGCGATGAAGCGCTCGTCGCCCAATGGGCCGACCCGCACCGCGCAGTCGACGCCCGACTCCACCAGGTCGACCAGGCGATCGCTCAGCGAGAGGTGCAGCGCCACCTCCGGATGCCGCGCCGTGAATGCGGCCGCCACGGGTCCGACCCAACGGCGGCCCAGCGCGGAGGTGGCCGACACCCGCAAGGTGCCGCGCAGCCGGGCCCCGTCACCGGCCAGCAGGTCCTCGGCCTCGGCCACCTCGGCCAGGATGGACTGGCAGCGCTCCAGGTACAGCGCGCCACCGTCGGTCAGGCTCAGCCGGCGCGAGCTGCGCTGCAGCAGCCGGGCGCCCAGCTGCGCCTCCAGCCGCGCGAGCCGCTTGCTGGCGACCGCCGGCGACAGCCCCAGCTCGCGGCCCGCCGCCGACAGGCTGCCGGCCGCGACCGCGCGTGCGAAAAGCTCCATGTCCTGCAGATCGGCGACCATTCTCGACTTCAATTTTCTTGATAAGCTGGTTAGCCATTCTGCTGGCTACCGTTCCAGTTTGGAATAGCTCAAAGTGCGGCTTTCCCACTTCGACGGAGCCTTGCATGACATCGACATCCCTTGCCCACCAGACCATCGCCGTGTTCGGTGCCAGCTCCGGCATCGGGCTGGCCGTCGCGCGTCAGGCGCACGCGCTCGGCGCCCGCGTGATCGCGATCGGGCGCGACCGCTCTCGCCTGCAAGCCGCCCTGGCGGACGACGGCTTCGAATGCGCGGCGTGCGACATCGCCGACGAGGCGCAGGTCGCGGCGCTGCTGCGCGACATCGGCAGCCTCGATCACGCCGTCGTCACCGCCGGTGGCGTGGTCGCGCCCTCGCCGCTGACGGCGCTCGACTTCGACGCGGCACGCGACGCCATCGCCACCAAGCTGCAAGGCAGCCTGATCGTCGCCAAGCACGCAGCGCCCCGCATCGCACGCGGCGGCTCGATCGGCTTCACGACGGGCCTGCTGGGGCGCAAGATCGCCGTCAACACGGTGGTCAAGACCATCATCAATGCCGGCCTCGAGGCCGCGGTGCGGCAACTGGCGCGCGAGCTGGCGCCGCTGCGCGTCTATGGCGTCAGCCCGGGCCCGGTCGACACGCCCAACTGGGGCCCGCTCAGCGACGACGCGCGGCGCGAGCGCGCGGCCAGATTCGCCGCCACGTTGCCGGTCGGATTCATGGCCAGCGCGGACGACACGGCCCAGGCCTATCTGTTCGCGATGCAGGCCCGCGCGCTGACGGGCACGGTCATCGATCTGGACAGCGGGGCGCTGGTCGGAGCCTGAGCGGATGCGCGCGCCTTGAGCCGCGGCTTGGCGAGGGTGGATCCTGC
>Ga0209759_1000978_pt1 | contig 19762 bp, 16 predicted proteins | sample AraplaCL_Col_mMS_FD_184261 | JGI IMG/M metagenome (GOLD analysis project Ga0209759, IMG submission 184261) | Arabidopsis root microbial communities from the University of North Carolina, USA - plate scrape CL_Col_mMS (SPAdes) (version 2) | ecosystem: Host-associated > Plants > Roots >...
GGCTGGCCTCGGGCGAATTCTCCGGGCGGGCGACGAACTCGCGCCATTGCGCGAGGCTCGTGTCGTCGCAGCGCTCGGCCACGTACTCCTCGTCGGCCAGCCCCTCGGTGACGACCACGTGCGCCAGCGCGGTGAGGATGGCGACGTTGGTGCCGGGGCGCAGTTGCAGGTGGAAATCGGCCTTCACGTGCGCCGTCTCCACCAGCTCGATGCGCCGCGGGTCGATCACGATCAGCTTGGCGCCCTGGCGGATGCGGCGCTTCATGCGCGACGCGAACACCGGGTGCGCCTCGCTCGGGTTGGCGCCCATCACGATGATGACGTCGGACTTGGCCACCGACTTGAAGGTCTGCGTGCCCGCGGACGTGCCGTAGGTCTGCCCCAGACCGTAGCCGGTGGGCGAGTGGCAGACGCGGGCGCAGGTGTCGACGTTGTTGTTGCCGAACGCCGCGCGCACCATCTTCTGCACAAGGTAGGTTTCCTCGTTGGTGCAGCGCGACGAGGTGATGCCGCCGATCGAATTGCGGCCGAACCTGGCCTGCAGCCGCTTGAACTCGGACGCCGCATGCGCGATCGCCTCGTCCCAGGACACCTCGCGCCACGGGTCGGTGATCTTCGCGCGCACCATGGGGCTGGTGATGCGATCCTTGTGCGTCGCATAGCCCCAGGCGAAGCGGCCCTTGACGCACGAGTGCCCCTCGTTGGCCTGGCCGTCCTTCCACGGCGTCATGCGGATGACTTCGTTGCCCTTGACCTCGGCCTTGAAGCCGCAGCCCACGCCGCAGTAGGCGCAGGTGGTGGTGACGCTGCGCGTGGGCATGCCCAGCTCGATGACCGTGTTCTCCTGCAGCGTGGCGGTGGGACAGGCATTGACGCAGGCGCCGCAGCTGACGCACTCGCTCTGCATGAACGGTTCGTCCATGCCGGCCGACACGTGCGACTCGAAGCCGCGGCCCGAGATGGTCAGCGCGAAGGTGCCCTGCGTCTCCTCGCAGGCGCGCACGCAGCGGTTGCAGACGATGCACTTGCTCGCGTCGAAGGTGAAGTACGGATTGGACGCGTCCTTGGCCACGCCCAGGTGGTTCTTGCCGGCGTAGCCGTAGCGCACCTCGCGCAGGCCGACCGCACCCGCCATGTCCTGCAGCTCGCAGTCGCCGTTGGCGCTGCAGGTCAGGCAGTCGAGCGGATGGTCGGAGATGTAGAGCTCCATCACGCCCCTGCGCAGCTTGGCGAGCTTGGCGCTTTGCGTGCGCACCGACATGCCGGCCTCGACCGGCGTGGTGCAGGACGCCGGCGTGCCGCGGCGGCCGTCGATCTCCACCAGGCACAGGCGGCACGAGCCGAAGGGCTCGAGGCTGTCGGTGGCGCACAGCTTGGGCACCTCGATGCCGGCCTCGATGGCGGCGCGCATCACCGACGTGCCCGCCGGCGCGCTGACTTCGATGCCGTCGATCGTCAGGCGCACGGTCTGCGCCGATTCGCTCGCGGGCGTGCCCAGGTCGCGGTCGGGATGGGGATCGTTCAGGCTCAGCATCATGGCTCTCCCGCCGCGGCCTTGCGCGGCAAGCCGAAGTCTTCAGGGTAGTGATCCAGCGCAGACAACACCGGAAACGGGGTCATGCCGCCCATCGCGCACAGGCTGCCCGCCACCATGGTGTCGCACAGGTCGCGCAGCAGTTCCTCCTGCGCGCCCTTGAGGGAGACCGGCGCCGCGACCAGACGTTCCACCACCTCGGCGCCCCGCGTCGAGCCGATGCGGCATGGCGTGCACTTGCCGCAGGACTCGAGCGCGCAGAACTCGAAGGCGTAGCGCGCCAGGCCGGCCAGGTCGGCGGTGTCGTCATGCACCACGATGCCGCCGTGGCCGACCGTCGCACCCACGGCCGAATAGGCTTCGTAGTCGATCGGGACGTCCCATTGCGACGCGGGCACGTACGGACCGAGCGGGCCACCGACCTGCACCGCCTTGATCGGCCGGCCGCTGCGCGAGCCGCCGCCGAAATCGAACAGCAGCTCGCGCAGCGTCACGCCAAACGGCAGCTCGACCAGGCCGCCCCGCTTGATGTTGCCCGCCAGCTGGAACGGCAGCGTGCCGCGCGAACGGCCCGCGCCGAACGCGTGATAGCCCTGCGCGCCGTCGGCCAGGATGCGCGGCACGCTGGCCAGGGTGATGACGTTGTTGATGACGGTGGGCCAGCCGAACAGGCCCTCGATGGCCGGCAGCGGCGGCTTGGCCCGCACGATGCCGCGGCGGCCCTCGATGCTCTCGAGCATCGCCGTCTCCTCGCCGCAGACATAGGAGCCGGCGCCGCGCCGCACGTCGAGCCGGAAGGCCGGGCCGCGGCCGCGCAGCGCAGTGCCGATGTGGCCCGCGGCCGTGGCGCGCGCGATGGCCTCGCGCAGCGCCGCCTCCGCGTGCGGGTATTCCGAGCGGATGTAGATCACGCCGTAGGTCGCGCCCACCGCGACGGCCGCGATGGCCATGCCCTCGATCAGCGCGTACGGATCGCCCTCCATCAGCATGCGGTCGGAGAAGGTGCCGGAGTCGCCCTCGTCGGCGTTGCAGACGACCGCCTTGCGCGGCGCCACGGCGGCTGCCACGGTCTTCCACTTGAGGCCGGCCGGGAAGGCGGCGCCGCCTCGCCCGCGCAGGCCCGACTCGATGACCTCGCCGACGACGGCCGACGGCGCCACCGAGAGTGCCTTGTCCAGGCCCTTCCAGCCGCCGTGCGCGGCGTAGTCGTCGAGCGACAGCGGATCGGTCACGCCGACGCGCGCAAAGGTGATGCGCCGCTGGCGCGCGAAATAGGGCAACGCCTCGGTCAGGCCCAGGTGCAGGGGATGAGCGGCGAGCGCCTCGGGCAGGCCGACGCGCGCGGTCGATCCGTCGAGCAGGCCGGCATCCACGAGGCCGGCGACGTCGCCCGCCTGCACCGGCCCGAAGGCCACGCGGCCGGCCGGCGTCGCCACCTCCAGCAGCGGCTCCAGCCACAGCAGCCCGCGCGAGCCGTTGCGGCCCAGGGCCAGCGGCAGCCCGCGTTCGGCGGCCAGCGCGCTCAGCGCGTCGGCGACGTCCTGCGCGCCGGCGGCCAGGGCCGCGGCGTCGCGCGGGATCCAGACCGTGGCCGAGGTCATGACGGGTCATCCTCCAGGCGGGTGGACCAGGCGTCGATGGCGGCGGCGGACACCCGCGCGCGCAACTGGCCGTCGATCATCGCCGCCGGCCCGGTGGCGCACAGGCCCAGGCAGTAGACGGGTTCGAGCGTGACGGCACCGTCAGCGCGCGTGTGGCCGGGCGCGCACGCGAGACGCGCGCCCGCGCGGGCCATCAGCGCCTCGGCGCCATTGGCGCGGCAGGCCTCGGCCTGGCAGATCTGCACCACGTGGCGGCCCGCCGGGGCGCTGCGGAAGTGGTGGTAGTAGGTGAGCACGCCATGCACCTCGGCCCGCGACAGGCTCAAGGCGGCGGCGATCTCGGGGACGAGCGCCTGCGGCACGAAGCCGAGCGCGTCCTGGATATGGTGGAGGACCGGCAGCAGCGCGGAGGCGCTGCCGCCCGGAACCTCGGCCGGGATGTCCGGCAGGTGAAGAGCGACGCCCTGGACCAGCAGCGCGCGCTCCGAGTCCGACGCCGCGGGGCCTTGCGGCGCCCGCGGTGCGGACCCTCGGGGCATGCCCCTCAGGTCGTCAGTTGAAGAGCTTGGCCGCACTGATGAGCGTCTGCCAGACGCCCCACGCAAGAGGGATGCCGACGGCCAGCCAGGCCAGGGCCACGGTGGCCGCGCTGCTGGGTGCGCTTGCCGCACCGGCGCCGGTGACGGCGTTGGCAGCGGCGCGCTCGTGCGCGAGGCGCTTTTCCTCGGCCAGTTCCGCTTCGCTCATGAAGTACTTCTGATTGACGGGGCGGATCATCAGGTTGAGCACGAGGCCGACCACCAGGAAGCCCACCAGGATGTACATCGTCTGGTTGTACACCTGCTCGCGCGGGATGCCCAGGCTCAGCTGGTAGTCGCGCATGTAGTTGACGACGACGGGGCCCAGGATGCCTGCGGTGGACCACGCGGTCAGCAGGCGGCCGTGGATCGCGCCCACCATCTGCGTGCCGAACAGGTCGGACAGGTAGGCCGGCACCGTGGAGAAGCCGCCGCCGTACATGCTCAGGATGATGCAGACCGCGCCGACGAACAGGCCCTTGTTCAGGCTCGCCGCGCTGCTGGGCAGGCTGGCGTAGAGCAGGCCACCCAGCACGAAGAAGACGACGTAGGTCATCTTGCGGCCGATCTTGTCGGAGATGCTGGCCCAGAAGAAGCGGCCGCCGATGTTGAACAGGCTGATCAGCGCGGCGAAGCCGGCCGCCAGTCCGGCGATCCGGGTCAGGTCGGCCTTGGACAGGTCGGCGAACTTGGTATCCAGACCGATCAGGTGGCCGCCGAAGATCTCCTGCAGCATCGGGCTGGCCAGGCCAATCACGCCGATGCCGGCGGACACGTTCATGCAAAGCACCAGCCACACGAGCCAGAACTGCGGGATGCCCCAGACGCGCTTCACGTGCACGTGGCCACGCGTGATCATCGTGTTGCCGTCGGCCGCCGGCGGAGTCCAGCCCTCGGGCTTCCAGCCCGCGGCGGGAACCCGGTAGCCGAACGCGCCACCCATCATGAACACGAAGTAGATGACGGCCATGACCAGCAGCGTCGTCTGCACGCCGTTGGTGCCGTCGGTGTTGAACGCGGCCATCAGCTTGGCCGCCAGCGGCGAGCCGATCATCGCGCCCCCGCCGAAGCCCATGATGGCCATGCCCGTGGCCATGCCGCGGCGATCGGGGAACCACTTGATCAGGGTCGACACCGGCGAGATGTAGCCCAGGCCCAGGCCCACGCCGCCCATCACGCCCAGGAACAGGATCACCATCCACAGCTGGTGGGTCGCCACGCCGATGGTGGACAGCGCCATGCCGCCCGCCCAGCAGATCGCCGCGACGACGCCGGCCTTGCGCGGGCCGACGTGCTCGAGCCAGCCGCCCCACAGCGCGGCGGCGCAGCCCAGCACCACGAAGAACAGCGTGAAGATCCAGCCGAGCGCCGAGACGTCCCAGTTGCAGGTGGACAGGGTCATCTCGCCCAGGCCGCCGAACAGCGCCTTGGTCACGACGTAGCGCACGCTGTGGGTGTCGCTGCCGGTCAGCGAGTTGACCAACTGCATCCAGAAATTGGACGCCGCGGACGGATCCTTGGAGCACAGCGGCGCGCCCGGCAGCAGCTTGGACAGCGGCAGCCAGAACACCGAGAAGCCGTAGGCCATGCCGATGCACAGATGGATGGCCAGAGCGGCCGGCGGAAGCAGCCAGCGGTTGTAGCCGGGCCCGGCGATGGTGCGTTCTTTCGAGAGCCAGCCCCCGGAGGAAGGCGCGGCCTCTGAGCCGTTCATGACGGTAGACATCTTGATCCTTTTGATGACCTTCGGGCATCGATCACCGCTGTCCCAACATCGATGACTGCCCGACTGTAAGTATCCCGTGGGGAACGTTGCAATATGCGGTCGAGCTCTAAATACGAACCCTATGCCCGGCCGCCCCTCACCCTGTCCATCGACATTCCGGACGCGCGGATTAGCGCCCGGCGCGCCGCATTGCGACGTCCAGGCCCGCGATACCCGTATACGTTTTGTTGCAATGCGGTCGAGCATGCGAGGGCAAAAAGCCACATTCGTTCACGGCCACGCGCAGCCCCGCCTTGAAGATGCCGCTTGCTTGGTACGCGCGATCGCCTATCGTCGTGTCCACCATGCACAAGATCTCGATCCGCCCCCACTGGACGATCTCCCATGACGGCCACGATGCGCTGGGCCCGCGCCTGATCGATCTGCTGGTCTGCGTGGCCGAAACGGGCAGCATCGCAGCGGCCTGCCAGCGCGCGGGCCTGTCCTACCGGCACGCATGGGACACCCTTCGCGACGGCGAAGCCTGGTTCGGCGCGCCGCTGCTGCAGATGGAGCGCGGCCGGGGCTCGCGCCTGACGCCGCTGGGCGACAAGCTGGTGTGGGCCAACCGCCGCATCGCCGCGCGGCTGGCGCCCGCGCTCGACACGCTGGCCTCCGAACTCGAGGTGGAACTGCAGCGCGTCATCGCGCCGCCGCTGCGCCTGCTGCGCATCCACGCGAGCCACGGCTTTGCCATCGAGAAGCTCATGACGATGCTGCGCGCCGCGGGGGTCGACGTCGAGCGCGTCTACACCAGCAGCCAGGACGCCGCGGCCTCGCTGCACGCCGGCGCGAGCGACCTGGCGTGCTTTCACGTGCCGCACGGCGTCCTGGAGGCGCGCGGCTGGGAGTTCTACGCGCGCTGGCTGGACCCGCAGCAGCACGCGGTCATCGACATCACCGACCGCACGCAAGGCCTGATGGTGGCGCCCGGCAATCCGCTGGGCGTCCAGGGGCTGGCCGACCTGGCGCGGCCGGGCCTGCGCTTCATCAACCGCCAGCGCGGCTCTGGCACCCGCTTCCTGCTCGATGCGCTGCTCGCCGCGGCCGACGTCGACACCGGCGCCATCGTCGGCTACGAGCACGGCGAGTTCACGCACGCCGCCGTGGCCGCGCTCATCGGCAGCGGCATGGCCGATGTCGGCTTCGGGCTGGAGCGGCCGGCGCGCCACTTCAAGCTCGACTTCATCCCGCTGGCCAGCGAGCGCTACTTCGCGATCTGCCGGCGCGACGCGCTCGCGCGGCCGGAGATCGCGCAAGTGCTGGCGATCCTGCGCAGCGAGGCCTTCCGCGCCGAGGTGGACGCGCTGCCCGGTTACGCGGCGCGCAACTGCGGCGCCGTGAACGTGCTGGGCGACGTGCTGGCGGCGGCGGGAATGTTCATGCGGTCTCAGCCTGAAGCTTGAGGCCCCAGGCGCGCAGCGCCTTGAGCACGGGCCGCACCTCGCGGCCCTTGGCGGTCAGCACGTATTCCATGCGCGGCGGATGCTGCTCGTAGAGCCGGCGCTCGATCAGGCCCATCTCCTCCAGCGAGGACAGCCGCGCCGACAGCGTGTTGGGCGCGCAGCCCTTGAGCGACTCGATCAGGTCCTGGAAGCGGCGCGACGGATGCAGCGTGAGATCGCGCAGGATCAGCAGCGTCCACTTCTCGCCGATGCGATCGAGCGCGCAGGCGACGGGGCACAGGGGATCCGAATAGGAGCGGGCCATGGCCGGATGATACCAAAGTCACTTCCATGCGCATAGTCACTATCTTTTGTATAGTGACTCACGTCAACTGCAACCGACCAAGGACAGCATCATGGAACTGCAAGGCAAGACCGCCCTCGTCACCGGGGGCAACAGCGGCATCGGCCTGGCGACCGCGCGCCTGCTGCTCGCGCACGGCGCGCGCGTGGCGATCACCGGACGCGACCGCGTCAAGCTCGACGAGGCCGCGACCGAACTCGGCGGCGAGGTGCTCGCGCTGCAGGCCGACCTCACCAAGTCCGAAGACCTGGTGGCCGTCGCGAGCGCCGTCGGCAACGCGTTCGGCAAGCTGGACATCCTGTTCGCCAACGCCGGCATCTCGGGCCCCACCCCCCTCGGTACGACGACCTACGAGGCCTTTCGGGAGATCGTGGACACCAACCTGACCGCCGTCTTCTTCACCGTGCAATCGGTGTTGCCGCTGCTGCGGGAAGGCAGCGCGATCGTGCTGAACGGCTCGGTGATGCGCGAGCTCGCGGTCGGCGGCACCGCGGCCTATTCGGCGACCAAGGGCGGCGTCACCGCCATGGCCAAGGTGTTCGCCACGGAACTGTCGCCGCGCGGCATCCGCGTCAACACGGTGATACCGGGCGCGACGCGCACGCCGATCTGGACCCGCGGCGCACGCGCCGGTGCCACGCTCGATGCGACCGAGGCGCACCTCGCGCCGCGCATCCCGCTGGGGCGCCTGGCCGAGGCCGAGGAGGTGGCCAATGCGGTCGTCTTCCTGGCCTCGCCGCGCGCCTCGGGCATGACGGCGGCGGAGATCGTCGTCGACGGCGGCACCATCGGCGCGCCGTCGGGCGGGGCGATCTTCCGCGGCTGAGGCCGCGCGCGCCGCTCAGCGCTGGGCGACCGCGCTGGGCGCCTGCGCAGCGCCAGCCTTGTCGGCAGCCGCCACCTGCCGGCGGCATTCGATGGCGGCGCGCCACTTGTCGAGCTTGTCTTCGACATCGATCATGTTCACGCCGTAGACCCGCGACGTGCGCCACACGAAGGCGCGCAGCACGTCGACTTCGCCATCGGCGTGCTCGACGATGCGGCGCTGGATCTGCGACACCGAATCGCAACTCGGGGCGGCTTGCGCGGACCCGCCTGCCAGCAAGGCGCCGGCGAGCACGAAGGCAGAGGAAACAGCGGTCTTGAGGACGTTCATGATGGCTCCTTTGACTGAAGGCCGGGAGGCCGGTCGCCTTGGCGATCGACCGGTGGCCAGCATGAACCGCGCTCGCCGCCGTCGCGAGCGCGATGCGACGAAGGCCGTGGACCGGCGCCTCAACGACGCCACGGGGCGCCCGAACGGCGAAAGCGTCGTCCGCCCCGCGCTCAGCGCGCGTCGAGCACGTCCAGCGCGCTGACCGCCGGTGCCGCGTTGCCCCAGGCACTGCGCACGTAGCTCGCCAGCACGGCGATCTCGTCATCCTTGAGCGAGGGGCCGAAAGGCGGCATGCCGTAGGGCCGCGGATCGCCGGGCGTGGTCGGCGGGAAGCCGCCGTTGACGATGATGTGGATCAGGTTGGCCGGCGTGTCGAGCAGCACCTTTCGGCTCCCCGCCAGCGGCGCGTAGACGATGCCGTCGGGGCCGCTGCCGCCCTCCCCCTGGGCACCGTGGCAGGCGGCGCAGTGATCCTTGTAGAGCGCTTGGCCGTGCGCACGCACCTGCTTGTCTGCGGTGACGACGGTGACCGCGTGGGGCGGCGTCTGCGGCAGGCTCTTGAGGAACTCGGTCATCGCGGCGATGTCGGCGTCGTCCAGGTACTGCGTGCTGCGGAACACCACCTCGGCCATCGGCCCGAGCGCCGCCCCGCGCGGCGACAGGCCGGTCTTGAGCAGCGCCGCGACATCGGCCGCCGGCCAGTCGGCGACGCCGGCCTCGGCGCTGGACGTCAGCGACGGCGCGTACCAGTTCTGCAGCGGGATCAGGCCGCCGCTGAGCTCCAGGCTCTCGCGCGTGGCGCCGAAGGCGTTGCGAGGCGAATGGCAGGCGGCGCAGTGGCCCAGGGCCCGCACCAGGTAGGCCCCCCGATTCCACTGCACCGACCGTTCGACCACCGGTTCGTAGACGCCCGGCGAAAAGAACAGCGCACGCCAGACTGCCAGCGAGGCCTGCAGGCTGTAGGGAAAGCGCAGCGCGTGCGGCCGGTTGGGCTGCGTGACGGGGACTTGCGAGCGCAGGAAGGCGAACAGCGCGTCCGAGTCAGCGCGGGTGATCTCGGTGAAGTTGGGATACGGGAAGGCCGGGTACAGCAGGCGGCCGTCGGCCGAGCGGCCGTTGTGCAGCGCACGCCAGAACTGCGCGGCCGACCAGGCGCCGATGCCGGTGCGGGCGTCGGGCGTGAGGTTGCTCGCGAACACCGTGCCGAACGGGGTGGCGATGCCCTTGCCGCCGGCGAACGCCGCTCCGCCGCGGTCGGTGTGGCACGCGGCGCAATTGCCGGCGCGCGCCAGGTAGGCGCCGCGCGCCACCTGCTCGGGGCTGGCCACGAACGAGCTGGCATCGCCGGACAGCGGATCTTCGCCGCGCACGTTGAGCCAGGCGACCAGCGCGGCGGCCGCCGCCACCAGCACGACGAGCGCGGCCAGCACGCGCGCGCCCGTCAGGCGCGGCATCCTCATGGCGGCACGCTCCCGCACGCGAGCGGCAGCGGCCGCGCGAGCGAATCGGCCGCAGCCGGCCCGACGGCCACCGGCTGCGCCGCGAGCCAGGTCGCGACCGCGGTGATGTCGGCCGGCGTCAGCGACGTCGCCACGTGCGCCATGCAGTCGGGCGCCGCCGCCTTGCGCTGGCCGGCGCGCCAGGCGCCGAACTGCTCGACCAGGTAGCCGCGCGGCAGGCCCAGCAGGCCGGGAATCGCCGGCAGCACGCCGGTCATCGCGGCGCCGTGGCACTGCACGCAGGCCGGGATGCCGTGCGCCGCATCGCCGCGGCGCACCAGCGCCTCGCCGCGCGCGATCTCGTCGGCCGGGGCGGCGGCCGGAAGCGGCGGCGCGTAAGGCAGGTCGAGCGAGGCGAAGTAGTCGGCGATCTCGTGCAGGTAGCCGTCAGACATCTGCTCGACGAAGTAGGTCATCGTCGGATAGGCGCGCCGGCCGCTGCGGAAGTTGTCCAGCTGGTTGTAGAGATACCCCGCCGGCTTGCCCGCGATGCGGGGAAAGAAGCCTTGCTGCGTCGCCCGGCCTTCCTTGCCGTGGCACGCGCTGCAAGGTTGCATGCGCTGGGCCATGGTGTCGGGCACCGGCGCCGGCGCACCAGCCATTGCGGCGGACAAGGACGCCGAGGCGAGCATTGCCGCGATGCGCAGCGGCGGCTTGAAGGAGGATGCGGGCGCCGTCATGAACCTCGACTGTGCGCCAATTCGGCGCCGTTGGACAGTCCAGGCCCTCAGGCCTTGGCCCAGGGAAACCCGCGCTTGTAGCGCTGCAGCATCTGCGCGTTGCCCTGCTCGAAGAACTCCTTCGTCACCGAGCCCTCGTTGCCGCCGAGGCAATACTGCACCGAGTATCGGCCGGTGCAGTCGAACGCGGGGAAGTTCTGCATCATCACCTGCGCGAAGACGCGGTCCTGGCCCCACTTGCCGTGCCACACGTGGGCGCTCTGCAGCAGCACGTCGCGCCGGATGCAGTACGAGTTGGTGTCGATCAGGTGCGCCTTGGTGAATGCCGGCCACTTGCCCAGGCTCTCGCAGTCGTCGCGGCAGATGAACTCGCCGTCCTGGCTGCAGATGTTGCGCAGGCTGTAGCACCACTGCAGGCGGCGCGCGGCGATCAGGTCCACGCACTGCGCGACATGGTCGGGCGCGAGGAAGTTGTCCTGGTCGAGGAACAGCACGTGATCCTCGTCGACCAGGTGCGCGAAGGCGGCATAGACGCGGTGGCCGTAGAAGCCGCCGGCGCCGACGTTGCGCGGCAGCACGCACACGGATGCCGCCAGCCCCTCCAGGGCCTCGTCGACCCGTTCGCGGTATTGCGCGCCGTCGCACACCACGTAGCAGCTGGTGGACGCGGTCTGCGCCAGCACGCTCTGGACGGCGCGGCGCAACGACGCCGCCCCGGTCGTCGGAATGAGAACGACGCTGGACATCTCAGCTCGGATCGGCGGTGCGCTTCATGGCGGCGATTATCGCCAGCGCCGCGAGTCGCGCGCCCCGGTGCTCAGAACAGCCATTCGCGCGAACAGCGCAGCAGGGTGCGGTCGAATGCATAGGCCGGCAGCGTCGACCCGGCGATGCTGCGCTGGAGCACGCATTGCCACGTCGTCGCGACCTCCCCCGTCGCCGCAGCCGGCGGAGCGCCACGCGCGAGCGTCAACGACAGCACGCGCAGGCGGTCGCGGCGCAGCAGTCCGAAGGCAGCGTCGACGGCGTCGTAGCGTGACTGCGTCCGCGTGAAATCGAGCGTCACGACGCAGCTGTCGCAAAGCGCCGCCGCCGTGCTCTGCAGCGCCGCTTGCGGCGCGATGTCCGTGTGGCTGCGATCGGCCTCGTGCAGCGACTCGCGCAGCACGCGCACGCCGGCCAGCGCCTCCAGCGTCGACGGCAACCACGCGGGGTCGCCGGCGGATGCGACGCGTCGAAGATTCAGTGACCCGCCGCCCAGTGCGAAGCTGCCGTCGGCACCGGTGACGCGGCGCTGGTGGATGCGGCCCGCGGCCGTCAGCCAGGCCAGCGCGGTACCCGCCGACAGTTCGCGCAGGCCCTGCGCCCCGAGCGTCACGGTGTCGCGGCCGTTGCCGTTGCGCTGCGTCTGGGACTGCAGCGCCAGCGTCGCATCGACGTTCTGTCCGGCGCTCGGATGCGACAGGCCGGCCTGGGCGTTGAAGGTATCGGCCGAGAATTCGCCATGACGCGCGTAGCGCGTGCCGGACCACTGCGCGTCGGCATGCCATGCGCCCCATTCGCCAGGTCTCGTGGCTCCCAGTCCGAGCCAGACGTCGGCACCGAGGTCGCGCTGGGCCAGGCTGGCGGCGGTAAGCTCGAACGGAAGGCCGAAGATCTGTACCGCGGCATCGGAAGGCCCGGCGTTGACGTTGCTGTCGGCCACGGCGCCGATGCCCGCCCGCGGATGCCACGACCAGCCAGCGGTCGCGGCCTGGGCGACGGACGGCGCCAACGCGGCCGACTCGCTCAGCACCCAGCCCCTGACCGGCTCGGGCGGATCGGCGTCGAGGACCCGGCGATAGGCCGCCAAGGCCTCGTCGCTACGGCCGAGCGCCGCCAGCGAGCGGGCGAGCTCCAGCCGCACGCGCGGCGAATCCGCGCGCCGCAGCAGCGTCTCGAAGGCCTGGACGGCCGCGGCGTGACGGCCGGCCAGGGCCTCGCAGCGGCCCCATTCGAACAGCCGCTGCGGATCCGGCGCCTCCGCGGCGGCGTCGCTCGGCGGCGCGTCGCAGGTCGCCGCCCGTGCCGTTCCCACGAAGGAGGCGGCCAGGATCGCCAGCAGAAGGAGGGGAACGCAGCGCATGCGGGCGGCCGTCGGACAGGCGTGGGTCAGTGGCCCGGTGCGTTGACGCGGCCGGCGCGGAACGTCGCGTTGATGCCGAAGTCGTTCTTCGCCAGCGTCCACGTGCCTTGCGCCAGGGTCGTCGTCAACGTGCCCGCGACCTTGCCCAGCGCCTGGCCCTGCCCGGACGTGGTGCCGGTGATCCTGCCGTTGGCGTCGTAGCTGCCTGTCATGGTCAGCGCCATCGCGTTCAGGGTGCTCGCCGTCGCGGCCGTCGACGAGGTGAAGCCCCCCATCTGCCCGCCGATGGTCTGCGTGGCGAGATTGGCGTACATGCGAATCGCGCCGGAGGCCGTGTGCTGCTCGCCATTCTTTCCCTGCGTCGTCGCCACGTCGGTGCGGCCGACGAAGTAGGCCAGCTTGTCGCCGCTGGCCGCATCGCCGCCGTTCTTGGCGAAGACGACGCCGGCAGGAAAGCTGGTGGGCACCGGCTTGGCGTTCTGCCAGCTGTCCCAGCCGTTGAGGGCGGACGGCGTCGGGGCGGGGGCGGGGGCCGGCTTGGGCACAGGCGCCGGTGCCGGCGCGTGCGGCGGCTCGACGGGCTTGGGCGCAGGCACGGGCGCGTGCGGCGGTTCGGCGGGCTTGGGCGCCGGCACGGGCGCGTGCGGCGGCTCGGCAGGCTTGGGCGCCGGCTTGGGCGCGGGCTTGGGCACCTCGCTCGTCTTGCCGGGGTTGGTCTTGGGCGCGTCGGTCGCGCCGGCCGCGCCGGCGGCGACGCAGGCTGCGAAGAGCACTGCCAAGGATGAAGAGGTATTCATGAAAGCTCCTGACTCGAGGGATCGTTTGGGTGGAGCCCATGAAAGGGAGGCGAAGCCGTGGCCCCGGGGTCCGCGCACAGGCGTGCGCCTCCGTGGCCGTCTGGCAATCCGGCTACCGTGGACGCGCGGCTTTCCGCTGCACTTCGTCGTTAGGCCCGTGACTTTGCGCCCCCACCTTTCGATGGGTTTGCCATGTGCGCTCCGTCATCCGGTCTGATCAGGGCCCGACGCTTTCGCGCAGCAGACAACCCGAAGGTTAGGGACTCGACGATGCCGGCGCCATCGGACTGGCGACCGAAGGACAAACGATGCGGACAAACGGTTACAGCGTTATCGCGGACGTGACGAATGTCGCGCGCGCCGCGCCGCGCGGCACTGCTTTCAGCCTGCCAGGCGCTCGTCCACCAGCTCGATCCAGTGGCGCACCGGCGTGGTCGTGCCCGATTGCAGGTGCGCGATGCAGCCGATGTTGGCCGACACGATCGCCCGCGGCTGCGGCTCGGCGGCCGCGAGCGCGGCCAGCTTGCGATTGCGCAGCTGCGTGGCGATCTCAGGCTGCAGCACGGAATAGGTGCCGGCCGAGCCGCAGCACAGATGGCTCTCGGTCGCGGGCAGGCGCACGTCGAAGTCGAACGCGGTCAGCATCGGCTCGACGAGGCCGCGCAGCTGCTGGCCGTGCTGCAGCGTGCAAGGCGGATGGAACACCAGCGGCACGCCCGGCGCATGCTCGGGCGCCGTCGCGCCGCGGCGCTCGCGCACGCCCTTCCAGTGCGCCAGCAGCGCCGGCATCAGGCCGTCGAGCACCTCGCCCAGGTCGCGCGCGAGCGCGCTGACACGGGCGGCCTTGTCGGCATAGTCGGGATCGTGGGCCAGCGCGTGGCCATAGTCCTTGACGGCGACGCCGCAGCCCGAGGCGTTCATGACGATCGCCTCGACCGCGCCGGCCTCCGTCAGGCCGGCCACCCACGGCCACCAGGCGTCGATGTTGCGCCGCATGTCATCCAGTCCGCCCTCGTGGTCGCCGCCGTGGCTGCGCACCGCGCCGCAGCAGCCGGCGCCATCGGGCACGATCGTCTGCACGCCGGCCAGATCGAGCACGCGGGCGGTGGCCGCGTTGATGTTGGGCTTCATCGCGGGCTGCACGCAGCCCATCAGCATCAGCACCTTGCGCGCGTGCGTTCGCTGAGGCCACAGGCTGGCGTGCGCGGACGCCCCGGCGACCTTGGGCTCGACCTTGGACTTGAGCGACCCGGGCAGCAGCGGCCGCATCGCCTGGCCCAGCTTCAGCGCCGGCGCGAACAGCGGCGACGTGAGGCCTTCGCGCAGCAGCCAGCGCTTGGTGCGCTCGCCGAGCGGACGTTCGACCTTGGCATCGACGATGCGGCGGCCGATGTCGACCAGGTGGCCGTACTCGACGCCCGACGGGCAGGTCGATTCGCAATTGCGGCAGGTCAGGCAGCGGTCCAGGTGCAGCTGCGTCGCGCGCGTGGGCTCCTGGCCTTCGAGCACCTGCTTCATCAAATAGATGCGGCCCCGCGGGCCATCGAGCTCGTCGCCCAGCAGCTGGTAGGTCGGGCAGGTGGCGGTGCAGAAGCCGCAGTGCACGCACTTGCGCAGGATGGCCTCCGCCTCGATGCCTTCGGGCGTGCCGGCGAATTCGGGGGAAAGCGAGGTCTGCATCGAACGGAGGACTCTCAGAACCGCATGGGGCGGCCGGGCACGAACACGCCGTGCGGATCGAAGGATTCTCGCAGGCGCTTGTGAATGGCCAGCAGCGGGGGCGCCAGCGGCGTCGCGTAGCCGGCGCCGTCGCCGATCCCGCCGATGACGCGGAACGCGCTGCCGCCGGCGCGCTCGGCCCGGTGCAGCACCAGCGTGTCCTCGGCACCCGCCACCACCCAGCGCTGTGCGCCGCCCCACTCGATGAGCGTGTCGCCGAACGACGGCAGCACCGGCGTGGTCGGCGGCAGCGACAGCCGCCACAGCGCACTGTTGTCGCGGCTGGCGGCGTGGCGCGCCTCGACGAAGAACTCGTCGCGCTGGTCGCGCAGGCCGGCCCAGAAGGCGTTGCCCACCTCGTCGGGAATCAGCTCGCCGCCCAGCCGGGCCACGGCCGCCGCGACCGCCGCCCGGGCGCCACGCAGGCGCACGGCAAGCGTGTCGCGCCACCAGACGCTGGCGTTCAGCGGCAGCGGCTGGCCGGCCCAGGCGTGCAGGTGCTCCAGCGCCTCGCCCTGGCGCATGTCGAAGCGCAGCGTGGCGGTGGCCACGGGCATCGGCAGCACCTTCAGCGACACCTCGCAGATCGCGCCCAGCGCGCCCCACGAGCCGGCCAGCAGGCGCGACACGTCATAGCCGGCGACGTTCTTCATCACCTGCCCGCCGAAGTGCATCAGATCGCCGCGGCCGTTGAGCAGCAGCGCGCCCAGCACGTAGTCGCGCACGCCGCCGACCGACGCGCGGCCCGGCCCGGCCAGGCCCGCGGCCACCATGCCGCCGACGGTGCCTGCGAACGCGCCCGTCTCGTCGGCGAAGCGGGGCGGATCGAACGGCAGGCATTGGCCGCGCTCGGCCAGCACCTTCTCGATCTCGACCAGCGGTGTGCCGGCGCGCGCCGTGATCACCAGCTCGCTGGGCGCGTAATCGACGATGCCCGCGTAGCTGCGCATGTCCAGCGTGGCCGCGTCGGAGATCACGCCCGCCATGAAGGACTTGGTGTTGCCGCCGCGGATGCGCAGGATCGCCTTGGCGGCGGTCGCCTGGCGGACGCGCTCCGCCAGGCCGATCAGGGTGTCGTTCATCAGTGGTTCTAGAAGCGTTCCAGCTCCGGAAAGGCCAGGGCGCCGCGCTTGACGTGCATGCGGCCGTATTCAGCGCAGCGCGACAGCGTCGGGATGACCTTGCCCGGATTGAGCAGGCCCTGCGGGTCGAAGGCCGCCTTCAGCGCCAGCATCTGCGCGCGCTCGGCCTCCGAGAACTGCACGCACATCGAGTTGAGCTTCTCGACGCCCACGCCGTGCTCGCCGCTGATCGTGCCGCCCATCGCCACGCTGAGCTCGAGGATCTCGGCGCCGAAGGCCTCGGCGCGATGCAGCTGGCCGGGGTCGTTGGCATCGAACAGGATCAGCGGATGCAGGTTGCCGTCGCCCGCGTGAAAGACGTTGCAGCAGCGCAGCGCGAACTTGCGTTCCATCTCGGCGATCGCCAGCAGCATGTCGGCCAGGCGCGCGCGCGGGATCGTCGAGTCCATGCACAGATAGTCCGGGCTCAGCCGGCCCGACGCCGGAAACGCGTTCTTGCGCCCGCTCCAGAACTTCAGCCGCTGCGCCTCGTTGTCGCTGACCTGGATCTGCGTCGCGCCCGAGGCCACCAGCACCGACTTCATGCGCAGGATCTCTTCCTGCACTTCTTCGGGCGTGCCGTCGCTCTCGCACAGCAGGATGGCGGCGGCATCGAGGTCGTAGCCGGCATTGACGAAGGCCTCGACCGCGGCCGTCATCGGCCTGTCCATCATCTCGAGGCCGGCCGGGATCAGGCCATTCGCGATGATGGCGGCGACGGCGTCGCCGGCGGCGCGCACGTCCTCGAAGCTGGCCATGATGCAGCGCGCGACCTGCGGCTTGGGCGTGAGCTTGACGACGACCTCGGTGACGACCGCCAGCATGCCCTCGCTGCCCACCACCACCGACAGCAGGTCCAGGCCGGGCCCGTCGAGCGCCAGCGAGCCGAACGTCGCCGGGCTGCCGTCGGCCAGGAAGCCGCGCACCTGCAGCACGTTGTGGAGCGTCAGGCCGTATTTCAGGCAATGCACGCCGCCGGAATTCTCGGCCACGTTGCCGCCGATCGTGCAGGCGATCTGGCTCGACGGATCGGGTGCGTAGTAGAAGCCGTGCGGCGCCGCGGCCTCGCTGATGGCCAGGTTGCGCACGCCCGACTGCACGGTGGCCGTGCGCGCCCGCGGGTCGACCTTGAGGATGCGGTTGAACTTGGCCAGCGACAGCGTCAGTCCCTGCGCATGCGGCATCGCCCCGCCCGACAGTCCGGTGCCCGCCCCGCGCGCGACCACCGGCACGCCCAGCCGGTGGCAGGCCGCCAGGATCGCCGACACCTGGTCCTCGGTCTCGGGCAGGGCCACCGCCAGCGGGCGCTCGCGGTAGGCCGTCAGCCCGTCGCATTCGTACGGGGTCGTCTCCTCGCTGCGCCACAGCAACGCGTGCGGCGGCAGCACGGTGCGCAGCGCGTCCACCAGCGCGGCCTGCGCGACCGTCGCGCGGGCGGGCGCCTCGCGCGCGGGCGCGGGCGGGGGCTCGTCCAGGCGCGACGGCGCGATCGCGCTCTCGCCATCGAAACCGGGCGGCAGCGTGTTGGCCCAGCCCGGATGGGCGAGCATCGAAGGCTGGCCGTCGTCGAAGGCCGGATCAACTCGCTCGGGGCTTTGCGGCACGGCTGCTGGTCTTTCGAACGGAGGTCTTGCCGGCCGGCGCCTTCTTGGCGGCAGCAGGCTTGCCGGACTTCTTCGCCGCGGCCTTGGCGCCGGTGGCGTTGGCCGCCTGGGTCGCGGCCGACATCGCCTTGGCCGCGACCCCGGCGGGCATCGCGACGGCCTTCTTGATCGTCTCGCCGGCGGCGTCCATGCCCTGCTTCATCATCGCCCCGGCCAGGCTCTTGGCGGCGTCGGTGGCGCTGTCCTTCATCGCCGTGGCGGCCAGCTGCGTGAACTGCTTGGTGAGCGCGCCCCACCACTGCATCGGATCGACCACGCCCGACGCGCCGACCGCGGGCGGCTCCGCCGCCGCGGCCTTGGACCTGGCCGCCCTGGGCGCCGGCGCCGGCTCGGGCGCCTCGGCAGGTTCGGCCGCCGGCTTGGCTGCCGCGCCCAGGCCGCCCATCGCGTTGCGGGCCGCCTGCATCAGGGCGTCGGCCCCGAAGCTGTTGGCCACCGAGCCGGCGGCGGCGGACGCGGCCGAGCCGGCCGATGCGATCGGCGCGACCTTCATCGCATCGCGCAGGTCGGTCATCTGCACGTTCATGGTCTTGAGCGTGGACAGGGTCATCTTCTGGACCTCCAGCGCCTGGATCGTCGTGCCCAGCATCTTGGCGTTCTGCTCCAGCCAGAACTGCACCGTCTTCAGCTCGTCGATGCGCTTTTGAAGTTCTTCCGGGCTGAGCGTGGGCGCCACCCACTGGCCGATGTTCGGCAAGGCCGAGCCGGCGTTCTTCACAAGGCCCTGCAGGAAGTCGAACCCGGGCACGAGCTTCGCGAAATTCGGGATGTCGGACATGGAAACCTCGTGAAGTGGCGTCAGGTCGATGATCCTACGGCATGAACCGGGCTCTGGCGCCCCGCCGGGAACGGCACGCGTTCGACCCGGAAGCCGCGCGCCTTCAGCAGCTCGGGCAGTCCGAGCCGGCCCGTCATGTGCAGCGACCCGACCGCCACGAACAGCGACTTGTCCTGCGCCAGCCACTGCACGATCTTGTCGGCCATCAGCGGGTTGCGCTCGTCGATCAGCTTGACGAAGTCGGCGCGCTGCTGCGGCGTCTCCAGGCACTGGCACCACTGGCCGTAGCCTTCCATGTCGGCCAGGTCGCCGCGTTGCCAGTCGCCGGCCAGCCGCTGCAGCATTTCCGCGCTGCGGCCCGCCTCGAGCTCGTCGAGCACGTCGCCGACGCTGCGCGCGGTCTCGGCCGGATCGTCGCTGACCAGCAGGCTCGCCTGCGATTCGGGCGTCTCCAGCGAGCGGATGGCCTTGCCCGCGGTGCGCGCCACGCCGGCGAGCACCATGTCGATGCCGTACTCCGGGTAGAGCCCGAACTGGCGCGCCGTCATCAGGTCGACGGTGATCGCCTGCATCTCGGGACGCAGCGCGTCCAGGTGGTCCGGCGCGACGCAGTTGGCCGCCATCTGCGCGGCGAGCCGGCGTTGCAGCGCCGCGGGCAGCGCGGGCGCGCCGGGCGGGCGCATCAACGCCTTGCGCAGGCGCTCGAGCACGCCGGGGTCGGTGACATCGAGCTCCAGCGCGACCACGTCGCTGGCCAGCAGCGCGCGCATCACGTCCGGCCCGGGATAGGCCCAGGACAGCTTGGCCACGTGGATCGTGCCGTAGAGATAGACCGTGCGGCCGCCCCTGGTGGCCTTCCAGAGCAGGCCGCTGTCGACCGCGGCGCGCATGCCGGCGGCGGCGTCCTCCGGCGTCGGTTGCACCGCCTCGGGGGGACAGTTCGGCGCCTCGATGGCCGACGGCTGCAACGCCGTGGCGGGCTCGGCCGCCTCCCCC
>Ga0209759_1000984_pt1 | contig 19681 bp, 15 predicted proteins | sample AraplaCL_Col_mMS_FD_184261 | JGI IMG/M metagenome (GOLD analysis project Ga0209759, IMG submission 184261) | Arabidopsis root microbial communities from the University of North Carolina, USA - plate scrape CL_Col_mMS (SPAdes) (version 2) | ecosystem: Host-associated > Plants > Roots >...
CCCCCAACCGGCGCCGGCACAGGCCCAGCCGTTCCCAACCATGCCGATGGGTACGGGCCTTCCGGCGAGCGGATTTCAGCACACGCCACAGGACCCGCAAGCCGCAGCCTATGCCCAGGCGCTGCAAATCGCGGCCTCGCTGATGCAGCGCCCGGCGACGACGCCGCACGTGCACTCCGCGCCGTTCAAAGTGGCGGGCTCCAACGATTCGTGGTTCGATTTTTCGGACCCGGCAATCAACCAGGCGCATCAGCACGAACTGGACATGCTCGGGTTCGAGCAGGTTCAGCACAACACGCTCGACGGGCTCGCCAAGCACTATCGCGAGCGTCTTTACCTGCAAGGCGACCATCTGAAGCAGCGCCTGGAACAGGCGAAATTGCGGGGTTCCATGGGCATTCCCGGGGAAACCGTCGGCATCAACGTATGGCGCGTCGGCATCATGTTGTTCAGGCAACATGTCATTTGCAACCTGGCGGAAACAGTTGCCAACATCAATAAGCAGAAAAAGCTGAACGATCCGAGCCAATCCCATCTGGCCGATGATCCGCTACAGATCGCACTCGTCTATCAGACCATCGTCTCGCGCGAGCTGCAAATTCTCGGGCTCGAGCCTCTGCGCAAGAACATGGATGAAAACCCGCATTTCAGAAGCATGTTCGCTCACATCGTTTCGCCGGAACGTACCGGGTCCGTCATGCTCGACATCATTCGGGAAGTGCATCGGGCGGAAGACGAAAACGGACGTCGCAAGCTCTCGGCGTTCATTAAGGAACAACCGTTCTGGAAGGAATATCTGGCGAGCCAGCAGTCCGCCTCAACGGCGGCCTGGCGCGGCTCCTACGGATTCTAAGTACGGCGAAAACGACTCGTAGGCCATCGAATGCGACGGCTTGCCACTTGCGGCGATTTCTCATGAAAAAATTAGGACTACTTAATTGTGGCGGCGCACATGCGGTCAATTGCACACCGCCAACGTCTCGAAAAAACGATCGCGGCGCAGCCGCGATCGGAAGGCAGCAGAACGAAGCCGGTTCGCCGCGACGCCTCAACCGGGGCGGGCCGCTCGAAGGACTCAGCGAGCGCCAACGTACCGCGTTCAAGGAAGGCCTCGATGGTTGGGCTGCCAACTACGGGTACCCCACCGAAAGGCGCACCGAGGCGGTGAATCGTCTCGTCGCAGCGGCGGAACAACGCGCCGCCAAGATCGACGTATCGGGTCTTGGCTTGAGGCGGTTGCCGACGCAGATTGGCTTGCTCAACAAAACGAAGGCGCTCGACGCGCAGAACAACGACTTGCGGCGGTTGACGAAAGAAGTCGGCGAGATGCATTCGCTTCACAGCCTCGAGCTGCAAGACAATAAGTTGCCATCCGTTCCGTCGGAGATTGGCCAACTGACCAAGCTTACCTATTTGAACCTCGATCGAAACAAGTTGGAGCGGTTGCCGGACACGATCGAAGGGCTCATCAATCTGCGCACGCTTTCCGCGCAAGGCAACCTCCTTTCCGATGTCCCGGCGTCGATGAAAAATCTGCCGAACCTGAGAGAGCTCAACCTCAAGAACAATCAGATATGGCAACTGCCGAATGGCTGGAGCGAGCTCTTTCACGGGCTCCGGAGCCTCAATCTGTCTTATAACAAGCTCACGGGACTACCCGTCACGTTTGCCAATCCAGCCTACTCGATGACGCTGCATCTCGAGCACAACCGCGACCTCTCGACATTGCCGACGAAATTCGGGGGATTCGAATACGCCAGCGTATTTGAAGATCACACGCTCAGAAATAAAACAGGGAAGATCGTCGTCCACACGCAAAACACCAAGATCCGCCCAACGCTCGTCCAAAGCGGACGCCTGAAGCCCGGGCGCGGGATCCTGGCCAGCGATCGTCCTGTCCGCGCGAGCGAGCGACCGCCAGCCGTCGGCCAGTATGCGCCGGACCTCGGATCGGTCTATTCCGCGGACGAGTACATACGCGAACACGGTCAACCGGGACAGGTGATCGGGCTCGAACGTGTCGGCCAACCGGAACTGCCAGGGGCCGACGCGCTGGGACCGCAACCGGCATGGACCAAGCCCGTCGATGGCTGGCTCGACGAGCGCGCGCAGGAGTATGCCGATCGCTACGGCGCCCCGCTGCCCCCGCCACCGGCACCCGCTCAAGCGCCCTATGCGGCCACCTGGGGTGCGTGGCCTCACCTCGGTCTATCGGGGTTCGCCCTTCCGGCCGCGCCGCCTCCGCAATTCAACTTCGATACCCCTGCGGCCGTGCCGCCGAACCTCGATGTTCACGCGCTCGCGAACCTGCTGATGCAGTTCTCTCGGCCGCCGCAACCCAACGCGGCGCCGAATGCCGCAGCGGTCCTTTCGTCGCTTCATGCAGCGGGGCCGTCGATGGCGGTACCGTCGATGCCATCGACATCGACAGCGGCGCAGCCGCAGATGCACGCGAACGCCACGTCCACGTCGTGGGCCCACCTGGAACAGCCATTGCGCAGCCCACCGCCTTGGGCCGAGGCCATTCGCCCCCGGCTCGAGGTCAACGAGCAGACGCGCGAAACCTCGGGGCCGCCGGCCTGGGCGGCATCGACTTCCACTACCGAAACCGCCCCTCCAGCGGCGGGCATGCCGCCCTGGGTTGCATCGACACCGCCGGTGCAAGAAGAGACGGAGTCCGATCCGGATCCGACACCCTACGGCAACGCGCCGTGGGCATACGGTGGGATCGGCGCGGACCCGGAGGCACGGGATTACAGCAGCTACGCCTGGTCCAGTCCGCCGCATACCGATTCCGAAGCCGCACCGACGAGCGGCATCGATCTGTTCGAGCAGATGATGTCCATATTCAGAATCGATTGAGCGCAGCGTCACACAGTCCCTCTCTCTTCAACACGAAAGGCCACTTATCATGCCAAGCAGCATCAGCAACACTTCCAGCTTTCACTCGGCTTATACGGCGCCCGAGCACGACGATCGGCAATCGTCGACGTCAGGCTCGCAGCGCAATCTCCCAAGCAACGCCTCGTTAGGTCGCCTCGCTTCGCGTCTGTCGACAGCGGGCGAATCCTTTGCGTCCGCGGTGGGCGGCGAACGAACCCCTGCCGCTGGTTCGGAGGTGGGCAGCGCCTTCGCCAGCCCGACGCGTTCGGTGTCCGCAAGCGAATATGGCAGCGTCGCGGAGAGCGTCTATGAATCGGCTACCTCACGTTCGTTGACGCCGTCGCTGTCGGCGAGCGGCTCGGCCCATAGCAGCGGCAGCGATTGGATCGACATGAATTTCAGCGTGGGCGGGCGAGGTTCCAACGCAAGTCGTCTCTCGGCTGCCTCGAGCGAACATCAGAGCAGCAGCAGCGGATGGATCGATATCGATCCCCACGCCACAGGTCGTCGCTCCGTCGCCGGCAGCGAGCAGCGCTCGGAGATCGCCGAGGTCTTGTCGCAAGCGGGCACGCCCAGCGAGCGCAGCTTTCACTTGTCGGAGCGCGGCAGTGTCGTCGAAGCGCTCGGCAACGGGCGTCTGGGCTATTCGTCGGCGTCGTCGCGCCGGCTCACCTCGTACGAAGGATCGAGCGACGCAAGCAGTACTCAAGGAAGTGTGGCCGTGAGCCGCGTGTTCAGTCATGTCGACAGCCTGACGCTGCTGCGCAACCGGCGTCGCGGCTCGAGCAGCGCCGCCGGAAGCATCGTACCCAGCTATGTCAGCAGCCTGACGCCTTCGGATCTCTCCGCCGTGCGCGCCGCGCGGCGCGGCGGCAGACTCGCGCCGCCGAGTTCGTTGCCTTCCGCACCGTCCTCGTTGGACAGCGAATACAGCGCTTATCTGCGCGAGGGCTATGATATGGTCGCGCCGCTTCGGCCATCTCAATTTGGCCCCGCGCCGAGTGCGGCGCCAAGCGATCCATACTCTGTCGCCTCGGGGATGTCGTCGCGACGAATCGACCGCACGCCGAGCCTGTCGCGCCGATTGAGCGACAGCGGCCAATCGAGCCGCTTCGGCGGGGCCGACGTCGAATCGCTGTCCTCTGCCGGCTCCCGGCGGCATGGCGAAGGACCGCGCCCGCTCTGGCAGCTCCTTAAGGAGGATCACTGAGGGCACCGAACGGGGCCGCATCTGCGCGGCCCCCGGCGCGATTTCGCTCGTAGCGCCGCTTTTTCGCCGGCCCCGTCTTCTCGCCGAGCGCCGGCCGGTAGTCTCGGAGACCTGGGTCGGGGAAACCCGCCGAAATCGCGCTTGCGCAATTGCGAAAGCGCGACGCTCTCGCGTGTCCACCCTTCCGGCCCGATTGTGGCTTAGCATCCGCGGAACGAGTCAATGAGTCTTTCGAGAATTGCCGGCGCACCGGTCAGCCAGACCGGCAATTCGCCACCCGACTCCGCATCGCGGAACGAACCGCACCGAGAATCGTCCACGAGCCGTCTGACACGGACGGATGGGCGGCTCACCGTACTGAAAGATGGACAGGCGGCGCCGAATCGGGGCGTGGAAGGCGGGCAGAGGGTGCGGGCCAACGTGCCCTCAGCCGGCACGCCAAGCGCCGCCGCGTCGACCGCGCAGGTCCGCCGCGGTGCGAACGGCACGCTCGTCCTCGCGCGAACGCCGAGCCCGGCCGGCGATATCGAACCCCGTGCGGCCGAGGGCGCCGCATCGCGCGGCACGCTCCGGTTGCGAAACAATGCCCAATCCGCCGATACGGATGCGCCTGCCCGCTCCCAATCGAACCGGTCGCAGCTCGATATTCGCGCGCGCGCGTCGCTCGCTTCGCCTCAATCGGCGCCAGCTTCGATCGATGCGCGCGGACGCGACACAGATGATGCGAGATTCGACGGCGCCGATACGCGCTCGAACAAAGCCATCATCGACGCCTACCGCAGCGGCAAGCGCTCGGCGCTCGAGGTGCAAAAGGTCACCGCATCGCTACTCAAGCGCGGCGGCAGCTTCGCCACGACGATGCGCCTTTTCACGGCCGTCAAGGATGCGGGCATCCGTCCGAGCCTCATCACCTATAACGCGGTCATATCGGCCTGCGGCAAGGCGGGGCGCTCCGACGAAGCCCTCGCGCTGATCGCCGAGCTCGACGAGCTCGGCAAGCACGATCCGTCCATGCGGATGGATCTGTTCACCTATAACGCGGCGATTTCGGCTTGCGGCAACGCGGGGCAGCCCGACAAGGCGCTCGCCCTGCTCAACGAGTTGAAGCAACGCGCCGAAGCCAATCCGGCGCTACGTCCGAGCATCGTCAGCTACGGTGCCGCGATTTCCGCTTGTGCGAAAGCGGGCCGCGCGCGCGAAGCACTGGCGCTGTTGCACGAACTCGAACGCATCGGTGAAAGAGACCCGGCGATGCGCCCCAACGAAATCGTCTTCAACGCGGCGATCTCCGCATGCGCCAACGCAGGACGGGCAGACGAAGCGCTGGCTTTGCTGCACGAAGTGAAGACCCGTGCGGCGCGCGGCGAGCCTGTCCGGCTCAATGCGATCACTTACAACTCCGCGATCTGCGCATGCGGCAATGCGGGGCGCGCGGATGACGCGCTTCGGCTCCTCGACGAACTCGAGCGCTTTGCACGCGCGAATCCGTCGATACGTGTCGATCCCATTACCTACAATTCGGCCATCTCCGCGTGCGGAAACGGCGGCCGGCCGCGGCAAGCGCTCGCGCTGCTCGACAAGCTCAAACGTATGGGCGAGCGCGATTCGTCGATGCGGCCGACGGTGACGAGCTACAACGCCGCCATCTCCGCCTGCGAAAACGCCGGCCTGGCCGATGAAGCGTTGACGTTGCTCGCAGAATTGAAGCGCCTGCCGTTCCAGCCGAATGTCGTCAGTTACAGTGCGGCAATTTCCGCATGCGAGAAGGCGGGCCGCGCCGACGATGCGCTCGCGCTGCTCGACGAACTCAAGGTGCGCGCCCAACGCGATCCATCGATGCGCCCTTCGGTGGTCACTTATAGCGCCGCCATCGCAGCCTGTGCGAAGGCGGGGCGCGCCGACGATGCGCTCGCGCTGTTCGACGAGCTCAAGGCGCTTGGGCGGCATGATTCTTCCATGAATCCTAATGTCGTCACCTACAGCGCGGCTATTGCCGCTTGCGGCAAAGCGGGCCTCGTGGATCGTGCAACGGCCTTGCTGGCCGAACTGAACGATATCGCCGCGCGCGACCCGTCGATCCGGCCGGACATCGTGGCATACAACGCGGCGATCGTGGCCTGCGCGAAAGGCGGCCGTCCCGAGCAAGCGCATGCGCTACTGGCGAACGCGCGGCACCTCGCCGCGAACGGCGCACCAACGCAGCCCAACGCGACGACCTACAGCGCCGTCATCTCGGCGTATGCGGGCGCCGGCCGCGCCGAGCACGCGCATCGGCTCATCGACGACGCCATCGCGGACGGCGTCTTTACTTCGCAGGCCGGGTACGATGCGGCCGCCAATGCGCTCGACTTCCACGAGGATCATGTCTGCGCCAATCCGCCGAGATCCGATCGACCGCGCGGGATCGCGTCCACGCTCGCCGTTGCCCTGCTGCACTATCACGCCGCCGCCGGCAATCTGGATGGACGCACCACTTACATCGTCGGGCAGCATGGAGACAATGCGGTGAAGCATGCTGTGCTGGCGGAACTGAACCGATACTGGCCCGCCGGCTACGCCGTATCCGCTCGCAACCCCGGCGTGCTGGTCCCCTCGCGGATCGACTTCGCCGGCGGCATCGCGAATTCGCACCTTACGCCGGAGATTGCGGCTCACGCCTCTTAGCATGGATTCACCAGCGTCACGCCCCGAAAGCGATACGGTGTGCGCAATCCATCAATAGGCGGGAGAGGAATCATCATGTCGGTTATCAATGGTCGCGTCGAGGGTACAGGGCCAGCGTCGTTCAATCATGAAGGCCCGGTCAATCCCAGCTCGCTGAAGAAAACGGAGGCTCTGCTGGCCACGGTGGAAGCGCAACTGCAGAGCATGCTCAGGCAGCTGTCACCTTCCCAAGCAGGCGGCGACGAAGGGCATCGCGGGGCGCATCACCGGCATTCGCATCCCAACCAAGCGGGCGGCCCGCACAATCCTACGTCGACGAACGATACGGCAACGGCAGATCTTCAAGCGAGCCAAGGTACGCGAAAGGCTGCGCAAAACCCGAGCTCGGGCGGATCGCTTCCGTCCAGCAAACCTGCATCCGGCAACCCGAGCACCGGCCTCATCCCCGATACCACCAGCGTCGCACAAGCTCAGGCGACGGTTCATCCCAAGTTCATGCCCGTGCTGCGCGGCGACGAAAAGCAAAAGGATGCTCAAATCAAGAATCAGGCCGATTTCGGCCGGGCAGTCGACGAGACAGCCAAGGAGTACGGTCTGGACCCCAACGTATTTCGCGCACAGCTGCAAGTGGAATCCGGCGCATTCAGCCAGGGCTATCAGAAAGCGCTGCATCAGGAGGGCGACCTCGACCGAGCGGCCGACAACAACACCTCGGTCGGTCTGGGGCAAATCTCGCGCAAATATCTCGATGGCCGCGAGTGGGCGAATGGCGGCCCTGGCAATGCACGCGTCGGCAGCCAGGTGGTGACCTTCGATCAGTACAAGGATAGCCCTACGATTCAGTTGCGCATGGCCGCTTCCAATCTCGCCCAGCGCATAGCGGACCACGGTGGCCTGGAGCAAGGCCTCTCGTATTATGTGTCGGGCAATGACAACCCGAACAACCCGAGCGGAGCAAGCTACATCGCCAAGATCGACGCCGCGCTGAAGGATCCTGCCGTTCTCGGTCCTGGCCGATAAAGTGCCGCGGTCAGCCGGCAACTTCCGGCAACCGCTTCGGGGCCCGCGTCCGTTTATTTTCGAACGCGGGCTCCTGACATACGTCCCGCCCCAACCTGCCTCGGACGAAGTCGATATGCGTCTGCATAGCCGTGCGCGCTTGCTCGGGCTGGCGCGCGCAAATCGCTTCGCAAAGCGTCCGGTGCTGCATCAGCAGAAGCTGTGACGCCTCTTCGTCCTCTTGCCTGAGTCCCGTGCCGCTGACTGTGATGTGTTCGCGTAGCAGGCCGATCACGCTCGCGTGCAGATGCAAAAACATGGCATTGTGCGAGGCCGCCGCAATCGCGGCATGAAGGCGCGTATCGGCATCGGCCTCCGCGGTCATATCGTTGCTTGCGCGGGCCTTCTCCAGCTCCCGAAGAATTGCGCCAATGCGCTTGCGGTCGTCGGCTGTCCCACGCAAGGCCGCGAAGTACGCAGTCGCGCCTTCCAGTACGCGTCGGAATTCCAGAATGTCATCGCGCAATACAGGGTGATCGGCAACCAGCTGTCCCCACGGGGACGACGCAATCCCCGTGCGCAGCCTGTCGGTCACGAATACGCCGGCGCCACGACGGCTGAGGAGCAATCCGCGCGCGGCAAGCCGCTGGATTGCCTCGCGAATCGTGTTGCGCGCGACACCATACTCGGCCGCCAGCGTCCGCTCGGCCGGCAAACGCGAGCCCGCGGCCCACGTTCCGTCGAGCATCGACGTCTCCAGCCTGCGCATGACCGCCACCACGCGGCCTTGATCGTTCGTCGTCATATCGTTGTCCGCCTCGTCACCGACGGTCCGGCTCCCACGGGTGGTCCAACCAATTTGAGCCGGCGCGCAAATGCGGGAATTATGCACCCACCGCCGTCACACCCGCTCACGACAGAAGCAGGCACCCCATGGAGAGCAGCAATGCGGGAAAGACACTATCCCAGCGATCGGCCGCGCCACGTTTATCTGTTCGCGACCTGCCTCGTCGACCTGTTCGTTCCGCACGCGGGCCTCGACGCCGTCCGGCTGCTCGAACGGGAGGGCGTGACAGTGCATTTTCCGCGCGGCCAAAGCTGCTGCGGACAACCCGCCTATAGCAGCGGCAACCCCGAACAAGCCCATAGCGTCGCACGCGCACAGTTGTGTCTCTTCGATCAGCCGTGGCCCGTCGTCGTACCGTCCGGCTCGTGCGCGGGCATGATGCGCCATCATTGGCCCGATCTTTTTTCCGACGATCCGCCAACGCATCGCCGGGCGAGCGATGTCGCCTCGCGAATCTACGAACTCGGCGAGTTCCTGCTGCATGTATTGAAGGTCGATTACGCTGCCACACCGGCGAGCGGCGCCACGAACCCCGAGCGCATCGTGCTTCATACATCGTGCGCGGCACGCCGTGAGATGGGTACGCGAGCGCACGGCGTCGCGCTCGTCGACACGTTGCCCGGCGTCGCGCGAATCGAGCATGAGCGCGAATCCGAGTGCTGCGGATTCGGCGGAACGTTCTCGCTGAAGCAACCCGACATTTCCGGTGCGATGGTGCGCGACAAGGTCGCGTCGGCCTGTGCGACGGGCTGCGATACCCTGGTTTCGGCCGATTTCGGATGTCTGCTCAACATCAGGCACGCCGCGGCACACGAGCACGCACCGCTTGCCGTCGAGCACCTCGCGAGTTTCCTGTGGCGCCGCACGGGCGGTGAGGCGTCCACTTCTTGCGGCAAGAATGGCGGTTCGCAACCAACGGGACATTCCACGCAAGCGACACCACCGAAAGAAAAGGCATCGGCATGAGCACGCTCAGCGCACGCGATCGAATCCTCGGCAAGCTGCGCACGGCGCGCGGCGAAGCGCCCACCAGCGCCGACGACATCGATCGCGCAATCGATATGCACTATGCGGCGCGCCATGCGTCGATGTCGATGTCGGTGTCGGTGTCCGAACGCGTGAGCGCGATGCGCGACGCATTGATCGCGGCGCATGCGGAAGTCATCTGCGCAAGCCCTGCTTCATGGCCGGCGCGACTCGCCGATCGGCTCGCGGAGACGGGCGTGCGCCGTTTGCTGATCGACCCCGAAACCCCGGAAGGCGCCGCGCTGACGAAAACGCTGCCCGCGTCCATCGAGACCGTAGCGTTCAATGCCGAAATAGAAGCATGGAAGCGCGAGCTGTTCGACACGATCGACGCGGGGTTCACGGTCGCACGATCGGGCATCGCCGCGACAGGAACGCTGATACTCGAGCCCGATCGAGGCTCGCCCCGCACGATGTCGCTCGTCCCGCCGTTGCATATCGCGCTCGTGCGTGCCGGTTCATTGCACGCGGATCTGCACTCGGCTGCAAAAACGGAACGCTGGAGCGCCGGCATGCCGACCAATCTCGTGCTGATTTCGGGGCCTTCCAAGACATCCGATATCCAGCAAACGCTCGCGTACGGCGCACATGGTCCGCGCTGGCTGTGGGTCGTGATCGTGACCGACGCGGCCGAAGCCGAAGGAGCCGTCCGATGAGCAGCACGCCCTTGCATTTCGTTGCGCCGGCCGATTTCAAGGCACGCGCCCGTGCGGCGCTGGACGACGACGCGTTGCGCAAGAGCTTTCGCGGCGCGATGGATTTTCTTCAAGCCAGACGCAGCGTGCAGTTTCCCGACCCAGACGAGCTCGAAGCGTTGCGCGACCTTGGCGAATCCGCGCGGCAGCATGCGCTGGCGCGCCTACCCGAGTTGCTCGTCGAGCTCGAAACACGCCTGGGCGCAGCCGGGGTTCATGTGCATTGGGCCGAGACCGCGGACGAAGCCAATCGCATCATTCACCGCATCGCGGCAGCCAGCGGCGCACGCAAGGTCATCAAGGGCAAATCGATGGCGAGCGAGGAGATGGAACTGAACCATTACCTCGGCGCGCGCGGCATCGAGTGCCTCGAATCGGACATGGGCGAATACATCGTCCAGATCGCGGGCGAAAAACCGTCACACATCGTCATGCCGGCGATACACAAGACGCGTGGCCAGATCGGCAAGCTTTTCGAAGCGCATATTCCCGATACGTCCTACACCGAGGATGTCGACGAACTCATTCAGACCGGCCGGCGCGCATTGCGCCGCGCCTTCGCCGAGGCCGATATCGGCATTTCGGGCGTCAATTTCGCGGCGGCCGATACGGGCACGCTCTGGCTCGTCGAAAACGAAGGCAATGGCCGCTTGTCGACCAGCGTGCCGGCGATACACATCGCCATCATGGGAATCGAGAAAGTCGTGGCGAAGCTCGAGCACATCGTGCCGCTTTCGAGTCTCTTGACGCGCTCGGCCACCGGCCAGCCGATCACAACCTACTTCAATCTGATTTCGAGCCCGCGCCGGGAAGGCGAGCTCGACGGTCCGCGCGAAATGCACCTCGTGCTGCTCGACAACGGGCGCACTCAAGCCTATGCGGACGAGTCGCTGCGCGCCACGCTGCAATGTATTCGCTGCGGCGCCTGCATGAATCATTGCCCGGTCTATACGCGCATTGGCGGCCATGCATACGGGACGACCTATCCGGGCCCCATCGGCAAAATCATCTCGCCGCATCTGCTCGGACTCGAGGCCACGGCCGATTTGCCGACCGCATCCACTCTGTGCGGCGCGTGCGGCGATGTCTGCCCGGTGCGCATTCCGATTCCCAAGCTGCTGATCAGGCTACGCACCGAAGCGAACCGCGCACCGGACGAGGCCGTCGCGCATCCGCTGCGCGGGCAGGGGGCACGCTACAGCCGTCGCGAACATATCGTATGGCGGTTCTGGAGCGGCGCCTTCTCGGACCCGCGCGCCTATCGCCTGTTCCGCTGGGCCGCCACGAGATTGCGGGCGCTGACGCCGAAGCGGCAACTGGGATGGACGCACCATCGCGTGCCGCTCAAGCCCGCGGCGCGCAGCTTGGCAGACCTGCTGCGCGAGCGAGGCCAGCCCGAATGATCCCGGGCAACCGCGGGCTCGCGTGGGGCCGACCTACGAGGCGAATTCCTCCGCGGGCCGAAACGGCAGGCCCAGCGCCTTGGCGACCGCCTTGTGCGTGACATGGCCCTGGCAGACATTGAGTCCGGCGCGCAGATGCGGATTGTCCGCCAGCGCCCGCTTCCATCCTTTGTCCGCCAATGCGATGGCATGCGCGATCGTGGCGTTGTTCAGCGCGAACGTCGAGGTTCGCGCAACGGCACCCGGCATATTGGCAACGCAGTAGTGCACCACGCCATCGACCACGTAGGTAGGCTGCGCATGCGTCGTGGCGTGCGAGGTTTCGAAACACCCGCCCTGATCGATGGCCACATCCACTACCACGGCACCTTTGCGCATCTTCGAAATCATCTCGCGCGTGACGAGACGCGGTGCGGCCGCGCCGGGAATCAGCACGGCGCCGATGACGGCATCCGCCGCCGCGACCGATGCTTCGATCGCATGGGCGCTCGAATGCAGCGTCGTAATGCGATTGCCGAGGGTGAGATCGAGATGGCGCAGCCGGTCCACGTCGCGATCGATGACCGTCACGCGCGCGCCCATGCCTACCGCCATTTGCAGCGCGTTGGTCCCCACCACGCCGGCGCCGAGGATGACGACGTGCGCCGCGGCCACGCCCGGCACGCCGGCCAGCAGCAGACCCATCCCGCCACGCGGTATCTCAAGATGCGCGGCGGCCACCTGGATCGACATACGCCCTGCCACTTCGCTCATCGGCGCAAGCAGTGGCAAGCCGCCGCCGGGGCCCGTGATCGTCTCGTACGCGATACAGACAGCGCCCGATTCGATGAGGCCGGCCGCCTGCCGAGGATCGGGCGCGAGATGGAGGTAGGTGTACAGGATCTGCCCCGGCCGCAGCATCGCGATTTCCCCGGGCTGCGGCTCCTTGACTTTGACGATCAGGTCGGCTTGCGAAAAGATTTCTTTTGCAGTGCCGCATAGGGTTGCGCCCGCAGCGACATAGTCTTCGTCCGGTAGCCCGATAGCGGAGCCCGCTCCGGCCTCGACCCAAACCTGATGACCGCGGCTCGTCAGTTCCCGCGCGCTTGCGGGCGTCAATCCGACGCGCGATTCCTGGCTCTTGATTTCCTTGGGAACGCCGATCAACATAGTCCACCTCCGCCCTTTCACGATAGTGATTCTGGAGTCCGGTGCCGTCCCGCCGGATAAGCGCGACGGCGTGATCGCCATCCTCTCACGAGCCGAGCAGTCCCGCAGCAATATTCACCGATAGCCCGAGCACGGCCGCGTTGAAGAAGAACGAGAGAATCGATTGCGCGAGCGCCGTGCGTCTCGCCTCGCGCGAACATACGGTCACATCGGAGGTCTGCGATGCGACCGCTATCGTGAACGAGAAATACAGAAAGTCCCAGTAATCGTGCTCCGTGTCGTTGTCGGGAAACGTGAGCGACGTCTTGTCCTTCGAGCGATGGTAGTAACGCGCATATTGCAGCGTGAACATGGTGGGGATCAGCAGCCATGCACCCAGCATCGTGACGGCTGTCAGCACGTAATTGACGCTCGCCGCCCGCGCGCCGATCCCCTTGGCGGCCGACAGCTCGACGACAATGGCGGCCAGACTCGCGACCGCCGCCCCCGTGACGACGATGAGGACTGCCGTGGCGCCCTCGTCCTCGCGCTCCGCAACGCGCTGGACGTCCTTCGGGCTGGCCTGGGCCATTCTGATCCAGATGAGAATCAGATAAAGCCAGACGCCGCAGTCCCACCCGAACAATGCGCGCTGTATCGGACGCAAGGGCCACGGCGCGATGAGATATGCCGCCAGGCCAAAAAAGACGGCAATGAAGATGCGCGGGCGATTGGCGAAGAATCGGGACATCGTCGTTCCTCTGTCTTGGGAAGCCGCATGGAAAATTCGTCGAATGCGGCAGTTAACCATAGACAGCCCGCGGATGCGACCCGCATTCAGTGAGCGCGTGCGCCCGCCCCCCGCCACGCGCGTTCGACCAGTTCCGTCAACGCCCCGGCATCGACCTCACGCGGGTTCGCATAGGGATTGGCCGTGGCCTGCGCGACAGCGCGTGCGATGCCGTCGTTCGGCATCCCCACATCGCGCAGTGCCATGGGGAGGTGCAGACTCCGTTCGAGTTCGATGAGCGCACGGACCGGATCGTCGGTTTCCATTGCCCGGGCCAACCGCGCGACGGCATCGGGGACGGTCCGCGCGTTGAATTCGAGCACATAGGGCAATACGATCGTGTGCGTTTCGGCGTGCGGCAGATCGAACAGGCCGCCCAGCGTATGACAGAGCTTGTGGTGCAGTCCCATGGTCGTTGCGCCGAGGCAGCACGAACAGAGCCAGGCGCCATAGAGCAGATCCGCTCTGACGCCGAGATCGTGCGGCATTGCGGCAATCCGGCCGAGCGCTTTGACGATCGAACGTACGCCTTCTTGCGCCATCAGAGAAACGATCGGATTCGTATCCGGCGCATAAAGCGCCTCGACCGCATGCGCGATCGCATTGAAGGCCGAGAGCGCCGACAACGGCACGGGCAACGAACGCGTCAATTCGACGTCGTAAATGACCACCTCCGGCAATACCTTGGCGGTGCGCTGCGTCGTCTTCACGCCGTCGCGCGTCTCGCCGAGAATCGGCGTCATTTCCGAGCCCGCGTACGTGGTCGGCATCGCGATTTGCGGAAGGTCGGTGCGCAATGCGATGGCCTTCCCGAGTCCGGTCGTCGAACCTCCGCCAATGGAGACGACGCCGTCCGCACCAAGCGATTTCACTGCAGCGAGCGCACGCTCGGTTACCGCGACGGGCGTATGCATGGTCGCTCCGTCGAACACGCCGACGGCCCGGGAGCCGAGCCATTGCGCGGCGCGCTCGGCAAGTTCCGTTCGACCCGGCGTACACAGCACGAGCACGCGCGTGAGCCCGAGACGCTGCGCTTCCTCGCCGAGCCTGGCCCCGGTGCCGGCGCCGAAAAGGACCCGCGCGGCTTGGGCTTGATAAACGAATGAATCCATTTGTCCTTCGATAAACTCAGTCTTACGTTTGAACGACCTTACCGTTGCTCGCCATCGGACCGATTCAGCACGAACGTAAAATCGAGTGTACTGAACGGCACCTCCATGGCGGTGCCGTCCGGTGCAATGCCCGCCTCATGCTGCCGCCAGTCCGCGATCAGCGAAGGGCGCACGCCAAAGACGGCGTCCGAGTCGAGATATTGGTCGCCCGATCGAAACACATGCGTGATCAGACGATCGTAGCCGGGGGCTTCGATCATGAAATGCAGGTGCGCGGGGCGCCACGGATGGCGCCCGAGCGCTTCGAGCATGCGCCCGACCGGGCCATCGTAGGGGATGGGATAGGACTCCGCCCTGACAGATCGGAAATGAAACGAGCCGTCAGGCAAACTCCTGAGCCTGCCTCGCGCATGCGCCGCCTCCTGGCCTCGGTACTGCACGTCGTAAAAACCGTCGGAATCGGCCTGCCAGACATCGATGAGCGCGCCTGCGACGGGCGTGCCGTCAAGCGCAGTCACGCGACCCGATACGAAGCAGGGCTCGCCTTTCGCGCCATTTGCCATGTCCTCGCCGCACTGGTACTCGGGAGCATGCTCGACGAAGAACGGTCCGAAGACGGTGGATTCGGTACACCCCCGCGGCTTGCGATTGTTCATCGCGGTGACGAGCATCGACAGCCCGAGCGTGTCCGAGAGCAGGATGAACTCCTGACGTTTGTCGTCAGTCGTCTTGCCGACCTCGGTCAGAAACCGGATACCCTCGAACCATTCGTCTTCGGTCAAGCCGACCTCTCGCGCGAACCCGTGAAGGTGCCGCACGAGGCTGGTCATGATCTGCTTCAGGCGGGGATTGTCCGCGTCGGCATGACGCGCCACCACGATTTCCGTCAGCGTGTTTTCATCGACATCGAGCATGGGTGCCTCCTCCGCGGTTGTCTCGAGCGTTTCGCCCGACAACCAATATAGTCCTTCAAAACTTATGACGAATGCCGACGCGCAACCCCATTTGGCGCTGGGTTGCCGACGCGGTAAAGCCGCTGATCGAGGCCACGGCCGGCTGCGCCAGCGAATCGCGTCCCGTTGCGCGTTGCAATGCGAGCAACCCATAGACATCGGTGCGTTTCGACAGCAAATAGTCAGCGACTAAATTGAGCTGCATATACTTCGCACCGCCGTCGCCGTCGACAGAATTGCGCCGCGTGTAATCGAAGGCCGTTCCCAACATCAACGCCGGCCCGAACGTATGGCGCACGCCGACTTCGACACTCGTGAAGGCGGCATTGCCCGAGTAATGGAACGGGTTCGGTCCGGACGCGGAGCCCAGACCGTCGAAACGCGTCTGTGTCGCGACCGCATTGACCGTCGTCGAACCGAACGTATAGGCCGCGCCGAGGCCCATGATTTCCAGCGTACTGGCCGATGCGTAGCCCGCGATGGCCGGCGATGCCTGCGGCGCTGTCGCCGAACCGGGCGAGCCGAGATTGTCCGCGCTCGCCAACCCTTTGTTCGGCGTATTGCCATAGAAGGAAACGTTCGGGTTGCGCGCGTTCAAGTAACCCGCGCCCGCCGAGATCGGGCCGCCGTCGTAGCGCACGCCGAGCGACCATATCTGGTTGCGCCCCTGGCTACCGGCGACGCCGCCGAAGCTGTACAGCGCAGTGGCCTTGACGCCATGAAACGATGGCGACGTGTACTTGATCGCATTGTTGATGCGGTTCGTGTTGGCCAGATTGTCGATATCGCCGACATGCGACGACATATACCCGGCAAAGTAAGGCGCCGAGAACGTCTGGACCGAATCGACGACCGAATCGTATTGGCGCCCGGCGCTGAGCGTGCCCCACCGCGTCGATGAAAGCCCCACGTAGGCCTGGCGCCCGAACTCCGCGCCGCCTTGCGCCAGCGTGCCGTTGTTGACCATGAAGCCGTTTTCGAGGACGAACAACGCGTTCAATCCGCCGCCGAGATCTTCCGATCCCCGCAAACCCCAACGGCTTCCCGACATGCCGGTGGCGTGCGCGTCCGTCATCGCAATCTGGCTCGCGCCGTTCAAGTGACCGCCGGTTTTGCCCGTCTGGGCATTGTTCTGGTAGCTCACCCCCACATCGACGATGCCGTAAAGCACTACGTTGCTTTGGGCATGTGCCGCGACGGCGGCAACGGCAATGGCACCGCCGGACAAAATCTTCTTCATGACTGCGTCTCCGTTAGTAATCCTAATTAATAGTTCTGGTCGAACCCCGTGGCTCTGCCGCGATACGTCTATCCGTGTGCGATATTGACCGTGGTGGGCTCGGCTGCACCGGCGTCGTTCGGACCGAGCCCGGTCGTTTTCGTCGCGGCCAGTACGCTCGCGGCCGCTCCGGCGGCAGCCAGGCAGATCGCGGCCAGCATGGCGCCCGAGCCGCCGAATACCTGTTGCAATGCGCCGCCGATGAACGGCCCCAGAATCGCCCCCAGCCGCCCGACAGCCAGTTCCATCCCGACCGCCGTTGCGCGCATGCGCGTCTCGTAGGATGCGGCCGTGAAGTTATTGAGCACGAACTGCCCGCCGATGATGCAGAAGCCCGCCATGGCGCTGCAAACGAGGTTGACCCAGTGCGAGTGGAAAAGGATCAGCACCAGCACCGATGCCGCGCCGCCGAGCGACCACGCGCACAGCCAATAGCGCGGATGCTGAAAGCGATCGACGAGGTGCCCGCAAACCAGGGCGCCGACGAACGACGTGATTTGCATCGACGCCCCGAATGCGAAGCTCGCACCGAAGCTTTCGCCGCGCGCCTGCATCAGTGTCGGAATCCATCCGGACAGTCCGAAAATACAAAAGAGACTCAAAAAGCTCGTCGTCCAGATAGCAATCGACAACTTTCGATAAGGCTTGTCCAGCAGCGCCAGTACCGACGTCCTCGTATCGGTCGCCGGCCGGCCGACGGGATATCGGCTGTAGGCCTCGGCACGCTCCGGCCTGAGTTTGGCGAGGATGGATTTCACCTCGGCATCGTCGCCGCGCAGCAGAGCGAACTTCGGCGATTCCGGCAGGTATCGATGCACGAACGGAATCAGCAGCAGCGAAAGCGAGCCGACCCAATAGAGGCCTTGCCAACCGGTATGGGGCGTCACGAGCACGCCGACGATACCCGCGGCCGCTCCGCCGCTCGCCCAGCCGAGCGCGACGCCCCACAGGGCGAACGTATTGGCGACGCGGCGCGGCGCGAGCTCGTTGATATAGGTGGTGGAAAGCGGCAGCAATACGCCGAGGCCCAGTCCGGTCAGAATACGCAACGTGCAGAAGTTCGCGAACGAATCGGCGAAGAGCGCGGTCAGAATGGAGAAGATCGTCGTCGTCCAGAGTCCAACGATCAGCGTAATGCGACGCCCGAAACGATCGGCGAGTACGCCGTGCACCGCGGCGCCCACGAGGAACCCGACCAGCCCGCTCGAAACCAGCATGCCCGCCTGTTGCAGCGAAAGCCCCCATGGTCCGCGGACATAATGAATCACATAGGCCGGATTGAAGGTGTCGTAGCCGTCGAACAACGTCAGCAGGGCCAGCACGATGCCGAGCGTCACATGCATTCGGCCGACGGGAGCGCTGGCCAACTCCTCGTGTACGTCGATGGTTGTGTCCTGCATGATGTCTCACTCCATATAGAGCTATTTTTTCGATTTAGGGAACGCGCGGTGCACGAAATCCGTTTCGTAAGCGCCTTTATGTCTCGATCTTGAACAACCTCGCCGCATTGGTCCTGCCGATCTTGATGCGGTCGTTGTCGCTGATCGAAGCGGCATCGAACCATTGCGCGGCATGGTCGATGTTTTCGAACGGCCAGTCCGCCGAGAACAGGATGCGGTCGCAACCGATCTCCAACATCGCATCCACCAGTGTTTGAGTGCGGAAATTTCCGGATGTCGTCAACCAGAAGTTGGCATGGAAATACTCGGCAATGCGCTTTTTGGCCGGATAGGCAGGCGCTGTCTTGACCCACGCGTTGCGATTGTCGACACGCCACATGCTGTAGGGCAGCCCTTCGCCCAAGTGACCGAGGATGATCTTGAGATCGGGGTAGTCGTCGAAGAGGCCCGATCCCATGAGCCGCAAAGCATGGACGGCTGTCTCCTGACCGAATGCCCAGGTCGGGCCCAGCAGCCATGAATGGCCTTCGTAGATCGATGCATGAGCCGGCAACGGATTGCGCGGGTGAAGATAGAACGGCACATCGAGCGACTGCACCGTCGCCCAGAACGGGCGGAACTGCGGCAGGTCGTAATACAGCACCGCATCGCTGTCCTGCACTTGGGAAAAGCCGTTCACGAGCGCGCCGACGAACCCGAAATCCTTGACGCAACGTTCGAGCTCGCGCGAGGCGAGCTCGGGCGATTGCATCGGCAGCGCTGCAAACCCCCTGAATCGGTCGGGGCGTTTCGCAATCTGTTCCGCCAGAAAATCGTTCGCCCGGCGCGAAAGGTCGTAGGCGGCCTGTCGATTCGGGACGGCCTGCACGGCCGGCGCATTGAGCGACAGGATCATCGTTTCGATGCCGTTGCGGTCCATCTCATCGATGCGCCGGTCTTGAATATCGAGCAATCGATGCTTGAGCTCGACCCAATACGACGGCGGCACGAACCCTGCCGAATCCTGCAGCGTCTCCTCGATCGCGAAGTGTTCCTCCAACGCGATCTTTTTCGTGGCTTTGAATGACATCATGCTGTCCTTTGGTTCGATCAGTACTGCCCTTTGGGTTCGAGGCCGAGCGCCATCTGTCCGTACATGGTGCCCACTGTGTCCCAATTCATGCTGATATGGCGCCCCACGGCATTCGCGTCGCGCCAGGCGCGCTGTACCGGATGCGAGAGATCGAGCCCCTGGCCACCCGTCGATGCATTCAGCGCCTCGCTCGCGCGAATGGCGAGCGATACGGCAAACG
>Ga0209759_1000987_pt1 | contig 19632 bp, 14 predicted proteins | sample AraplaCL_Col_mMS_FD_184261 | JGI IMG/M metagenome (GOLD analysis project Ga0209759, IMG submission 184261) | Arabidopsis root microbial communities from the University of North Carolina, USA - plate scrape CL_Col_mMS (SPAdes) (version 2) | ecosystem: Host-associated > Plants > Roots >...
AGCACCGAGCCGGTGGCCACGTTGTTCATCACCGGGATCTTGGCGTCCTGGAAGAAGCGCTCGGAGGCCAGGCCCACGCCGGTGTTGATGTAGCCCACCACCGCGACGACCTTTTCCTTGTTGATCAGCTCCTGGGCGATCTGCGCGCCGCGCTCGTTCTTGGCCTCGTCGTCGCGTTCGACGAGCTGGATCGGGCGGCCGAGCACGCCGCCGGCCTTGTTGATCTCCTCGGCGGCCAGGCGAACGCCGTCACGCATGCTGACACCCATCGAGGACGAACCGCCGGTGAACGGGCCGTCGACGCCGATCTTGATCGGCTCGGCCGCGAAGGCGGTGACGGCCGTGCAGGCCAGGGCGACGATGGTCAGGCGAGATGTGATCTTCATGATGTGTCTCCGTTCGGGCAAGCTGCTGTTGCCTCGCGTTCGTGATTCAAGGTGAGCTTCGATTCGAGGGCCATTGTGGTGCCGTCATCATCATTTGCAGCTACGTATTCGCCGCAGATTCGTGCAAACCCCGAGAGCCGGGACGGTGCAAATAGGAGGTGGACTGCCTATGGCCAGCGTCGGTGTAAGACCCGCGTCAGTTCGAGGCGAGAATCCGGCGCGTCGCCGCGCCGAAAATGCCCTGAATGACCCGACGCCTCTTTCTCTCGCTGCGCGAGGCCGCCCTGACGCTGCTCGCGATGCTGGGCACGCTGGCCTGCACGCAGGCCCTCGCGCCAGGGGTCGCGTCGGGCGTCCTGGGCGTGGTGTTGTCGCTGTCGCTGACGCGCAGCCACCTGGCCGGGGAGCACCGCGGTGCCTGGGAGGCACTGCTCGCGCTGCCGCTGGTGGCGCTGGCGAGCGTCGGCGTCGGGCACTTGCTGCACGGCGCACCCTGGCTGGGCGCCGTGGTGTTCGTTGCCGCCATGGCGGCGTCGATCTGGATGCGTCGCTTCGGCGCGCGCGCGCTTCGCGCCGGCTCGCTGATCGCCTTGCCGCTGGTGACGATCCTGGTCGCGCCGCCGCTGTCGCCGAGCGGCAGGGGCGGCTTGCCGGCGTTGCTGGTGCCGCTGGCGGTCGCGCTCGCTGCGCTGGCGTGCGTGCTGCTTGCGCAGTGGCTGGGGCGCGCACTGCGCTGGCTGGCAGCCCCGGAGCCGGCGACGCTCGACGCGTCCGCCGCCGACGCACCCGGCACGATGCGCCCGTCGCCGCAAACGCGCATGGCGCTGCAGATGGCCGCGGCGCTCGCCGCGTCCTTCGCCGCGGGCTACCTCGCCTTCCCGACGCACTGGCGCTGGATCGTGCTGACGGCCTTCATCGTCAACAGCGGCAACCGGGGGCGGCAGGACGTGGTCTACAAGAGTGCGCTGCGCGTGCTCGGTGCTGCGGGCGGCACCTTGGCGGCCATGCTCGTCGTCCACCACGTGACGATCGGCGGGCCGCTGGCGATGGCGGCCATGCTCGCCAGCGTGTTCCTGGGCGTGTGGCTGCGCCCGTGGGGCTACGGCTGGTGGGCGCTGTTCGTGACGCTGGCGCTGGCGCTGCTGCAGACGTTCCAGCCCGCGGCGGCGCCGCTGCTGCTGTGGCAGCGCCTCGTCGAGATCGTGATCGGTGCTGCAATCGGCCTGTCCGCCGCCTGGTTCGTGCTGCCGGTGCGCTCGACGGATGTGCTGCGCAAGCGCATCGCCGAGGCGCTCGCGGCGATGTCCCAGGCCCTGGACCCGCAGGCCCCGGAGCGCCGCCCCGGCGCCATCGTCGCCGCCATGAAACGCGTGGAGCAATTGCGGCCGTCGTTCCGCGCACGCCGGTTGGTGCTGCGGCGCTGGCACCCCGTGCAGCCGATGGACTGGATCGACGCGCTCGCCCCCTGCGCTGCGGCGGCCGCGGCGCTGGCCGAGCGCGGCCAAACGCCGGCGTCGGTGCGCAAGGCCGTGGGCTCAGCGCGCCAGGCCATGCGCGATCCGGCGCAGATCGGCCCGGCGCTGGGCGCATTGAGGCAGGTGCTGGCGCGCGAGGCTGCAGCGTCCTGAATCAGTCGCGCAGCGGGTTCACGAGCAGGCCTCGCCCCGCGCGCGGCACGTCGAGGGCCCTGATCTCGAGTCGCCGCGGCGGCCGGGCGCGGACGACGTGCTGGCCCATGCCCGTCGTGCCTGGCGACTTGCTCTCGGCCTGCAGGTAGCGGTCGGCGATCGCGCGCGCGACCTGCGGCGCGGCCACGCTCGTGCCGTTCATCCGCACCTGCACGCCGCTGCGGGTGCCCGCGGCGAGGCAGCCGGAAAGCGCCGACGAGATCTCGGCGGGCGCGACCAGGTCCGGCCAGTTGGTGGCGCCCGGGTCTTGCCCGGACGTGCCGGAGGGGGCGCGCAGGTCGACGCGACGTGGATTGCGGGTCGGGCCGGCCGAAGAATAGGCCGCCATTGCGCGAAACTCTCCCTTCTGCGCGGTGCACGCGCCCACGACGATCGTGCGCGCGCCATTGGCGATGCTGTTGCATGTGCTGCGGCGCTGCACCACGCTGTCGGCCGGGCCCTCGTCGTTGGCGCCCAGCGGCAGTGCGCCGGTCAGCAGGAATGACTGGCGCGGCGGCGCCCCCGAACCGATCGGCGGATCGTCGCGCTCGATCCAGACATGGATCGGCACGGCCGTCGCCGCCGGGGCCTCGTCGACAAGGCGGATCGTCACCGTCCAGACGCCGGCGGGCGCAGCCGGGCGCCCGCCGTCGCGGGTGCGCGTGGGCGCCAGCGCCACCAGTGCGACGGCGTCGGTGAGCCCCGCCGACGCGTGCCTGCGGTGGACGATCGCCGCGATGGGTTCGTCGTCGGGGCCGGCCCGCAAGGTCGCGATGCGATCGACGCCGGCGGCGCCGCTCTGGCCGCCGGGCGCGGCCACCTCCACCTCGACCCATTGGCCGGACTCCCGTGGATACCAGACCTCCAGGAAGGCGTCCGTCGGATTGTCGGCCTGCACCTGCCAATGCAGCGTCTGCTGCCGCCTGGCCCCCGACAGCGTCGCCTGCGCATGGCCATCGGCGCAGAAGCTGTTGCCTGCCGGCAGCACGATCCCGAGGTAGCGATGAGGCGGCTTGGCCGTCGCCCGATCGCCCGGGCCCATGGCGTCCTCGATCAAGGCATCCATGGCCGTCTCCACCAGGGTCGAGCCGTCGTGCGGGCCGGCCATCGCGCCGTAGCTCAGGTTGACCACGAGGGGCGTGGCCTCGCCGGCGCGCGCGAGGATGTAGCCCAGGGCGTCGAGCACGTGTGTCACCATCGAGCCGCCCGAGGTGTCGTCGATGGCGAAGTCCGGCAGTTGGACGAAGATGATGTCCGCGGTGGACTGCTCGGTGGCGGCCGGATCCTCGCCGGCCGCGATGTCCAGCACGTGCGTGCCATGCATGAGCACGGGTTGCACCGAGTCATAGCGCGCGCTCCGGTAGACGGCGTCCTCGTCGACGCGTCCGTCCTGGCCGTGGGCGGCCAACAGGACGTCGATGTCGTCGGCGCCGAGCTCGCGGCCGTAGCCCGGTTCTGGCACGGCGTGCCATGTCGTTTCCCCCACGTCTGGCGTGTGTCCCTGGTCCCACAACCAGGCGATGCGCGAACGCCAGGTGCCCGAGTCCAGGCGGCGGAAGCGCTCGTGCGCGAATGCGCAGCCGAAATCGATGACCGCGACCGTGGGCCGCTTCGTGCGCTTGCGAGAAGGCGGTGTCGGCGGGGTGGCGCTTTCCGCCAGGCGATGGCCGGCGGGCGCGCGGAAGCCGAGCTCCACGCGCAGGACGTGCGGGTGCAGCAGCACGTCCCTCAGGTCGCAGGCGCGCACGAAGGCCGTCGCGAACTGCGCACCGCAGGCCGATGGCAGTGGATGCCACTGGATGCCATGCAGCTCGGGCGGCGCGTCGCCCGGCCTGAATTGCACGGCGATGCGCAGGGCCTCGTCGGGCGTGGCGACGTCCCCGCCGGGCGCGCCCTCGCGCGCGATGCTGCGCAAGCCTGAAAGATCGGCCCACACCAGGTAGGGATCGACCGCCTGTTCGTTCAGCTCGTACCAGTCGACGCCCAGCACGCGTCCGCTGCGGCCCTGCTTCGCGCCGGCGTGCCAGCGCGTCATGGTGACACCTTGACGAGCTTGGGGAACTTGACGGGCTTGACGCGCTTGACGAACTTGAGGACCTTGGCGGGCTTGCCGAGCCTGGCAGGCTTGGCGGGCTTGGCCGCGTAGGCGAATTCCTGGGCCGCGCGGGCGAACATGTATTCGAGGATCGGCGACTTCGGTGGCTTGTAGCGGGCGCCCGTCACCGCGAGCGCCGCCTGCCCTGCGTGCCTCTGGTGCAGCGTCAACGGGTCGCCGTCCCAGTCGGCGGGCAGCAGGCGGCCGTCGATCGCGAGGCCCGCGGCGGAGCGGGCGTTGGCCAGCCGGGCCAGAACGTGGTTGGCCAGGGCCTCGGCCATCACGAAGCCGCCGGCCGTGTCGATCGGGAAATGGACACCCGCGATGACCCGGTTGTCGGCGATGCGCCTGGCCACCGTCCGCAGCTGTTCACCCACGCCCGCGGCGTCCGCGGCCGGGCCGACGCGCGTGAGGATGGCCGTCATGATCCTCGCGAACAGGTAGGCCTCGGTGGCGTGGCCCATCGGGAACGTGCCGTAGGCGGGCGTGAGGATGATGGGCTGCACCAGCGACGAGAACTCGACCGGCCGCGGGCAGGCCAGCATGTGCTTGACGCGCTGGCACACCACCATCGCGAAGTGCAGCGCCGCGGTGGTGAGCTCGATGGTGCACGGGGTGCGGCAGGGATGCAGATTGCAGATCGCGCTCCAGTACGCGAACTGAGGCTGCACCTGCGTCAGGATCTCCGCGGTGCGATCGCTGCGCTCGGTGGCGCGCGCGAACACCTTGGCCAGTTGCGCGTCGAAGGTCGCGCGTGCAGGCCGCACCATGTGCAGCACCTGGCGCAGCGACCCGTCGCCAAGGCGGCAATGGACGGTGGCGCTGTTGCCCGTCGACGTGAACTCCAGCCCCGCCAGCATCTCGGTGACCATCAGGTGGAACCGCGTCTGCGGGTCCCAGCGCGCCAGGTTTTCGGCGAGGTCGGTCGGGGGCAGTTTGTCAGCGCCCGTCCAGGCATCGGCGGATGTGAAGCCCACGGGCGCCTTGCCGTTGATGAGGACGCGCGTGGTCGCAGTCGGGTTGACGACGTTCTCGCGACTGAGATTGAGCCCATAACTGAGCATTGCGTTGGACACGCCGCCCGAATAGCCGGAAAAGCCGTTCGCCGAGCCCGGGTCGGCAAGGATCGCCGCGCCCAGCGACCCGTTGAGCGAACCGTTCAACGAGCCGTTCAAGGAGCCGTTGGCGGGCTGCTGCGAGAAGAGCATGGTCATGTTGATTCCTTCGAAAGGAGGTGGGGACACTCAGGCGGCAGGCACGCCGGCCTCATGGAGCGCGTCGGTCAGCTCGACGACATCCGGCGAAATGCGCCACGGCGACTTGCTGCGGAAGGTGGCGACGTTGAAACTTGGGTCCCGCCCGAGCAGTTCGGCGACGGTGAGCCGGGCGCCGGCCATGTCGCCGGACAGCGCCTGGGCCATCGCCAGCACCCGGAACGTCGACAGGTGCATGCGGTTCAGTTGCAGGGAATGGCGCGACAGCTCGATGGCCCGCTGATAGCGGCGCGCCCCCAGCATCGCCGCGCCCGCCAGCGATTCGTAGTAGTAGCGGATCGGGTCGAGCGGGGACAGCTGCAGCGCCATCTCGCCCGCGGCCGCGGCCTCGTCGGTGTGGCCTTGCCAGCCCTTGAGCGTCGCGCGGTAGAGCCAGGCGAGCGACTCGTTCGGGTTGTTCTGGAGGGCGGCGTCGTAGGAAGCACCGGCGGCATCGAAGTCGCCGTCGACGTAGCCATCGAGCAGCCCCTTGATCGCCCACGCGAGCGCGTGGGTCGGCTCGTAGGTGAGCGCCAGTTCCACGTGCCGGCGCGCGAGGCCGCGTCCGTCGCCGCTCGCCAGGCCCAGGTGCTGCGCCACGTGCAGCGCATACCACTTCGCGAGCCAGGCACGCGGCGTGGCATTGAGCGCGTGGCGCTCGCTGAGGTGCTCGAGCAGCGTGTGGGCACGGTCGAATTCGGCAGGCGACTGCCGGTGCATCAGGTTGACGGCGCCCAGCAGCAGGGCGTGGCTCTCGAGCGACGGCAGCGGCTGCGTGCGTGCCCGCTGCACCTCGCGCTGCAGGATCGCGTGGTGCACGCCGCCGGCGATGCGGTCGATGAGCGGGCTGTGGACTTCCACCAGCTCCAGCGTCGTGCCACTCCCCCGCTCGGCCCACAGCACGGCGCCGCCCGGCGTCTCGCAGAGCTCGGCCGACACGATCAACCGGTCGCCCTGGATGTGCACGGTGCCCGACACGGCATACGACGTCTTCAGGTGCGCGTGGATCGAGGCCGGCTCCGCGCTGCGGCCCGTGAAGGCGCGACACGAAAGACGCGAGATCACCAGCAGGTCGGCCGTCAGCGCGAGCTGCGAGATGACGCCGTCCGCGACGAGTTCGCCCGTGACCTGCTGCGCCGCATCGCCGGCGCGCGTGTCGAAAGGAATGACGGCGACGCTGGGCTTCAGGTTCTGGCCTTGCGGGCCCGCCCAGATCACCGGCGCCGGCCCCGGCGCCCCGACCCGGTAGGCGCGCACCTGCTGGTCGTAGTGCTTCAGCCAGCACTCGCCCAGGTCGTGGATGTCGGCGTCCAGGCCGTGATGCAGGTCGTCGCGCGCCTCGGCCGATACCACGATCTCGCCGGGGCCCGCGAGCGTGGCGAGCCGCGCTGCGAGGTTGACGCCGATGCCGTAGATGTCGAGCGCATCGCGCACGACCTCGCACTTGTGGATGCCCACGCGCAGCATCATGATCGCGCCGGGCGAGCCGGCGCGCGGGCCGCAGAGCGGCGAATCCTGGATCTCCAGCGCCGCGCGCACGGCGTCACCGACGACAGCAAATTCGAGCAGCAGGCCGTCGCCCAGGCTCTTGACCAGGCGCCCCCCGTGGGGCGGCAGGATACGTGATGCGATGTCATCGACGAGGCGCCTCCAGCGATGGATCTGGGCGGATTCGTCATCGTTCATCAATCGGACGGACTCGACGACATCCAGGACAAGGATTGCGATCCGCTGGCGCCGCTCCGACATCCGATCCAACGCGCCCAGCGAGTGGTTCAATGCCATGTTGGTCTGGATGAAGAGTTGCCGCATCCTCATTGTGAAGTAGGCCCGGAGTTTGAGGAGTGCGGCGCCGCGGCCGCGCGCGCATCGCTTCTAGGGGGTATCCGCCGGCATGGGGGCTTCGCCATTGGAAGCGAACCAGCAAGTCCGGCGCGGAGCGTTCGGGGACTCCGGCGATGCAAGCGGAAAGGACGCCAGGTGAATAAGTCACACGGCCGCGGCGGCGCAATTACCACCCGGCACGCGCGTCGCTGCCTAAGCTTGGGCCGTCCTGTCGCCATCGCGGCAGGACGATCGGGAGACCCCATGCTGAACGAATCCGCCCTGCACGTCGGCATCGCCGCCGACGATCGCCATGCGATGCCGCTGGCGTCCGCCCCCCGCTTCGCCGAGGCGATCGACTCGCGCTTCGGCAACGTCCTGGACCAGATCGACTACGGCCTGCTGTTGGTCGGCGCCGACATGGGCCTGTCGTACGCCAACCGTGCCGCCCTGTCCATGCTCGCGGCCGGCCATCCGTTGTGCCGCTTCGGCGCCGGCGTGACGGCGCACTGCAGCGCAGCCGCGTCCAGGCTGCGCGCCGCGCTGCTCGACGCGCAGCGCGGCCTGCGCACCTTGCTGGTGCTCGATGAGGGCGGGCAGCGGGCCTGCGTCGCCGTCGTGCCGCTCAAGCCGGTCGAAGCGCACGCGCACGAGGCGTTGCTGGTCGTGGGAAAGCGCGCCGTCTGCGAGGAACTGTCCGCCCAGTGGTATGCCCGCTCGTGCGGACTGACCATGGCGGAGACGAAAGTGCTCGATTTGCTCTGCGCGGGCGTGCTGCCGCGCGAGATCGCACGCCGTCAAAGCGTGGCCATCTCCACCGTCCGCACGCAGATCAACAGCATCCGCAGCAAGACCGGGGCGCGCACCGTCGCCTCGCTGATGCGCGACGTGGCGGTGCTGCCGCCGATCGTCCATGCCTTGCATCCCGCCATGGAGGCCCACTGAACGCCTGCGGTCGCAAGCGCCGCGCTTCACATCGCCGCGCGCGGCCGCTACGATGCGGCGGATGCCCGCGGCCTGTCGCCGGGGCATCCTCGATGTGACCTTCCCCGCACTGCCGACCCCGGATGCCGAGCCCGCCTTCGACGTCTTCACGGACGCCGTGCGCCTGCTTGCCTCCCGCGGCGAGGTGCGGCGCTACCGCAAGGACACCATCCTCATCGAGGAGGGCGACCGGGGAAACACGCTCTACATCATCCTCGAGGGACGGCTGCGGGCCTATTCGGCGGCGGCGAACGGCCGCGAGATCACGTTCGGCATCTACGGCCCCGGCGAATACCTGGGCGAGATGAGCCTGGACGGCGGCGTTCGTTCAGCCAGCGTTCAGACTCTGGAGCCGACCGTCTGCTCGGTGGTCACGCGAACCACGCTGCGCGATTTCATCCGCGAGCACCCCGACTTCGCGTTCGAGCTTCTCACCAAGGTGATCCGGCGCGCGCGGGCGGCCACGTTGTCGGCCAAGAACCTGGCGCTCAACGACGTCTATGGGCGGCTGCGGCTGGTGCTCGACTCGCTGGCGGACACGCCGGCCGAGGGCCCGCGCACCATCGCCGAGCGGCCCACGCAGCGCGAGCTGGCCAACCGGATCGGCTGCTCGCGCGAGATGGTCAGCCGGGTCATGAAGGATCTGGAGCAAGGCGGCTACGTTCGCGCCGAGGCCGGCCGGCTGGTGCTTGTCCGCCCCTTGCCGGCACGCTGGTAGCCGTCGCCGATCGACGCCGGCTCCGCGCCGCATTCGCTGGGCTCAGGGGGCCTCAGTCCTCGAACACCCCGTCCCGCTCCGCCAGGTTGACGACCACGTGCGCCGGCGCGAAGCGCGCGCCGTGCGCCTGCGCGAGCTCCTGCGCGCGCGCGACGAACTTGCGGGCGCCCATCGCGTTGATGAACTGCAGCGCGCCGCCATGGAAGGGCGCGAAGCCCCAGCCGAAGATCGAGCCCACGTTGGCGTCGGCCACCGAGCGCAGCACGCCTTCCTCGACGCAGCGCGCGGCCTCGTTGGCCTGCACGAACAGCAGGCGGTCGATCAGTTCGCGCTGGGCGGGCTGCTGCGCGGCGACGGGGAATATCTCGGCCAGGCCCGGCCACAGGCTGCGGCCGCTGTCCGTCCAGTCGTAGAAGCCCAGGTTGGCCTTGCGGCCGATGCGGCCCAGCTCGCACATCTGGCGCAGCACGACCTCGCCCGGGTGCTCGACGTAGGCTTGGCCGGACTCGGCCAGATCCTTGCGCGTCTGGTCGGCCACGTGCAGCGCCAGCGTCAGCGAGACCTCGTCCTGCAGCGCCAGCGGCGGCATGGGCATGCCGGCCTGCAGGCCCGCGGCCTCGATGTGGCGCGGGTGCACGCCCTCCTTGAGCATCGCCAGGCCTTCCATCACGTAGGTGGCGAAGACGCGGCTGGTGTAGAAGCCGCGCGAGTCATTGACGACGATGGGCGTCTTGCCGATCTGTCGCACGAAGTCGAAGGCCAGCGCCAGCGTGGCGTCGTCGGTCTGCTTGCCCATGATGATCTCGACCAGCGGCATCTTGTCGACGGGCGAGAAGAAGTGCAGGCCGATGAACTGCGCCGGCCGCACGCTGGCCTGCGCGAGGCTGGTGATGGGCAGGGTGGACGTGTTGGAGGCGAACACCGCTTCGTGCGCCAGCACGGCCTCGGCGTGGCGCGTGACCTCGGCCTTGACGGCCCGGTCCTCGAACACCGCCTCGACGACGAGGTCGCAGGCGGCCAGGTCCTCGTAGTGCACGGTGGGCGTGATGCGCGCGAGCGTCGCGTCGCGCTGCTCGGGCGTGATCTGGCCCTTGCGCTGGGCCTTGTCCAGCAGGTCCTGCGAATGCAGGCGGCCGCGCACGGCGTTGTCCGGCGAGGTGTCCAGGAGCATCACCTCGATGCCCGCCTTGGCCGCGACGTAGGCGATGCCCGCGCCCATCATGCCGGCGCCCAGGATGCCCAGGCGCCCGACAGGGCGCCTGGGAACGTCGGCCGGCCGCGACGCGCCTTTCTCGATCGCCTGCAGCTGGTACCACAGCGTGCCGATCATGTTGCGCGATTCCTGCGACACCGCGCAGGCCGCGAAGTAGCGCGACTCGATCTCGAGGGCCGCGTCGAAGCCGACGACGCCGCCTTCGAACACCGACGACAGGATGTGCGTGACGGCCGGGTAGTTGCCGAAGCTCTTGGCCGACACCATGGACGGCGCCACCGAGAACATCTGCGCCGTCGCGGGACTGCGCGAGTCGCCGCCGGGGTAGCGGAACTTCGGGCTGTCCCAGGGCTGCCTGGGCGCCGGGTTGGCCAGGATCCAGGCACGCGCCCTTGCGAGCATATCCTCGGCGGAGGTCGCGAGTTCCCCGACCAGGCCGGACTTCAGGGCCTGCGCCGCGCGGATGTCGCTGCCTTCGCCCATCCACTGCAGCGCCTGCTGCATGCCCACCAGGCGCGGCATGCGCTGCGTGCCGCCGCCCCCGGGCAGCAGGCCCAGCTTGACTTCCGGCAGGCCCAGCCGCGCCTTGCCGTCGTCCAGGACGATGCGGTGATGGCAGGCCAGCGCGATCTCCAGGCCGCCGCCCAGGCACTTGCCGTTGATCGCCGCGACCACCGGCTTGCCGCCCAGCTCCATGCGGCGCAGCACCTGCTTGAAGCGCATCGATTCGTCGAAGGCCTGCTGCGCCGTCTCGAGCGCGCGCAGGCGGTCGACGTCGGCGCCGGCCAGGAAGTCCTTCTTGCCCGACGCGATGATCAGGCCCTTGATCGAGGCGTCGCCCAGCACGCGCTCGATCAGCGCGGCCAGCGGCAGGGCGAGCTCGTCGTCGAGCACGTTCATCGAACGGCCCGGGCAGTCCATCGTGGCGGTGGCGATGCCGTCGGCATCCACGGTGACGATCAATGCGTCGGTCATGATTCTCAAACCCTTTCGATGATCGTCGCGATGCCCATGCCGCCGCCCACGCACAGCGTGGCGCAGCCCAGCGCCTGGTCGCGCCGTTCCAGCTCGTCGAGCAAGGTGCCCAGGATGATGCAGCCGGTGGCGCCCAGCGGATGGCCCATCGCGATGGCGCCGCCGTTGACGTTGACGCGATCCAGCGAGACGCCCAGGTCGCGCGCCGTCTTCATCGGCACCGCGGCGAAGGCCTCGTTGATCTCCCACAGGTCGATGTCGGCCGCCTGCAGGCCGGCCTTGGCCAGCGCCTTGCGGCAGGCAGGCGTCGGGCCGGTCAGCATGATGGTCGGCTCGGAGCCGATCACGGCCGCGCTGCGGATGCGCGCGCGCGGGCGCAGGCCGGCGCGCTCGCCCGCCTCGCGCGAGCCGATCAGCATGAGCGCGGCACCGTCGACGATACCCGACGCGTTGCCGGCGTGGTGCACGTGCGTGATCTTCTCGACGGTGGTGTACTTGCGCAGCGCCGTGGCGTCGAAGCCCATCGCGCCCATGGCGGCGAACGAGGGCTCCAGCTTGGCCATGGCCTCCATCGTCGCGTTGGCGCGGATCGTCTCGTCCTCGGCCAGCATCAGCAGGCCGGCGATGTCGTGCACTGGCACGACGGACTTGCCGAAATGGCCGGCCGCGCGCGCCGCGGCGGCGCGCTGGTGCGACTGCAGCGCGTACGCATCGAGGTCGGGGCGCGAGAAGCCTTCGAGCATCGCGATCAGGTCGGCGCTGATGCCTTGCGGAATAAACGAGATGCCCTGGTTGATGCGCGGATCCATGAACCACGCGCCGCCGTCCGACCCCATCGTCCAACGGCTCATGGATTCGATGCCTCCGGCCACCACCATGTCCTCGAAGCCGCTGGCCACCTTGGCCGCGGCAAGGTTGACGGCCTCCAGGCCCGAGGCGCAGAAGCGCGACAGGGTGACTCCGGCGACGCTTTCGGCCCAGCCGGCGTCCAGCACCGCGGTGCGCGCGATGTCCGCGCCTTGCTCGCCAACCGGCGTGACGCAGCCCAGCACCACGTCGTCGACAAAGGCGGTGTCCAGATCCAGGCGTTGCTGCAGGCTCTGCAGCAGGCCGCGCAACAGCCACACCGGCGTGGCCTGGTGCAGCCTGCCGTCCTTCTTGCCTTTGCCGCGCGGCGTGCGCACGTGGTCGTAGATCAGGGCTTCGGTCATTGCTTGCTGTCCTTCAAATCAAGAAACGGTCGTGCCGCCTTACCCTGTCATCCTGCGCGCAGTCGCAGGATCCACGCACGCCGATGCGCTTGCTCAGGGGTGGCTCCTGCGACTGCGCTTTGCTCCGCGCAGGATGATGGCCTGGTGGTGGTGCATCTACTTGCCCAGGCCCCGCTTGACGGTGGCATTGATGATGCGCAACTCCGCCAGCGACGCATCGATGTGGGCGCGCTTCTGCTCCAGCTCCGCGATGGCCTTGTTGGTGCGATCGAGCACGTACTTCATCTGCACCGCGCGCCCCTCGCCATGCGCGCCGTACAGGTCGAGGTAGTGCTTGATCTCGGCCAGCGACGAGCCGATCGCCTTGGCGCGCAGGATCAGCGACAGCCGCGCGCGGTCGCGCCGCGTGTACACGCGCGTGCCGTTGACGCGGCGCGGCGCCAGCAGCCCCTTGTCCTCGTAGAAGCGCAGGGCGCGCGGCGAGATGCCGAATTCCTTGCACAGCTCAGTGATGCCGAAGAGTTGGCCGGCGTCGTCGCTGCGATGGTCGGCCACCACTTCGTCGGCGGTCTGCGCGCGGGCGGCGCGCGCGCTCCTGGACGGCTGCGGATCCACGGTCGCGCCCCTCAGACGATGCGTTGCAGCTTCAGCGCGACGCTCATGTCGCCCGACACCTTGAACTTGCCCATCATGAAGCCGGTGGTCGGGTTGAGCTCGCCCGACAACAGGTCGCCCAGCGTGGCCAGGCTCAGCGCGACGGTGCAGTCGGCCACCAGCGACGCGTCGTTGGACAGCGTGTTGGGCACCTTGGTGGCGTCGATGACGATCGCACCGTCGGCGCCGCAGTCGAACTTCAGCACCGCGCCGAGCCCGCAGTCCTCGCCGACCTTGGCGCGCAGTTGTTCGGTGGCAGTGCGAAGTTCCATGGGAAGGCTTTCCGGGGCGGGGGTGGGTGGCGTGGGCGTGCGTCGGCCGCAGAGCGACTGCCAGACGATTGCGGCCATGCTAGGGCCTGCACGTGACGAAGACATCAGTGAAATTCCCGACGCGACATGAGGTTGACGTTAACGTCACCCTGAAGCCTAATGCGGCACGTGCCACCGGGCGTGCCTTCCCATCCTGGAATCGATCGTGTCCACATGACGACAGCCTCTCCCGTTTCGACTGCCTCCGCCATCCCTTCTTCGCGCTATCGCAGCGTGTTCGCGCCGGGGCTGTTCGCGGGCCAATGCATCTGGGTCACCGGCGGCGGCTCGGGCATCGGCCGCGCGGTGGCGCATGAGCTGGCGTCGCTGGGTGCTCACGTTGTCATCAGTGGGCGCAGCGCCGACAAGCTCGAGCGCGTGGCCGCCGAGATCCGCGAGGACGGCGGCCGCTGCAGCTGGCGCGCGTTCGACATCCGCGACGACGAGGCCGTCAAGGCCAACGTGGCCGGTGTCGTCGCGACCGAGGGCATCGTCCACGGACTGGTCAACAACGCCGGCGGCCAGTTCCCGGCGCCGCTGATGGCCATCAGCAAGCGCGGCTTCGAGGCCGTGGTCGCCAACAACCTGACCGGCGGCTTCCTGATGATGCGCGAGCTCTACCTGCAAAGCTTCCAGCAGCACGGCGGCGCCATCGTCAACATGACGGCCGACTTCCGCAACGGCATGCCCGGCATGGCGCACTCGGGCGCGGCGCGCGCCGGCATGAGCAACCTCACGATGACGGCCTCGTTCGAATGGGCCTCGTCCGGCGTGCGCGTCAACGCGGTGGCCCCCGGCTGGATCGCGTCCAGCGGCATGGACACCTACGGCGGTGCCATGAAGGAGATGATCCCCAAGCTCAAGCGCCACGTGCCGCTGCGCCGCCTGGGCCTGGAGGCCGAGGTCAGCGCGGCCATCGTGTTCCTGCTGTCGCCGGCGGCGTCCTTCATCACCGGCGTCACGCTGCAGATCGATGGCGGGGCCTCGCTCGGATCGCCGCTGTTCCCGTCTGTGGACCACGACAAGTCGGTGCCGTTCGACGGCTTTCACCGCGCCGTCACGCCGGCCGTGCTCCAGCAGCAAGAGCCGGACGCTGCCTGATGCCGGCCCTCGTCTCCAAGCTCGATCCGAGGTCGGCGGCCTTCGCGGCCAACGCGGCCCGCATGGCCGAACGGCTGGCAGAGGTGCGCAAGCTGGAGCTGCAGGTCATCGAGGAGAGCGCCGCCAAGCGCGACAAGTTCGAGCAGCGCGGCCAGCTGCTGCCGCGCGAGCGCGTCGCGCAGCTGCTCGATCGCGGCAGCGGCTTCCTGGAGCTGTCGCCGCTGGCGGGCCTGGGCATGCACGACGACGACGGCAGGAAGTCGGTGCAGGGCGGCGGCTCCATCGTCGGCATCGGGCTGGTGGCCGGCAAGCGCGTGGTGATCTCGGCCAGCGACAGCGCCTTGAAGGGCGGCACCGTCTCGCCGATGGGCCTGCGCAAGGCCCTGCGCGCGCAGCAGGTCGCGCTCGAGAACAAGCTGCCGCTGGTCTATCTCGTCGAGTCCGGCGGCGCCAACCTCATGTACCAGAGCGAGATGTTCGTCGAAGGCGGACGCAGCTTCGCCAACCAGGCCCGCCTGTCGGCGGCGGGCATCCCGCAGATCGCCGTGGTGCACGGCTCGTCGACGGCCGGCGGTGCGTACCTGCCGGGCCTGTCGGACTACGTGGTGCTGGTGCGCGGCCGCTCCAGCATCTACCTGGCCGGTCCGCCGCTGGTCAAGGCGGCGATCGGCGAGGACGTCGGCGACGAGGAGCTGGGCGGCGCGCAGACGCACGCCGAGGTCACCGGCCTGGGCGAATACCTGGGCGAGAACGACGCCCATGCGATCGCGATCGCGCGCGAGCTGGTCGACAAGCTGCAGTGGGACCTGGCGCCGCCGGCCAACGCGTCGGCCGCGCCCTTGTACGACGCCGAGGAGCTGATGGGCGTCGTGCCGGCCGACGACCGCGAGCCGTACGACGTGCGCGAGCTCATCGCGCGCCTGGTCGACGGCTCCGACTTCCTCGAGTTCAAGCCCGGCTTCGGCGCCGACACGCTGTGCGGCCATGCGCGCGTCGATGGCCAGGTGGTCGGCATCCTCGGCAACATGGGACCGATCCAGCCCCATGGCGCGAACAAGGCGGCGCAGTTCATCCAGCTGTGCGACCAGTCCGGCACGCCGCTGGTCTTCCTGCAGAACACCACGGGCTACATGGTGGGCTCGGCCGCCGAGCGCGGCGGGGCGATCAAGCATGGCGCCAAGATGATCCAGGCCGTCGCCAACGCGCGCGTGCCCAAGTTCACCTTCGTGATCGGCGGCTCGTTCGGCGCCGGCAACTACGGCATGTGCGGCCGCGGCTTCGATCCGCGCTTCATCTTCAGCTGGCCCAGCGCGCGCACCGCCGTGATGGGCGGCGCGCAGGCGGGCAAGGTGATGGAGATCGTCGGCGCCGCCAAGCTCGCGCGCGCCGGTGCGCCGGTCGACGGCGGCGCGCTCGCCGCGATGGGCAACCAGCTGCGCGATCGCATCGACCGCGAATCGCACGTGCTGTTCGGCACCGCGCGGCTGTGGGACGACGGCGTCGTCGACCCGCGCGACACGCGCCGCGTGCTCGCCCTCGCGCTGGCGCTCGCGCGCGAGGCCGACACTCGAACCTTGCGAGGCAACGCGTTCGGCGTCGCCCGCTTCTAGAACACAACGAGACGATCCCGATGAAATTCACGACCGAACACAAGGCCCTGTCCGAAACCGTCGCGCGCTTCGTGCAGAGCGAGCTGAACCCGTTCGTGCCGAAGTGGGAGGCCGACGAGCAATACCCCGCGCACGAGGTGATCAAGAAGCTGGGCAGGCTGGGCCTGCTGGGCCTGAAGTACCCCGAGGAGTACGGCGGCGCGGGCCTGGACTTCAGCTACTCGATGGTGATGGCCGAGGCGCTGGGCGAGTGCGGCTGCGGCGGCGTGCCGATGTCGATCGGCGTGCACACCGACATGTGCACGCCCGCGCTGGCGCGCTTCGGCTCCGACGAGCTGCGCCGCGAATTCCTCGCGCCGTCGATCGCCGGCGATGTGCTCGGCTGCGTCGCCGTGAGCGAGCCCGGCGGCGGCTCCGACGTCGCCGCGGTCAAGACGCGGGCGCGCAAGGACGGCGACGACTACATCATCGACGGCAGCAAGATGTGGATCACCAACGGCCTGCAGGCCGACTGGTGCTGCCTGCTGGCCAACACCAGCGACGGGCCGGTGCACAAGAACAAGAGCCTGATCATCGTGCCGATGAACCTGCCCGGGATCACCAAGCAGAAGATCCACAAGATCGGCATGGATTCGTCCGACACCGCGCTGCTGTTCTTCGACGGCGTGCGCGTGCCGCAGCGCTACCTGATCGGCCAGGAAGGCATGGGCTTCGCGTTCCAGATGATGCAGTTCCAGGAAGAGCGCATGTGGGGCGCGGCCTCGTCGCTGCGCAGCCTGGACCGCCTGATCGACCTGACGGTGGAATACACCCGTGAGCGCAAGGCGTTCGGCAAGAGCATCCTCGACAACCAGGTGGTGCACTTTCGCCTGGCCGAGCTGCGCACCGAGGTCGCCGCCTTGCGTGCGCTGACCTACGAATGCTGCGAGCAGTACGTGTCCGGCAAGGACGTCACCAAGCTGGCGTCGATGGCCAAGCTCAAGTGCGGGCGCCTCAGCCGCGAGGTCGCCGACAGCTGCCTGCAGTACTGGGGCGGCATGGGCTTCACGCGCGACAACCCGATCTCGCAGGCCTGGCGCGACTCGCGCCTGATCTCCATCGGCGGCGGCGCCGACGAGGTGATGCTGGGCATCATCTGCAAGCTCGAGGGCACGCTGCCCAAGGGAAGCCATTGATGGCCGACTTCGCGACGCTGGCCACGTCGCTGCAGGGCGGCGTGCTTCGCGTGACGCTGGAGCGGCCCGCGGTGCGCAACGCGATGTCGCTGCAGATGGTGGGCGAGTTGCGCGAGGTGCTGGCGCAGGCCGAGGCATCGGGCGACGTGCGCGTGATCGTGCTGCGCGGCGCGGGCGGCCATTTCTGCGCCGGCGCCGACCTGCAGGACATGGCGCAGGCGCGTCAACGCGAGCTTGCCGGCGACCCGGGCGCGATCGCCGGCGTCAACGCGCGCTTCGGCGAGCTGTGCGGCGCCTTCGCCCGCACGGGCATCGCCACCGTCGCGGTGCTCGAAGGCAGCGTGATGGGCGGCGGCCTGGGCCTGGCCTGCGTCGTCGACGTCGCGCTGGCCGGGCAGGCCGCGCAGTTGCGGCTGCCGGAGACGTCGCTGGGCGTCGTGCCGGCGCAGATCGCCGCCTTCCTGGTCGAGCGCATCGGCGCGTCGCAGGCGCGCCGGCTCGCGGTGACCGGTGCCCGGCTGAGCGCGGAGCAGGCGCTGGCCCTCGGACTGGTGCACGAGGTACACGAGGAGGGCGGCGCGCTGGACGCGGCGCTTGCCGCGACGCTCGCGCAGATGTTGCGCTGCGCGCCGGGCGCGGTCGCGGCCACCAAGGCCTTGATGGCGCGCGCGCTGCACACGCCGGCCGCCCATCTGGTGGAGGACGCCGCCCAGCTGTTCGCGCAGGCCGCGCGCGGCGCCGAAGGCATCGAGGGCATGACGGCCTTCCTGCAGAAGCGCTCGCCGTCGTGGGCGCCGCAATGAGCTTGCGCAAGGTCCTGATCGCCAACCGGGGCGAGATCGCCTGCCGCGTGATCCGCACGGCGCGCGCGCTCGGCTACCGCACGGTGGCGGTCTACAGCGAGCCTGACGCGGCGTCGCCGCACGTCGCGCTGGCCGACGAGGCCGTCGCGCTCGGCGGCCACTCGGCGGCGGACTCGTACCTGCGCATCGATGCCGTGCTCGCCGCGGCCGTGCGCACCGGCGCCGACGCGATCCACCCGGGTTACGGCTTCCTGTCCGAGCGCGCCGACTTCGCGCAGGCCTGCGCCGATGCCGGCCTGGTCTTCATCGGGCCGCCGGCGCAGGCCATCGCCGGCATGGGCGACAAGGCCGGCGCCAAGCGCCGCATGCTCGCGGCCGGCGTGCCCTGCGTGCCGGGGTATCTGGGCGACGAGCAGTCGGACGCGGCGTTCGCCGAACAGGCCGCGGCCTTGGGCTACCCCTTGCTGGTCAAGGCCGTCGCCGGGGGCGGGGGGCGCGGCATGCGTCTGGTGCACGCGGCCGGCGAGCTGGCGGACGCGCTCGCGAGCGCGCGGCGCGAGGCCTCGTCGGCGTTCGGCGACGGCACGCTGATGCTGGAGCGCCTCGTGACGGACGGACGCCACATCGAGATCCAGGTGTTCGCCGATGCGCACGGCAACGTCGTGCACCTGGGCGAGCGCGATTGCAGCGCGCAGCGCCGGCGCCAGAAGGTGATCGAGGAATCGCCATCGCCGTTCGTCGACGCCGCGCAGCGCGAGGCGATGGGGCGGGACGCCGTGGCCGCGGCCCGGGCCGTCGGCTACGTGGGCGCGGGCACGGTCGAATTCATCGTCGACGCGCAGCGCCGACACTACTTCCTGGAGATGAACACGCGCCTGCAGGTCGAGCATCCGGTCACCGAATGCGTGACGGGCCTGGATCTCGTCGAATGGCAGTTGCGCGTGGCGGCCGGCGAGCCGCTGCCGCTGCGCCAGCACGAGATCCGCTGGGAAGGCCATGCCCTCGAAGCCCGCCTGTATGCCGAGGATCCGTACGACGGCTTCGCGCCGCAGACGGGCCGCATCGTGCACTGGCGCCCCGCGCGTGCGTCACGCGCCGGCGCGGGCGTGCGCATCGACGACGGCATTGCCGGGGGCGGCGTCGTCTCGCCGTTCTACGACGCCATGGTGGCCAAGCTGATCGTCCACGGGCGCGATCGCGCCGACGCGCTGCGGCGCCTGGGTGCGGCGCTGGAGGACGCGCCCCTGGTGGGCCTGCGCACCAACGGCCGCTACCTGCGCGACCTGGCGCGCCATCCGGAGTTCGTCGCCGGTGCGATCACGACCAGGCGGCTCGACGACTGGGCCGCGCAGCGAGATCCGATCAACGTGGCGCCGTTGCCCGAGGACGAGGACTGGGCCCTCGCGGCGGCGCTGCGCATGCAGCCGCCGGCCAACGCCCCGACCAGCGGCCCCATGGCCGCCAGCGTCGCCTCGCGCCGCATCGTGCTCGCCTGCGCGGGCGTCACGCGCACGCTCGCGGTCGCTGGCACGCGCGTGCGCATGGGCGAACGCGGACTGCACGTCGTGCTGCACCCTTGCGACGCCGACGGCTGGCGCGCGGTCGATGTCGACGGCGTGCGCCGGCAGCGGCTGCTCGTGGACGATGGCCAG
>Ga0209759_1000988_pt1 | contig 19631 bp, 15 predicted proteins | sample AraplaCL_Col_mMS_FD_184261 | JGI IMG/M metagenome (GOLD analysis project Ga0209759, IMG submission 184261) | Arabidopsis root microbial communities from the University of North Carolina, USA - plate scrape CL_Col_mMS (SPAdes) (version 2) | ecosystem: Host-associated > Plants > Roots >...
GCACCAGCGCCGCGCGGCGCAGCAGCGCGCGCACCCGGGCGACGAGCTCGCGCGGGCTGAACGGCTTGGTCAGGTAGTCGTCGGCACCCAGCTCCAGGCCGACGACACGGTCGAGCTCTTCGGCGCGCGCGGTCAGCATCAGGATCGGCAGGGCGCGCAGCGCCTCGTCGCCGGACTGGCGCCATTGCCGGCACAGGTCCAGCCCGCTGCCGTCCGGCAGGCCGACGTCCAGGATCGCGAGCGCCGGCAACCGGGCCATCACGCCGGCGCGCGCCGCGCCCACCAGCAGCACGTGGTCGACGCTCCAGCCCTCGCGCTGCAACGCGAAGGCGACGGTGCCGGCGATGGCGGGGTCGTCTTCGAGCAGCAGGATGCGCGCGCCGGAATTCAAGGGGTCGCCGGCAGCCCGGACAGTGCAGGGAACAGCTTGAGCAGGCCGTCGGACAGCAGTTCGACCGCCATCGCGGCCAGGATCAGGCCCATCAGCCGGGTCATCACGTTGATGCCCGTGCGGCCCAGCAACTTGGCGATGCGGCCAGCGGCCGCGAACGACGCGTAGGTCGCCGCGCCGATGACCACGCCGTAGCCCACCAGCACCGCGTGTTCGAGCAGGGTGCGCGTCTTGTCGGCGTAGATCACCATCGTCGAGATCGTGGCCGGGCCGGTCAGCAGCGGGATCGTCAGCGGCACGATGGCGACCGAGTCGCCCGCGTCCGCCTTGGCCTGGCCGTCGCCGACGTCCGTCCCGCGGCTCTCGGCCTGTTGCGCGTTGAGCATGTTCATCGACGAGATCAGCAGCAGCAGTCCACCGCCGACCTGGAACGACGCGATGGTGATGCCGAAGAACTCGATGATCTGCAGGCCCGCGATGGCGCTGGTGGCGATCACGGTGAACGACGCGATCGAGGCGACGCGCACCGTGCGCTTGCGCTGCTCGCGCGACAGGTTCTGCGTGAAGTGCAGGAAAAAGGGAATGGCGCCGATCGGGTTCACGATGGCCAGCAAGGCCACCAGCGGTTTGAGCAGGTCCAGGTGCATGCGGCGATTCTCGCCGGCCCGAGTCGATTGGCCCAGCGAAGTTCCGGCGCGGGCTCTCGACAGCGACTTTGATTGCGGGAAAACCCGTTGTCCGACCCTGCCGAAAATGCGTGAAACGGCCCCGATTCACCTAGAAAGTGGGGGGTCCAGCGCCCCAAAACGACAAAACAACAATTTCCTTGACTGTGCTTTGCATTTCGTGATTTGTTAGGCTCATAATCATTCCAGGGCAGCGGTTGCTTTGCGCAACTGTCGCTCGTTGATGCTGTGTCTGGACGCGGCGCCTTCGCTTGATGGATCACGCTGGGTTGAAGCTCCACATGGTTTTTTATCTTTGAAAGGGCTTCCCCAGTGGGAAACAAACTGTACGTAGGCAACCTGGCCTATAGCGTCCGCGACGAGTCACTGCAAGAGTCTTTCAGCCAATTCGGCACCGTCACGTCCGCCAAGGTCATGATGGACCGCGAAACGGGTCGTTCCAAGGGCTTCGGCTTCGTGGAAATGGGCTCGGACGCTGAAGCGCAAGCAGCCATCAATGGCATGAACGGCCAACCCCTGGAAGGCCGTCCCCTGGTCGTCAACGAAGCACGTCCGCGCGAAGAGCGTCCGGGCGGCTTCAGCGGCGCTCCGCGCAGCCCGTACGGCGGCGGTGGCCGTTCCGGCGGCGGTGGCGGCGGCTACGGCGGTGGTGGCGGTGGCGGCTACGGTGGTGGCGGCGGCGGCGGTGGCCGCTCCGGTGGTGGCGGCGGCTACGGCGGCGGCGGCGGTGGCCGTTCCGGCGGTGGCGGCGGCTACGGCGGCGGTGGCGGTGGCCGCGGCGGCTACTGAGCAACGCTCGCTGTTACTGACACGCATCTGTCGGTTTGAATGAATAAAGCCCTGGCGCCTCGCGGCACCCGGGCTTTTTCAATTGGATCCGCGGTGCCTGCTCAGTACTCTTTGCGTCGACGTCGCGTCAGGACATCCCCGTCGTCATTCCGCGCGCAGGCGCAGAATCCACGCATGCCATGCCGCTTCCCCTGAAGGCGCCGCCGTGGCTGGGGTGGATCCTGCGACTGCGCGCGGGATGACGGCGCTTTCGTTTCCTCCGCATTCTGGCCGGCGAAAGGCTCAGCGTGCGCTCACTGCGTTTTGCGTGCCTTGCGCCCGCGGCCTGAAACAGCGCGGTCGTATATCCAGTCGGGCAGTATCCGCAGCACCCTGGCCAGCACGCCCATCTGCCAGGGAATCACGCGCATTGCCGCGCCGGCGGCAATCGCGTCCAGGGCCTGGCGCGCGAATTTGTCGGCCGGCATCAGGAATGGCATCGAGTATGAATTGCCTTGCGTCAGCGGGGTATCGACATACCCTGGGGCGATCGTCACGACGCGCACGCCGTGCGGCCGGCATTCGACGCGCAGGCTCTCGCAGAAACTGATGACGCCGGCCTTGCTCAGCGAATAGGCCGCATGGCCGGGCAGGCCGCGGACGCCGGCGACGCTGGCGATTCCCACCAGCCGGCCGCTGCGCCGCGCGCACATCGGTGCGATGAAGGGCTGGAAGGTGGCCGCCATGCCCAGGTTGTTGGTTTCCAGAACCGCGCGCAGCACTTCGAGATCGGCCTCGACGCTCATGTCCACGCCCACGCTGATGCCGGCGCTGGCGATCACGACGTCCGGCAGGCCTTGCGCCTCGATGCAGGCGCGGCCGGCCGCCGTCATCGCGGGCAGGTCGCGCGCGTCGGCCACGTAGACGGCCGCCCGGTCGGCGCTCCAGCCTTGCGTCGCGACCCAGGCGCGCATCTCGTCGCCGCGCCGCGCGACCAGGGCCAGCCGGCCGCCACGGCGCGCCCATTCGAGCGCCATCGCCTGGCCGATGCCGCTGGACGCACCGGTGATGTACAGCAGCGGCGCCGTCATTGCTGGGCGGAGCGCTTGCCGGCCACCGATTTGCGCAGGGTCGGCTGCATCAACGCATGCGTGTTGCCGTGCAGCGTCAGCAGCCCGGTGTCGTCGTCGTACTCCACGCCGTCGGCGTTGAACTCGCTGTCGCCCTGGCGCACCAGCACCATATGCTTGGAGTCGACCCGGCGCAGCTTGGGCAGCGCGTGCAGGTGCTCGCCGTTGAGACGGATCGGCGGCTCGCCGGCGGTCTCGGAGACGACCTGCGCCTGGCCGTCGAGCCAGACCTCGGAGCTGTCGCCGCGCGCGCGCCCGTGCAAGGCGGTGGCGATCATGCGGCGGCCATCCGGCTCGGTGGTGACGACGCGGATCTGCTCGACTTCCATGACGTCGTCGTCGGGAAAGTGCTGCAAGTGCTCGCCCTGGATCTCCACCTTCAGCGCGCCGCTGGGATCGAAACGCTGCAGGTTGAACTGGTCCAGCGTGTAGTCGGCCTCGTGCTTGACGACGGCCGGCCCCGACGGCGCCAGCAGCCCCGGCGTGTTCTTGGCCACCAGCCACGTGCCCAGCGCGAGCCCCACCATCAGCATCAGCGGCATGTAGCCCACGACGCTCTCGCGCACGCGCGCCGGCCAGCTCGGACGCGTGCGACGCTGCTGGTCGTCGGCCGGCGGGTGCAGCGGACTGAGCGCGACCGGCACCTCCGGCAGGTCGGGAATGTGGAGTTCGGCCTTCATCGGCGCGTCACTTGGAGTCCAGCGTCACCAGCAGCTTGGACATCAACGGCACGTACAGGCCGTTGGCCATCAGGAGCAGATCGCAGAATTCGCGCGCGGCGCCGCGGCCGCCTTCGCGCGTGGTGACGTGATGCGCGGCCGCCAGGGCCTCGGCGTGCGCGTTCGCGGGCGCGCACGCGAAGCCGGCGTTGGCGAACAGCGGCAGGTCGGGCCAGTCGTCGCCGATGACGGCGACGTCGCCCCAGTCCACGCCCAGCGTCTGCAGGATGTCGCTCGCGGCGGCGACCTTGTCGGAGGCGCCGAACGCCGCGTGCTGCAGTCCGAGGTCGGAGATCCGGCGCCGCACCGCGGCGGAGTCGCGCCCGGTGATGACGATGGGAACGATGCCGCCCTTGCGCAGCATCAGCAGGCCCTGGCCGTCGAGCACGTTGAAGTTCTTCAGCGTCTCGCCGGCCTCGGTGATCCAGATCGTGCCGTCGGTGAGCACGCCGTCGACGTCGAAGATGGCGGCCTTGATGCCGGCGCCCGCGCCCTGGGCCTTGAGCAGCACCTCGGGCGGAAAACTCAGGTGGGACCGGGGAGTCGACGTCATCAGATGACCTTCGCGCGCAGCAGGTCGTAGGTGTTGAGCGCGCCGACCAGGTCGCCCTTGCCGTCGACCACCAGCAGGCTCGTGATGCGGTGGCGCTCCATCAGGTCGGCGGCGTCGACCGCCAGTGCGCCGGCGCGGATCAGGTGCGGCCGCGGGTGCATCACCTCGTGCGCGACGCGTTGGCGCAGGTCGGCGCCGGTCTCGATCAGGCGGCGCAGGTCGCCGTCGGTGAAGATGCCCACCGGGGTATGGCCGTCGACGATGGCCGCCAGGCCCAGGCCCTTGCCGGACATTTCCTGCAGCAGCGCCGAGAAGCTCGCGTCGCGCGCGACGCGCGGCACGCCGTCGCCGGTGCGCATCAGGTCGGAGACGTGCGTCAGGAGCTTGCGTCCCAGCGCGCCGCCGGGGTGCGACATCGCGAAGTCCTCCTCGCGAAAGCCGCGCGCGTCGAGCAGCGCCACGGCCAGGGCGTCGCCCATGGCCATCTGCGCGGTGGTGCTGGCCGTTGGCGCCAGGTCCAGCGTGCAGGCTTCCTTGTCGACGGCGCACGACAGCACGATGTCGCACACCTTGGCCAGCGACGAATCGGGACGTCCCGTCAGCGCCACCAGCGTCACGCCCAGTCGGCGCAGCGCCGGGATGATGGCGCTCAGCTCGCTCGACTCGCCAGAGTTCGAGATCAGCAGGCAGACATCGCCCGAGGTCACCATGCCCAGGTCGCCATGCGCCGCCTCGGCCGGGTGCACGAAGAACGAGGGCGTGCCGGTGGACGCCAGCGTGGCGGCGATCTTGCGGCCGACGTGGCCGCTCTTGCCCATGCCCATCACCACCACGCGGTGCTCGCAGCGCAGGATGGTCTCGACCGCGCGCGCGAACTCGGCGGTCAGGCGCCGCTGCATTCCCAGCAGCGCGTCGGCCTCGATCGCGAAGGTCTCGCGTGCCAGGTGCAATGCGCGTTCGGCGTCGAACGGCAAGTCGTTTGTCAAAGTGGGCTGCCTGTGTTCTAGGATGGGAGGATTCTAGTGTCCCGGCCTCCTTCGCCGCTGGGCGCTCCTGCCCCCGCGCGGCCACCCGCCGCGCACAACCCGGTGCCGCATGGCCTCGACCCTCGAGCTCGTCCTGTTGTATCTGGCCGCGGCCATCGCCGGCGTGGTCGGCTTTCGCATGCTGCGGCTGCCCCCCGTGCTGGGCTACCTCGTGGCCGGCGTCATCATCGGCCCCAACGCGCTGCAGCTGGCGCACGACACCGCCGGCGTGCGCGGGTTGGCCGAATTCGGCGTGGTGTTCCTGATGTTCGTGATCGGGCTGGAGTTCAACCTGCCCAAGCTGCGCGCCATGCGCACGCTGGTGTTCGGACTGGGCGCGTCGCAGGTGGTCGTGACCATCCTGGGCGCGATGGGCGGCAACCTCGCGCTGGTGTGGATCTTCTCGCTGCTCGGACGCCGCTGGGATCTGACATGGCAGGCCGCCGCGGTGCTCGGCAGCGCGATGGCGATGTCCAGCACCGCGCTGGTGGTCAAGCTGATGGCCGAGCGGCTGGAGCTCGAGAGCGAGCACGGGCGGCGCGTGATGGGCGTGCTGCTGTTCCAGGACCTGGCCGTCGTGCCGCTGCTGGTGATCATCCCGGCCTTGGGGGGCGGCACCGGCGACCTGCTCAAGACGCTGGTGCCCGCCGTCATCAAGGCCGTCGTGGTGCTGGCGCTGCTGCTGTCCGGCGGCCAGAAGGTGATGAAGTGGTTCCTGACCGCCATCTCGCGCCGCAAGAGCGACGAGCTCTTCATGCTGAGCCTGCTGGGCGTGACGCTGGGGCTGGCGGCGCTCACCGAGCTGGCCGGGCTGTCGCTGGCCCTGGGCGCGTTCGTGGCCGGCATGTTGATCGCCGAGACCGAATACAAGCACCAGGTGGAGACCGACATCCGTCCGTTCCACGACGTGCTGCTGGGGCTGTTCTTCATCACGATCGGCATGAAGCTCGACTGGCACACCCTGGCCGACGAGTGGGTGGCCGTGATCGTGCTGACGACGGTGCCCATCCTCGCCAAGGCCAGCCTGGTGGCCGGGCTGGCCCGCATCTTCGGCAGTGCGGCCGGCGTCGCGCTGCGCACCGGCCTTTACCTGGCGCAGGCGGGCGAATTCGGCTTCGTGCTGCTCAGCCTGGGCACCGACAACCACGTGCTGCCCGAGCGCTGGGTCGCGCCGGTGCTGGCGAGCATGGTGCTGTCGATGCTGGCATCGCCATTCCTCATCCTGTACGCCAATCGCATCGTGATGAAGCTGGCGAGCAGCGACTGGCTGATGCAGTCGGTCGCGCTGACGACGATCGCCAAGCGCGCCATCACGGCCGAGAAGCACGTGATCATCTGCGGCTACGGCCGCTCGGGCCAGAACCTCGGACGCATGCTGGAAGTCGAGCGCATCCCGTTCATGGCGCTCGACCTGGACCCCGACCGCGTGCGCCAGGCCGCGGCGGCGGGGCAGAACGTCGTGTTCGGCGACGCCGCGCGCCTTTCCAGCCTGATGGCCGCGGGCCTGGCGCGCGCGAGCGCGGTGGTCTGCAGCTATCACGACACGCCCTCGGCGCTGAAGGTGCTGCACCTCGTGCAGACCCACGCGCCGCGCGTGCCGGTGATCGTACGCACCATCGACGACACCGACCTCGAAGTGCTCAAGGCCGCCGGCGCCACCGAGGTCGTGCCCGAGGCGATCGAGGGTTCGCTGATGCTGGCCTCGCACGCGCTGGCGCTGGTGGGCGTGCCGATGCACCGGGTGATCCGTCTCGCGCGCGAAGCGCGTGCGGCGCGCTACAGCCTGCTGCGCGACTTCTTCCACGGCGCCGATGACGACGAGGCGGGCGAGCAGCAGCAGGCCAGGCTGGCCAGCGTGACGATTCCCGCGGACGCCGCGGCGGCCGGGCGAACGTTGGGCGAGACGGGCGTCGACGCGGACGGCGTGCACGTGGTGTCGCTGCGCCTGTCCAACGGCCGCGTGCTGCCGCCAAATCCCGATCAACGACTCGCCGCCGGCGACACCCTGGTGCTGGCCGGGATGCCGGAACCGCTGCAGGCGGCCGAGGAAAAGCTGACGACCGGGGCGTAGGGAGCTGTCCGGCGGCGGCATGGCGAGGGTGGACCCTGCGACTGCGCGCAGGATGGCACCTCTGCTGCTGTCATCCTGCGCGCAGTCGCAGGATCCACCCCTGCCGGGGCCTGTCCAACTACGCCACCGGCGTGCCGCGCTCCAACGTGCCGCGCATGCGCTCGGCCATCACCGCGCCGGCGGAGCGCAGGATCTCGTAGGCGAGCTCGGGCTGGCTGGCCAGCATCTCGTCGAGGCGGGGCCGGCTCAGCGCCCAGACGACGCTGGGCGCGATCGCGTCGACCTGCGCCATGCGAACCGTCTCGCCGAACAGCGCCGGCTCGCCGACGATGGCGCCGGCGCGCAGCAGCGCGATCTTGGCGGCCGAGGTGGCCGTGCCGCGCACGTAGACCTGCAGCGTGCCCGACTCGAGAAAGTACATCGTCCGGTCGGAGTCGCCCTGGTAGATCAGGACATCGCCGCCCTTCATCTCGCGACGGATCAGGTAGGACCCCACCACGCGCCAGTTCTCGGGCGAAAAGCGCGGCCGGAACGCGTCGTACGCGTTCAAGGTATGAATGGCCTGAACCAGGTTTGCAACGTTCATTTTCTAATCCTCACCCGACGGCGCCCGGCCCCTTTTTTGCAGGCCGTGATGAACCGTCGTGCCTGTCGCCAGGCATTTGACACCAATTGTCACGTCGCCATCTGATCGCGGCAAGGCAAAGCGCGACGTCCGTCGCCACCGGCGCGCCGTTTGTCGTGTCCACGGAACGAACTCCTCGCCCGTGACACTTGCCGCGCCGGCAGGTGCTCACTTCGTCGACATCCAAGGCCTCTGCCTTGCCGGCTGCAGGATGGCTCCAACTCGACCGTGGCGGCGGAATCGAGCACGATCGCGGAAAGAAGTCACGTCGGAAGCGCAAGCTGGACGGACTGCGTTGATGCAGGGAGCCCACCGCCCGATACTGGAAGCTGGAGGCAAGCACGACGTGCAGAACAGGAGCAGGCGCCACGCTGGCGCATCCCCGGGATTTACCCTGATCGAGCTGATGATGGCCGTCGTGCTGGTCGGGATCCTCGCCGCCGTCGCCTTGCCGTTCTACAACGGCTACAGGGAGCGGATCCGCGTCGCGCAGGCGGTCACCGAGATCACGGCGATGTCGGCGGTCGCAAGCAACTACTGGAACGACAATCATGCCTATCCCGCCTCCCTGGCCGACATCGGCTTCGCAGGGAAGCTGGATCCCTGGGGATACCCCTACGTGTACTACAACATCGACGCGAGCGGCAAGGGCCACGCGCGCAAGGATCACGCGCTCAACCCGCTCAACACCGACTTCGACCTCTATAGCGTGGGGGCCGACGGCGCGACCAAGCAGCAGATCACCGCGAAGGACAGCCTCGACGACGTCATCCGCGCCAGCGACGGCGCGTTCTATGGCCTGGCCTCGGCTTTCTGAGCGCGCATGATCTGGCGCCGGCTCTCCTGGTCGTGGCTGCGGCGCCGGCTCGCCTGGCGGCTGTGCCTGCTGTTCGTGGTCGGCGCGCTGCTGCCCGTCGCGTTGTCGGACTGGCTGGTCATCTCGGTCATGGACGGCCTGGCGCAGCAGATGGACACCGACCGGCGCGCCGCCGCGGTGCGGGCCATCAGCCGCCAGGTGCTGGATCGCGTCAAGGTGGCCGAGGTCTTTCTGCAGTCGATCGCGGACTCCGGCCGCGATGCACAAGTCTCGGCGGCCCCGGCGTTCGACGGACTCTGGTGTCCGCAGCCCGGACAAGGGCCGACTCCCGGCAATCGATCCGACGCGTCGTTGCATGCGGCGTGGTTGCGCGCGATGCCCGACAGTCGCCTGCAGGGCCCCGAGCTCGCGCTGTCTCCGGGCGACCCCGCGCGCGTCCTGATGGCCACCGCCGCCAGCGACGGCCGGCAGTGCATCGGCCGGCTGGCCAGCGATTTCCTCTGGGAACCGCTGCGCAACGCGGCGGAAGATGGCACATGGACCGTGCGCGATTCATCGGGCCGGCTGCTGGCCAACGCCCGCGGCGGGGATGCCGACGATCCGCGAACCAGCGCGGCGGGTCTGCAGGTCCACAGTGCCCGCCTGTTCCTCGGATCGGAAGGAACGGCCAAGGCGTGGACCTTCACGCAGTGGACGCCGCGCGCGCGCGTGGATTGGCATCACCAGCCCGTGCTGGCTTGGCTGCTGGCCGTGGCCGCGGGCACGCTGCTGTCGGTCGCACTGGTCGGACAAAGCCGCATCCGGCGCGCGTTGGCGCCGCTCGAGCGGCTGACCGAGGGCACACGGCGCCTGGCCAGGGGCGACGCAGGCGCGCGCGTCGATATCCGGCGCGACGATGAACTGGGTGTGCTGGCCGGCGCGTTCAACGACATGGCCGGCCAGCTCGAGGAGCGCGAAGCGCAGCTGTACTTCCGCGCCGTGCACGACGACCTGACGGGCCTGACGAACCGCTTCGGCCTGCATCAGGAACTCGAAGCCCTGCTGCGCACCCCCGGCCGGGTGCCGGGGCTGGCCGTGCTGTTCGTCGACCTGGATCGCTTCAAGGACATCAACGATCGACACGGCCACGCCATCGGCGACGAGGTGCTGCGGCAGGCCGCGCAGCGCCTGCGCGCCATCTCGGCCGACGCCACGCTGGTGGCGCGCAAGGGAGGCGACGAGTTCGTCGTCGTGATCCTCGGCTCGCGCGCGGCCGAGCGCGCGCGCGGGCTCGGCGAGCGCATCGTCGAGTCGCTGGCCCAACCTTTCGATCTGCTGGGCGGCATGCCCGGCTGCGGCGCCAGCGTGGGCATCGCCCTTTGCCCGGCCCATGCCAGCGGCATGCTGGAACTGCTTCGCTGCGCCGACATCGCGCTCTACGAATCGAAGCACGCCGGGCGCGGGCGATGCACCTTGTTCGATCCGGCGCTCGATTCCGAGATCCGGCGCCGGCACGACCTGCTGGCCGGACTGCGGCTCGCGCTGGACGACCATCAGCTGGCAGTGCACTTCCAGCCCCGGCTGCGGGTCAAGGACGGCAGCATCCAGTCAGCCGAAGCGCTCGTGCGCTGGCATCGCCCGGGCTTGGGCATCGTCATGCCGACCGATTTCATCGAGCCGGCCGAAAGCTCGGGGCTGATCAACCGTCTCGGATTGCAGGTGCTCGACCAGACGCTGCGCCAGCTGGCCCTCTGGCAGCAGGGCGACCTGCTGTTCGAGCGCATCTCGGTCAACGTGTCGCCGCGGCAGTTCGAGACCCGGGACCTGGTGGGGCACGTGCGCGACGCCTTGCTGCGACACGCCGTCGAGCCCTCGTTCCTGGAACTGGAGGTGACGGAAAGCGTGCTGTGCGGCGACGTGACCGAGGTGAGCGCGCAGCTCGCGGCCTTGCGCGCCATGGGCGTGACCATCGCGATGGACGACTTCGGCACGGGGTATTCGTCGATGGCCATGCTGCGCACGCTGCCCATCGACGTGATCAAGATCGACCGCGCATTCGTGCGCGATCTGGAGGTGGATGCCAACGCCGTGGCCATCGCCCGCACCATCGTCACTCTCGGCCGGTCGATGGGACTGCGGCTGATCGCGGAGGGCGTCGAGACGCCGGGCCAGGCCGAGATCCTGCGGGCAATGGGCTGCGACGAGTTGCAGGGCTATCTCTTCGGCAGGCCGATGCCGCCCGGGGAGTTCGAACTGCTTCCCACCATGCGCCGCAAGCCTGGTTCGCTCAAGCCGGAACCGGCCTGAAGCGCGCAGCGGTCCCTGCGTCGATCCCTCGCGCCGCATCGGCGTTTTCGGCGCGCTGGGCGCGTGGCAGATCGTGCAGTCAAGTTGGGTGGCGCGGGGGCGCCGGCTCGAGGTGAGCGCGGCCCCCAGTGGAAATTCGTGCATCGCGCCCAAGCGAAGCCAGTGCCCCCTCACTTGAGGAGCCGCGCCTTTGCTTGACCCTGCGCCGGCGTCAGGTTTGCCAAACTGCCGCGCACGTGGATTGCTGAGGTTCGCGTGGCGTACGCCCCAACAACTAGGAGACCAGCAATGAAGTTCACCAAGCTAATGCAGTCCATGGCCGCCGCAGGCGCCATGGTCGTCGCGGGGGCAGCTGCCGCCGCACCGATCTATCCCGACTTCACCGTCAACACGTCCGCACTCGGCGGCGGCGGCAGCCTCGGGCAATTCGTCGCCAACGACATCAGCGGCCAGTATCACGAGCAGATCACCTTCACGTCGGCGTCGACCTTCGTGGTCAGCCTGGACTTCGTCGCCCAGGGCTTCAACTACGATGACACCAATGCGGCCTTGTCGACCAGCTACAGCGCTGCGCAGACCGGCCTCGGATCCAACTATCAGCTGATGGCGATCCTGACGGGCAGCGGCACCTACAGCACCAGCGGCGGCACGACGACGTTCTCGCTGACTCCGGGCGGCTCGCTGTCCCTGAGCTACGACGCCGGCGCCAACGCCTCGTTCGTGGCGCCCGCCTCGCCCGGCGGCGCCTACACGATCAACGCCAATGGCGACACGATCACGACCCTGGCCACCGGCAACGCCATGACCGGCAACGGCACGGTCAGCTGCACGGCTCCCAACCTGTGCGGTTCGTTCGGCCAGGAAACCTCGTTCAACCTGACGCCCGCCGGATCGAGCTTCTTCGTCTCGCCGAACCCCTTCTACTCGCTGAGCCTGCAGTCTGGCCAGATCGAAGGCTTCCCGGTGGAAGTGGGCACGACGGTCACCTCGACCGGCACGCTCAACGCGGTCTTCGCGGTGCCCGAGCCGGCGCCGCTGGCCATGATGGGCTTCGCGCTGGTCGGCTTCCTGGCCACGCGCAATCGCAAGCGCAGCTGAAACGCGATCCGCGCCATCGGCGCGCGTGAGAGCGCACGCCCGCTGACGGCACCCAGGCGGGATTCAACAGACACCCGGCGTTCCCCATGAGCGCCGGGTGTTTCATTTTCCGATGCAGAAACGCCCGAAGCGCGACAAGGCGCATGCTTGCTAGCATTCGATCGTGAAGCGTGGCCGCTTGGACTCAAACTTGGACACGCCAAGGTGGCGTCTCCATGCAGCCTCGATCTAAGCAGCGTGGCTATTCAGCAGGAATGGTCTCGCGTCTGCCTTGATGTACAGCGGGTGCTTCGGCATTCCCGTTTTGGTGATCGCGAGCGCGCTGAGCCTTGTGCCATGCTTCTGAACGACTACTTCGTGACGAGCTAGAAGCGAGCCGTGATTGCCCCAAGCAGCAACGACCGTGTGAGCTCCCGAAACTACCCGCTGTAGCCACCCGTCGTTTTCAGGCCCGACGGGATCGCTCACGGTCTTCAGGATGCTCGGATCGGTCGATCGATACGCGAAAAGATTCACCATCACGAGCGAACCGGCACCCCAAGCTTTCGCGAAGCCGACGCAGCGACGAATCGTAGGATCGGCCTGAGAGGCGTCCGCCGTGGATGGGTTTAGTCCAATAAATGCAACTGTTGCACCCGTGGCGTCCCACTGCCTCGACAAGCAATATCGGTACAAACCATCGGGCGATATCTCAGCGAGAGGCCACTTGGTGCGAACTGTCATTGCTTCAACTCGGGCTTGGTATTCGCCTTCGACACCGCCGCCGCAGGCGACGGCGCCTGTGCGGGCTTAAATGCAACTCTGGCGGAGGCCGGAGGTGATGCCGACACCAATCCCGGAGCCGATGCCGCCGGCGATGGCGCATCGCTCTTCTGGTGGATTTCGTAGTTTGCGGCGCCAAGGGTGCGGGTAACGACAACACCCAGCCAGCTCGGAAGCAGTGCAATCGTCGCGAGAAGAATAGCGATCAAGGCGGCAAATCCGCTAGCCACGCCAAATGCAATCGCGATTCCGGACCAACCGACGACGCAGCGCCTGTGGGGAAAAGACCCCCTCCGTCATGTTCTGCAACAGACTGGCGTCGATGTTGGATTGATTCTTAGACGAGCCGGCATACGGACGCGCTGTGGTGCGATCAAGATCGGCATACACGATCATGAACATCGGCTCGCCTTTCGCGACGACTGTCTCGGCTGGGCCGGCGTTGTACACGCTGAACACCAATTTTCCGGACCATCCGGGGTCTACGTGGAAGCCGGAGACGTTGGCCTCCATCAGCCAGTGCGCCGGAATCCGGGTTAGCGCGCCTAAGGCCTGCGTCAGGGGCTCGTCGTCGAGCCAGTGACGTCTCGCGTGTCAGGTTCAGTGCAAGCAGTTGATGGCGCAGCGTCGCCTCCTGGCCGACCTCAGGAAAGGAACTGCGACCACTGGTGGAGTCGTCCAGATCGCCGTCAGGGTAGCGCCAGCCCCGGCCCGAGCAATTGCTCAACCAATCGTGCTCGACCTCCTCCACTTCCCAACCATATCCCTCCCCGGACTCGGCTAAGTCATTGATTCATATGAAAGACTTTGGATAAGAACCTCCAAAAGCATCCAAAGCCAGCGCCAAATCTCAGCTCCGCATTACTTTTCGCTCGGCCGCGTTGCAAGCACGTAGTAGGCTGCACGCCGCTCGCCTTGCTGTGCCAACTGGCCGGCGTCGCGCAGGCGCCTAAGCAGCTCCTTTGCCTGCAATGAGGTGATTCGACAAAGGTCGGCCACTTGATTGCGCCTGATCGAGCCGTGCTGCCGAACGTAGCTCAGTACCATCTGCTCTTGCTGCAGTCCACTAAAGCCCAGCTGTCGAATGTAGTCGGCTTGCCGGCCATCTGCCTGATATACGCCGAGTGCCAGCATGTACGTACGCCCGCGGGCTGTGCCGTGCGCCTGAACCAAGCCCGCTTCCACCAACCCCTCAAGCGTCTTCTTGGCCTGAGCGGGCTCGCGTTGGATGTGGCCGGCAAGCTCCTCAGTGCTCAGCCTCTTAAGCTCGCGCAACGTCGCCAGCGCAATCAGGCCGTCGATAGGCAACTCGCATTTGAGCCTGCCTTCCTGCTCCACCACCAGCTTCAGGAAGGCCTCATCCGCATCAACCGTAGCCAGCTTCAAGATCACGTTGGTGGCATCGGTTCGCCGATAGTCCGGCTCAGGCCGGCCGAAGCGCAGCATTCCCCGATAGATCTTGTCCACACCACGGCCCGAGCGTTCGACCACGCCGATGCGCTTCATCGCATCGGCCAGCGCACGGTTGCGAGGGCGCGGCTCGGTAGTCAGCAGGTTGGCCAGCGTCACGCCATCCACCAGGCCACCAGGGTTGCTGATCGTCAGGCCTTCATCGTCGAGGCGCACGTGCACGGCGCCCAAGCGGTGGTAGTCGCGGTGCACCAGGGCGTTGGCCAATGCTTCGCGGAAGGCGCTCATGTCCACCCGCGGCACCGGAACACGGAAAAGGCCTACCTGGATCTCGCGCTCCGGGTTGTAAGGCCGGAAGTTGGTTTCCAACCAGTCCAGGCCCTTGAGCAGTGGGAAGCGCCGAAACTCGTTGAGCGCCACTGCTTCGCGGGCGAGCACCTGAAACGCGAACTCGTGCGTGGGAACCAGTTCGCGTAGCGCTGGCTCGCGGCCGATAAGCAGCAGACCCGTCAGCGTCGGGGCGCGGCTGTTATCCGGCAGGCGCCCAGTCAGCCCCAGGGCACCGTCCAGCGCCTCGTCGTCGAGCTCCAGCAGCACTCGATCGCCGCCATACTGCTGCACGCTCTGGCGCAGTCGCTCGCGCTCCAGCGGGTCCAGGTCGGTCAGCGTGGCACCGGCCACGATCTGGGCAGAGGCGTCCATCAGGCCGAAGCTGCTAACGCGGCTGGCCCGGTCGTGCGGCAGCATAGCCACACACTCTGGCTGGCCGTCGGCTTTCAGGCGGCGGCGCAAGTAGACACCGCCGGTGGTTGCCACCTCGCCAAGGGCCTTCGGCACAACGATGCGGGCTACGGTGATGGCGCCCAATTGCACCGGCATAGCCGTCACGGCGAGCGATGGCGAGGTCCGCGCGGCCACAAGACCGGACAGGCCCGCCAACTGTTGATGCTCGACATGCAGCCCGCTAGGCGTGCCGTCGTCCTCCACGCCCAGCCACAGCTCCCCGCCCTCCGCGTTTGCTAGACAGATGATGGCTTCGATCAGTTCGCGGTCCGGCAGGCGCGCGCGGTCGCTCTTGAACTCGACGGTGAGGGTCTCGCGCGCCGGCAGGTCGGGGGGCTTGCTCATAGTCGGTCAGGTGGTGGCGTGGCGTCGAGCAAGGAGGTGACGCGGACGTAGCTGGTGAGAAGGTCGTGGGCGAGGCCGATTTTCGATTCCCGCAGCACATGAAGGGCTATGCCATAACCACGAATCATATTCTCGTCGGCTCGTGAGGCTTGGCCGGGGTCAGGCGAGCCGACTAGCACGGGTGCCCTCGCTTCAGGAAGACTTGCGATGAAGGTTCCTGGAGTTCGGCTGTCGAATTCAGCTACGCAAACTGGTGTCCGTTGCATGCTTGGCTTCTTCCCTTGCTAACTGCTGCGAATTCCGACATACCTGGGCCATCCCAGGTCGCGCCGAAGCCGCTACCGCTCGGACATCAGTGCACATCTGGCGGCCTCGACGTCTTCAATGAGCTCATTGAGCATTACCGCCAGCTCACGCATGCGCACTCTGTGCCCGCCGCGGTCGGCGTTGCGGGCGCTTCGCGCCTTGCGCTCGCGTGCGCGGCCCCGTCGACCTCTCCCACGGCCTCCACGCCTTGATCGCGGCCGACTGCTTCAGTCGACGTTCCGGCGTCCATCCACGACCTATGAGAAATAAGTGTCAGCGTGAAGTCATCGGACTTCAGTGGACGCCGTTGGACGGCACTTTATTTTCCGATGCAGAAACGCCCGAAGATCTCGCCCAGCAGGTCGTCGGCGGTGAACTGGCCCGTGATCTCGCCCAGCGCGCCGTGCGCCAAGCGCAGTTCTTCCGCGAACAGGTCCAGCGCCGCGTCGCGTTGATCCGCGTGTGCCTGCGCCAGCTGCAGGTGTTCGTCCGTGCGCGCGAGCGCCTGCACGTGACGCGTGCGCGCGATGAAAACACCCTCGGGCACGTGCGTGGCGCCGGCGCGTTCGAGCAGCGCGTCGCGCAGCGCATCGAGGCCGGCGCCGGTCTGCGCCGACAGGGCCAGCGCGCCGGCCGGCAGCGGGTGGTGCGGCGCCAGGTCGCGCTTGTTGAAGACGTGCAGCGGCTCGGCGGCGTGGGCGCGGGCGAGTTCATCGGCGATCGCTTCGTCGTCGGCCCGGGCGCGCGGATCGTCGGCCCGGCTGAGATCGTGCAGGAACAACACCGCGTCGGCGTCGGCGATCGCCTGCCAGCTGCGCGCGATGCCAAGCTTCTCGACCTCGTCGCTGGCGTCGCGCAGGCCGGCCGTGTCGATCACGTGCACCGGGACGCCATGGATCTGGATCGTCTCGGTGATGCGGTCCCGCGTGGTGCCGGCGATCGGCGTGACGATGGCCAGCTCGGCACCGGCCAGCGCGTTCAGCAGCGAGCTCTTGCCGACGTTGGGCGCCCCCGCGAGCACGACGCGCAGCCCTTCGCGCAGCAAGGCGCCCTGGCGCGCCTGCGCCATCACGCCGTCGAGCTGGGCGCGGATGTCGGCGAGCTGGCGGCGCGCCCCCGCGCGTTCGAGGAAGTCGATCTCCTCTTCCGGGAAGTCCAGCGTCGCCTCGACAAGCATGCGCAGGTGGATGATGCGCTGCGCCAGGCCGTCGATCTGCCTGGAGAACGCCCCGGCCAGCGAGCGGCCGGCCGAGCGCGCGGCGGCCTCGGTGCTGGCGTCGATCAGGTCGGCGACGGCCTCGGCCTGGGCGAGGTCCAGCTTGTCGTTGAAGAACGCGCGCGCCGTGAACTCGCCCGGATTGGCCAGGCGCAGGCCGATGCCACGGCCAGCCTCGAGGCAGCGCGCCAGGATCAACTGCAGCACCACCGGGCCGCCGTGCGCCTGCAGCTCCAGCACGTCCTCGCCGGTGTAGGAGTGCGGCGCCGGAAAGTGGATCGCCAAGCCCTGGTCCAGCGCCTGGCCTTGGCCGTCCAGGATGGGTCCGTAGTGCGCCACCCGCGGGGTCAACGACTTCGCGCACACGGCATCGATCAGCGACGAGAGGTCGCGGCCCGAGGCCCGCACGATGCCCACCGCGCCGCGCCCCGGGGCGGTGGCGATCGCGACGATCGGGTCGTCGAGGTGGGCGAGCGAGGCGGCGGCGGTCATCACGCTCGTGATTGTCGCCTCGACGCCGAAGCCGCGCCGCCAATGAGAAACGCCGCGATCGGCGCAAGCCCGGCTTGCATCGATCGCGGCGTCGCGTCGGGCTCTCGGCGAAGTGGCGTCAGCTCTTGACGATCTTGGCGTCCGAGACCTTGCCGGCCTTGTCCTTCTCGCCCTCGATCTGGCGATTGATCAGCCATTGCTGCAGGATCGTGAGCGCATTGTTGGTCACGTAATACAGCGTCAGGCCGGCCGGGAACGAGAACAGCGCGGCGCTGAAGGCGATCGGCATCATCCACATCATCTTGGCCTGCATCGGGTCGGCCGGGGCCGGCTGCAGCGAGATCTGGATCAGCGACGTGGCCGTCATCAGGATCGGCAGGATCGCGTACGGATCCATGATCGACAGGTCGTGGATCCAGCCGATCCAGGGCGCGCCGCGCATCTCGGCCGACGACGTCAGCACCGTGAACAGCGCAAAGAAGATCGGCATCTGGATGAGGATTGGCAGGCAGCCGCCCAGAGGATTGACCTTCTCCTCGCGGTAGACCTTCATGATCTCCTGCTGCTTTTGCTGCGGGTTGTCCTTGTAGCGGACGTTGAGCTCCTGGATGCGCGGGCTGACGGCCTTCATCTTGGCCATCGAGCGGTACGCGTTGGCGTTCAGGCCGTACAGCGCGATCTTCAACAGGAACACCATCGCGACGATGGACCAGCCCCAGTTGCCGACGACCGTGTTGATCCTGCTGAGCAGCCAGAACAGCGGCTGCGCGATGATCTTCAGGCGGCCGTAGTCCTTGACCTGTTCGAGGTTGGGCGCCAGCGGGGCCAGCAGCTTTTCTTCCTGCGGCCCGGCGAACAGCGTGGCCTTGACGGTCTGCGTGGCGCCCGGTGCGACGGTGCCCACGGGCGTGAACATCGCGGTGAAATAGGTGGGCTCGCCATGCACGTTGGCATCGAAGCTGCCGACGCTGTAGCTGCGGGCGGTGCCCGGCGGCAGGATCCACGCCGACGAGAAGTAGTGCTGGATCATCGCGATCCAGCCGTTGGTCGTGGCTTCCTTCGAATCGAGCGCGCTGACGCCCTTGGCCTTGGCCTTGTCGATGTCGCTGAACTCGATCTTGTGGAACGTGTCGTCGCGGTAGACGGCCGGGCCGGTGTACGAGCTCGGGCCGCTCAGGTAGCCGCCCTCGGGCTTGCGGCCGTCGCGCACCAGTTGCAGGTACAGATCGGGCTTGATCGGCGCGGCGGAGTGGTTGACGACTTCGTGCGTGACGTCGATCGCGTAGCTTCCGCGGTGGAACGTGTAGGTCTTGGCCAGCTGGACGCCGTCGACTTCGGGCGACTCGAAGCGCACCACCAGGACGTCCTTGCCGTCGGCCAGCTTGCGTTCGCTGCTGACCAGGCGCATCACGCCGTGGGCCAGCGCGTCGCCGGGCAGGCCGGACAGGCCGGTCTGTGCAGCGTAGAACTTGCCGCTCGCCGGGTCGGTGTCGAACACCTTCACGTCGGCCTTGGCCGGGGGCGATTCGATCGGGCGCCCGAGCAACTTGGCAAACCCGTTCTTGATCTGGCGCCAGACTTCGCTGTGGTTGTCGTCGTCCTGGTACTTCAGCAGGTCGACGTCGAGCAGGTCGGCGCCCAGCGTGCTGAGTCGCGCCTTGATGACGTCGGTCTGGATCGTGACGTCCTGCACCGGCAGGTTCGCGGCTGCGCCGGACGCCGCGCCCGTAGCGGACGCGGCAGCTGCAGCCAGCGCCGCATGGTCGACGGCGGGCGCCGAGGCCGCCGGGAGCGTCGCGGTCGCATGGGTGGCCGCAGGGCGCGGTGCCAGCAGCGAGCTCTCGCCGTGATAGATGCGCCATTTGTCGAACAGCATCAGCAGCGACATCATCAGGACGACCAGCAGCAGGGTGCGGCGAAATTCGGTCATGGGGGGTGTGCCAGAGGTTTTATTTGTCGGTCGCGGCCGTCGTCGGCGTCGCGGCGGCCGGCGCGGAGCCGGAATCACGGGACAGCAGGCTGGTGAACAGGCCCGCAGATGGGGACGCCCTGGAGCGGTTCCAAGGCATATTGTCGGGGACTTCGTCGCAGCCACCGTGACACCACGGGTTGCAACGCAGGATGCGCCAGCCGGCCAGCGCGCTGCCG
>Ga0209759_1000989_pt1:0-17500 | contig 19583 bp, 10 predicted proteins | sample AraplaCL_Col_mMS_FD_184261 | JGI IMG/M metagenome (GOLD analysis project Ga0209759, IMG submission 184261) | Arabidopsis root microbial communities from the University of North Carolina, USA - plate scrape CL_Col_mMS (SPAdes) (version 2) | ecosystem: Host-associated > Plants > Roots >...
GCGCACCTGATGGCGCGCCGCGGCGTGTCGTGCACACCGCAAGACATGCTGGCGACGACCGGCTCGCAGCAAGGCTTCGATTTGCTGCTGCGCGTGATGGTCGCGCCCGGCGACGTGGTGCTGGTCGAGCAGCCCGCTTATCCCGCGACCTTGCAGGCGCTCAAGCTGCAAGAGGCCGACGTGGTGACGATTCCGGTCGATCAGGACGGCCTCGATATCGACGCGCTCGCCGCGCTGCTCGACTCGGGCACGCTGCGCCGCGCGCCGAAGTTGTTGTACACGGTGCCCACGTTTTCAAATCCGACGGGCGCGACCTTGTCGCTCGAACGCCGCACGGCGTTGCTGAAATTGGCAGCGCGTCACCGCTTTCTGATCGTCGAAGACGATCCCTACGGCGATCTGCGCTTCACTGGCGCCGCGTTGCCTTCGCTGCTTGCGCTGAGCGAACAGGTGCCGGGATCGCGCGACTGGGTCGTGCATTTCTCCAGTCTCTCGAAGATCGTCGCGCCGGGCTTGCGCGTGGGCTGGATGCTTGCTCACGCGGAAATTCTGCGACGTTGCGTGGTCGCCAAACAGACCGTCGATCTATGCAGCTCCCCGTGGACCCAGGCAATCGCCGCCGAGTACCTCGCGAGCGGCGCGCTGGAGCGGCATTTGCCGCGCATCGTCGACGCCTACGCCGTGAAATGCCGCACGCTATGCGACGCGCTCGAAGCGCAACCGGCGGAACAGATCGCGTTTCATCGTCCTGCCGGCGGCATGTTCGTATGGGCGCGATTGAAGGCCGGTCAGAATGCGTCCGATTATCTGCGCGCCTGTATCGAGCGCAATGTGATGTTTGTGCCGGGCGTCGCTTTCTATAAAGACAATATCGATTCGTCGGCACTGCGCTTGTCATTTGCCGCGCCTGGCATAGCCGATATCGAAACGGGCGTGCAGAGAATGAAGCAGGCGCTCGAACATTTTTGACCGCGGCTTAGGCCGTGCTCGCACCAAAGTAGTAATCGCGATGCTTGAAATAACCCGGCGAGCACATTGCGTGCGGCCGGGTTTTTTTACGCGTACGCTAAATTAAGCGGATTTAGGATAAAGGCGGCAGACAAGTAATGCCATCCAGGTTGACGGAAACCATTCGCAAACCGGCGCGGCCATCTGTCGCGTGTTTCTGCATATGGTCTTCTCGCCGGCTTGCGCCGGTTTAACGAATCGAATCGCCATGTCCAATGGATACGTTTCCAAATCCCTTAATCAGGCATGTTTCTGATTTTGTCAAACTCATGAAGCAAGTCGGACTGTTAAATGGGAAGTGTCACTGGTTTTTAGATAAAAATATCGGTTATCATCGCTGCCTTCGGAGATTGATCCCGCTGGCTTAATCCACTGGGCATTCGCGTTAATACCGTCGCATCGAACCAGAAGAAATCAGATGAAGATGTCGCGCAAAAAGATTGCAATCCTGGTAGTCGGTCTTCTGGTCGTGGCCGGCGTGGTCATTCAGGCGGTGTGGCGTCCTTTTGGTCATCGCAAAGTCGCCGAAAACAGCGAAGTCGTCCTGGATATTCATCACCCGGACGCGGTGATCGATAGCGAAGCGCTCTCGCGTTTGCCGCGCGACATACTGCGCGTGCCGCTGCTGCATGACGTGCTGACGCAAGACTTTGTCGACTACTACGAATCGAGCAATACGCGCCTGTCCGCCGAGGGCGCGCTGCGGCGTCTCGCGTTCGAACATCAACTCGACTGGCGCGACGAACTGATCCGGCGCGTCTTCGACGAACCCGCGCACGTGCTGCTGTGGCGCTCGCCCGACGGCCGCCTCGGCTACTGGGTGATGTCGATGCATCGCAACGGCTTCGCCAAGCTGTTGCAAGGCGTGGGCAATGTCGCCACGAGCGACGCGCAACTGAGTCAGGTGGCCAGGCTTTCCGGCGACGTGCCCGTCTATGCGTTGAAGCTGGCGGTCGGCCGCACGCTGCTGTTCGCCACCAAAGACGACCGTCTGGTGGTGCTGTCCGCGCCCGGCGTATTGCTCGACGGCAAGGGTGCGCTGCTGAGCGAGCGCGCTGATGCCGTCTCGGAGATGCTGTCCTCGGGCCGCGACGACGCCGCGCACGCCTATCGGCTCGACGCAGCCGGCGACGTGCCGAAGGGCCACCGGCTGGTGGTGTCGGCGAATTACTTGTCGTTCGGTTATCAGGCGTTCTTCTCCGGTATCGACGCATTGCGCTTCGACTTTTCGCCGAACGGCAACGGCGACGCCGCAGCGAACTGGCAAACGTCGGCGCTGATCGATCCGGGCAAGTTGCCGCAGCAGTGGAACGGCGCCGACCTGTGGCGCGCGTTGCCGGCCAATGCTGCCGCCTGCACAAGCTTGCCGGCGGACTGGAAAGAAGCCTCGGGGCTGTTGGGTAAAGTGGCCGGCGGCGGCGCGGACAACGCTGCGGCGATCGGCGATCAGCTCACTGGCCCCGCGGCGGTGTGCTGGTATGCGAAGTCCACGCTGGTCGCGCCGGTGTTCGTCGCACGCGTGAAGACGCAAAACGCGGCCGGCGTCGCCGCATTGAAGACGGCGCTCGGCAAGACTTTCGGCGATGTGATCGGCGCTTATGAAGCGAAGGCCGCCAAAGCCGACGGCGCCGACTCGGGTTATCGCCGCTTGCCGGTCACCACGCGCGACCAGGGCGCGGACGTCACCGTGTGGCAGCGTCCGGTGAGCGCGCGTTCGGGCACCGCGGTGACCAGCAAGGCGTCGTTCGCGTCGCAGTTGTCGGCGGAGCGTTATTTCCCGGTCACGCTCGCGCTCGCGCACGGTTATCTGATTTTCTCGCCGGACGGCCGTCTCGTCGACGACACGCTCGCGGTGCTCGATAAGCGGTACCCGGCGCTCGCCGACACGCTCGCGCCGCAACGTCTGCCGCGCACGATTTTGACGCTCACGCCGTCGTCGTCGGCCGCGCTGATCGAACGCGAGGCCGGCGCGGCGTTGCCGGCGGATCAGGAGGCGGTGTTCCGCAACGCGTCGCGCACGCATCTCTTGCCGAAGCTGCACGCGCTTGCTCATTACCCGCCGGTCTCGCTCACGCTGCCGCAGAACCTGCCGGGCTCGACGGGCTGGGTGCCGGTGGAGTGGTGGTTCGATCGTGCGAAGGCGGGCGCGGGTTCGAATACGAGTGCTGCGGATACGCCCGCGGATCAACCCGGCACCGAGGGCGACTGAGTGCGCCGCCTCCGTGTATTCGACGCGGCAATCGCGGCGCGCGCGCTTGAGCGCGTGGCGGGGCGCGAGGACGCTGCGCAGCCTACGCATGCCGCACGGTCGACGCATGCCATGCAGCCTACGCATGCTGCGCAGTCGACGCATGCAACGCACGCCACGCAGGCAGCGCATGCCGAGCTCCCCACGACCCACGCTTTCCCCACATCGCGCCGCGCATGGCTCGCAAGCACCGCTGCCGCGTTCGCCATCGCGACACTCGCCCCCTGCGCGCACGCGCTCACCAGCACCACCGCATCCCCCGACCCCGATGCACTCTCCCCGCAACAATCCGCGGCATTTCGCGCGTGGTTCGTGCGCATCGTCGATCAGCAGATGCGGCGCGGACCGACGCCGCGCTGGACCCAGCGCGATTGCGCGGGCCTCGTGCGCTTCGCGGTCGGCGAGACGCTCCGGCCGCACGACACCCGATGGCTGCGCGCCAACGGCATGACCAGTCTCGTGGATACCAGCAGCATGCCGCCCGAACTGCAACTGTCCGCGTCGCAGCGCGGCATCGCCAACCGCTGGACCCAGCTCGACGGTTCCACCGGCGCATACGCATCGGCGATCGCACTGATTCAACGCAATAGCCGTTTTGTTTCGAAGGACGTGAACCAGGCGCTGCCCGGCGATCTGCTGTTCTTCGACCAGGGCGACGACCAGCATCTGATGATCTGGCTGGACCGCTATGTCGCTTATCACACAGGCACCGTCACGCCGACCGATACCGGTCTGCGCGCCGTCGCCGTCTCCGACCTGATGCAATGGAAAGACTCCCGCTGGCAGCCGCTCGACGGCAATCCGAATTTCGTCGGCGTGTTTCGTTTGGACTTTCTGACACCATGACCCGAATGATTTCCGTTACACGATCGAGCGGTTGGTTGGGCAAGGCGCGCCGTCGCGCGGCATGCACGTTCGCGGCGCTAGTCGCAGCGTTGACGCTGGTCGTCGCACCCGCCGCTCATGCGGACGACGAAGCGTCGAGCGCGGCCGCCGCCGATGCCAACATCGCCGGCAATCCGACGCTGCAGACGGCGCCGTCGAGCAATTTCAGCTCGCAGAAAGTGGACGGTCAGCCGTTCTTCCTGCTTTCGGATGCGAGCTTCGGCAGCGATCAACCGGCACAAGTGCGGCTCGAAGCGCCGGGCCGCGATTTCAAGGATGCATTGCAAGCGTACGGCGGCGCGGACATCGTCGTGTATCGCGTGCCGAAGCCGCTGGGCTTTCTCAAGGCGCAAAAGAATCTGCATCGGCTGAATGTCGCGCCGAATTATCAGGGCGAAGGGCTCGCGAATACGCTCGCGTATCTGTGGGACCGCTGGTTTACCGAAGCACGTCGGGCATGGCAGCGGGTGCTGTCGTTCGCCACCCGCAGCAAGGCGACCGAAGCGGCGCCGCAATTCAAGCTCGGCGAACAGACCGGCAAGCAAACGCAGTTCGAGCCGAACTCGCAATTCGCGCCGCTCAAAGGCTACGACATGGTGGCGCGTTTCCGCTATCCGATCTGGGACGCGAAAGTGATCGAGCCGCCCAAAGGTGTGAATCTCGCGGGCAGCAGCAGTAACTTTATCGAAGCCAGTTCGGGCAACGTGATGATTCCGGTCGGCAAATTGCCGCCGGGGCTGTATATCGTCGAGGCGGTGATCGGCAACTATCGCGCGCATACGCTGCTGTTCGTGTCGGACACGGTGGCGGTCGTGAAGGCGGCGTCGAGCGGCATGCTGGTGTGGACCACGCGGCGCGATAACGGCAAGCCCGTGGCGAATACTGAAGTGAACTGGACCGACGGCGTGGGCGTTCTGCAAAGCGGCACGACCGGCGGCGACGGCGCGCTGGTGCTGCAACACGTGAGCCCCGAGCGCAGCTATGTACTCGGCGCCGATCCGCAGGGCGGCGTGTTCGTTTCCGAGAATTTCTACTACGACAGCGAGATCTACAACACGAAGATCTACGCAGTGACCGATCGGCCGATGTACCGGCCGGGCGATCCGGTGCATGTGAAGTTCATCGGCCGCACGTTCCAGAATGCGACGCAATCGTCGGCGCCGGCCGAGGCCGATATCAAGCTCGACGTGCTCGATCCGAACGGCGCGCCGGTGGCGACCAGCAAAGTGCATTTCGCCTCCGATACCGGCGCGGATACCGCGTTCACGCTGCCCGCCGACGCCACCGCCGGCGGCTACACGCTGCGCTTCGACTACAACGGCGATGTCTACGGCAGCGCGTTTCGCGTCGCCGAATATGTGAAGCCGCACTTCGACGTGAACTTGTCGATGGATAAAGCCGACTACGCAACCGGCGAGGCGCTGAAGGGCAAGATTCAGTTGCGCTATCCGGATGGCAAGCCGGTGCGCGACAGCAAGATTTCGGTCACGCTGCGCGCGCAGAAAGTGACGATCGTCGACGGTGAATTGCGTTATGCGGGACTGTTCCCGGTCAAGCTCGACCAGCAGGAACTGAAGACAGATAGCGACGGCAACGCGACCCTGACGCTGCCGGCCGCGAAGGAGCCGAGCCGCTACGCGTTGACGCTGTTCGCACAGGACGGCGCGGCGTACAAGGTGCGCGTGACGCGCGAAGTGCTGATCGCGCGCGGCGCCACGCCGTATCGTTTGACCACGGCCAAATCGTTCTCGCAACCGAAGCAAGCGGTCAGCTTCGATTTGCAGGCGCTAGGCGCGATCGATCCTTCGTCACATGCGCCGTCGAAATACGAGTGGACGCGCCTCGAATCGCAAACGCATGGCGAAGGCGCGTTGAAGGGCGCGAGCGCGGGAGGCAAGCTGTCGTTCCCGGTGCAGTTCGATGAGCCGGGTTCGTACATGATGTCGGTGAAGGACGACTTGGGCAACCTGCTCGCCGCCACCAGCCACTGGGTCGCGGGCGACGGCCTGAAGGCGATTCCGGGCAGCGTCGAGATCGTGTTCGATCGCGACAAGTACAAGATCGGCGACACCGCAGAAGCATTGATCACATTCCCGATGCCGGTCGACGACGCGCTGCTCACGCTCGAACGCGACAGCGTCGAGCGTCGCGCGTTGCTGACGGCGGGCGGCGACTGGCTGCAATTGCAACGCGTGGCGCCTTCCCAATGGAAAGCGCGCATCAAGGTGGGCGCTGACTTCGCGCCGAACATGACGTTCTCTGTGTTGTACGTGCACGCGGGCGAATATGTGTTCCAGAACGCGGGCATCGTGGTCGCGCAACCGCAGATCGAATTGAACGTGAAAAGCGATAAGCCGGTGTACGGACCGGGCGACACGGTCACGCTGAATTTCGACAGCACGTTGAACGGCAAGCCGGAAGTGGCGAACCTGACGGTGAGCGTGGTCGATGAAATGGTCTACGTGTTGCAGCCGGAAATCGCGCCGAATATCGTCGACTTTTTCTACCACCCGCGCCGCAATAACGTGCGGACTTCGTCGAGCCTGTCGTTCATTACCTACGACCTCGCGCGCTCGCCGTTGAAGGGCGCGCCGGGCGGACCGCAACGCGCCAACTACAACGAGCGCGGCGTGAAGGTGCTCGAACGGCCGCGCCGCGACGATCAGGACACGGCGGCGTGGGAAGGCAATCTGAAAACCGACGCGAGCGGCCACGCCACCATGACGTTCAAGATGCCCGATTCGCTGGCGCGCTGGCGCATTACAGTGCGCGCGGCGGCGCCGGATGGCATGGTCGGTCAACGCACTGCTTATGTGCGCTCGGACAAGGCGTTGTATCTGAAGTGGAGCGGGCCGTCGCACTTCCGCGTCAACGATCAGCCGGCCATCGATATGATCGCGTTCAATCAGACCGACGCGGATATGGACGCGCAGTGGGTGGTGGACGGCGGCGGGTTGTCGCTCAATCAGAAGGTCACGCTCAAGCGCGGCGCGAACTATCTGCGGCTGCCGGGCGGCGCGCTGAAGGACGGCGTGATCAACGCGTCGCTGCGCAGCGCGGGTAAGGACGTCGATCGTCTGCAAACCACGATTCATCTCGACGCGAGCGGCTGGCTCGATCTGCATCAGAACACGGTGTCGCTCGACGGCTCGAACAAGCCGCTGAATTTGCCGCAAGACGCACAGGATGTGAGCGTGCGTTTCATCGGCAACGCGCAGAGCCAGTTCATGCGCGTCGCCGACGATCTGATCAACTATCCGTACGGTTGCGCCGAGCAGACTTCGAGCCGTCTGATTCCGCTGGCGCTTGCGCACGACGCGATCGGCCACGGCGACAATGCGAGTTCGACGCAAGGGCTCGAAGCGCTGCTGCGCAATCAGCGTCAGCGTCTGGCGATGCTAGCCGGCGTCGGCGGCACGTTCGGCTGGTGGGGCGATACCACCGGCGGCAGCGCGCTGATTACGGCGTACGCGTATTACGCGGACTGGCTCGCGAGCCGCAGCCTCGGCATCAGCCTGCCCGCCGATAACTGGCAGCACGCCATGGACGTGTATCGCGACGCCGGCGCGAAAGAGCCGCTGTTGCATCGCGCGCTGGCTTTGTGGCTGATGCAGCAGATGGGCCTGCCGGTCGCGACGCCGGTCGCGGGCGTGGCCGCGGATCTGATGAGCGATGCCGCAGCCACCGCTAAAGCGCCCGCGCGTAGCGGCACGTACGGCGCGTCGGACAGCATCGTGTTCGCGCAGGCGGATTCTCCGCGTGGCAAGCAGATGGCGACGCTGCTGATCTCGAGCATGGCGCGCAGCACGAGCGCGCAAATTCCCGACGGATTCGACGCCGCGGCGAGCGCAGCGCGCCTCACGCTCGTGAACGATCCCGCGCCGCTGGTGCAAAGCCTCATCGCAATGACGGGCGACGGCGGAGCGAGCGCCGACGCCCCGGCATTACTGGCAAAAAGCAGCGCCGACTATCCGACGCTCGATCGCGCCTTGACGCTGCTGTGGCTGCGCAAGTCGCTCGGCGCGGATCCGACTGCTGCGTCGCTGCCGTCGCTCCAGGGCACGGGCTGGACACGCGCCACGACGCCGACCGGCACGCCGCTCTACAAGTGGACCGGCGCGGCGCAGCCGACCACGCTCGATGCCGGCGCCGCGCGCACCGACGTCAACGCGCTGGTTTCGTTCCGCAGCCACACGAGCGAAGACAGCCGCCTGAACATCACCGTCGAGCGGCGTTTCTACAAACTCGAACCGGTCGAAGTCGCGGTCGACTCGAAGAAGAAGGAAGCCGCCGGCGAGAGCCAGTTGGGCCGCTCGGCCTTCACCGCGCGTCTGATGAAGCAGGGCGACGCGATCGACAGCAATGCGCTCTACGTCGACGAAGTCACGCTTACACCGCGCTCCGGCAACGCGTACCACTATGGTCTGCTCGACGTGCCGCTGCCGCCGGGCGGCGATGTCGAGGCAACGAGCTGGGGCGTGTCGATCGACGGTCTGCCGGGCGCGAAAGACGGCGCCAGCGGTCCGCAGCCGTTCCAGCGCGTAGCGTCGTACGAGATGGGTGAGCTGGCTTATCACCAGCCCGTGCCCTTGCTCGACCGGCCGGTCACGCTGCGGCAACTGGTGCGCTTCGCATTGCCCGGCACGTTCGCGTTGCCGCCCGCGCGCTACTTCCGCATGTATCAGCCGGACGCGAAGGCGTTCGAAGGCGGCAAGAGCGATCGCGTGACGACGCTGCGCATCCAGTAAGCGAGACGAGACCGCCATGTTCCGCGCGCTTCGGCCTCTACGCGATCGTCTGGCAGCCAGGCTGCGGATCGCGCTTGCCGTGGGCGTGGGACTCGGCTGCGTTGGACCGAGCGTGTCGGCGTATGCGGTGGCTTTGTCTTCAGCCGCATCGGCGAACGCGACGGATGCCGCTGCTGGAAAGAGCATCGCGACGTCCGCTGGAATGTCAGCGCGATCTTCGTCGCAGATGCTGCGCTTCGCCTGGTTGCGCGACGGCCAGACGCGGCTTTGGCAAGTCGACGGCAGCGGCGCCGCGCTCGGCTTTTCGCCGCAGGCCGCGAATGTGTTGCCCGCGACGCTGGAGACGCCGCTCGGCAGCGTCTGGAAGCTATTCGTCTACGGCTATCTGGTGGACCGCAATATCGCCACGCCGGATTACGCCTGCAACGGCGGCGATCCGGAAGAAGTGTATTGCTGCATGACAGGCGGTCATATCGACCGTGAACATGCGCTGGTGCAGTCGTGCGGACTTTTCTTCGAGCCCGCGCGCCTGCAGCTCGATTCCGCCGATTGGCGCAAATACTGGAGCGCCGCACACGCGCCGGCCTGGCTACGCGATCTGCGCGCCATGACGCCGACGCATCGCGTGCCGGTGGCCGAACTGCTCGCCGCCTTGCAGGCGATGCCCCCCCGACCGCGCGAAGCGGCAGCGAGCACGCTGGTGTCGGTGCTGACCAGCGGGCGCGGTGAAGGCACGGTATCGCTTTATGGCAGCGTGTTGCGCGCCAAGACCTGGACGATGCCGGATCCGGCGCGTCCAGGTGCTTCGATCGGCGGCGCGGCCGGCTGGCTCGCCGACGGCACGCCAGTTTGGCTCGGCGGTCCTGGCGGCAGCGCGCGCGTGCTGGCGGCCGCCGCGCCGCGCATCGCGCCGCTGCTCACGCAAATCACCGTGCCGGACGACAGCGCCTGCGTGCTGGTCGATTTCTTCAGCCGCTATCCGATTCGTGAAGTGCTCGGCGACAAGGGACCGGCCGCCGTGCCCGAGGGTGCGTTGCGCGGCGATTTTCGCGTCGGCTTCGTCAACGGCAATTGGGCGCGGGTGACGAGCCGCGGCGAGTTGCGGCTCGATCGCGATGCGGCCGGTGCGCCGCAAGTAGTGGGCCGTTTCGGCATGAACGACTATGTGGCGCGCGTGGTCGAGCGTGAAGGCGACACGAGCCAGGCGGAAGCGGCGAAGGCCTTGGCGGTCGCGGCGCGCACATACGTCGTGCAGCATGGCAGCCACGACCACGGCTGTTTCCGTATCGACGACAGCAGCAAGACGCAGCGTGTTCTGCCACGTGCACCGACAGCCGCCGCGCGCCATGCCGCCGATCTCACCGACGCGCTCGTGCTGACCGGCGTGCCCGTTCAGTATCACCACGACAAAGCGGCGCCGGGACAGATGAGCTGGCTGGCGGCCAAAGCGTCGGCGCAAACCGGCCTGACATTCGACGCCATTCTCGCGCGCACGTGGCCGCAAGCGACGCTGACTTCGTTCCAGAGTCCGCTATCGGGCGATTGCGTCGAAGTGGCCGGCGCGCAGGCATGGTTGCAGCGCAACGCGCCGATATGGGCGCGGCGCATGGACGGCGCGGCGGGCTACGAAACGCCCGATCTGCCCGCGGTGTGCGCCGTGCGCGAAGGTCGGCCGTACGCGGATGCGCAGCGCAATCGCGTGTACGTGTACGGGCTGCAGACCGAAGAGGATCGTATCGCGTTGGCGCATGAATACATTCACCTCGCGTTTCAGCATCATCCGCGTGGGCTCGACGAGACGTTTGTCGAGCGCACCGCACGCACGCTGATTCGTACCGACAATCCGATCCAATGAATACCGTCTTGCGTTCGCCGATATCCTTGTTGCGCTGGTTGTCCATGCGGCGTGATCTGCGTATTCGCGCGGTCGTGAAGCGCGCCGCAACCGTGGCTACGCTTGCGCTCTGTCTGGTCGCACCAAACGCCCAAGCCGCCGACGCGGACGGCGCGATTGCAGACTTGACCGGCGCGTTCGGCGGCTGGCGTCACAGTGGATTGACCAACGAGGGCGAGCATTTCGTCGCGGCCTATCCGCGGCCGCCGGTCGATCGCGGCGCGCAGCGCTATCGCACGCTGATCGAAGGGCGCCTGAAGCGCATCGACAAACACGCGCGTAAGCCGCCGACGCTCGTCGTCAACGGCAACCCCACGCCGCTCTACACCGACGACGAAGGCGCGTTCGCGCGACCGTGGGCGTTCGGCGCGGGCTCGAACAGCATCGAGCTGATTTCCGCCGATGGCAAACAGCACCAGCGCATGCAGTTCTACGAGGCGGACCGCAGCAAGCCGCAAGCGAAATTACGCGCGATGGTCACGTGGGACGATCCGCATGCGCAGGTCGATCTGCACGTGATCACGCCGGGCGGCCTGCACGCCTTCTTCGCGAACCCGACACTCGAAGACGGCAGCGGTTTCGATGTCGACTCGGTGGACGGCGCGGGGCCGGGCATTTTTTCATCGGCGGCGCCCGAGCGTGGCACGTGGCTGTTCTTTCTGAATTATTGGGGCAATTTCGATTCGACCGGCTATAACTTCGATGCCGCCGCGCACGATCGCGACGTGATCACGGCAACGTTGACGCTGGTGTTCAACGAAAACACGCCGAACGAACGGCGTGAAACGATGGTCGTGCCGCTGCGCAAGATCGGCGACCTGATGCTCGTAAAAAGCGAGCGACTCTGATAGCGGGATGGGAGCAGTGACGATGAAGGTCCAGACGACGGGTTGGATGAAGGCGAGCCGCAGCTGGCTCGCAATGGCCTGTTCGGCCGGTTTGGCCTGCTTGCTGGCAGCGCCGGCGGCGTACGCGAGCGACATCGACTTCGCTGCGCCGTTGAACGGCTGGCGCAACACGAGCGGCGACAGCGAGCGCTATACGCAGGACGTGCATTACCCGGCGGTGGCGGTGTCGACGCCGGAAGGGCAGTCCAGATTCGCGCTGATCGAAGGGCAGATCCGCAACACGCCGAAGAAGAAGGGCACGTCGGTGGGGACGCTGGTCGTAGACGGCACGCCGCTGCCGCAGCGCGTGGAAGAGGACGGCAAGTTTTCGCGTCCGTATGCATTTCCTGCCGGCAGCAACGGCGTCGAACTGCGCGCGCCGGACGGCAGCCGCAAGCGCGTGCAGTTCTACGACGCCTACAGCGGCAAGACCCAGCCGAAGCTGCGCGTGCTGCTCGCGTGGGACACGGACGGCACCGATCTGGATCTGCACGTCGTCTCGCCCGACGGCGCGCACACCTGGTACGGCGAGCGCGTCGCGCCGAACGGCGGCGCGCTCGACGTCGACGTGACGACGGGCTACGGGCCTGAGATTTATTCGTCCGCGGCGCCGTTGAAGGGTGCGTATCTGGTCTACGTGAATTACTACGGCAGCGGCAATAGCGGCGCCGATATGACCGTCGCGCAAGTGACCATCATCACGAACGAGAATACGCCGAACGAAAAGAGCGAAACGATTCGCGTGCCGATGCGCAAAGCCGGTGAATTGACACTCGTGAAGACTTTTGTATTGCCGTAACCAGCTTGGCGAGATGGTGGAAGCAGTCGTCGTCGGCAATCACAAGGTGTGTCGCGGTGAAGAGGGGCAGCGCGCGCTCGAGCAACTCGAAGCGCGGCTCGCTTGCGCGGCGGGTATCGCGCAACCCGTTCGTCTGGAGGTGGTCGACCGCAAGATGGTCAATGCGCTGACGCTGCCCGGCGCGCGCATGGTGATCATGAGCGACGCTCGGTATCAATTTTGGTTTTGCCGATGTGTCGTCGCTGGCTGGGCGACTCGTGGGATTGTCATATAGCCGCGAGATGGAGCGCCTCGCCGATGCGAACGGCGTCGCCTATCTGCAAGCAAGCGGTTTGCGCAGTGATGGGCTCGCCGGTTTTTTTTGCGCTGACTGACAAGCGCAACGGCAGTGCCGGTGCGGCTGGGGAATTTCTTTCCGATCATCCGCGGACGAGCGATCGGCAAAAGCAAAGCCAAGGATCGCCGCTTGGCGACAGTGCGTTGACGCCGCGAGAATGGGCCGCTGTCCGGTCGATGTGCGGCAAGCCGTGAGGCACGCGACTTATTCGGAGCGCGGTGGGGAAAGCCAACGCGTTCAAGGAGTTGAGTGAGTCATGCGCAGGTTGTCCACAGGCTTGCGAACAGTTTCTGTGGACAAATGCCGTGGACAAGTTCGACCGCGAGCCTGCCTGTGGAAGAGGTGGCCCGCGCAGATAGACTCGGCCCGTCTGATGATCAAAGGTCGGTGTCCAATCGCCGCTCTTCCACTACGTCGCGGGTGGCAGCCCAGTACGGCGGGCGTTTGTAATACTCATGCACGGCCGTGCCCCATTGCATGTCCGCCATGGAAGGCCAGTTATCCTTATCGAAACCGGGTGCGTTCTTGATCTGATCGGCGCTTGCATCGATCACGAAGCATTTGTCGTCCGTGTCGAGCGTGAGCGCGCTCCACGGAATGGCGTGAAGCGTGTCGCCGATGCCGAGAAACCCGCCGGTGGACAACACCGCGTAGGCGATCCGCCCGCCGCGCACGTCGAGCATGATGTCGGAGATCTTGCCGATGTGTTCACCGTCGGACGACATCACCTTGTTTCCGTCGAGCGTGGCTGCCGCCATGACATCCGGTCCGGGACCGTCGCCAATGCCGACTCCAACAATATCTGCGCCCTGCGTGCCGGCGGATGCCGGGACTTGGGGATCGAGCGTAGTCATGATGTGCTCCTCGTAAAAAGCGTACACAGGGAGCGCGCAACGACTATGCCTGTTAGCGGAGGAATGATTGGCGCGGGGGCGGGTTGCAGGCGGTTGCCGCTGCTGCTGGCCGTGTGGCGGGTTTGCGCGTGCGGCTGTGTGGCGGGGCAGGTGTGCAAGTGGCGGTTGTGGGCAGCGTTGCCGGAAAAAGGTGCGCGGATGGTGGTTGGTTTCCGCGTGGACGCGGCGATCCAGCAGAAAGTGCTTACCCTTTCTTACCGGTGCTCAAGTTTCGGCGAACCGAGGTCGATAGGAGTTATGACCGGCTGTGTGACGGCGACAGACTGTTTGCGGCGCGACCGCATAAGCGCTCGTTTTGCTGTGCGTGAGGCGGCCGGCGTATCGAAAAGCAAAATCAACGGAGGTTGCTATGCAAATCGACAGTGCGTTGTCGTCGACACTGCCGGGACCGGACCGCGCGATGACGAAAAGCCCGTCGGCAGCGCACGACGCTGTCGCACAGACATCGACAGCGGATGCAGCCACGCAGGACGACGCCGTCCGCATCTCCGCGGAAGGCGCGGCGACGGCGGCGCAAGAAGGCAATTCGGGTCAGGATGACGCAGTCAGCGCTTCCACAAGTGTGGACACATCCGCATCCAGCGTTTCAGCGGTCAAATCGTTTGCGTACGGCACGCTCGGGCTCGAGCGTCCGGATCAGCCTCAGGAAGCGCACAACGCGTTCTACACGGCCGGGCGATGGCTGGCTGCGGGAATCACGATCGGCGGGATCATTTCGCTGCTCGCCTGAAAGGGGCGCGGGAAAAAGAAAGCGCTTGCCGTGCGTGACGCACGGCAAGCGCTATTGACGGCTTAGCGGTTGCTTTTGGGGTTGGCTTAGCGGTCGAGGAACGACTTCAGGCGGTCGGCGCGGCTCGGGTGCATCAGCTTGCGCATGGCCTTGCTCTCGATCTGACGAATCCGCTCACGCGTGACGTCGAACTGCTTGCCGACTTCTTCGAGCGTGTGGTCCGACTTCGTGTTGATGCCGTAACGCATACGCAGCACCTTGGCTTCGCGTGGCGACAGCGAGTCGAGCGCGTCGTCGATGGCCGCGCGCAAGTCGGCTTGCATCGCGGCGTCGGCCGGCGAGGATGCTGCCGAGTCTTCGATCATGTCGCCGAGCGTGGCGTCGCCGTCGTCGCCGACCGGCGTTTCCATCGACACCGGCTGCTTCGCGATCTTCAGAATACCGCGCACCTTCTCTTCAGAGAGTTCCATGCGTTCCGCGAGCACGGACGGATGCGCTTCCTGACCGGTTTGCTGCAGGATTTCGCGCGAAATGCGGTTCAGCTTGTTGATCGTTTCGATCATGTGCACCGGCACGCGGATCGTGCGAGCCTGGTCGGCGAGCGAACGCGTCACAGCCTGGCGGACCCACCACGTTGCGTACGTGGAGAACTTCCAGCCGCGACGGTATTCGAACTTGTCCACCGCCTTCATCAAGCCGATGTTGCCTTCCTGGATCAGATCGAGGAACAGCATGCCGCGGTTCACGTACTTCTTCGCGATCGAGATCACGAGACGCAGATTCGCCTCGATCATCTCGCTCTTCGCCTTGCGCATCTTCGATTCAGCCGCGACCATCTGGCGGTTGATCTCTTTCAGATGCTTCAGCGGCAGCGAAACCGTTGCTTCGATTTCGATCAGCTTTTGCTGTTCGGACTGAATTGCCGGCAAATGGCGCTCCAGCGCCGCGCCGTACGACGACGCACCGCGCGCCGCACGTTCCGTCCAGCCGAGGTCGGCTTCATGGCCGGCGAACGACTCGATGAACTTCTCGCGCGGCATGCCGCTCTTCGAGACGACGATTTGCAGAATGTTGCGCTCGATCGCGCGAACTTGCGCGACCTGTTGCTGCACGTCGCCGCACAGGCGGTCGATGGTGCGTGCCGTGAAGCGGATCTTCGCGAGGTGCTGCTGGATCTCTTCGCGTGCGCGCTGGTACGCCTTCGAGGTGACGTCGCCGCGCGTGTGCGATGCGTTCATCTGGTCGGACAGCATGCCGACCTGCGCGAAGATTTCGAGGCAGTCGCTCGTGAGTTGCTTCAGGCGCGCTTCGTCCGCTGCCGAGGAGTCGGCCGGGCCGACGTCGTCGTCGCTGTCTTCGTCGTCGTCGCTGTCCGTGTCGGCGTCGACGTCGGCAGATGCGTCCGCGCCGGTGCTGTCTTCTTCAGCGGCGAGGGTGTCTTCATTCAGACCGTCGACCAGTTCGTCGATGCGCAGCTCGCCGTCGGCAACCTGCTGGGCACTCGCCAGAATGGCCGAGATCGCGAGCGGGCAAGCGGCGATCGCCTGCACCATTTCATGCAGGCCGTCTTCGATGCGCTTCGCAATCGCGATTTCGCCGGCGCGCGTCAGCAGTTCGGTCGCGCCCATTTCACGCATGTACATGCGCACCGGGTCGGTCGTGCGGCCGAATTCGGAATCGACGGTGGACAGGGCGACTTCGGTCTCCTCGTCCGCCTGATCGTCTGACACGACGGCCGGGGCGTTCGAGTTGAGCAGCAGCGTTTCCGCGTCCGGCGCCTGTTCGTAGACCTGCACGCCCATGTCGTTGAACGCGCTGACGATGCTGTCGATAGCGGCCGTCTGCGCGAAGTTGTCGGGCAGGTGGTCGTTGATCTGCGCGTGGGTCAGGTAGCCTTGCTCCTTACCCAGCTGGATCAGCGCGCGCATCTGGCGCTGACGTTCCTCGGCTTGCTGCGGCGGCAGTTCGGCTGCCACGGGGATCGCTTTACCGGCGCCCTTGCCCTTGGCCGTACGGCCCGAAGGCGCTTTGGCGGTGTAGGCGGCGGTTTCGTGTTGCGAATCTTCGCGATCAAAAGGGTTCACGTATTCTCCTCTAGAGGCTTCGCTATGAGACGCAAGACGCGACCGTCAGGCGTTTCGAGCATGGCTCAACATCACCTGAGTGACTCAACGCGGTTGTTTGGCTGTGCTCTGGGGAGCAAAAAAGATGAGCCCGCTCGAAGCGGGCCGATAGAAATGTGCGAAATTCGCGCGGCTCGCATTATATCCGAGCTTGGGGCTTTGCGCTCATCGTGTGCACATCTTTTCATCATGCGCGTTTGTCGCAGGTCCGTCCTTGGGCCGCCGGTCGGGCGTAGCGGTCGCCTAACCGATGCATCTAGGTGCGTGCACATTCGCTGTTTTCAAGCTCCTCACTATAGAGGAGTTCGGTTGCCCTCACACGGCGGGATCACGTTTGCACAACTCTCCCTATATATAGGGGAAGAGTCTTCTGGCGTCGATCGGCGCCTGATCAAAAGAAAATTCACAAAAGGGGGTTGACGATGTGTCAGTCGTTCTCCATAATCTCGTTTCTCTGCTGCTGATGCAGCGACGCAGAACGAAGCGGTGCCGGGTAGTTGGAATGCTGATGGCTGATGTCAGCGGCGTGCGGTGCCGGTTTGGTAGTGAATGCGGAATCGATCTTTAAAAATTAACAGCCGATAAGTGTGGGCGCTTGATGCGCGACGCGCAGTGGATCCTTCGGGGTTTGCTGGAAGCGAAAGTATCAAGTCTCACACAGTAATGAAAGGAAGGTTTTTCCATTGAAAGATGGAGAGATCATTCGTCAGTACGTTGAGTGAGCGACCGGTTCTTAACTGAACCGAAAAACAGTAACAGGTTTGAACTGAAGAGTTTGATCCTGGCTCAGATTGAACGCTGGCGGCATGCCTTACACATGCAAGTCGAACGGCAGCACGGGGGCAACCCTGGTGGCGAGTGGCGAACGGGTGAGTAATACATCGGAACGTGTCCTGTAGTGGGGGATAGCCCGGCGAAAGCCGGATT
>Ga0209759_1000993_pt1 | contig 19459 bp, 21 predicted proteins | sample AraplaCL_Col_mMS_FD_184261 | JGI IMG/M metagenome (GOLD analysis project Ga0209759, IMG submission 184261) | Arabidopsis root microbial communities from the University of North Carolina, USA - plate scrape CL_Col_mMS (SPAdes) (version 2) | ecosystem: Host-associated > Plants > Roots >...
TATCGGCGGCCTTGCTGCCGCTGACGTCAAAGGCGAGGACGGCCTGCGCTGAGTACCCCGAATTCTGTATAAAAGGCGTACCTGTCTTGATCAGGCCGCCGCCGAGAACAACAACAAAAAACGTTGGAGAAAGTCATGAGCCCGAAAATGATGCGTGCAGCACGGATGTACGAAGGCGGCCAGCCGATGCAAATCGAGGAAGTGCCGGTGCCGGCCATTCGTCCCACCGAGGTGCTGGTGAAGGTCGCCGCCTGCGGCATCGTGCCCAACCTGCACAATATCCTGACCAATTGGGTCAAATGGTTTCCCCAAAATCCCCTGCCGAAACTGCCGGCGATCTTTGGCCTGGATCCGACCGGCGTGATCGAAGCGGTGGGCGATCAGGTCTACGACTTCAAGCCCGGTGATCGGGTGTACGTCAACCCGGCACGTTACTGCGGTTCGTGTCGCGCCTGCCGCGCCGGCAACACCACCGGTTGCAGTGCCTACACCTTCAACGGCTACTTTGGCTTTACCCCGCGCAGCCCGAGGATGTTCGAGGATTACCCGTATGGCGGCCTTTGCGAATACATGCCCGCGCCGCAGTACAGCCTGGTGCGGCTGCCGGATAACCTGAGCTTCGAGACCGCCGCGCGCTTGGGCTACCTGGGTACCGCCTACCGCGCCTTGCTCAAGGCCAATGTCGGTCCGGGCAGCACGGTCCTGATCAACGGCATTACTGGCACCCTGGGCCTGGGCGCCGTGGCACTGGCGTTGGCCATGGGCGCGCGCAAGATCCTCGGCACCGCCCGCAACGAGAAGCTGTTCCAGCGGGTCAAGGACCTGGCCGCGCCGGGACGTATCGAAATCCTCTCCCTGGGCTCTTGCCCAACCCACGAGTGGACCGATCGGATCACCGGCGGCGAAGGCCTGGACGTGGTGATCGACGCTCTGGGTCCGGGCGCTCCGGCCGCAGGCCTGGTGGACGCCATGCGCGGTCTGCACCGTGGCGGAGTTCTGGTGAATATCGGCGCGGTGGCTGGTGAAGTGCCCCTCGACCTACACTGGATGATGGACAACGATATCCAGCTCAGCGGCTCGGCCTGGTTCACCACCGGGCAAGGGCAGAACATGGCCGATATGGTCGAGTCCGGTGCTCTGGACCTGTCGTTCTTCGAGCACAGCGTGTTTGCCCTGGAAGACGTCAACCAGGCCATCAGCGGTATCGAGAATCGCCAGGGCGGTTTCGGCAACTTCGTCATTCGTCCTTGAGTCTTGGCCGGGAGCGCGGTCCTGCGCTCCCGGCCAACGCCAGGGCAGGAGAGGGCACTATGCAGATTCGTAGAGTGGTTACCGGACACGACGAGCAGGGCAAGTCGGTGTTTATCAGCGACGCCGGCGCTCCTCGGGCCAAGGATTTCAGTGATATTCCGGGCTATGGTTTCAGCCAGGTCTGGTGCAGCGAGAAGGCTGTCGATGGCGATCAGAGTACGCTGGGTGGCTCGTTGTTGCCGGGTGTCGGTGGTTCGTCCTTGCTGATGGTCAGCTTCCCGCCGGATTCGGTGATGGCCGCGCCATTGGACCCGCAACGGGCGTTTGGCGAGATGGTCGAGGCGCTGCCTGGGTTGATCGAGTGTTTCGAACCCGAGGTGCCGGGCATGCACCGCACCCCGACGCTCGACTATGTGGTGATTCTCGAAGGCGAATTGTGGCTGGAGCTGGATGGCGGCGAGGAGCGCCTGGTGCGCCGCGGCGAGGTGGTGATCCAGAACGGCACCCGTCATGCCTGGCGCAACAAGTCCGACCAGGTGGCCAAGGCCGTGTTCTTTATGCAGGGACTGGCCCGCTGAGCTTAGGCTCGGGGCTGGGCACAACCGATTTGCCAGGAACGCCATCAATGACAACGAGCATCAATATTCTGGGTTTATCCGGCAGTTTGCGCCGGCAATCGGCGCATACGGCGGTGCTGCGTACAGTGGCGCAAAGGTTGCCCGATTCGGCACGACTGAGCCTGCATGGGCTGCAGGATATTCCACCCTATAACGAAGACCACGACGGCGCCGATGCGCCGCCGGCCGTGGTCGCCCTGCGTGCCGCGGTGGCCGAGGCCGATGGGCTGGTGATCGGTTCGCCGGAGTACAACCACGGCATGTCGGGAGTATTGAAGAACGCCCTGGACTGGTTGTCCCGGCCCCACGGCCGTTCGGTGCTGAGCGGCCGTCCCGTGCTGACCTTTACCGCCTCGCCGGCCTTTACTGGTGGCGTACGGGCTCATCAACAGTTGAATGAGGCTTTGTGGGCCATCCAGGCGCAGCTGGTGGTTTATCCGCAGATCGTGATTGGCGGCGTGGCCGGCAAGGTCCAGGACGGGCATCTGGTGGACGAGGCCGTTGAGCAGTTCCTGATGGGCGGGGTTGAGAAGCTGGTTCAGACAGTCCTGACTCATACTGAGGTACGTTGAGTGGGCGCGAAGTACGGCAACGCAGGGTCACGCTCCCCATCCGTCCCGTACCACTTTTCGAATCCCCTCCAACAGCATCGCAAACGCCGGGGCATGGTTAAATCAGTGCGGCACATGCGGCGTAGCCCCATGAGCATCGACATATTGGACAGATGCTTACCTTCCCGAGCCCCCGGAAATACGTGGGAATTACCATGAATCCGGATTAAGCCATTGAGCAGATCCAGGGCCGTTTGACTCAATGGCACGCGATGCTCCTTCGCAGCCTTCATCCGATGAGGCGGTATTTTCCAGACTCCCTTCTCTAGATCGAATTCGTCCCAGGTAGCTCCAAGAACCTTATTTGTTCTGCACGCGGTCAAAATGGTCAGTTGCTCAATGCGGAGAGATGCAAATTCGTGATGTGTGACTCCGAATTTGTTGAGTGCGATTCGATTTGCGCCGAATTTTCTTGCGAACTGAGCTTGGGGGGGGAATTCCTTGCAGTTGTATGTATTCAAGCCAGTTGTCCCCTAGTCATCTGAAACGAACACGGAGTTCCCTTGTTCGTCGTGACCGGTCACGATTCTTCTTATCTACACCTGGATTACTCAACGAGCAGTCAAGGAGGCAGCGAGGGGAGGGTGAGCCGCCCCACTCGCTGCGTGCATCATGGACAGATGACGTAGTTGCTGAAGCCGCCATTCCGGTTTTCGATACCTGTAATCGCGTTGTTGACATCCTCTAGCCTGAAGGCCGTGTTCTCGAAGAATGAAAGATCGAGCACTCCGGATTCCACCATGTCAGCCATGGCTTGTCCTTGTCCGGCCGTGAACCAGGCAGACCCACTGATCTGGATATCGTTGTCCATAATCCAGTGAAGATCGATGGGGACGTCGCCTGCGATGGCGCCGATGTTAACCAGATGTCCACCGCGGTGGATTGATTTGAGAGCTTGAGTCAGGCTTTCATGCGGCGCACCCGGGCCCAATGCATCAATGACGACATCAACACCTTCGCCATGGGTCACTTCACTTACCCACTCATTAGTAGGTATTGCACCGAGGGTGTGAATTTCAATCCGGCCCGGGGCTGCCAGGTCTTTCACCTTTTGGAACAGATCCTGGTTTCTAGCAGTGCCGAGGATTTTGCGAGCGCCCATGGCTAGCGCTAGAGCGACGGCGCCTAGGCCGAGTGTCCCACTGATCCCGTTGATCAGCACGGTACTGCCGGGGCCAACGTTGGCCTTTAGCAATGCTTTGTAGGCAGTTCCCAGATACCCCAGACGTGCAGCTGTTTCGAAGCTGAGGTTGTCAGGTAGTTTCACCAGGCTGTATTGCGGCGCAGGAATGTACTCGCAAAGTCCGCCGTAAGGGTAGTCTTCGAACATCCGCGGGCTTTTGGCGGTAAACCCGAAGTAGCCGTTGAAGGTGTAGGCGGTACAGGCAATGGTGTTGCCCGCGCGACAGGCCCGGCACGAACCGCAGTGCCGGCCCGGGTTGACGTAAACCCGGTCACCAACCTTGAAGTCGTAGACTTGGGAACCTACTGCTTCGACGACGCCTGATGGATCAAGTCCGAAAATGGCGGGGAGCTTGGGTAGCGGGCTCTGTGGGAACCATTTGACCCAGTTGGTGAGGATGTTGTGCAGGTTCGGGACGATCCCGCAGGCTTTGACCTTAACCAGAACTTCGGTCGGACGAATTTCGGGGACGGCTACTTGCTCGATGACCATGGGGTTGCCACCTTCATAGAGGCGAGCGGCGCGCATAGTTTTTGCAGTCATGATGTTCTCCAACACATATTGTTTTTGTAGTGGTACGTAACCTTGGAGCACGCTTTAAATCTTAGGTACTAACGCAATCCGTCTTCGCCCTTTACTTCGGAGGCAGCCAATCCGCCCAATCGTGCATGGATCCGGCCGCCTGTTGCCATAGCCAGGCCAAATGCAATCTCCCCGCGGCGAGGGCCGTCCCATACGGTCATTTCAGCTACGCCGAAGTGACTACGAACATAGGCCGCCTGTATATGCCCCAGCGGGATCATGATCCGGCAACCGGGGCCGCCGATAGTCTTCGCCGCAGGCACGATTGCCTTCGGATTGCCCAGAGCTTCGCGCATTGCCCAGCCGCCTGCTTCGTGCCAGACCGCGCCGTGCTCCAACTCACCGTCTTCACCGACGATTGCGCCTTTGCCATAAGCCTGTACGTGCCTGGCGCCGCCCAGAGCATGGATTAGTTGCTCGGACAGTTGCGCTCCTAAAACCCTCAAATCCTGCATGAATGGCAGCAGGTCTTCGACATATTTACCCGCGTAGGGGTTGGCCACCACGGCAGTAGCTACGGCAATCCTGAGCGGGACTGACGAGCGCGGCCCGCCTTCGTGGAAGACTTCTTCGACGTCCAGTTTGACCTTACGAACCATCACAAGCGACATGCCTAACCTCCAGAACCGAGAGCCTCAAGTGACTCGTCATTTTTTAAAACCGACCTTTTGCATTATGCACCGAATGATGTATTGTGCAATAAGCTTGATTTTATGCATAAAATAGGAGGGCAACATGAAGCTGATTTCGTACCGCAGAGAGGGGAAGGCCCATTTCGGTGCCGTGTCCGGTGATGGAGTGGTTGAGCTGACCCATCGTTTTGCGCATGTGGCGGATCTCGCATCCTTCTTGGCCGACCCGGCCCTGATGCAGGAGGCTCATCAGATCGTAGAAACAGCGCAATCCGACTATCCATTTTCGAGTGTTGAGCTGGAAGCTGTCATACCCAACCCTGGAAAGGTGATTTGTGTCGGCATTAACTATGTTGCTCACGCCGAAGAGGCCGGCAGAAAGGTTGGGGAATTCCCGGTCATTTTTCAGCGTTTTGCCGAAACCCTGCTTCCCCACGGAGAGCCGCTGGTAAGACCCCAGGTGTCGGAGCAATTTGATTTCGAAGCCGAACTGGCCGTGGTAATAGGGAAAGGTGGCTCGCATATCGATCCGGCGGATGCGATGGATCACGTCGCGGGTTACACCTGCTTCAACGATGCCAGCGTTCGTGATTGGCAGTTCCATACGCATCAGTACGGCATGGGCAAGACCTTCAGAAAAACCGGGGCTCTTGGCCCATGGCTCATTCCGGCGTCGGAAATTCCCGATTATCGTAAGCTGGTTGTGCGGGGTGTACTCAACGGCGAGCAGTTGCAGGAAGGCAGCCTTTCAGAGCTGGCTTTCGACATTCCGCATTTGATTTCCTATGTGTCGAAGGCGCTTCCATGGAACCCGGGCGACATTTTGGCAACCGGTACGCCGAGCGGGATTGGCTTCAAGAGGAAGCCACCGATCTTCCTAAAAACCGGTGATATTTTCGAAGTGGTGATCACCGAGATCGGAACGCTATCGAACGGCGTTATTGACGAAGCCTAAGCGTTTCCCTCTACACAATCATAAAAAAACTGGAGGCTCCAAATGCCCGCGTTACCTACAATCAATTTCACCCACTCCGGCGTGTTTTGCGCAGACCTTGATCGTATGGTCGATTTCTACTGCCGTACCTTGGGCTTCATCGTCAGTGACAAAGGCGTCGCTTCGACGGGGCATCGGCTGTTTTTCATGACGCAGAATCCTGAATTGCATCACCAGGTTGTGCTTTTCGACGGCAAACCCGTCGATCTGCCATTCAACCCGATCAATCAGCTTTCGTTTCTGCTGAACTCTCTGGATGACCTGAAGGCGTACTATCAATTCGCCAAAAAAAGCGGCATTGAAGAGATCGCTCAGGTTGATCACGGGAACGCTTGGTCAATGTACTTCAAAGACCCTGAAGGCAACCCTATCGAAATGTACGTCGATGCGCCGTTTTATACCGCACAACCCTGCAAAGAACCACTTGATCTGGAGTTGCCGACTGAGGTCATTCTGGCCCAGACCGAAGCCATGTGCAGACGCCGCCCTGGTTTCCAGACACGCGAGCAATGGATGGACTCCATTCGGTCGAAGATCGAAGAGCAGCGGGTTCGAATCAGTTGATGCCGCAGAGAAGGGGTGAATAGCCCGTTCTAAGCTTTCGGCGTTGAAGCCTGGTTGATGGGCATGCATAAGCCAGTTCATCAACCATAAGTTGCAATAGATAAAAACAAAAAGCGGAGTAGACGATGGACTACGATGTCATCATTGTTGGAATGGGGCCAGTGGGTGCTCTGTGCGCTAATCTTGCTGGGATGTGGGGGTTGAACGCTCTCGTCGTGGATAAGTCCGAAACGGTGTACACCAACCCTAGGGCCATGGGGTTTGACCACGAAGTTATGCGAGTCTTCGGCAACATTGGTTTGGCCGATGACATTGCCGAGCATGTCATGCCCTATCGTCCTTCGGAGTACCGAACCACCGGCTCTCATTTGATCAAGCGCATTGATGCAGCCAAACCTCCCTTTCCGCTGGGTTGGGCCCCTAACTACGTATTCTCGCAGCCACCCGTCGAACGCGCACTGCGCCATAAGATTTCGAACCTGAGATCTGTAACGGTAGAACTCGGTTCAGAGGTTTTATCCGTCAATTCCACAGGTACTCACGTGGATGTTCGCATCCAGGCCAAGGATGGAACTGAGCGCGCAGTCACGGCGGACTATGTATTGGCGTGTGACGGAGGCACCAGTCCGATCCGCACCCGCCTGGGGCTGAAAATGGAGGATCTAGCCTTTGACGAGCCGTGGCTCGTGGTTGACGTAATCCTCAACGAAGGAGCGGGCGAGCATCTGCCGAAGACCAACGTGCAGTTTTGCGAGCTGGCCAGACCTTGTACCTTTGTCGTTGGGCCAGGTCAGCATCGGCGCTGGGAGTTCATGATCAACCCTGACGAACAGCCGACGGAAATCTCACAACCCGAGGCGATCAAAAAGCTGATCGCCCGCTGGTTGCCTGAGGGCGACTATCAGCTGTGGCGGGCGTCTGCTTACCGATTCCATGCACTGATCCTGGAGCAGTGGAAGTGCGATCGGGTGTTCTTCCTGGGGGATGCGGCGCACATGACGCCGCCCTTCCTGGCACAAGGCATGTGTCAGGGGATCCGCGATGCCTTGAATCTGGTCTGGAAACTCGCGCTGGTGAAAGGAGGGTTAGCAGCCCCGGCGTTCCTGGATACCTACCAGACCGAACGCATTCCTCATGTCCGCCAAACTACGATGGCGGCAAAAGAATTCGGTGGTGTGATTTGCGAGCGTGACAGCGAGAAAGCCGCTATCCGCGATGCGCGCTTGACTCAGCAGATGGCGGAAAATCCGGGAGGCACCATCAGGCAATTGCTGATTCCTGGTTTGAACCATGGTTTTGTCACCAATGTTCCGCCTGCTGGCGAGCTGTTTCCGCAACCGATGGTTATCAACCATGCAGGTAAGAAGGCACTGCTGGATGAGTTTACCGGCCAATCCTTTCGAGTGGTCATTGCGCCAGGGTTCGACGCCAGCGCGCTACTGAGATGTTTGAGCAGCAGCCAATCCCTTAAAGGACTACCCATCCAGGTCGTGCGGCTGGTCAGCCCTCAACAGTCTGGCGCGCGCTCTGTAGATGATTACGAAGAGGTCGAAGGCGTACTGACACAATGGCTTGAGCGTCGCGGCTGCAATATGGTTATCGTTCGGCCGGATCACTACGTTTATGGCGGGGCGGTTACTGTCGCCTGGGCGATTGAGATGCTTGAGGGAATGGGGCTTGCGCTGTGGTACAGGGAGCCTGAACAGACTAGACAGAGCAATGGCGGAGCTTGCGACACGACAATCAGGTTTGCACAGGCGTAAAAATGAAAGGGCTGTAGGCCCTTCGCTTCGCACTGTCCACGAAAGCAGTTGCGAGGCGAAGGGATTTTGGAGCTTGAATTCGATTCGGGGAACATTAAGTGTCGCACCGAGCCGGAGGTCGACAGTTATCGATTAGGCTATTGGAGAGTGGCTTGTTGGCGTTCGATAGCTTCGACAGTTCGACCCAAAGTGCTTTGGATGTGATTGCGCAAGAGCGTCACAGCTTTGCCTGAGTCACGTGCAAGCGCAGCATCCATTAGCTCTTGATGCTCATTTTCCTTATGCCTTGGAATCATCCGCTGCTTGGCTGAAAAGCATCTGTAGCGCTCTGCTCTGTCGAAAAGGGAGTCAACCATCTTCAGCATTAACGGTGACGGGCAGGCCGCGAACAGCGCAAAGTGGAAGGCCTTATGCCGGAGAGACCACTCATCATCGAGCACGAGCACACCGCTTCCGAGTTTTTTCTCAATCAGATTCAGGCGGTGAAATGCACCCAGCACATCGGCTTCCCAGGCATCGTCGCCATACTGGATGGCATCGCTTAGCGCTTCGCACTCGAGCAGGCAGCGCATTCGCGTAATGTCGCGAAAGTCTGTCGTGGAAATCGGTGCGACCCTGAACCCCTTGTTATCGTTGGCTTCGACGACACCGTCCTGAGTCAGCCGATTGAGGGCTTCACGAATAGGGGAGCTACTGAGCCCGTACGTTTTGGACAATTCGGCGACGTTGAGTTTTTCTCCCGGGGCCAGCTCGCAACAAACAATCGCTATTTTCATCTTCGTCAACGCGACATCGATCAGCGGACTGCTGGGTGAGGTGATCATGCTCGGGGATATCCTAAAGTTTGCACTAAACTATATTTTATGCGTAAAAATATATTTTGTGCAAATAATTAACGTCTGAATTGGCATAAAATTTCCAGAGCTGCAACCAAAGAATCGTTGGTCACTCTGTCAGCGGCGCTAATTCGCCGTGAGCCTCTATAATTCCCACCTGTGCGCCCTCCAGATTCACCTCTCCTGTTGCTTTCAGAATGTTCTGTCCTTTGAGACATCCCAGCCGGTTGACATCGGATGCCTTTTTCACATCTCGCCCATATCCATGCACCGAAACGTTTGCGCTCAAGAATTTCCTTGACTTTAAATTTGCCCAGGACTATTTTTTGTGCGTAAAGTTGTTTTTAGTGCGTAATATATTGTTTTACGCGTGTAATTTTGACGTAGACCGGCCACAAACCTAAGGATCAAGAGGTACGTGATGAAAACGAAGCGGGTACTCGAGTTGGCTGACGCCGAATTGATGCTTGTGGCCTCCATGGAAAAAGCCATCCGGGAAAACTGGAAGGTTTCCATGGCCGTGGTTGATGAGGCGGGTTGCTTGATGACGTTCAGAAGACTTGATGGCGCATCCGTCTCGTCAGTCCAAACGGCCATTGATAAAGCTCGCAGTGCTGCAGTCACGCGCCGACCGACCAGGTTTTTTGAGGATATGGTCGCCGAAGGCCGATCCGGTGCTTCGATGATTCACGGCGTCTTTGCCATCGAAGGCGGTCTTCCAATCGTTGTTGAGGGTGAGGTGGTAGGAGGGTTTGCCGTCAGCGGGTTGAAGTCGCAACTGGACATCGTCCTTGTGGAGGTCGGCTTGCAAGCGCTGGCCGCGCATCAGGAGGGGTAACGCGGGTAACAACGGAGTTCGGAGCGTTACGCAGAACCCTGATGTATTCACAGCCGGTGCTGCGAGTGGATGACCTTTTACAAAAACAAAAAGCAGGAACATCTCCATGAAAACAGCCAACCAGCGACTCTGCTCGTTGCCGGTTTCCAGCATCGCCTGCGCAAGTTGGTACTGGTTTCGGCACTGGCGCACTTTCTGCTCAAGCCAAAATATTTTCCTGTAACGGCGTAATTTCCTGAGCGCGAGTTCAGATTCAGAAGCGCTGGATCCGCTTTTCGTGGCGCAACTAAAACTCAACTGCTTGATGAATTGAATGATCAAATATGCAGCGAATCTCACCTTGCTATTTACCGAATGGTCTTTCCAAGATCGATTTAGCGCCGCGCGGGACGCTGGATTTGAGGCCGTAGAATTCAGTTTTCCACGCAACATGGCGGCAGCAGAAATAGCTGACAATTTACGTCGCACTGGTCTTCAACAGATATTGGCAACAGTGCCACTGCGGCCTGGCAGTAAGGGGCTGGCTGCTCAGTCCGGAAAAACTGGAGACTTTCGTGAGGATTTTAACCTGGGACTCGAATATGCCGTAGAAGGAGGAAGCCCACTGCTTCACGTGCTATCCGGTATGGTCGAGCAGACAAATTACGCGGTCTCGAGTGGACAATTTGTCGACAACATGAACTGGGCCATCGAGGAGGCTGCCTGCTATGACGTAAAGGTTGTGATTGAAGCCATCAATCAAGTTTCAGTACCTGGGTATTTTATTCGAACACTGGCGGAGGCCGTCCACTGGACGCAAAGACTTGAAGGACTAGGTCTGATCCTGGATCTTTATCATGCTGCGATGGAGCAGCTAGATCCTCTCGTTTGCCTCGATCTCTATCTCCCTCAATCCGACCATTTACAGATTGCCGGATACCCCGGGCGGCATGAACCCAATATCGGTAATTTGAACCTGCCTGGAATTCTAGACTCGATAAATGCACATCCTTATACAGGTTGGGTTGCATGTGAGTATCAACCTGCTATAGGCACACTCGACGGTATTAGCTGGCTTGATGGTTTTCGTTGAAGTTAAGAGGCCGGTGAAAGATGGAGTTTGACGAACGCTTGTTTTCCAATATCAATCTCAACAGCTTGCTGACGCTTGTTGTCGTGTACCGCGAACAAGGTGTAACGAAAGCGGCTAGCCGGCTGCAGGTACATCAGCCCGCAGTCAGTAATACCTTGGCCAAACTGCGTATTCATTTTGATGACCCGTTGTTCATCCGTGATTGTAAAAGATTGAAACCTACGCCAAAGGCCACTGAGATTATTAATCAGTTGGAGCCCGCGTTGTTGGATATACAAAAAATGCTTATGGCAGTTGATCGATGAAGCCACACATTTTTGAATTGTATCAGACAGGGGACTGAGCCACGCACCCGATAGACAATGAGAAGACGCAGGCACCGGGGCTGGATGAACAGCGCAACGGTCTCTCCTTCAGAACTGAAGAAGCTTTTTTCAGCCCCTTGCGTCAACGTCTCGAACATCACGCTTGATGAGGCCAGGCCATAAGAAGCCCCACCGATCGGGAGTTCTGCCGTGCTGATCCAGACCGTCTTCGTCGTTATGGCGCTGTTGTTGCTCATCGTCGGGCCGTTCACGGCCTCGCGTACACCCACGGATATTTTTCCGGAGATCCGCATCCCGATGATTGCGGCCGCCTGGCAATACACTGGACTGCCGTCAGATCAAATGGCCGGACGCATTTCGACAGTGTTCAACGCATTCTCACGACAACAGTCAACGATGTTGAACACATCGAGGCCAATACCTACCCCGGTGTGAGTGTACTGAAGATCTTCTTCCAACCCGGGGTCAATTTCGCTGTCGCCAACGCTCAGGTCACCGCTGCCTCACAAGTAGCGCTGTGGCAGATGCCGGAGTGCATCCAGACTCCGGTGATTCTTAACTACGACGCCGCCACAGTATCGATTTTGCCATTGGCTTTGTCGGGGGAAGGTCTGTCTGAGCAGAACCTGTTTGACCTGGGTATGAACACCGTTGATCACCGTGCCTAGCGCAGTCATTCCATTGTCTTACGGCGGCAAGCAGCGTCAGGTACAGATCGATGTGAATCCCTCGGCATTGCAAACCAGAGGCCTCTTGGCAGAAGACGTCGCTGCAGCGTTGGCTACTCACCATATTCTCACGCCGATCGGTAGCGAGAAGATTGGAGACCTCGAGTACACGCTGCAACTTAACAGCGCCCCCATTGGCCATTGATGAACTCGGCCTGATGCCGGTCAAGGTGGTGAACGGAAGCACCATTTATCTACGCGATGTGGCCGGTGTTCACGATGGCAGCGCACCACAGACTGACATCGTCCACGTGGATGACAGCCGCTCGGTGTTGATGACGGTACTGAAAAACGGTTCGGCTTCGACGTGGGCCATCGTTGACGGCATCCGGGAACGGATCGGTACCCTGAAGGGGGCGTGGCCGGGGGCGTTGAAAGTGCTGCCGGTCAACGACCAGTCGTTGTTTGTACGGGCAGCAATCAAGGGCATGGTGCTTGACGGTGCGCTGGCGGCTGCGCTGACCAGCGTGATGATCTTGCTGTTCCGGGCAGTTGTCGCTCGATCATTATCATTGCCGTGTCGATTCTCCTAGCAATCCTAGGTTCGACTCCGTCGGTGTAGCTGATGGAGTCGGGGTGCCGCCAAGTGCATTGATCATAGGCAAGAATGGGGGGCAGATCGCCACAGTTAACACTGATGGTATTGTGCAACTCAAGCCAGTGGCGATTGCGCACGATCTGGGAATGGTCGTTGAATTGGCCGACGGGCTGGCTAAGGAGGATCAAGTCATCGCTAACCCTCCTGACTGCATTGCCAGCGTTGACCAAATGCGCATCGCCGCAGATCCGAAAGGCTGAGATGAAGGTCGCTACCGGTGAACGATCGGTCTTGTCGTGTTTACAGCCTGTAAGCACGATAGACTCGAATTTATGACATTAGCTATGACTGGAGCGTCTCGCCGTACCAGTATTGTGCTGTAACACCTCCGTCCATGAGAAAGTCACTGCCGGTGATGAATGTACCTTCCGGGCCCATCAGCAACGCGCCGACAGCACCTACCTCGTCCGGAGTGCCTCCGCGTTTTGCTGCGCAAGACTCGATCATGCGCCGGTATCCCTCACCGCGGGGGCCCGTCAACTCATCTTTGGCGAGGGGCGTAAAAATAATGCCAGGACTGATGGTGTTGACCCGTGCGCCGCGTTTACCCCAGCGAACTGCTTCGGCCATTACACGGAGTGAATTACCACGCTTTGAAATTTGGTAAGCATTTAGAGGGTCTGTTACCTGGTCTGGTTGAAGCATCGGCAGTGCTAGTAATTCTTCAACGGGTGTGAGCGCGAGGGCCTTGTTTTGCTCGGCGGTCAAAGACGGTAAACGGTGACCCGATTGCGACGCGATGACGATCCCGGATCCTCCTGCCGCGATAACATTACCGAACGCTTCCAGCACCAGCGCCGTTCCATAAAGATCGACCGCCAGGATCTTCTGCGGTGATGCTTGAGAGGGTGATACGCCAGCTGCATGAATAACGCCAGTGATGTCTCCGATTGCAGTGGCTCTCTGTACGAGCGCTTGAACCGACTCGCGTGAGGAAACATCGACCGTTGCGGTGGTGACTTCGAATCCAGCATCACTAAGGACTTTTGCGGCAGCAGCGGCGTTATCCTCTCGTAAATCTGCGAGCAAAACGTGTTTTCCAGCACTGACCCGTCGTGCGATTGCCTGACCTATGGATCCGGCACCGATAACAACTGTGACGCTTTTCATATTCATTTCTCCGATCGCTACTGATGAACTGTAGAGAGCACTCTGTACGGTTTTGATGCAGGTGCCCTGTGACGAGACCTCTAAATGGGTGGCAACAGCGGCGTGTCTTTAGCTCTCGCGAGGCTCACCCGTGTGACCAAGCTTAGGACATCGACAGTGGCAGTCGTCCAGCGGACTTCAAGTTACCGGCACTGCGGAAAACGAAGGGGGCGATTTAACGCGACGGTATCGCCCAGTCAGCTTCCAGAGCGTCATTAAGCGACGCTTGCATATCGATTATCCAATGTGTGGCAACTTTCCAATTTTCGTTTCTCTCGAAAATCTGATTGATGTCTTCCACTCGGATAAACTCACAGTGTGGGAGCCTGCTGATCGAGGTAAGTAACCCAGACGATTCTGCTCTATTTGACGCCCAATCATTGCTGGTACTGTTGAGAAGTAGAGGTGCAATGCGAGATAAATCCAGATCACCCGGGATGGATTGCACGCACTGATCTTCGACGACCCAATGCTTGACGTAACTTTCTGCCATGTCTGTGTCTGGGTGCCAGGCGGCTACCGAATCACCCACTCTAAAGCGAGTGACTGCACATCCTGTTTCAATGATCCGCCCGACAACCCCTTGACCGAGGGGTAGGGTACAAAATCCCGATGCGCGGGATATGCCGCAGTAGAATATTTCGATGGCGACATGATTAGCGTGCAACACCGGGAGATCGAACACAGAAAGGACAAGTGCCGAGCCGGAGGTTCGCGCTGCGTAACCAATCGTCTTGACCGCTCGAAATTTGTTTCGAGTAGTAAACAGTGAAGAGAGCACTCGCTTACCAAAACCAGAGTAAGAATTGAAGAAACCAAGACTCTTGAAGATGCTTCATAGGTGATCCCTGCCTCTGCAATGTAACGAGTTCAAGGGATCATACGGAGCAGGAGAGGTCGTGATTAGTCTACTGAAAGTGATTAACCCTATGAACCTGGTTCATGAATGGAGGCAGGCACGAAACCGTCACTGTGTAGAGCTTCATCTTCGATAACGCAACGCATGCAACAACAGAGCAAAAGCGGGTGAAGTCTGGCGACGACTGGGATAGTAGAGATGGAAGCCAACGAAGGGGGCGCAGCAGTCGTCGATCACTTTTACCAATCGTCCGGCTGCAATGTGCTCAGTGGTAATGTCCTCAGGGATGTAGCTGAGCCCAAACCCGTCCAGCGCCGCATTGAGTAACTGATACACACCGTTATAGGTGACCTGACAAGATACTCGAACAGGGCTTAAGTGTGTAACCTTGGCAATTGGAGTTCCTGCGGCCTCAAAATTCTTTAAGGTATTGAGGTGTTCTCTGACAAAGGTACAGATTAGCGAAGGGACGTCGATGAAGTAGTCTAGTGGCCACATACTCAACAATCGGCAAGGTTTACAGGGCAGAGGTTTGCAACCTGTCTGATTCGAATTACACCCATTGACTCAAGGACTTCCAATGGTCGGTGAACACCACGCGCTACAACTGCTCCCTATCATCACCTTGCTGGCAGCAGCGGTCATCGCCGCGCCACTGTCGAAACGTCTCGGCTTCGGTGCGGTGCTGGGCTATCTAGCCGCCGGTATCGTCATCGGGCCGTTCGGCCTTCAGTTGTTCAACAATCCTTCCTCCATTCTCCAGGTCGCCGAACTGGGGGTAGTTATGTTGCTGTTCCTCATTGGCCTCGAAATGAGGCCCTCTTTGTTATGGAGCCTTCGTCGGCAGATCTTCGGGCTGGGCTTGCTGCAGGTAGTGGTATGCGCGCTGTTGCTGACCGGAGTGGGCGTGGCGTCAGGGTTTCCCGTAGGCCTCTCTTTTGTGGCCGGCGCGGGCTTCGTTCTAACCTCTACCGCCATTGTGATGCAACTGCTGGAGGAGCGAGGCGAACTGAACACTTCCAGTGGGCAGCGCATTACTTCGATCCTCTTGCTAGAAGATTTGATGATTGTGCCGTTGCTGGCCATCGTCACTTTCTTGGCGCCGGTATCGCTGGATAACCCGGCATCCGAAGCTGGTATTCAATGGGGAGCGATCGCTATAGGGATAGGTTCTATCGCGACGCTTATCGTCGTCGGTCGTTACCTGATCAACCCTCTGTTTGGGATGCTGGCGAAGGCACGAGCGCGCGAAGTCATGACGGCAGCAGCGCTGTTGGTGGTGCTTGGCTCGGCCTATGGAATACAGATGGGGGGCCTGTCGATGGCAATGGGCGCGTTTCTCGCTGGTGTGCTTTTGTCTGAATCGACCTATCGCCATCAACTTGAAGTTGATATAGAGCCTTTCAGGGGGATATTGCTGGGGCTGTTCTTCATTGCGGTGGGGATGTCGCTGGAGCTTGAGTTAGTCAGGGACAACTGGCAGGTGATGCTTGGTTATGTCTTGTCTTACATGGCATTCAAGGCGCTCGCCATCTATTTGGTCGCCCGAGTGTTTCGATCATCGAATCGAGAGGCGATCAATCGTGCCGTGCTGATGGCTCAAGGGGGAGAGTTTGCGTTCATTCTGTATTCCGTAGCCGCGACCGTAGGAATCATCAGCGCCACCCAGAACGCCCTCCTGACGGCCATCGTCATCGTGTCGATGGCCTTGACGCCCATCGTGATCGCCGCCCTGAGAATTGTGTTTCCTGATCGTGGGCCCTCCACTACGGGGTACAAACAAGCTAACGGACTATCGGGCTCAGCGCTGATTATCGGATTCGGCCGGGTGGGACAAATTGCCAGTCAATTCCTCTTCGCCCGCGGTTATGAGGTGTCGATCATCGATACCGATGTCGAGATGATTGATGTAGCCACCAAGCTGCAATTCAAGGTCTATTTCGGTGATGGCACGCGCCTGGATACACTTCGTGCCGCAGGCGCTGGAGAGTGTCGAGTGCTGTTGATTTGTGTGGATCGAGCGGAAGATGCCACCCGAATAACATCTCTGTTGAAGACGGAGTTCCCTTTGTTGCCAGTGCTGGTACGAGCCAAAGATCGTGTTCACAGTATGGAGTTGTTGAGTAAAGGTGCGGATTTTCAGGTTCGTGAAACCTTCGAATCCGCCTTGGCCCTTGGTCGGGCTGCACTGGAGCAACTTGGGGTCGGACAATCAGAAGTGGACGAGATCAGCGCCAGTATCCGAGACCGAGACGAGCAGCGCTTACAGTTGGAAATTGTCGGCGGAATCGACGCGGGAAGGGCTTTTTTCAGTGGTGAATCTGCACAACCCACCCACTCTGATCAGAAGTAAGCCAGTTGGCCGAGTGATGGGGCGTGACAGCCCAGCAGCTAGCCGCACAACTCTATTCAATGCATGCCTCGGCCGGTAACCACCGAGGCATGCCGCTGTGAGTCTATGCCTTATGGATGCCGAGGCTCTGACGAGACTCTAGTCCTGGAGTTGTGGTGAGTTTTACCACTAAGTCGGCCACACTGCGGCGTGACACGGTTTTTGACGAGTTTTTGAATGGCTCGCCCTTGCGAGTTGTGCCATAGCTAACCTCATTGTCGTCGTTCAGCCAAGCGGGCCTCACTATCGTAAAGTCGAGGTTGGAAGCCTCTATGACTTTTGCTGCGCCGCGATATGGCTCCAAAATCCTTCCGTATCGCTCGCCGGGCACTTCGTCGTAAATACCCATTGATGTGATAAAAACTAGCCGCGAGACACCGCTTTTTTTCATGGCCGATATGATGTCTTGTGCTTGCTCCTCTAATTCACCAGAGAGATTGGCATACACCACATTTTGTCCTTCCATTGCCCTGAGAAGTCGATCCTCGTCCATTACGTCCCCTTTCACGGCTCGCGCGTGAGACGGCAAGTCGGAACGACGAAGAAAGTTCGAATTACGCGAGTAGAGGGTCAATCTGATTTCTGGTCTTTCCAGCAGTAGCTCGATCACATGATGGGCTATTTGCCCGCCCGCACCGAGGATCAGAATGTTCACCAATATATTCTCCTGCCCAGGTTTTGAATGAAACTCCGAGCCATTTCGTCAGCAAGTCGGATCTGTCCCAAGTGGATGATCCGACGCCTGCCGGCCGTGTTTTCAACCTGGAGTGGGTAGCTTGCCTGCACGCATCGCCGCAACCACGCCGCCATCGATCAGCAGATCACTGCCTGTCACAAAACCTGCGTTAGGGCCGAGCAGATAAGCGGCAGCAATTGCGATTTCCTCCGGTGGTGCCATACGTTTGGCGGGGGAGGCGGCAATCATCGCTCGGTAGCCGTCACCGATAGGTGAATTCAGCTCGTGTTGCGCCAATGGCGTGGCAATGATCCCTGGGCTCATTGAGTTGACCCGTGCACCTCGCTCACCCCAACTCACAGCTGCTGCCTGTACACGAAGGTTATTGGCACGCTTGGCCATCATGTAGGCCACCATAGAATTGGGGATCGCATCCGGGGAGAGAAACGGGAGGTCGAGCAATTTGTCCGCTGGCGTGAAAGCCAACGCGTGGTCTTGCTCTGCCGTGAGGGCGGGCATCATATGACCTGCCATGCTCGAGATAATGAGTCCTGCGCCGCCAGCAGCAATGACGCGCTCGAACTCTTCAAAGACAACGGCAGACCCATACAGGTCGACTGCCAAAACTCGCTCCGGTGGCGCCATGTTCGGCGACACACCAGCAGTGTTCACCACCTGGATTACGCTGCCTAATGCAGCTGCGGCGTTAACCAATGCCTTGACTGACTCTCGAGACGATACATCGACGAGATGCGTCTCTACGATGTAGCTAGCGCCCCTTAGATTCTCGGCGGCAGCTTGCAGCGCCTGCTCATTGAAATCTGCGAGCAGTAGGGTCTTACCAAAGCTCTGTAGGCGAGCAATGGCGAGACCGATACCGCCGGCACCGATTACTACAATAACTTCATTTTTCATCTTATATTTCCTTGAGCTATATAAGCCGCATTGTTTGATTTCATTGGTTTTGGTTGAGGTCGCAAAGGATTAGACACAAGTCCCGCATAGTCACAGGCGAAGCCCAATACGCTAGGCGGTGGCGTAGCGAGCGTTTACGATCATCCAACCGCCGTCGTATTTCTTAAGTTGTAAAGTGAACTTCAACCTCCACGGTGCATTTATACCATTAATGGTAGCGTTAAAAATCCCACGTCCTTTAACCGTTGATTGATTTTCCGTGATGTTAATTTCGAGCGAGTTTTGCTCAAGATTTATTTGGTGATAGTTAAAGTCTCCCGACCAAATAAGATCTAACCATTCGTGCTTGGGTTGGACGTAACCGGTGATGTGTGTCAGTGAGTAACCCGGTTCGAGCAAACGCTCAAGATCCGCCGTACGTGCCTCCACCATGGCTGTGTGATAGGCGTTTAGCGCCTGAAGAATGCTTGAGCTCTCATTAGGTTTCTCCTTGGTGCGCACCATGTGTTTATCCTTTCAGCAATGAATAAGTGCTCTGTCAGAGTGAGATTAACCGTATTGTTCGTAGCCAGTACCGCGCCCGCCAGTGATCTCGATGGCATCGGCAGCGGTAGTGATACGGTGCAATTCATCTGCGTCCAATTCGATGTTGCATGCGGCAATGTTCTCTGCCAATCGTGAAGGCTTGCGAGTGCCTGGAATAGGTACGATCCATGGCTTCTGGGCCAACAACCAAGCGATTGCGATCTGGGAGGGTGTTGCCCCCTTTTTTATCGCAACTTGTGATAGCAGGTCGACAAGTGGCTGATTGGCTTGCATAGCATCAGGAGTGAATCGTGGGAACCAGCTACGAACATCCTGGCTGCCGAAGGA
>Ga0209759_1000997_pt1 | contig 19375 bp, 16 predicted proteins | sample AraplaCL_Col_mMS_FD_184261 | JGI IMG/M metagenome (GOLD analysis project Ga0209759, IMG submission 184261) | Arabidopsis root microbial communities from the University of North Carolina, USA - plate scrape CL_Col_mMS (SPAdes) (version 2) | ecosystem: Host-associated > Plants > Roots >...
GTGGGCGCTCACGAGCCGAGGGCGCGCGAGACGAGGAATCGCTTCAGGGGGCTGACCTGGTCGACCAGCGACAGGCCGTGGTTGCGCATCTCGCGCAGGCCCGGCACCGGCGACGAGAAAAGCTGCCACAGGCCATCGACGGCGCCGGCCATCGCGCGCACGGGCCACAGGCGCGCGCGGGCGTAGCGGCGCAGCAGCGCCTCGTCGCCCAGAGCGCGCCACGGTTCGCGCTCGGCGATCACCCTGGCGAGCGCGGCCGCGTCGGCCAGGCCCAGGTTCAGGCCCTGGCCGGCCAGCGGATGGATGACGTGGGCAGCGTCGCCCACCAGCGCCCAGCCCGGGCCGACGATCTCGCTGGCGCTGGCCTGCATCAAGGGCCACGTGGCGCGCGGGCCCTGGACGCGCAGCAGGCCGGCCGCGCCGTTGGTCGCGGCATTGAGCGCGTCGTCGAACTCGGCGTCGCCCGCCTGGACGAGCCGCTCTGCCTCGGCCTGCGGCATCGACCACACGATGCCGTACGAGCGCTCGGGCTGCGGCCGGTCGAACGGCAGCAGCGCGAGGACGTCCGGCACGCGGAACCACTGGCGCGCGACGCCAGCATGGGGGACGTCGGAGACGACGCGGGCAGCGAGCGCGCTGTGACCGTAGGCATGCCGTTCGAAGCCGACCCCCAGCTTGTCGCGCGCCGCCGCGGCCTTGCCTTCGGCGATCACCGTGAGCGGCGCCTTGGCGTCCGCGTCCACCACGGCGACGGCCGGGGCGAAGCGGATCGCCGTCTCGAGCACCTGCTCCAGTTCGGCGGCGTCGACGATCCAGGCGAGCGCCGGCACCGTCTGCTGCCAGGCCGAGAACGCCAGCGCACCCTCGCCGTCGCCGGCGATGCGCATGTCGTAGACGGGCGTGCGCGCGTCCGGCGCCATGCCGTCCCAGACCTTGAGCTCGCGCAGCAGCTCGACCGAGGCGGCGTTGAGCGCGTAGGCCCGCACGTCGGCGCGCAGCTCGCCGCCGCCGGGCACGGAGGGCCTGGCGTCGATGCCGACGGCCAGCCCCTGGCGGGCCAGCTTCAGGGCGAGCGCGCGGCCGACGATGCCGCTGCCGTGGATTCGTACGTCGATCTTGGACATTCCGCATTGTAGGTAGACGGACGTGAACCCGCGTTGAAGGCGGGGGACCGTCTAAAATCCGCGGTTTTCCCCCGAACGCCGGATGGCGGCCCCCGAAAGCGGCGCCGCGCGGCAAAGAAAGAAGCGACATGAGCCTCAAGTGCGGCATCGTCGGCCTGCCCAACGTGGGCAAGTCCACCCTGTTCAATGCCCTGACCAAGGCCGGCATCGCTGCCGAGAACTACCCCTTCTGCACGATCGAGCCCAACGTGGGCATCGTCGAGCTGCCCGACGCCCGCCTCCAGGTGCTGTCGGACATCGTCTCCGCCCAGAAGATCGTGCCGGCCATCGTCGAGTTCGTCGACATCGCGGGCCTGGTGGCCGGCGCGTCCAAGGGCGAAGGCCTGGGCAATCAGTTCCTGTCGCACATCCGCGAGACCGACGCCATCGTGAATGTCGTGCGCTGCTTCGAGGACGACAACGTCATCCACGTCAACGGCAAGGTCGACCCGATCTCCGACATCGAGGTGATCCAGACCGAGTTGTGCCTGGCCGATCTGGCGAGCGTCGAAAAGCAGCTGCAGCGCAGCACCAAGGTCGCACGCGCCGGCGACAAGGAAGCCGCCAAGCTGGTGGCCATCCTCGAGCGCTGCCGCGCCGCGCTCGACCAGGCCCAGCCGGTGCGCGGGCTGGACTTCACGAAGGAAGAGCTGCCCATCGTCAAGTCGCTGTTCCTGATCACCGCCAAGCCGGCGATGTTCGTGGGCAACGTGTCCGACAACGGCTTCGAGAACAACCCGTACCTGGATCGCCTGCGCGAGTTCGCGGCCAAGCAGAAGGCGCCCGTCGTGGCGATCTGCGCCAAGACGGAGGCCGAGCTGGCCGACATGGACGCCGCCGACGCCGAGATGTTCCTGGCCGAGATGGGGCAGACCGAACCCGGCCTGAATCGCCTGATCCGCGCCGCCTTCACGCTGCTGGGCCTGCAGACCTACTTCACGGCAGGCGTCAAGGAAGTGCGCGCCTGGACCATCCCGATCGGCGCCACCGCACCGCAGGCCGCGGGCGTGATCCACACCGATTTCGAGAAGGGCTTCATCCGCGCCCAGACCATCGCCTACGACGACTTCGTCGCGTTCAAGGGCGAGCAAGGGGCCAAGGACGCCGGCAAGATGCGCGCGGAAGGCAAGGAATACGTCGTCAAGGATGGCGACGTGCTCAACTTCCTATTCAGCAGTTGACAAGAAGCCGCCGCGGCGGCTCTTGTCATCCTGCACGGGCTCCCGGTCATCCTGCGCGCAGTCGCAGGATCCACCCCCGCCACGATGCGGCGTTATCCTCTGGGCACCGCCGTTGCCCGACGGCTCCCGACAAGACGCGCACTTGCACGCCATGACCACTTCCATGCTGCTCTACGCCGCCGGCGGGCTGCTGGAAGGCTGGCTGGCGGTGATGCTGACCATCAGCGGCCGCACGCTGCGCGGTACGGACAGGCGCTGGATGCGATGGCTGGCCGCCGGCTTTGCCTGCAATACCGTGCGCTCCGCGCTGCTCGCGCTCGGCTACGGCAGCGTCAGCCTGAGCGCCCGCCCGAGCTTCGTGACCGCCACGCTCGCCACCGTGGCGCTCGCGCTGATGTCGGTCGCCCTGATGGACTACGTCGCGCTGGGCGCTCGCGCAAAGCGCCGCATCTGGCTGCTGGGCGGGCCGCTCCTGGGTGGGCTCTGGCTGGCCGTGACCGCGGGGTGGTTGCCGCGGGGGGACGCCGTCGCCATCGCCAGCATCTTCTTTCTCGGCTGGGCTGCCTTGTTCGTGCGCGCCGCGCGCCGTGAGCCGCGCAGCGGCCATGTGCTGGTCGTGCTGGCCATCCTCACCTTCCCCGCCATCGTCGTCGCGCTCAAGCTGGGCCTGCTGGCGCCGGACCTGCTGCCCTCCAGCGAGATCATCCCGCTCGCCGCGATCGGCATCGCCGTGTTGACGACCGGGCTCGTGCGGGCGCACCAGCGCGCGCTGGCGGCGGCCGAGCGCACTGCGCACGCACTGGCCGCGCGCGAACGCGCCGAGTCCGAGCTGCGCGCGGTCAACGAGTCGCTGGAGCAGCGCGTCGCCCAGCGCACCGCGCACCTGGAAGAAAACATCGCCGGCCTGGAGAGCTTCAACCGCAGCGTCTCGCACGACCTGCGCGGTCCGTTGGGCGGCATCGCGGGCCTGGCCGGCATCGCCCGTGCCAAGGTCGCCGAGGGCCGTCTCGACGAGGCCCAGACGATGCTGGCCGCGATCGAACGCCAGGCCGACGACTCGTTCGCGATGGTGGCGGCGCTGCTCGAGCTGGCCCGCGCCGGTGCCGCGCAACCGCAGCGCGCCCCGGTGGACGCCACGGCGCTGGCGGGCGAAGTGGTCGCGGCGCTGGAGGCGGCGGGCAAGACGGCGTCGACCGAGGTGGTGGTGCAGCCGCTGCCTGCCGTCGAGGCCGACCCCGAACTGCTGCGCCAGGTGTTCGCCAACCTGGTGGGCAACGCCTGCAAGTTCGTGCGCGGCCGCAGCGCCGGCCGGGTGGAGGTGGGCCATGCGAGCACGTCGAACGGCCACGCCTATTTCGTGCGCGACAACGGCATCGGCTTCGCGCCCGCCGACGCCGCCCGCCTGTTCCGGCCGTTCGAGCGGCTGAACGGCCAGCGCTTCGAAGGGGCTGGCGTCGGCCTGTCCATCGTCAAGCGCATCATCGACCACCACGGTGGCCGCGTCTGGGCCGAAGGTGCGCCGGGGGCCGGCGCGACCTTCTGGTTCACACTGGGCAGTTAGGCGACCGCGACCGAGCTCAGCGAGATGCCGGCCAGCAGCTGCTGGAAGCGGCTGGGCGCGGCGCCGCGCACGACGGCCGTCCGGCGGCACTCGTTGGCACCGACGTTGGCGCGCAGCTTGAGCGAGGCGGGGCCGCGGATGGCGCTGACCGTGACGCCGTCGCGCGAGTCGATCAGCAGCGATTCGCCCGAGGCCAGCACCACGTCCTTGTGGTCGCCGTCGATGGTCACCCAGACATGGCCCTGGGTCACTTCCAGGCGCGAGTCGCAGGCGTCGCGCAGGCGGACGACCTCGTCGTCGGCCAGGTTCAGTTGAGCGCGTTGGGCGTTGAGCAGCATGATTGTTCTCCGGTCTAAGGACGGCTCCCTATTCCGCAACCGCATCCGTCTCCGTACGTTCGAAGGGGCTTGCATGTCGCTTCAGGGTAGGAGAATCATCGGGCTTTCCCGCATATAAATCCAACGTTCAATCGGAATGGCGCCCATTCCGAAACCGCATGCATGGGCGTCCCGGCCCCGCGGCCTTTATGCGTTTTTTACGTGGCTGCGGCGACACTGCGATTCCCCTGTTCGACAGGCATTGCCTTTTCTCATGGATACCGCACATCGCCGCCAGGCCCTCCTGCCGCTCACGCTCGGCGCCATCGGCGTCGTCTACGGCGACATCGGCACCAGCCCGCTGTACACGATGTCGACGATCTTCGGCCCGGAGGGCGGCGTTCCGCTGGACGCCCGTCACCTGACCGGCGCCGCCTCCACGATCTTCTGGGCGCTGATGCTGGTCGTCACCCTCAAGTACGTGCTCCTGATCCTGCGCGCCGACAACCGCGGCGAGGGCGGCATCATGGCGCTGACCGCGCTCGCGACGCAGGCCGCCGGCGGCACCGCCAAGCGGCGCGCCTTCCTGCTCCTGCTGGGCCTGTTCGGCGCGGCCCTGTTCTATGGCGACAGCGTCATCACGCCGGCGATGTCGGTGCTCAGCGCGGTCGAAGGGCTCGAGGTCGTCGAGCCGGGCCTCAAGCGCTTCGTGCTGCCGATCGCCATCGGCGTGCTGATCGGGCTGTTCGTCATGCAGCGCCACGGCACGGGCCTGGTCGGCAAGCTGTTCGGCCCCATCATCGTGCTGTGGTTCGCGCTGCTGGCGTTCACCGGCGTGCACCAGATCGTCCAGGCACCGGCCATCCTGCAGGCGTTCAACCCGCTGCTCGCGCTGCATTTCCTCGTCGAACGCGGCCCGCTCGTGTTCGCCGCGGTGGGCGCCGTCGTGCTGGCGTTGACCGGCGCCGAGGCGCTGTACGCCGACATGGGCCATTTCGGGCGCAAGCCGATCCAGCTCGCGTGGCTGGGGCTGGTGCTGCCCGCGCTCACGCTGAACTACCTCGGCCAGGCTGCCCTGCTGATCCGCGACCCGAAGGCGCTGGACAACCCCTTCTTCCACCTGTTTCCGCAGGGCTGGCTGATCCCGGTCGTGATCCTGGCGACGATGGCCACGGTGATCGCCTCGCAGGCGGTGATCTCGGGCGCGTTCTCGATGACACGCCAGGCGATCCAGCTCGGCTTCCTGCCGCGCATGCAGGTCGTGTTCACGTCGGCCAAGGAGGCCGGCCAGATCTACCTGCCGCGCGTCAACTGGATCCTGCTGGCGGCCGTGATCATCGCGGCCATCGGCTTCGGCAGCTCGGCCGCGATGGCCTCGGCCTACGGCATCGCCGTGACGGTGACGATGCTGATCACGACCATGCTGACCTTCTTCGTCGTGCGCAACCTGTGGGGCCTGCCGCGCTGGGTGGCCTGGTCCGGCACCGGCGTGTTCTTCGCGTTCGACTTCCTGCTGGTCGCCTCGTGCTCGATCAAGTTCGTGCAGGGCGGCTGGTTCCCGATCGTGATGGGCCTGGGCATCTTCACGGTGATGTCGACCTGGAAGCGCGGCCGCGAGCTGCTGATCGACTCGATCCGCCAGGACGACCCGGAGCTGCTGCCGTTCATCCAGTCGCTCGCCGAGCATGTCGAGCAGCGCGCGCCGCGCACGGCCGTCTTCATGGTGGCCAATCCCGACACGGTGCCGCAGGCGCTGATGCACAACCTCAAGCACAACTGCGTGCTGCACGAGCAGAACGTGATCCTGTCGGTGGTGTTCCACGAACGCGCCTACGTCGAAGGCGACGACGCCGTCGTGGTCACGCCGCTGGCCGAAGGCTTCTGGCGCGTGTGCATCAACTACGGCTTCATGAACGTGCCCGACATCCCCCAGGCCTTGAAGATCTGCGCCTCCCACGGCATCGACCTGGAGCCCATGCGCACCAGCTATTTCATCAGCCGCGAGACCGTCGTGCCCACGCGCGGCGACGGCATGTGGCAATGGCGCGAACGCCTGTTCGCCGCGATGTCGCGCAATGCGGGCAGCGTGGTCGAGTTCTTCAAGCTGCCCAACAACTCGGTCATCGAGCTGGGGACGCGCGTGCAGATCTAGCTTCGCGCGTTCTGCGTCCAGTCGAAATCCATCTGCCGCGCCGTGCGCAATGCGAGCGCGCGGTCGTGCAGGCGTTCGACGAGGTGCAGGCTCATGTCGATGCCGGCGGAGATGCCCGCCGACGTCGCGATCGCGCCCTCGTCGACCCAGCGCACGCCTTCGACGACCTGGACGCGCGGAAACATCGCGCGCAGGTCCGCGACGTCCTCCCAGTGGGTCGTCGCGCGCAGACCGTCGAGAAGTCCGGCGCGCGCCAGCAGGAAGGCGCCGGTGCAGACCGACGCGACGAGCGGCACGGCGCCGCGTTGCTCCGCGATCCACGCGATCACGTCGGCCTTCTCCAGTTCGTCGGTGACGACGCCGCCGGGGACGATCAGCACGTCGAGCGGCGGGTGATCGTCGATCGCATGGTCAGGCCGGATCTCCAGGCCCGCGCGGGCCCGCACGGGCGCGTGCGTGCGCCCGACCGTGCAAACGCGCAGCAGCGCGGGCGCCTGCGGCTGCGCACGGGCGTGCACGCGCGCGGCGGTGGTCAAGACCTCGAACGGGCCGGCGAAATCCAGCGCCTCGACGCCGTCGAAGACGTACAGGCCGATGGTGAGGGTCATGCGAGCTTTCGGAACCGGTGAGGCGCTCAGTCTAGGCAACCGTCCTCGACCCATCCAGGCCGCGGCCGGTCCGGTTGCGGACGGATCGAGACATGCGGATGCGCCCAGGCGCGCTGGTCTGCGGCGACAGGACGCCGCGATCGAGGACATGCCAGGCTCCTTCGGCAAGCGGTGCGCGCAGTCGTCGGCCGCAAGCCGCCGGCTCAGGCCAGCTGGAGCGCCGACACCTGCCGGCGGCCGGCATTCTTCGAGGCGTACAGCGCCTGGTCGGCGCGGCGGAACACCAGGTCCAGATCCATGCGCGGGTCGGCCTTGAACGTGACGACGCCGGCCGAGAAGCCCACCCCGGTGAGTTCGTTGCCGCCGCTGGCGAACACGCGGGCGCCCAGGCTGGCCTGCAGCTCGTCGATGCGCTCGTGCGCGGCGATGTCGTCGGTGTCGGCCATCACGACGCAGAATTCCTCGCCGCCGTAGCGGCAGCACAGGTCGTGCGCGCGGAAGCCGTCGCGCAGCAGGTCGGCAAAGCCCGCGAGCACGAGGTCGCCCATCTGATGGCCGTAGACGTCGTTGACCTTCTTGAAGTGATCGAGGTCGATCAGGATCACGACGATGCGGTCGCCCCTGCGTGAGGCCATGGACACCAGCCCGGGCAATGCCTCGCCGAGATAGCGCCGGTTGTACAGCCCGGTCAGCGCGTCGCGGTTGGCGAGCTCGCGCAGTGATTCCTGCAGGCGCTCGACCTCGCGCAGCCGCTGCTCGAGCAACTGGTTCTTCTGCATGATCGCGGCCTCGGCGGTCTCGGCGATCGCCCGCTCGCGGCGGGCGTGCTCGATCTCGAGCCGCGCCAGGCGCGTCTGGTGGTCGACATGCAGGTCGATGTGACGCACCTCGGCCGACTTCTTGGCGAGGTCGTTGCGCATCGTGACGACCTGGCACTGCAGCTCGTACGCGCGCTGGTAGTTGCCGACCTGGGCCTGCAGGCGCGCGGTCAGATCCAGGCAGGCCTGCACGCCCAGCTTGTGGGTGTTGCGCGGAATCTGCCGGCAGCCGGCCTCGCCGACCTGCGCCGCCCCCGCGATGTCGCCCTGCTCGGCCAGCAGCAGCGCGCGCACGTAGGCCGCGTGCACCAGCACCCCGGGCTCGGAAGCCGCATCCGCGTGGACGACGGCGTCCTCGAGCAAGGCGGCGGCCGCGACCGCATCGCCCAGCTTCAGGCGCGCCTCGGCCGCGACGAGCAGCGCGCCGGACAGGAACAGCGGCGAGGCCAGCTCGGCGCGCGCGTCGAGCGCGCCCTGCAGCACGGCGTCGGCACGCCGATATTCGTTCTTGGCCATCAGGCACTGCGCCCAGGCGCGCGCGGCGCCCAGCTTGCGCGGCGTCAGCGGCAGCGGCTGGTACAGCCGCCAGGCCTCCTGCAGGTAGGTCGAGGCGAGGTCGACATTGCCCACCAGCAGATGGCTGTGGCCGATGTTCATCTGCACGTTGGCGACCAGCCCCGGCGGCGAGTCCGGGCTCGCGATCAGGCGGTTGAGCGCCCGGTAGGTGCGCTCGGGCTCCTGCGCCCAGCCCAGCATGTAGCCGCGGAAATGGCCGGCCATCAACTCCATCCAGCTCAGCTCGATCGGGTCGAGATGGGCCTCGGCCTCGGCGCGGATGGCTTCGACGTCGCTCATGCCGTCCTCGGGATTGGCACGCAGCGTCGCAAGGAACACCTCCAGCAGGTCCACCAGCAGCGACTCCACGCGCCAGCCGTGCGCACGCGCCTGGGCGGTCGCGGCGAGCATCGCCGAGCCGAGCCCCTCGCGGTCGCCGAATCGCGCCTGGTGGTGCATCTTGACGATGCGCAGGCGCAACTGGGTGCGCTCCAGGCCGCCCGCGCTCGCGCGCGCCCAGGCCTCGTCCCAGAGGCGCATCGCGCGATCCGGTTCGTCAGGCAGCAGGCGCAGCGCGGTGAGGGCCAGGCGGTCGATCTCGGCGGGGCACATGATGTTCTGGCGCTGGAAGCTTCTAGTGATCCTTGGCGCGGCTGAGGAACAGCACCGGCACGATGACCGGGGCGAGCGGGGCCCAGTAGATCAGCTGCACGCCGTCCGCGGCCATCCGGATCGGCGTGGCGGCCTCGTCGACGGCGACGTCGGCCGCGTTCGCCTCGGTCGTGATCTCGATGGTGTAGGGCTTGTTGAGCTTGTCCTGCGGGCCGCGCAGGCTGTACGTCCAGCCGGTGAAGCGCTGGCCCTTGAGGATGCCGCCGGCCGCGAGCACGCCGTCGGGCCCGGGCACCAGGCCTGCGGCACGCGCCTGTTCCTTGGCCGCCGGCGAGGCATCGGCCGCCAGCGTCAGCAGCCAGTCGCCGGAAACGACGCCGCGCTGGTCGATGTGGAAGGTGGTGAACGTGGCCGTCAGCTGGGGATGCACCGGCGAGCGCAGCGCTTTGACCAGCACCTCGGGCGCCCCGAAGATGTAGTGGTGGTGGCTGCCGATCGCGGCGATGCGCTTCTCGTCGCCCGAGACCAGCACCGACGAGATCGTCTCGGTGTAGTGCTGCTCGTGCGGCGGGGCCGGCTCGCGCGCGGGACCCGCGCAACCGGCCAGCAGGAAGCCCGCGCCGGCCAGGGCCGCAAGAGCAAGACGTCGAACTGCATTCACCTTGAATCACTCCCTGGCCGGCACCGCGCCGGAAGGCGCAATTATCGGTGCACGGCGCTGTCGTCCCTAGGGGATCCGCCTCAGGGAACGAACCTATAGCCGACACCGAGCTCGGTGATCAGGTGCTGCGGCTGGGAGGGGTCGGCCTCCAGCTTCGCGCGCAGGTGGCCCATGTAGATGCGCACGTAGTGCGTGTCCTCGGAATGCGACGGCCCCCACACGGCGCGCAGGAGTTGCGGGTGAGTGAGCACTCGGTTCGGATGCGACGCCAGGTGGCTCAGCAACCGGTATTCGATGGGCGTCAGGTGCACGGCGGCGCCGGCGCGCTGCACGCTGCGGCGCACCAGGTCGATGCGCACGTCGCCGAATTCCAGCACGCTGGCGGCCTCGGCGTCCGCGCGCGGGTGCCGGCGCAGCTGCGCGCGGACGCGCGCGAGCAGCTCGCCGGCGCCGAACGGCTTGACGAGGTAGTCGTCGGCACCGGCATCGAGCGCGGCGATCTTGTCGGTCTCGGTCGTGCGCGCCGACAGCACGATGATGGGAATGGCCGACCACGTGCGCAGGCCGCGGATGAAGTCGATGCCGTCGCCATCGGGCAGCCCCAGATCGAGCACCACCAGGTCCGGACGCCGCGTGCCGGCCTCGATCAGGCCGCGCTGGACGCCGGCCGCCTCGGCCACGTCCAGCGATTCGGCCTGCAGCGAGAGCCGGATGAAGCGGCGGATCTCGGCCTCGTCCTCGACGACCAGCACCCTGCCGGGGGATTCGTTCGTGCTCATTCGGCGGCTTCCATGGGCGCATTGTCCGCGTCGTCGGCGGGCTCCTCGACCCGCGGAGGATCGCCGCGCGGGAGCGTGAAGACGAACCGCGCGCCGCCTTCGGGGCGTGTCTCGCCGCGGATGGCGCCGCCGTGGGCGACGACGATGGCGCGGCAGATCGCCAGGCCCAGCCCCACGCCCGGCGTCGCGCTTTCCTTGCGGCCGCGCTCGAACTTCTCGAAGATCAACTCCTCGCGGCCCGGCGGCAGGCCCGGCCCCTGGTCGGCGACCCACACCTCGACCGATTCGCGCGTCGCCGCGGCGCCGATGCTGATGGTGCTGCCCTCGGGGGTGTACTTGGCCGCGTTCTCCAGCAGGTTGGCCAGCAGGCGCTCGATCAGCACCGCGTCGAACTGCAGCAGCGGCAGGTCCGCCGGCAGCGCCACCTTGAGCGGATGGTGACCCTCGAACAGCGCGCCGAGGTCGCGCAGGGCGCTGCCCACCACCTCCTCGAGCGGTTGCCATTGCAGGTTCAGCGCGACGCGGCCCGACTCCAGCCGCGCCATGTCCAGCAGGTTGTTGACCAGCGCGTTCATGCGCAGCGCCGCCTCGCGCAGCGCCTGCGCGATCTCGGCATGTGCCGGCGCCAGCGGCGGCGCGGTGAGCTGCAGCGAGTCGGCCATGCCCGCCAACGCGGCCAGCGGCGTGCGCAGGTCATGCGAGATCGCCCCCAGCAGCGCGTTGCGCAGACGCTCCGACTCCATCTGCACCGTCGTGCGTTGCGCGACGTCGACGTAGTGGATGCGCTCCAGCGCGATCGCCAGCAGCGATGCGAAGGTATCGAGCAGACGGCGCTGCTCCGGCACGTTCAGGCGCTGCGGATTGCGCAGGGCCAGCGCCACGACCCCGCGCACGCGCATCGGCGCCTTCAGCGGCACGTACAGCATCGCGCTGGCGGGCAGCGTGCCCGTGCCCTGTCCCGCGGGCTCGGCATGCGCGAGCGCCCAGTCGGCCAGGCTGGCGTCGACGTCGATCCCCGCGGGCACGACCAGCCGATCCTCGCCATCGAGCAGCAGGAACACCGCGCGCGCCTCGAACTCGGCCTGCAGCACGCGCGTGCCGATCTCGACGATCTGCTCGGGCATCAGCGCCGCCGCCAGGTCGCGCGACAGCTCGTACAGCGCCCGCACCCGGTCCTCGCGCAGCGTGGCCACGCGCGCCTGGTAGGTGAGGCCGGCGGTGAGCTGGCCGATGACCAGCGCGACGATCAGCATCACGGCGAAAGTGACGAGGTACTGCACGTCGCCGACTGCGAAGGTGAAGCGCGGCGCGACGTCGAAGAAGTCGAACGCCGCGACGCTGACGAAGGCCGCGAGCACCGCCGGCCCGCGGCCATGGCGCAGCGCCGAGAACACCACCGCGAGCAGCAGCAGCATCACGATGTTGGACGGCTCGAGCACGTGCAGCAGCGGGGTGGTGGCGAGGATGACCGCCGCACACAGCGCGACGCTCTTGGCGTAGGGCCACCAGTCGCGCAACCAGCCCGGGTCGCCGCCGAGCCGACGCGGCGCCGGCTCGCCCGCGGCCGAGACGCTCGCACGCGGCGGCAGCGCCACCTGCACGAGCTCGAGATCGGGCGCGAGCGCCGCGAGCCGCACGGCCGTGTCGCGCCGCCACCAGGCCTTCGAGGCGCTGCGCCGCCCCATCACGACCCGCATCAGGTTGTGCTCGCGCGCGTAACGCGCCAGCGCCGGCGCGGCGGCGTCGCTTGCCAGCGTGGCGGTGCGCGCGCCCAGGTCCTGCGCCAGCGCCAGCACGCGCAGCACCTGATCCCGACGCTCGCGCGGCAGGCGTTGCAACGCGGGTGTCTCCACATAGACAGCGTGCCAGGGCGCTCCCAGCTGCGCGGCGAGCCGCGCCGCCGCACGCACCAGCTTCTCGCCCTGCCCGCCCGGTCCGACGCACGCGAGCAAGGCCTCGCGCGCCGGCCAGACGGCCGCCGACTTCAGGCCGCGTCGGTAGCTGAGCATGTCGACGTCGACGCGGTCGGCCGTGCGCCGCAGCGCCAGTTCGCGCAACGCGAGCAGGTTGCCCTTGCGAAAGAAATTGGAGGCCGCGCGCTCGGCCTGCGGGGCGATGTAGACCTTGCCTTCGCCCAGGCGCTGCAGCAGCTCGTCGGGCGGCAGGTCGACCAGCACGACGTCGTCGGCATCGTCGAACACGTGGTCGGGCACCGTCTCCCACACGCGCACGCCCGCCACGGCGTTGACGACGTCGTTCAGACTCTCCAGGTGCTGCACGTTCATCGTCGTCCACACGTCGATGCCGTTCGCCAGCAGCTCCTCGACGTCCTGCCAGCGCTTGGGATGGCGCGAGCCGGCCACGTTGGAATGCGCGAGCTCGTCGACCAGCACCAGGGCAGGCCGGCGCCGCAGCACGCCGTCCAGGTCGAACTCGGGCAGCACGCGGCCGTGGTGCCCGATGTCGCGCCGCGGGATCACCGGCGTCGCGCCGACCAGCGCGGCGGTGTCGGCGCGGCCGTGGGTCTCGACGACGCCGATCACGACGTCGACGCCCTGCTCGCGCTGCGCCTGGGCCTGCGCCAGCATCGCGCAGGTCTTGCCCACGCCGGCCGACGCGCCGAAGAAGATCTTCAGGTGGCCGCGCCGGGCCGCGCGCTCCGCCTCGTGCGCCTGCGCGAGCAGGTCGTCGGGGTCGGGGCGATCGTCGGTCATGGACCGCACTCTAGCGCTGCCGGGCGTCGTCGAGGTCCAGATTGAGCAGCAGCACGTTGACGCGCGCCTCGCCCAGCCAGCCGGCCAGGGGCTCCTCGACGCGGCGATCGACCAACGCCTGCACGCGAGCGAGCGGCAAACCCGTCGCGCGCGCGACGCGGGCAACCTGGTAGCGCGCCGCGGCGACGCTGATGTGCGGATCGAGCCCGCTGGCCGATGCGGTCACGAGATCCACCGGCACGGGCGACAGGTTGCCCGGATCGGCCGCGCGCAACGCCGCGACGCGCGCCTTGACGGCCTCGACCAGCGCCGGATTCGTCGGCCCCAGGTTGGATCCCGACGAAGCGAGCCCGTTGTCGGGCATCGGCGAGGTGGCGGACGGCCGGCTCCAGAAATGTCCGGGCGCCTGGAACGGCTGGCCGATCAGCGACGAGCCGACCGCCACGCCCTCGCGTTCGACGATGCTGCCGTTGGCCTGCTCCGGAAACGCGAGCTGCGCGAGGCCGGTCACCAGCAGCGGATAGAGCAGTCCCGTGAGCAGCGCGAGCACGGCGAACAGGCTCGAGGCGGGGCGCAGAAGTGTCTTCATGAGGTGTCTCAGGCGAGGCGGAGGGCGACCAGCGCCAGGTCGATCAGCTTGATGCCCACGAAGGGCACGACCACGCCGCCCAGGCCGTAGATCGCCAGGTTGCGGCGAAGCAGCGCGGCGGCGCCGATCGCTCGATAGCGTACGCCGGTCAGTGCCAGCGGGATCAGGAACACGATGATGAGCGCGTTGAAGATCACCGCCGACAGGATCGCAGACGACGGGCTCGCGAGCCGCATCACGTTCAGCGCGGCAAGCTGCGGGTAGGTCGTGACGAAGGCGGCCGGGATGATCGCGAAGTACTTGGCGATGTCGTTGGCGATGGAGAAGGTGGTCAGCGCCCCGCGCGTCATCAGCATCTGCTTGCCGGTCTCCACGATCTCGATCAGCTTGGTCGGATTCGAGTCGAGGTCGACCATGTTGCCGGCCTCCTTGGCCGCCTGCGTGCCGGTGTTCATCGCCACCGCGACGTCGGCCTGCGCCAGCGCGGGGGCGTCGTTGGTGCCGTCGCCGGTCATCGCCACCAGCCGGCCTTGTGCCTGCACCTCGCGGATCAGCGCGAGCTTCTGTTCGGGCGTGGCCTCGGCGAGGAAGTCGTCGACGCCCGCCTCGGCCGCGATCGCGCTGGCGGTCAACGGGTTGTCGCCGGTCACCATGACGGTGCGGATGCCCATGCGGCGCAGCTCGGCGAAGCGCTCCCTGATGCCCGGCTTGACGACGTCCTTGAGTTCGACGACGCCCAGCGCCCGCGCGCCGTCCGACACCACCAGCGGGGTGCTGCCGCGGCGCGCGATGCCATCGATGGCCGCCTGCAGCGCGGGCGGCACGCCGCCGCCCAGCGTCGCGACGTGCCTGCGGATCGCATCGGCGGCGCCCTTGCGGATGACGCGGCGCGACAGGCCGCCGTTGGCCGGCAGGTCGATGCCGCTCATGCGGGTCTGTGCGGTGAAGGCGACGGGCTCGGCGCCGGGCGGCGTGGCGGCGCCGTCCGTCGAGCCGAACTTCTGCCTGGCCAGGGCAACGATGCTGCGGCCCTCCGGCGTCTCGTCGGCCAGCGAGGCCAGCTGCGCTGCGTGCGCGAGCTGCTCTTCGCCGACGCCGGGCGCGCCGACGAAGGCCGCCGCCTGCCGGTTGCCCAGCGTGATGGTGCCGGTCTTGTCCAGCAGCAGCACGTCGCAGTCGCCCGCGGCCTCCACCGCGCGGCCCGACGTGGCGATCACGTTGGCCTGCATCATGCGGCTCATGCCGGCCACGCCGACGGCCGAGAGCAGGCCTGCGATCGTGGTCGGGATCAGGCACACCAGGAGCGCGATCAGCACGGTGATGCCCACGGGCACGGCCGCCGTCGCGCCGGAGGCGCGGGCCAGGTCGGCGCCGAAGGCGGACAGCGGCAGCAGCGTGACGGTGACGCCGAGGAACACGATGGTCAGCGCCACCAGCAGGATGGTCAGCGCGATCTCGTTGGGGGTCTTCTGGCGCTTGGCGTTCTCGACCATCGCGATCATGCGGTCCACGAAGGTCTCGCCCGGGTTGACCGTGACGCGCACCACGATCCAGTCGGACAGCAGCCGGGTGCCGCCGGTCACCGCGGAGAAGTCGCCGCCGGCCTCGCGCACCACCGGCGCCGATTCGCCGGTGATCGCGCTCTCGTCCACGCTCGCCACGCCTTCGATGACCTCGCCGTCGGCCGGCACGACATCGCCGGCGATCACGTAGACCACGTCGCCCTTGCGCAGGTTGGTGGCCTCCAGCGGAAACCACTTGCCGCCGCGCTGCGGCGACACCGTGGGCTGTTCGAGCTTCTTGGACCACGTGCGGCCCTTGAGGCTCCTCAGCGATGCCGCCTGCGCCCGGCTGCGGCCCTCGGCCATCGCCTCGGCGAAGTTGGCGAACAGCACGGTGAACCACAGCCACAGCGCGATGGCCAGGATGAAACCGGCCGGCGCCTCCGCGCGGCCGCGCAGCGCCGCGATCCACAGCAGCGTCGTGATGACGCTGCCCACGTAGACGACGAACATCACCGGATTGCGCACCTGCACGCGCGGGTCGAGCTTTTGGAAGGCCTGCGCCGCGGCCGTCTTCAGCAGCCTGCGGTCGAGCCAGGCGAAACTGGCCGTTCGACGGGTTGTCATGCGTTTCACTTCCAGAGCAGCAGGTGCTCGACGACCGGGCCCAGCGCGAGCGCGGGCACGTAGTTCAGGAGGCCGACCAGCAGCACCGTGCCCACCAGCAGCGATGCGAACAGCGGGCCGTGCGTGGGCAGGGTGCCGGCGCCGCTGGCCAGCCGCTTCTTGGCTGCGAGCGAGCCCGCCATCGCCATCACCGGGACGATCACCGCGAAGCGCCCGAACCACATCGCCACGGCGAGCAGCACGTTCCAGAACGGCGTGTCGACCGACACGCCCGCGAAGGCGCTGCCGTTGTTGTTGGCCGCCGAGGTCAGCGCGTAGAGCAGCTCGGAAAAGCCATGCGCGCCGGGATTGGCGATCGCGGCGCGGCCGGCGTCGACCGACACCGCGACGGCCGTTCCCACCAGCACCAGCAGCGGCGTGACCAGGATCGCGATCGAGCTCATCTTCATCTCGTGCGCCTCGATCTTCTTGCCGAGGTACTCGGGCGTGCGGCCGATCATCAGGCCGGCGATGAACACCGCCAGGATCGCGAACACGAGCATGCCGTAGAGCCCCGAGCCGACCCCGCCGAAGACGACCTCGCCCAGTTGCATGTTGACCAGCGGCACCAGGCCGCCGAGCGCGGTGAAGGAGTCGTGCATCGCGTTGACCGCTCCGCACGAGGCCGCGGTCGTGACCGCCGCGAACAGGCCGGACGCGGCGATGCCGAAACGCGTCTCCTTGCCTTCCATGTTGCCGCCGGCCTGCAGCGCGCCGTGCGCCTGGTCGACGCCGAGCGCCGCGAACTGCCGGTTGCCCTGTTGTTCGAAGGCCATAGCCGCGATCGCGCCGGCCACGAACAGCACGGTCATCGCGCCCAGGATCGTCCAGCCCTGGCGCGGATCCTTCACCACGTGGCCGAACGTGAAGCAGAGCGCCGCCGGAATCAGGAAGATCGCCAGCATCTGCAGGAAGTCTGTCAAGGCCGTCGGGTTCTCGTACGGGTGCGCCGAGTTCGCGTTGAACACGCCGCCGCCGTTGGTGCCGATCATCTTGATGGCCTCCTGCGACGCCACCGGGCCGGTCGGCAGGGTCTGCGTGCGGGCGACGGCCGGGGTGGTCAGCGCGTTGCCATGGCTGTCCCTGGCCGGCTGGCCCTGCGCGTCGAGCACCGGCGCGTCGTAGGTCGTCTGCTCGACCGTCGTCACCGTCCTGAACGGCGCCAGGCTCTGCACGACGCCCTGGCTGCACAGCACGAGCGCGAACACCACGGACAGCGGCAGCAGCAGCCCCACGACGATGCGCGTGAGGTCGACCCACGCGTTGCCGAGGGTCCTGGCGCTGTGGCGCGCGAAGCCGCGGATGAGCGCGATCGCCACCGCGATGCCGGTGGCCGCCGACAGGAAGTTCTGCACCGCCAGTCCCAGCATCTGCGTCAGGTGGCTCATCGTCGATTCGCCGGCGTAGCCCTGCCAGTCGGTGTTGGTGACGAAGCTCAGCGCCGTGTTGAACGACGAATCGGCGGGCACGTTGTCGAAGTGCTGCGGGTTCAACGGCAGCCACGCCTGCGTGCGCTGGAGCGCATAGACGGCCAGCGCGCCGATCGCGTTGAACGCCACCAGTGCCAGCGTGTAGTGCAGCCAGCCCATCTGCTCCTTCGCATCGATGCCGCACAGTCGGTGGAAGCCGCGCTCGAGCCGGCTGCGCCCGCCTTCGGCTTCGAGCAGCCTGGCGATGAAGAGGCCCAGCGGCCAGGCCAGCACCAGCAGGACGGCCAGGAACGCGGCCAGCAGGCCCCAGGACGCGCCGGTCACGAGAAACGCTCCGGACGCAGCAGTGCCGCGACGAGGTAGACCAGCAGGCCCAGAGCGCTGGCGGCGGCGACGAGGGTCAGTACGCTCATGACAGGCGTCCCTGCAAGGCGTCGCAACCGCGTGCCATGAGGGCGATCGCCCACCAGAATGCCACCCCGAGGGCGACGAAGATGAAGTCCATGCGTCTCTCCAGATTGGATGGAGAGATGCTAGGAATCGACGCATCAAGACGTTGATAAAACGCCGGGCCCCTGGATAAAAACTGCGTAAAACGGGGCGAAGGCGCCGTCCGCCTCTTGAAGCTCGGCAGCGCAGCTCAACATGAGGCGAGGTCGGGCCGGCTGCGTCCTGTCGCGCAGTGGGTGCGCCCTTTGCCGGAGCAGGCCGAAAATATTTTCATAGCGAACGATACGCAACAATTGACGATGTGAGCGTTCGCTACTGCAAAAGGGCTTGAACCATGGGCGATCTTGCGATCAACGTACTCGACAGAGGGGATCAGCACTCGGGTGACGGGAGTGCTAATATTCGCGGAACCGAACGATCGAAGTCCGATCTGACTGAGCACATGACCACTACCCAAGCCAACGCCCTGTCCGTCCGCGACCCGTGGAGCCTGGTTCCTCCGCTGGGCAACCTGGACGCGTACATCTCGTCCATCAACCGTCTGCCCTTGCTCAGCCAGGAGGAAGAGACGCGTCTGGCGACACAGCTGCGCGACACCGGCGACCTCAAGGCCGCCAGCGCGCTGGTGATGTCGCACCTGCGTCTCGTCGTGTCCGTCTCGCGCAATTACCTGGGCTACGGCCTGCCGCACGGCGACCTGATCCAGGAAGGCAACATCGGCCTGATGAAGGCCGTCAAGCGCTTCGACCCGACCCAGGGCGTGCGTCTCGTCAGCTACGCGATGCACTGGATCAAGGCCGAGATCCACGAGTACATCCTGAAGAACTGGCGCATGGTCAAGGTCGCGACGACCAAGTCCCAGCGCAAGCTGTTCTTCAATCTGCGCTCGATGAAGTCGCGCCTGAAGGAAGAGGCGGCCGACGCCGACGTGCATCGCAACACGCTGACCCGCGACCAGGTCGAGCGCGTCGCCCGCGACCTGAACGTGAAGCCGGAAGAGGTCCTCGAGATGGAGACGCGCATGTCCGGCGGCGACGTCGCGATGGAGTCGCAGAACGACGACGGCGAGGAAGCCTACGCGCCGATCGCGTACCTGGCCGACGACCGCGACGAGCCCACCCGCGTCATCGAGAACGCCGCCAACGACCGCCTGGCCGGGGTCGGCATCGGCGAAGCGCTGGAGACCCTGGACCCGCGCAGCCGCCGCATCGTCGAGGAGCGCTACCTGAAGGTCAACGACGACAGCTCCGGCGGCATGACGCTGCACGAGCTGGCGGCCGAGTACGGCGTCAGCGCCGAGCGCATCCGCCAGATCGAGGTGGCGGCGCTCAAGAAGATGCGCAAGACGCTCGAGCCGCAACGCGTCTGACCGCGCTGCACTCCCAAACAAGGACGCTTCGGCGTCCTTTGTTTTTGGCGGACCAAGAAGCCTGTCATTCCGCGCGCAGTCGCAGAACCACCCCCGCCGGGGTCTCCATCGGCCACCGTCCTGGCGGGGGTGGATCCTGCGACTTCGCGCAGGATGACGAGTCGGCGGCACAGGCGCCGCGGCTGATGGCGACGCCGCCCCTCCCCCTGTCCTTCTGCGCGCAGTCGCAGAACCCACCCCCGCCGGGG
>Ga0209759_1001001_pt1 | contig 19310 bp, 19 predicted proteins | sample AraplaCL_Col_mMS_FD_184261 | JGI IMG/M metagenome (GOLD analysis project Ga0209759, IMG submission 184261) | Arabidopsis root microbial communities from the University of North Carolina, USA - plate scrape CL_Col_mMS (SPAdes) (version 2) | ecosystem: Host-associated > Plants > Roots >...
GAATGGTACGTGATTGACGCGACGGATAAGGTTCTCGGGCGTGTCGCCAGCGAAGTGGCACACCGTCTTCGCGGCAAGCACAAGCCTGAATTCACTCCGCACGTCGACACCGGTGATTTCATCATCGTTATCAACGCCGGCAAGCTGAAGGTCACGGGCAACAAGGCTACTGACAAGAAGTACTATCGCCACTCGGGCTACCCGGGCGGTATCTATGAAACGACGTTCGGCAAGATGCAAGAACGCTTCCCGGGCCGTGCGCTCGAGAAAGCGGTCAAAGGCATGCTGCCGAAGGGCCCGCTCGGCTACGCGATGATCAAGAAGCTGAAGGTCTACGCTGAAGCAACGCATCCGCATTCGGCGCAACAGCCGAAAGCGCTCGAGATCTAAGGGGAGCCCACATGATCGGTAACTGGAATTACGGCACGGGCCGCCGCAAGAGCGCCGTCGCACGCGTGTTCATCAAGGCAGGCAAGGGCGAGATCATTGTGAACGGCAAGCCTATCGCCGATTACTTCTCGCGCGAAACGTCGCTGATGATCGTTCGTCAACCGCTGGAACTCACGAACCACGGCGTCACGTTCGACATCAAGGTCAATGTGAACGGTGGCGGTGAAACGGGTCAAGCCGGTGCGGTTCGCCACGGCATCACCCGCGCGCTGATGGACTACGACGCAACGCTGAAGCCGGAACTGTCGAAGGCTGGCTTCGTTACGCGTGACGCTCGTGAAGTCGAACGTAAGAAGGTCGGCTTCCACAAGGCACGTCGCAGGAAGCAATTCTCGAAGCGTTAATCGCTTCGGGTGCGCACCGGCTCCAGGGCCGGAACGCAGCAAAAGCCGCCAACGCTGTCGCGAAGGCGGCTTTTTTTATGATTACGGCCTCGCTTGGGGCAACGGCTCGGTCGCCGCTCCGCCCGCGTCGGCGCCGATGCAGGCAGACTGCGCGCGCAACGGCAGTGTCGATCGAAGCGACTGTAAGAACCCATTGATTTTGTGGGCTTCGGCACGATATTGAGATCAGCCCTACAATAGCGGTTAGAAGCTTTTTGGAGAGTTCGAATGAACGCAGTCACCGACACACCCGTGACCGAGATGCCCGCCCCCTTCGTCTTTACCGACGCAGCGGCTGACAAGGTCAAGCAACTGATCGAAGAAGAAGGCAATGCGGACCTGAAACTGCGCGTTTTCGTGCAGGGCGGCGGCTGTTCCGGCTTCCAGTACGGCTTTACGTTCGACGAAGCCGTCAACGAAGACGACACCGTCATGAACAAGAGCGGCGTGCAATTGCTGATCGACTCTATGAGTTACCAGTATCTGGTCGGCGCTGAGATCGACTACAAGGACGACATCAACGGCGCGCAGTTCGTGATCAAGAACCCGAACGCGACCACGACGTGCGGTTGCGGTTCGTCGTTCTCGGTCTGACAACGGAAAGACAAAGCGTTGGAAAGCAACGGGGCTTCGAGCCCCGTTTTTTATTGCCTGTGGACGCCGACGCGACGCGCTCCCGCGCGACCTCTGCAACCGCGCTCGCTCAGTGTCCACCGCGTCAACGCGGGTAAATTGCTCCCAATACGCGTTCCGCGCTCGCGCCGGTAACAGCCGGCAAACTTCCCGGTAGGCGCGCGACACAGCGCATCGCGAGCCACGCAAAGGCCAGCGGCTCGACCTGGCTCGGCGGCACGCCGAGGGCGTCGGTCGTCATCACGGGGACGCCGCTGACGCCGCTGTCTTCCAGTGCCTGCTGCAGCGCCTTCAAAATCTCCGGATTGCGCGCACCGCCGCCGCACACGTAGACCGCTCGCGCGTCCGGCGCGTGCCGCTCGATCTCGCGCGCGACTGTCACAGCGGTCAACGCGACCAGCGTCGCTTGCACGTCGGCCGGCGCGAGTCCGCCAAACGGGCGCAGTTTGGCATCGAGCCACCCGGCGTTGAACAGGTCGCGACCGGTACTCTTGGGCGGCTGTTGTGCAAAAAACGGTTCGTCGAGCAGCGCGTTCAGCAGTGACCGGTCGACCTGGCCGCTTGCCGCGAACTGACCGTTTTCGTCGAATGGCTTGCCGAGATGGCGCTGAGCCCACTCGTCGAGAAGCGCGTTCGCCGGCCCGCAATCGAAGCCCCGCACGCTGCCGGTCGCATTCAGAATAGTAATGTTGCTGATGCCGCCAAGATTGCATACCACGCGCGTCTCGTCTTTCGCGCCGAAGATGGTCGCATGAAACGCCGGCACGAGCGGCGCGCCCTGGCCGCCAGCGGCGACGTCCCTGCTGCGGAAGTCGGCGACCACGTCGATATGCATCATCTCGGCGAGCAGCGCCGGGTTGTTGATCTGCCGCGTGTAGCCTTTCTCCGGCCTGTGCCGCACCGTCTGCCCATGCACGCCGATCGCGCGCACTTCGGCGGCGGAAACGTGGCAACCGCGCAAGAGTTCGTGACAACACACGGTATAGCGCGTGGCGAGCGCATTGGCGGCCAGCGCTTCCCGTTCGATCTCGTTTTCGCCCGGCTGCTGCAGCGCGAACAACGCGTCGCGCAAGCCAGCCGCAAAGCCGACGAACGCCTCGGCCAGCACCACGGGCGGTTTCCCTTGCGCGAACCGGACAGCCACGCCGTCCACACCGTCCATGCTGGTGCCGGACATCAATCCAAAGTAGACGCCGTCTGCGGGGTCTTGCGCCACGTTGCTGCTCCTGATCATGGTTCGTTGCTCTTTCATTGCCGCTGCTTTGCGAAGGTTTTAGCAGATTATCGATGCAAGCGCGCTCGAATATAAAGCGCGTCCCGGGCGAAGGGACGCGCTGCAGCCGGGATGCGACGTCCAACCCGCACCGTCAGAACGCGCTCTCACCCCTGCCGGTGGGCGCGGCGGCGCGCATCTATGGGACAATCTACCTTTTCCGCGACTTCCCGTTTCCAGCATGAGCACCGAGTCCACCAAGCCTAACGCCGCCCCCGCCTTCCCGATTACCGACGAAGTCCGTCACGCGCTCGCCGTCACCAAGCGAGGCGTCGACGAATTGCTGATCGAAGAAGAATTCGCGCAAAAGCTCGCGAAGAGCGCGGCGACCGGCACGCCGCTGCGTATCAAGCTCGGGCTCGATCCGACCGCGCCGGACATTCATATCGGCCACACGGTCGTACTGAACAAGATGCGGCAGTTGCAGGATCTCGGTCACACGGTCATTTTCCTGATTGGCGACTTCACGTCGCTCATCGGCGACCCGTCGGGCCGCAATGCCACGCGCCCGCCGCTCACGCGCGAGCAGATCGAATCGAACGCGAAGACTTATTTCGAGCAGGCCGCGCTGGTGCTCGACCGCGAGAAGACCGAGATCCGCTACAACAGCGAGTGGTCGATGCCGCTCGGCGCCGACGGTATGATCAAGCTCGCGTCGCGCTACACGGTCGCGCGAATTCTCGAGCGTGAAGATTTCACCAAACGTTTTCAGAGCGGCGTGCCGATTTCTATCCACGAATTCCTGTATCCGCTAATGCAGGGTTATGACTCGGTCGCGCTGAATGCCGATCTGGAACTCGGCGGCACCGATCAGAAGTTCAACCTGCTGGTCGGTCGCGAACTGCAGAAGCAGTACGGCCAGGAGCAGCAGTGCATTTTGACGATGCCGCTGCTCGAAGGCCTCGACGGTGTCGAGAAGATGTCGAAGTCGAAGAACAATTACATTGGCATCAGCGAAAAGCCGACAGAGATGTTCGGCAAGCTGATGAGCATTTCCGACGTGCTGATGTGGCGTTACTTCGAATTGCTGTCGTTCCGTCCAATGGACGAAATCGCAGGCTTCAAGAAAGAGATCGAAGCCGGCCGCAATCCGCGCGATTTCAAGGTCATGCTGGGCCAGGAAATCGTCGCGCGCTTTCACTCGCAGGCCGATGCCGAGCGTGCGCTGGAAGACTTCAACCACCGCGCGAAGGGCGGCGTGCCGGACGATATCCCGGCGGTGACGCTGGCAGGCGCACCGCTAGCCATCGGCCAATTGCTCAAGCAGGCCAACCTCGTGCCGTCGACGAGCGAAGCGTTGCGCAACATCGAGCAGGGCGGTGTGAAGATCGACGGCGCGACTGTGTCGGACAAGGGCTTGAAGGTCGAGTCGGGCGAGTACGTCGTGCAGGTCGGCAAGCGCCGCTTTGCGCGCGTCACGCTGACTGCGTAAATGTGCGCGCAATGAACCGACCTTCGCAGCCGGAGCCGGCCCGATGATCGCGCTGATCCAGCGCGTGCTGCACGCCGAAGTGCGTGTCGCCGACCGCGTGACGGGCGCGATCGACGCCGGCCTGCTCGCGCTCGTGTGCGCGGAGCGCGGCGACACCGAGGCGGCGGCCGACCGGCTGCTCGCCAAAGTGCTCGGCTACCGCGTGTTTAGCGACGCCGCAGGCAAGATGAACCTTTCTGTGCAGAATCTGGACGGCGCCGGGCGCGCTGGCGGTCTGCTGCTGGTTTCGCAGTTCACGTTGGCCGCGGACACCAACAGCGGCTTGCGTCCGAGCTTCACGCCGGCCGCGCCCCCAGACGAGGGCAAGCGCCTGTTCGACTACTTTGTTTCGGCGGCGCGCGCAAAGCATCCTATCGTCGAGACCGGCGAATTCGGCGCCGAGATGCAGGTGTCGCTCGTCAACGACGGGCCGGTCACGTTCTGGCTGCAGACCAACGCCTGAGTTTCGCGCAGTTCTTGCAACCGTAGCGGTTCGGCACAACCGGCCAACAGCGCCCAACTGGATCCCATGACCACGCAGATTCTGTTTATCCGGCACGGCGAGACCGACTGGAACCGCATCAAACGCATTCAAGGGCACATCGACATTCCGCTCGCGGCGGTAGGACTTGCGCAGGCGCAAAGCCTTGCACGCCGCATCGCCGATGAAGTGAAGCACGGCGCGCGGCTCGATGCGATCTATTCGAGCGACCTGCAGCGCGCGCGGCAAACCGCGCAACCCTTCGCGGACGCGCTAGGTTTGCCGGTGCATCTACGCGAAGGTTTGCGCGAGCGCTCATACGGCGCGTTCCAGGGTCACGACAGCGATGAAATCGCCGCGCGTTTCCCGGACGAATACGCACACTGGCAGACCCGCGACCCCGGCTTCACGCCGCCCGGAGGCGAGTCGCAGCGCGCGTTCTACCACCGCGTGTTGCACGCGATCGAACCGCTCGTCGCCGCGCATCCGGGTGGGCGAATTGCCTGCGTCGCGCACGGTGGCGTGCTCGATTGTGTGCGTCGCTTTGCATGCGGTTTACCGCTCGATGCGCCGCGCGACTACGCGCTGCTGAACACTAGTGTGAATGTGGTGGACTTCGACAACGGCCGTGCGACGGTGGTGTCGTGGGGCGACATCTCGCATCTCGACGCGCCTGGCGCCGACGATAGCTTGAAGAAGGGTCCGGAACCGGGGCGTTGATCACTCGCGCCGCGTCGCGTGAACTCGTGTCACGCCGTTGAGCGAATATCCGAGGCCGCGCGCCGCAGTAGCCCGCCGACGCGCGCGCTCGAACACGCCGTTCATCCCGTTAATCTGATAACAGGCCGCGACGGCCCGCACGCGCCAGGTTGCTTAACCGGCCCAGGAATAGCCGCTCGCGCCGAGATCCGGCTTCAGGTCGCAGCCGAGTCCCACAGCCCAGGCAACGTGCTGGACGCGTCCGGCGCAGCGAGCCCGAAGTGCCGGTAAGTCAGCAGCGTGGCCACACGGCCGCGCGGCGTGCGTTGCAGGAAGCCTTGCTGGATCAGATACGGCTCGAGCACGTCTTCAATAGTGTCGCGTTCTTCGCCAATGGCCGCTGCAAGGTTGTCGACGCCGACCGGTCCGCCGTCGAACTTGTGCAAAATCGCTTCCAGCAGCTTGCGGTCCATCAGGTCGAAGCCGACCGCATCGACGTCGAGCATTCTGAGCGCCGCGTCGGCGACTTGAGCGGTGATGTTGCCGTCGGCTTTAACCTCGGCGAAATCGCGCACGCGGCGCAGCAGCCGGTTGGCGATACGCGGCGTGCCGCGCGCGCGTTTGGCGATTTCGAACGCGCCGTCAGGATGAATCTGCGCATTCAGCAGCGAAGCCGAACGCGTAACGATGCGCGCGAGTTCCTCGGCGTTATAAAACTCCAGCCGTGCAACGATGCCGAAGCGATCGCGCAGCGGATTGGTCAGCATACCCGCGCGGGTGGTCGCACCGACCAGCGTGAACGGCTGCAAGTCCAGCTTGACGCTGCGCGCGGCCGGCCCTTCGCCGATCATGATGTCGATCTGATAGTCCTCCAACGCGGGGTACAGAATTTCCTCGACGACCGGTGAGAGCCGGTGGATTTCGTCGATGAACAACACGTCGTTGGCTTCGAGGTTGGTCAGCAGCGCGGCCAGGTCGCCGGCGCGCTCCAGCACCGGCCCGGAGGTTTGCCGCAGATTGACGCCCATTTCCCGCGCGATGATGTGCGCGAGCGTGGTTTTGCCCAAGCCCGGCGGCCCAAACAGCAACACGTGGTCGAGCGATTCGGAGCGGCGCTTGGCTGCCTCAATGAAGATTTCCAGCTGACCGCGCACTTTTTCCTGCCCGACATATTCTTCGAGCTGGCGCGGTCGCAACGCTCGTTCGAACGCTTCTTCGTTCGGCGAGACGGGCGTGGCCGCGATGATGCGCTCGGCGGCGAGTTTGTCGGTTTCGATCATGTGGTCATTGTACCGCGCGAGGACGGTCGGGAAACCCGGCCGAATGGCCGATGCGCGTCGACCCGACAGACGACCTCACATCACGCGGGCGTCATTGCCCGAGCACGGCGAGGCCGCCGCCAGGGCGTCAGCTTCAGGCCTTGGACAACGCCTTGAGCGCGAGCTTGATCCCTTCCGAAACGCCGGTGCCGGCCGGCACATTCTTGATTGCCGCCAACGCTTCTTTTTCCGAGTAGCCCAATGCGAGCAGCGCGTTGAGAATGTCGGACGCGTGATCCGATGCGGACGCCGCGCCGGCCATCGCGCCGAGGTCGGCACCGAGCTTGCCCTTCAGTTCGAGCAGCAGTCGCTCTGCCGTTTTCTTGCCGATGCCCGGTACGCGCGTGAGGCGCGCGGCGTCCTGCAGCGTGACGGTTTGCGAAAGCTCGTGCACGCTCATGCCGGACAGCACGGCCAGCGCCATGCGCGCGCCGATTCCCGAGATTTTCAACAACTCGCGGAAAGTGGAGCGTTCCTCCGTCGTGCCGAAGCCGTAGAGCAGATGCGCGTCTTCTCGCACGATCATTTGCGTGAGCAGCACCACGCGTTCGCCGGTGGACGGCAAGTTGTAGAACGTGCTCATGGGCACATCGACTTCGTAACCGACACCGTTGCAGTCGACGAGCAGATGCGGCGGGTTTTTTTCCAGCAGAACGCCGGCAATGCGACCGATCATGGCGAATTCAGAATCGAGAGAAAGGGCGAGTGTAGCGCAGGGCGTGTGCGGCGCTTAAGGCCAGTCATTGCATCAGCGAAAAAAGCGGCGGGCGGCACGGAAACGGCGGGTGGCACAGAAACGTTAGCCAACCAGACGCCCACGCCGCACGCGCAGTCCTTTCTTTGCAAGCGATGGCGCGATGCCACCGAGCGTGCTCAATGTCGTGCCGCCGTGCGCATGACAAATGGCCATGCCGAGCGCGTCGGCGGCGTCGGTGCTCGGCACGCCCGAAAGATTGAGCAGACGCACGACCATCTGCTGCATCTGATCCTTGGTCGCGCGGCCGTAACCGACCACCGCCTGCTTCAACTGCAGGGCAGTGTATTCGGCAACCGGCACGCCGCCCGCGACGAGTCCGCAGATGGCCGCGCCGCGCGCCTGGCCCAGCAGCAACGTAGATTGCGGATTGACGTTGACGAACACCTTTTCGATCGCCGATTGATCCGGCGAGTGCTGCCGAATCAGCGTCGAGATACCCTCGAAGATAGTGCCGAGCCGCGACGGCAAGTCGGCGTCCGCGGTCTTGATGATGCCGCTCGCGACATAGCTCAGTGTGTGACCGCTTTGATCGATCACGCCGAAGCCGGTCACGCGCAAGCCGGGGTCGATGCCGAGAATTCTCATGAAGTGCCGCAGATGCGGTTAAAACCAGGTGCCTGCGATACTACAACACACACGCCGCGCGGCGGTCCGCATGTGGCGGGGCAGGCGGAATAAAAACTGCTGCCGTGGACACAGGGAGGCGACCGCACATGCAGCGCTATGGGAACAGGAGCGGAAAATCGGGCGTCGTGGCTTACGAAATCGGCGATGACTTCGTCGCCGCTCGCTTCAACTCGGGCACGACCTACTGGTATTCGAAACAGAGCGTCGGCGCGAAACATGTTGCTTCGCTCAAGCGCCTCGCGAAGCAAGGCGAAGGTCTTGGCACCTACATCAGCCAGCACCCGGACGTGAGGGACGGCTACGAGCGCAAGGATCCCCCGGACTGACGACTCAGTCGGCGTTGCCCGGGCGTCCAAAACAAAACGGCCCGGCGGAAAATTCCACCGGGCCGTTCTATCGTCGCCTACTGCGGATGTTGCAATGACACGCCGCTCGTCAAACCCGAATCAATGCCGGAAATGACGCACGCCGGTCAACACCATCGCGATGTTGTGTTCGTCAGCGGCGCTCACCACCTCGTCGTCGCGCATCGAGCCGCCCGGCTGGATCACGCAGGTCGCGCCCGCTGCCACGACCACGTCGAGGCCGTCGCGGAACGGGAAGAACGCGTCCGACGCGACCGCCGAGCCACTCAGCTTCAAACCGGCGTTCTGCGCCTTGATGCTCGCGATGCGCGCCGAGTCCACACGGCTCATCTGGCCGGCGCCGACGCCGAGCGTCATACCGTTGCCGCAGAACACGATTGCGTTCGACTTCACGTACTTCGCCACGCGCCATGCGAACAGCAGGTCGTCCATTTCCTTCGGCGTCGGATGACGCTTCGTGACCACGCGCAACTCGCGCGGCTGCACGTTCTTCGAATCGAGTGATTGGACCAGCAGGCCGCCGCCCACGCGCTTCAGATCGAACGCGTTATGGCCTTCGCCCAGTGCGATTTCAAGCAAGCGCACATTCTGCTTCGCCGCGAAAACCTGGCGCGCTTCGGCACTGAACGACGGCGCGATCAGCACTTCGACGAACTGCTTGGCCACCGCTTGCGCCGCCGCTTCATCCACTTCGCGATTGAACGCGATGATGCCACCGAACGCCGACGTCGGATCGGTCTGGAATGCCTTCGAATAGGCTTCGTTTGCGTCCGCGCCGACCGCCACGCCGCACGGATTCGCGTGCTTGACGATCACGCAGGCCGGCACGTCGAAGGTCTTCACGCATTCCCACGCCGCGTCGGAGTCGGCGATGTTGTTGTACGAGAGTTCCTTGCCTTGCAACTGGTTGTAGTTCGCGAGCGCGCCGGCCGGCACCGACAGATCGCGATAGAACGCGGCGCTCTGATGCGGGTTTTCGCCGTAGCGCAAATCCTGCACCTTGTCGAAGGCGAGGTTAAAGGTCGCCGGATAAGCGTTGCGCGACGCGTGCTGCAGTTCGTCGGTGAGACTAGTCAGATAGTTCGTGATCGCGCCGTCGTACTGCGCGGTGTGTGCGAACACCTTGGTCGCGAGGCGGAAGTTCGTCTTGTACGACACCGCGTTGCTGTTCGCGCGCATTTCCTCGAGCACGACCGCGTAATCAACCGGATCGACTACCACGGTCACGTCGCGATGATTCTTCGCAGCGGAGCGCAGCATGGTCGGGCCGCCGATGTCGATGTTCTCGATCGCGTCTTCCAGCGAGCACTCTTCTTTCGACACCGTCTGCACGAACGGGTACAGGTTCACAACCAGCAGGTCGATGGTCGGAATGTCGTGCTTTTCGAGCGCTGCCATGTGTTCCGGCAGGTCGCGGCGCGCGAGAATGCCGCCGTGCACCTTCGGATGCAGCGTCTTCACGCGCCCGTCGAGCATTTCCGGGAAGCCCGTGTAGTCGGCGACTTCAGTGACGGAGAGGCCGGCGTCCGCGAGCAGTTTCGCGGTGCCGCCGGTCGACAGGATCTTGACACCGAGGTCCGACAGCGACTTGGCGAAGTCGACGATGCCGGACTTGTCGGAAACGGAGATGAGCGCTTGCTTGATCATGATGAAGACGAAAAGCCGAAGGGAAACGTGGCAGGGCGCGAGAAAACTACTTCGAGCTACAACAAACCGTGCTGTTGCAGCTTCTTGCGCAGCGTATTGCGGTTGATGCCGAGATACTCGGCGGCCAGCGACTGATTGCCGCCGGCCTGCTCGAGCACCACTTCGAGCAGGGGTTTTTCAACGCACGAAATCACCATGTCGTACACGTCGTGCGGATTCGAGCCGTCGAGATCCTGGAAGTACACGCCCAGGCTGTCGCGGACAGATTGTTCGATATTATTCTTGCTCATGCTGCTAGTCGGTCTGTGTGGTCCTCGCCCTTGTTGTCGGGCCCGGAGTTGCCGACGGTTTCGTCGACGTAGACGAGGCGGTCGGAGATCGCCTTCTGTGCGTCGAAAAACTCGTTGACGGCGAGGAGTTGTTCGCGCGTGGTGTCCAGCGTATTCATGCGATGCCGGAACACGTTGGCGCCGGAAAGGCCGCGAGTGTACCAGCCGATGTGCTTGCGCGCAGTGCGAACGCCGGTAAATTCCCCGTAGAACTCGTAGTGATCTTCCAGGTGTTCGTTCATGACCTGCTGGATTTCGTCGATGCGCGGCGGCGGCAACAACGCGCCCGTCTGCAGGAAATGTTCGATCTCGCGGAACAGCCACGGGCGCCCCTGCGCCGCGCGGCCGATCATGATGGCGTCCGCTCCCGTGACGGCAAGCACGTGGCGCGCTTTTTCCGGCGACGTTATGTCGCCGTTGGCCACCACCGGAATGCGCACCGCCGCTTTGACTGCGGCGATGGTCTCGTATTCGGCGTCGCCGTGATACAGGTCGGCGCGGGTGCGGCCGTGCACAGTCAGCATCGAAATGCCGGCGTTTTCCGCAAGGCGCGCGACATTCAGCGCATTCCTGTTCTCGCGATCCCAGCCGGTGCGGATTTTCAGTGTGACCGGCACCGCGTCGGGACCGACGCCCACTGCGCTCACCACCGCCTCGACAATGCGCTGCACGAGCGGCTCGTTCTGCAACAGGGCCGAACCGGCCGCCACATTGCAAACCTTTTTGGCCGGACAGCCCATATTGATGTCGATGATCTGCGCGCCGTTCGCCACGTTGTAGCGGGCCGCTTCGGCCATCATGGCGGGATCGGCGCCGGCGATCTGCACGGCGATCGGCTCGACCTCGCCCGCGTGATTCGCGCGGCGCATGGTCTTCTCGCTTTTCCACAACTGCGCGTTCGACGCGACCATTTCGGACACGGCATAGCCCGCGCCCAGCCGTTTGCACAACTGCCGGAACGGACGGTCGGTCACGCCGGCCATGGGCGCGACGAACAGGTTATTGCGTAAATTGTGCGAGCCGAGAGTGGGCATGACATGGACGCGCCAGCGACCGATTGCACGGTGTTGTCAATCGGAGCGTTCGCGAAATGCGAGGGAAAACCGCTATTTTAGCGTTAACGGATAGCCCGCACCGGACCTGTGAGTGCTGTAACCCATTAAATCTTCTATGAAAGTCGTCGGCGTCATAGAGCTCTGACTGCTCGCTGAACCTGGTTCGGGCGGCGCAGACGCGACGAAAGCGGAGCCGCGCGAGCCGCGCATAATCCGGCACGCGAGCCGCGCGCCTATGCTCAGCGGCGCTGCCCGAACATCATCTGACGCGCGAGCGCGGTTTTCACGGGAGGCACGAATTCGAGCGCGGTCAGCGCGAGGCCGCGCATGATCGCGAGCGGCGCGAAGTCGACGGTGAAAAGACGCGCGAGCGTGTCGGTCGCACCGATCGTCATGCGGCGGTCGAGCGCGCGGCGCTGCGCGAACGTCGCGAGCGCGAGCGGCGTGGGACCTTCCGCCGACAACGCGTCGGCGAGCGCATGCGCGTCGCGCAAGCCGAGATTGAGCCCTTGACCCGCTACCGGATGCAGCGTTTGCGCCGCATTGCCGATTGCGACAGCGCGACCCTTGACGAGTGTATCGACGGCGTTCAGGCCGAGCGGGAACGACGCGCGCCCCTTGATGTGCGTGAAGCGTCCCATGCGACCGCCGAACGCGCTGCCGAGTTCGTGCAGGAAATCGTCGTCGGAGAGTTGCGCGCGACGCGCGGCTTCGTCCGGCGAGCAGCACCACACGAGCGCGTAGTCCGCGCCACGCACGCCGCCCATCGGCAGCAACGCGATCGGACCTTCCGGCGTGAAGCGTTCCCACGCGACATGCGGCTGCGGCGCCGACACGGTCACCGTGCCGACCAGCGCTGTTTGCCCGTAGTCGCGCGTGCTCTGCGCGCCCTGTTTGTCCGAGCGTTTGCCGGCATGCTCGCCCGCGTCGTTCGGCGCCGATGTGCGCGTGTGCATTTCGGGGTCGCGCCCGTCGTCTGCTTCGGTGTCGTTATCAGCGCTTGCGCCGACGGCCGCGGCTGCGCGCCTCTTCGCGCCACCGTGCCCGCTTTTCTGGTCGCCGAACAGGCCGCCTTCCGCATTCACAAGAATCCGTGTGCGTAAGCGGCGCGTGACGCCGGCGGTTTCGATCGGCAGCGTGACGCCGTCGTTTTCCTGAATGGGCGCGGCGGCGGAGGTCGAGCGGAACCAGTGCACGGGCGTCGCGTGCACGGCCTCGGCGAGGCCATGCACGATCGAGCCATAGCGCAGCACATAGCCGAGCGCCGGCAGGCCGTGCTCAGCGTGGTCGATCAGCGTGCGGCCGAAACGACCTCGCTGCGATACGTGGATACGTTGGATCGCGGTGGCGTCGGCGGGCCAGCGCAGCGGCTCCAGGATCATGCGGCTGCCGTGCGAGACGGCGATCGCGCGCGGATCGGCAATCGAATCTTCGGGCTCGCGGGCGTCCACGAGGCCGACTTTGAGCGCGCGCGTCGCGCTGCGGCGTGCCAGCCAACCGGCCAGCGCGAGCCCCACCGGCCCGGCGCCCACGATCGTCACGTCGAAGTCGAATGTCTGATCGAGTGCGGCGGGCCTCAGGATCACCGTGGACGGAGAGACATCGTTCATTGCGGGTTACTTCCTTGTTTCAAGAGCCGCGGGCGTCGCGCATCAGCGCTTCGATCTCGTCGGCGGCGACCGGCACGTCGCGCGTCATCAGTTCGCAGCCTGCGGGCGTGACGATCGCATCGTCCTCGATGCGAATGCCGATGTTCCAGTAGCGCTCGGGCACGCCTTCAGCCGGGCGGATATACAAGCCGGGCTCGATGGTCAGCGTCATGGAAGCCTGCAACGTGCGCCAGGGCAACGCGCCGGTTTCGTCGCGCGGCGCGCCGCGCTCACGGTAGTCGCCGACATCGTGCACGTCCATCCCGAGCCAGTGGCCGGTACGGTGCATATAGAACGGCGCGTAGGCGCGTTCGGCGATCAGGTCGTCGACAGAAGCGAACTTGTTGCGCTCGACAATGCCCGTATCCAGCAAGCCTTGCGACAGCACGCGCACGGCGGCCTGATGCGGATCGTCGAAGGTGGCGCCGACGCGCGTCGCGTCGACAGCCGCCTGCTGCGCGGCGAGCACGATGTCGTAAAGCTCGCGCTGCGCCGGCGTGAAGCGCCCGCTTGCCGGGGACGTTCGCGTGATGTCGGATGCGTAGCCGTCCAGTTCGCAGGCCGCGTCGATCAGGATGAGGTCGCCATCCTGCGCAATCGCGCTGCCGGCCGGATAGTGCAGCACGCAAGCATTGGCGCCGGCCGCGACGATCGACGTATAGGCGGGCGCCTGCGCACCGAATTTGCGGAACGTGTAGAGCAGCTCCGCCTCGAGTTCGTACTCGCGCACGCCGGGGCGGCACGCCGCCATCGCCCGGCGGTGCGCCTGCGCGGAGATCTGTCCGGCGCGGCGCATGATCGCCAGTTCGTGGTCGTCCTTGATGAGCCGCATGTCGTCGAGCAGCGGCACGAGATCGCGCGCGGCCATGGGCGCCGCGACGCCGCTGCGGCCTTGAGCGCGCACGGCCTCGAGCCAGCTGCGCACCTGGCCGTCGAGTTTCTCCGACGTGCCCAGCGCGTAGTGCAGCGACGGCTTGTCCGCGAGCAGCCTCGGCATATGCGCGTCGATTTCGCCGAACGGAAACGCGGCGTCGAATCCGAAGGCTACCCGCGCGCCGTCGGGCCCGAAACGGAAGCCTTCCCACGTTTCGCGCTCGATATTTTTCTCGCGGCAGAACAGGATGGACGCGGGCTCGCCGGTTGCGGCGCTTGCGTCGAGCACGAGCAGCGCTTCGGGCTCGGTGAAGCCTGTCAGATAGTAGAAGTAGCTGTCGTGCCGGTAAGGATAATCCGCATCGCGGTTACGCAGCGCTTCGGGCGCGGTCGGCACGATGGCGACGCCGCCGCCCGCCGCGCGCAGCGCGGCGAGTACGCGCTCGCGGCGTGTACGGTAGACGTCGATGGCAATGGTGGGTTCGGTCGGCTGGTTCATTGTGCGATTGTAGCGCCCAATGCACAGAGTCATTTTGTGCCGATGCCGACGCCGAACGACCGGCGCGTTGGCCGTTCGGCCGGCTAGACGGCGCCCGGGCGGCGCGGCAATGTTGCAATCCATCCACAGCGAACGTGCATGCGGCTCGCAGAGCGCGCACGGGCCGCTCGCGCAACGCGCCAAGCACTTATACTTTCGCCGGATTCAGAAAAAGGCAGATGGCAATGATGAAACTCATCGGTTCGCTCGCCAGCCCGTTCGTGCGCAAAGCGCGCATCGTGCTGGCCGACAAGAAGATCGACTACGAGCTGGTGCCCGAGAACGTCTGGGCGCCGGATACCCGCATCCACACCTTCAATCCGCTCGGCAAAGTCCCGTGCCTCGTGATGGAAGACGGCGAAGCAGTGTTCGATTCACGCGTGATCTGCGAGTACGTGGACACGCTGTCGCCGGTCGGCAAGCTGATTCCGCAAGCGGGGCGCGAGCGCATCGAGGTGCGTTGCTGGGAAGCGCTCGCCGACGGCCTGCTCGACGCCGCCGTGCTGATCCGCCTTGAAAGCACGCAGCGCACGCCGGAGCAGCGGGTCGACGCGTGGGTGGCGCGGCAGCAGCGCAAGATTGACGAATCGCTCGTCGCCATGTCTCAGGGCCTGGGCAGCAAGCCGTGGTGTGCGGGCAATCACTACACGCTCGCCGATATCGCCGTGGGTTGCGCGTTGGGCTATCTCGACTTTCGCATGCCGGAACTGAACTGGCGCGAGTCGCACCCGAATCTCGACAAGCATTTTCAGAAGCTTTCGTTGCGTCCGTCGTTTATTGATACTGTGCCGGTTAACTGACTGATCCGATAAAGCACGGTGCCCGCGATTACAGCAAGTTTGCAAAATTGCGTTAATCAGTCTTTCAAAGTCATGAATTAATGCTTTCGTTTGTGGTAAAAAAGCGCCTCCCGTCAGGCGCTTTTTTTTCGTCTGCCGCGTGGGGCAATGGTTCTGCGGTTATTTATTCGGCATGTTTCAGCGTCGAAAGCGGCCATTGCGAATGGGCGACGCGTTATGTGCGTCGTCAAAACGAATACACCACAAAGAGACTTTCATGATGAAACCGTATCGCTTCGTTATTGCCGCTTCTGCCTGCTCGCTGTTTGCCGCGTGCTCCAATGTGAGCAGCCTTGATCCGTCGGCGCTGGTTCAATCCGGTCAGCTGGTCACGCAAGCGGCTACGCTTTCCGACGCCGACGTGCGCACGCTGACCGACAAATCGTGCGCGCAACTCGACAGCGAAAACACGATCGCGCCCGCTAATAGCAAATACCAGAAACGTCTAAACAAGATTGCCGCGCAATTGGGCGACAACATCAACGGCACGCCGGTGAATTACAAGGTGTACATGACGAAGGACGTCAACGCGTGGGCAATGGCTAACGGTTGCGTGCGCGTGTACAGCGGTCTGATGGACATGATGAACGACAACGAGGTGCGCGGCGTGGTCGGCCATGAAATGGGCCACGTGGCGCTCGGCCATACGAAGAAGGCAATGCAGGTTGCGTATGCGACATCTGCGGCGCGTTCGGTTGCTTCTTCGGCGGGTGGCGTTGCGGGTGCGCTGTCCGGTTCGCAATTGGGCGATTTCTCGGAGAAGCTGATTAACGCGCAATTCTCGCAAACTCAGGAAAGTGCCGCCGACGACTATTCGTTCGATTTGCAGAAAAAGAAAAATCTCGATCCGTCGGGCCTTGTCACGGCGTTCAACAAACTGGCGCAAATAGACGGCGGAAAATCGAGTATGTTGAGTTCGCACCCGGCGTCGCCTGCACGCGCGCAGCATATTCAGCAGCGTATTGCTTCGAATCAATAACGCTTGCGTGCTTCAACAATAACGCTTGCGTGGTTCACCGATAACGCTTGCGTGCTTCAACCATAACGCTCGCGTGGTTCAACCATAACGCTCGCGTGGTTCACCAAACGCGCGCTTGCGGCAATGCCGCAGCGCGCGTTTTTTTATTGCTTACGCCTCACCGTTCCCGGATTACCGTTTTTCCGGAAAGTCCTGCCCGGCCCGAAAGCAAAGCCGAATGCGAGCAGGAATAACGAAACGGCGAGTACCGTGTTATTGCCGCTCGTCACATAGGGCGTACGGCCGGCCGTGCCTTGCACGGTGACGTCGAGAGAGCCGATCGTGTAGGGCGTGAGCCGTCCGAGCACTTTGCCGTTGGCGTCGATCGCGGCCGTCATGCCCGTGTTGGTCGCACGCAGCATCGGGCGGCCGGTTTCGAGCGAGCGCATGCGCGCTATCTGCAAGTGCTGGTCGAGCGCGATGGTGTCGCCGAACCACGCGAGATTGGTGGAGTTGACCAGCACGCCTGCCGGCGTATCGCTTTCGCGGATGGTCCGCGCAATTTCTTCGCCAAAAATGTCTTCGTAGCAAATGTCGACTGCGACCGGCTGGTTGTGCACGACGAACGGCTTTTGCACCGGACCGCCGCGCGCGAAGTCGCCGAGCGGAATGCTCATCAGGTTGACGAACCAGCGAAAGCCCCACGGCACGAACTCGCCGAACGGTACCAGGTGATGCTTGTCGTAGCGGTAGATGTCACGTGTGCCGGGGGTCACGCCAAACAGGCTGTTCGTGTAGTCGACCACGCGGCCTTCGGGCGTGACGGAGCCGCCGATTGCGCCAAACAGGACCGCGCTGCCGGTGGAGTCCGAAAAGCTGCGCACCGCCGACGCGAACGGCGCCGGCAACTGCTGCGCCAGCACGGGAATGGCCGTCTCCGGCGTGACGATCAGGTCGGCGGGCTTGGAGGTGATCATCTGCTGATACTGGTCGATGGCGGCGCGCATGCCCGCTTCCTCGAACTTCATTTCCTGTTTGACGTCGCCTTGCAGGAGGCGCACGGTCAACGGCGCGTTGGCGGGAACAGTCCACTTGGCGAGCGGCAGCAGCAGGCCTGCCGCGATCAGCGCCAGCGCGACGCCGGCCGGCGCGGCGATCCGCGCGTTGCCGCCGCGGGTGTCCTCGCCGCTGGACGCAGCCTCGCGGCGACGGCGCAGCAGAGCAACGACCGCCTGCACGATCAACGCCGCTGCGAGCGCGAGCATCCAACCGACGCCATACACGCCCGCGACCGGCGCAAACCCGGCGAACGGGCCGTCGACTTGCGCGTAGCCGCTGGCAAGCCACGGGAAACCGGTGAACACCGTGCCACGCAACCATTCGCCGATTGCCCATGCGCTGGCAAAGGCGAGCGCTCCATGCCACGTCGGCGAGAACGGCGTATCGGTACTCGACGAGCCGTTGCGGGCATGACCGGCGCAGAACGACCAGATGCCCGCGGCCAAAGCAGGATACAGCGCGAGATAAAGCGAAAACAGCACGAGCGCCGTGCCGGCAAGCGGCGCTGGCATGCCGCCGAAAAAATGCATGCTGACGTACAACCACCAGACGCCGGTCACAAAGTTGCCGAAGCCAAACGCGCCGCCTGTCAGGGCAGCACTCTTCCAGCCCGTGGTACGCGTCAGCCAGCCAAAGAAAAACACGAAGATGACAAGTTCGAGCCAGCCGCCGTGCGGCGTGGGTGCGAACGACAGCGTGTTCGCCGCGCCGGCCGCCAGCGCGACGAGATAATGCCAGCGGGGAAGCGTGCGCGCTCGCGTGGGTCTGGCGGCAGAAGCGCTCGTGCCGTGACGGGAGCGGGAAGTAATCGGGTCGGCCATTGTTGCGCGGTCGGCGTGAGGAGTGGCAAATTGAAAAGTCAGGCCGCGGAGCCGGCGGGTGGGCATCGGCGGCTGGGCATCGCGGCTTGAAGCGGGAGCAGCCGGCCGCTCAGGTCTGCACGTGCTGCGCTTCGCGCTCGCGCTGACCGGCAAGCGGGTCGCGCCGCACGAGCAGCATGTGAACCTGGCGGGCGTCGCCGCGCAGAATCTCGAAAATGAGATCGTCGATGCGAACCTTCTCGCCGCGATGCGGGACGCGCCCGAAGTGATGCGTGACGAGTCCGCCGATCGTGTCGACTTCTTCGTCCGAGTAGTGTGTGCCGAATGCCTCGTTGAACTGCTCGATTTCGGTCAGCGCCCGCACACGGAAGCGTCCGTCCGGCGAGGCGATGATGTTGCCGCTTTCTTCGTCGAAATCGTATTCGTCTTCAATATCGCCGACGATCTGTTCCAGCACGTCCTCGATAGTGATGAGACCGGCTACGCCGCCGTACTCGTCGACCACCACCGCGAGGTGATTGCGATTCACCCGGAAATCGTGCAACAACACGTTCAGCCGCTTCGATTCGGGGATAAAGACGGCAGGGCGCAACATGCCGCGCACATCGAACTCTTCTTCCGCGTAGTAACGCAGCAGGTCTTTCGCCAGCAGCACGCCGATGATGTTGTCGCGATTGCCCTCATAGACCGGATAGCGCGAATGCGCTTTTTCCAGCACGTAAGGGATGAATTCGGCGGGATTGTCCGCGATGTTGATCGCGTCCATTTGCGCGCGCGGCACCATGATGTCGCGTGCGCTGAGTTCGGTGACCTGGAATACGCCTTCGATCATCGACAGCGAGTCGGCGTCGATCAGGTTGCGCTCGTGCGCGTCCTGCAGAATTTCCAGAAGTTCGGCGCGCGAGTCGGGCTCGGGCGAGATGAAATCGGTAAGACGCTCGAGCAGCGAGCGTTTTTCCTGCGGTTTGTCGGTGTGGCGTCGACTGGGATACGTGTCGTTCATGGTAGTGCGCCCGGCAAGACTGGGCGCGCTGTTGCAGAGCATTAAGGATACACCAGGCACATGGCAGGACCGTGTCCCGCC
>Ga0209759_1001009_pt1 | contig 19019 bp, 13 predicted proteins | sample AraplaCL_Col_mMS_FD_184261 | JGI IMG/M metagenome (GOLD analysis project Ga0209759, IMG submission 184261) | Arabidopsis root microbial communities from the University of North Carolina, USA - plate scrape CL_Col_mMS (SPAdes) (version 2) | ecosystem: Host-associated > Plants > Roots >...
TGACGACGAGCATCGTCATCCCTTCGCGCGCCAGCGTGCGCATCACGCTCAGCACTTCGCCCACGAGTTCCGGATCGAGCGCCGAAGTGGGCTCGTCGAACAAGATCGCCTTGGGCTTCATCGCGAGCGACCGCGCGATCGCCACCCGCTGCTGCTGGCCCCCAGATAATTGATGCGGGTACGCGTCGACTTTCTGGCCCAGGCCAACCTTGTGCAGCAACTCGATCGCCTCGCGCCGAGCTTGCGCGACCGGCTCGCGCTTGACATGCACCGGCCCCTCCATCACGTTTTCCACCGCCGTGCGATGCGGGAACAGGTTGAAGCGCTGGAACACCATGCCGACTTGAGTGCGAAGCTGATTGATATGGCGTGAGCGCTGCTCGACACGCTGATCCAGCAGTTTGATCTCGCCAGAATCGTATGACTCCAGGGCGTTGATGCATCGAAGCAGCGTCGACTTGCCGGAGCCCGATGCCCCGATCAGACACACCACCTCGCCCTCGTTCACACTCAACGTAATGCCTTTGAGCACTGGCACGTCGCCGAAGCTCTTATGTACGTCCTTGATCTCGATCATTTGCAGCCTCACTTCACCTTGTGTTTGCCGAAGCGCCGTTCGAGCATCTTCGTCAAACTCATCAACGGAAGGCTCATCGCGAGATATCCGATCGCCACGAGCGTGTAGACCTCCAAGTTCTGGAAGGTCGCGGCCGCGATCAGCGTTCCTTGGCGCGTCATCTCGGCAACGGTGATCGTCGAGGCGAGCGACGAATCCTTGAGCATCGACACCAGCGTGTTGCTATAGGGCGGCAGTGCGACTTTGATCGCCTGGGGAAGAATCACCCGGGTCATGGTCTTGATGCGGCCCATGCCTATCGACTGCGCGGCTTCGTATTGACCTTGATCCACCGACTCGATGCCGGAGCGGATGATTTCGGCAACGTAAGTCGAATATCCGAATGCCAGGCCTACGATGCTCGCCTGCAAGGCGCTCATCTGCACATGGATCGCGGGGAATACGAAGTAAATGTAGAACAACAGCACGATCATCGGCAGCCCGCGAACCACGTTGATCACCGTGGTGGCCGCGCGTTTGACCGACGCATGCCGCGACATCTTCAAGAGCGCCCAGACGAGACCGAGCGCGGTGCTCAGAATCAGGCAGCTAAGGGTGATGAAGATGGTTATCCCGGCCCCTTGAAGCAGTATCGGGACAAACTCGACTATGTCGCTCCAACGCATGATTCGCCTTTCTAATAATTGTTGCACTGCATGGCCGGCGCCGCTCTTCGTCGTGGCTATCGAGAACAGACGAGCTCAATAGCCACGCTCGGATGATTCGGCAAACCGGCCGTCTCCTTACCCATCGGTCATACTCATGCGCATCTTGCAAGCCGGGTCGCGTTTACCGTTCGACCCGACCGAAAACACGCATCACTATGCCCTCCTGCCAACTTCCATCGACATCCAGTACATCAATCCACGAAGTTCCATTTCTTCAGAATCTTGTCTAGCGTTCCGTCGGCCTTGATTTTGGCCAGCCCGTCGTTGATCTTGGTAAGAAACGCGGCATTGCCCTTTTTCACGCCGAATGCGATCGGCACTCTGCGCAGCGGCTGAAAACCGTCGACCACGCGCGTGCCCTGCAGCGTACCGGCCGCCTCCTGGGCCTTCCACACAGGATAGTCGTTGAACGCTGCCGTGATGCGGCCCAACGCAACGTCGCGAGCCATATCCGCGCCGGTGTTGTACAGCTTGACCTCCTTGAAGATGCCCAGCTTGATCAGTTCATCCGAGGTTTCCTCGCCCACGCCTGCGCCGACGACCGTGCCTTTCAGATCTTGGATCGTGTGATAGCTGTGCTTATCCGAAGCATTGACGATGATGCCCTTGCCGAAGTAAGCGACCGGCTGAGAAAAGTCGATCACTTCTTCACGCTTCGGCGTAGGGCTCATGCCTGCCACGATGAGGTCGATCTTGTCGGAAACGACTGACTGGATCAATGCGGAGAATGGAATGACATTGAACGACACGTCGAAGCCCTCGCGCTGCCCAATTGCGCGAATGACATCCGGCATGACACCTTCAATCTGATTTGTTTTGATGTCCAAGAACGCGTTGGGAACGCTGGACGGCGTGGTTCCGGCGGAAATATTGGTTTGCGCTGCCCCTGCTTGGCTGGCTCCGCAGGCCGTTGCGACCGCTATGGCAGCAGTAACGAGCATGCGCTGGAAGAAACTGACGTGCTTCCCCGAAGCACTTTGCGGCATATATTGGAACATGGTCTATCCTTGAGAAAATTTCTTCAAACACGTGTGGCAAAAGCATGCATACAAGACGTGCGGCCTCCTTCACCCCCCGGTGTCAAGCAACGAGCAAGAACCATTCATTGCGGTGTCGATCAGCTGCTACCCACCGTCACATTCGATCAAAATCGATCAGCACGCTCTTGTATCGCATGCTGGCTTCCAGCGCTTGACGCCCGAGATCTTTCCCGATCCCCGACTGTTTGAATCCCCCAGTGGGAATAATCATGTCCCCGCTGCGACCATAGCGATTGATCCAGACGGTACCGGCAGCAATTCGGCGCATCGCGCGCATCGCTTGTCCAATGTCGCGCGTATGGACACCCGCACACAACCCGTATGTTGGGTGGCCGGCAAGTGCGATACCTTCGTCTTCGTCCTCAAAGGTCTGAACGGTCAGCACCGGACCGAACAATTCCTGTCGCACCGCCGGCGTCGATTCGGTCACATTCGCCAGGAGGGTCGGCCGGTGGAAATAGCCGCCGTCCGTATCTTCGAAGTAGCCACCTCCGGAGATGAGTTCGGCGCCGCTCGCTCGACTCTCGTCGATGAGGGACGCTATCCGCTCAGCTTGGCTTCGGCTGATGATGGGCGAATAGCTAGTCGTGCTCCGCCATAGCGGCCCTGGGGCGATATTCGCTAAGTTGAGCTGCACCGCTTCGAGCAGCGGCTCGACGATGCGCTTGTGCGCGATAAGCCGCGTGCCGGCGACGCATGCTTGGCCCCCATTGCTGGTGAACCCTCGCGCGATACAGCGCGCCGCGTGCGCCAAGTTCGGTACTTGTTCGAACACGAGTTGAGGGCTTTTCCCGCCCAGCTCGAGCGTCACGGGCTTCGTGCCATGCAAAGCCGCGTCGCTCATGATCGCGGCACCGGTTCGCGTGGAGCCGGTGAAGCTGATCTTCGAGATGTCGGGATGACGGGTAATCGCGGCTCCGGTCGTTGCACCACAGCCGTTCACCACGTTGAAGATGCCGGGTGGCATGCCCGCTTCGATTGCCAGTTCCGCCAACCGGAGGGTGGAGAACGGCGTCAGCTCCGACGGCTTCAGCACGACCGCGTTCCCGGCGGCGAGCGCGGGCCCGCACTTCCACGAGCACATCGACAGCGGGAAATTCCACGGTGTGATTGCACCGATCACCCCATAGGGTTCCGATGCTACGAATCCCGCACTTTCGCGTCGCGTTGCCGCGAACTCGCCGCCGAGTTTGTCGGCGAGTTCAGCGAAAAAGCGGATCGCTTCTGCGGTAAATGGCACGTCGGACGCGTACGCCTCGGCGACGGGGCGCGTCGAGCTGACCGCCTCCAACTGCGCAAGGCTCACGGCATTCCGATCGATTAAATCTGCCCAACGACTCAGTACTCTCGCTCGCTCGCGTGGCGGTTGCGTTGCCCAGTCGCTCGTCTTCCATGCCTGCACAGCGGTGCTCACCGCATAGTCAACAGTGTCTGCGGACGCATCGGGGATATGACCGAGCAACTGACCGTCGGAAGGTCGGTAAACAGCGATCGGCGTCTCATTGGTTGAATAGTACCTGCCGCCAATGAAATGCCCCTGCGGCAACGCGACAGTAGCCGGATCAAAATCGAGTGGCGGGGTGGACATGCTAGACCTAACCTCAAAATCTGGAGTAGCGCCGACGCCAGGTTTCGTTCCCCACGTCACCGCAAGTTGCACGGCTTGTCGATCGCGGGACATGCAATGAACAAGCATCAGATGACGTTCATTATAGTGAACACGCAGTGAATTGCCAGCGATCAAAAAAGAAATCGGGAAGTTTTCGTTGTGCGTCGCGGAAGAGTTCGTCCGCCACCAGTCGACCCAAATGCCGCTCACGCAGCAATGGCGCCCCTCACTCGAGACTACTCATCGTGCGCTGCGCCGCAACGCGAACTGGCGATGCGACAGGTCGCCGTGCCTGACTCTGGCGCTCGCGAGCAAGAGCGTGGGACTCACAAATGAACGATTGGTGGCTGCGTGTTCATGACCCACAGCACGCGCGCCATCTCGTCGCTCTCGTTGCGCACGCTGTGCGGCACAGTGCTCTTGAACTGGAAGCTATCGCCAGCGCGCAGCACGGCGCGGCGGTCACCGACGTTCAAGACGATCGTGCCCTCGAGCACGAGCCCCGCTTTCTCCCCCACACCAACGAGCACTTCATCGGAGCCCGCTCCCGCCGGGAGCAGGATGATCATCATCTTGAGGTCATGATTCCCGTGGGGCGACAGTAGCTCTTTTTGCACACCTTGCATGCCGACGTCGAACAGCGGCCGCTCGGCCGCCTTGCGCACGAAGTCGCCGACGATGGGATCCGATACTGCGTCATCCTCCTCCAGCAGCGCGGAAAGCGGCACCGACAACGCCTGCCTCAGGCGCTCGAGAATTCGCACCGACGGATTCGCCTTATTGCGCTCGACCTGGCTCACCGTACCGACCGACACGCCGGCGCGCATGGCAAGTTCGTTGACGGACAATCCTTGCTCGATGCGCAGGGCCCGTAGGCGGCCTCCGACGTCAGAATGATGCAGTTCAGTCACGTCTTTTTTCCTAACCTGTGCTGGCTTCATGCAAACCCCTGTTGAAACTGCTCAATACCCCTCCCGGGGCCCATCGAAGTTGACCTTCATTTGCTAGTTCGCTCGTGCTGGCATTCGACCTGAGGCGGCGCGACCTCTCGTCAGCGGAATGAACGAAAAGAATTTCTTGATCATTATATTGAATGATGCCATATTTCGCTGAACGCTCGGCCGCAACTCTATCTTAGTTCACAACGATGCACTGACCCGCTTCGCGGCGATGGGGCTGTCGAGGCCAACATGCCGCTATAGGAGCTCTCGTGTCCGCACTACCCGCAAAGAAGGCACCGACCTACCGTGCCTTCGAGTCCACTGACATCATCGCAGCGCATGCGCTGTCCGTGGCCGTCGGCTGGCCGCATCGAGCGGAAGATTGGCAATCGATGTTCGCGGCCGGCAGTGGGTTCGTCGCGCAGGATGACGGCGAAGTGATCGGCACGGCACTCTACTGGAAGTGCGGTACCGATCGAGGCACGCTCGGCCTCGTGATTGTGTCTCCCGAAGCGCAGGGGCGCGGTATCGGCCGACAGTTGATGGAACTGGTGCTCGAAGCGCTCGGTAACCGCGTCACGTTCCTACACGCCACACCCGCCGGCAAGCCGCTCTACGAAAGACTCGGTTTCAAAGCGTGCGGTACGGTCGATCAGCATCAAGGCGTCGTCAGTAGTGTCCGGAGTGTCACGCCCCCCGCCGGAGAGCAATTGCGTTCGCTGAAATGCGAGGACGTACCACAGGTCGTCGAACTCGCATCACGTGCGAGCGGGCTGGATCGCAGCCAGATCATCCCTGTACTGCTCGATGTTGCGCAGGGTGTCCTGCTCGAACGCGCCGGTGAACTGGTTGGTTTTTCGCTGTTTCGCCGCTTTGGTCGCGGTTACGCAATCGGCCCCGTCGTGGCGGCGCACTCGCCAGGCGATGGGCGAGCGAAGGCGCTGATCGCCCACTGGCTCGCGATGTCCTCCGGCGAATTCGTGCGCATCGACGTGCCCGGGGGGGCCGCCCTCACCGATTGGTTGAACGCGGTTGGCGTGAAGCGCATCAACACGGTTGTGAAGATGGTGCGCAATGAGCCGGCCGAGCGGCACAGCGGCAAACCGGACGCGATATATGGCGTGTTCGGCATCATCAATCAGGCGATGGGGTAAGCGAACCGTTGTTGCCACGCAGCGCAAACTCATGCACAGGAAGCGTTCCAATGAGCATCAATCTCGAACGGCAAGCGCGCGCACTGATTCGCGCGGAAAATTTCATCAATGGGCAATGGGTCGCCGCAGCGAGTGGACGCCGCTTCGCGGTGACTGATCCCGCTACTGGAAAACTGATCGCCGAGGTAGTCGATAGCGGACCCGCCGATGCACGTGCGGCAGCGGACGCCGCCGCCGCGGCGTTGCCTGCATGGCGCGCGACGCTGCCCAAGGAACGCGCGGCCATACTGCGCCGCTGGCATGCTCTCATCGTTGAGCAACAAGATGCGCTTGCCGCGCTAATCTCTCTCGAACAAGGCAAGCCTCTCGCCGAGGGGCGCGGTGAGGTAGCCTACGGCGCGTCCTACGTCGCATGGTTCGCGGACGAAGCCACGCGCATCTACGGCGACCTCATTGCTCAGCAGCAGCGCGGCAAGCGCATGAGCGCAATCAAAGAGCCAGTCGGTGTCGTGGCGGCTATTACGCCGTGGAATTTCCCGATGGCGATGATCGCGCGCAAGATCGCACCGGCGCTGGCCGCCGGCTGCACCGTCGTCGCGAAACCTGCCGAAGATACGCCGCTCACCGCGATCGCGTTGGTCATGCTCGCTCATCAGGCGGGCGTGCCTGACGGCGCGCTCAATTTGATTTCAGCGTCGCGCGAGTCGACCGTCGAGGCAGTTGGCGAATGGCTCGCAGATGAGCGCGTACGCAAGATCACCTTTACTGGCTCTACACCGGTTGGTAAGTATCTCGCACGTGAATCGGCCACCACGCTGAAGAAGGTTTCCCTGGAGTTGGGCGGCAACGCGCCGTTTATCGTATTCGAGGATGGGGACCTGGATGCGGCGGTGACGGGCCTGCTTGCGGCCAAGTTCCGAAACGGCGGCCAGACGTGCGTCAGCCCTAACCGCGTGTACGTTCAGCGTAGCGTCTACGCGCGCTTTTCTACCCTGTTGAGCGCAAAGATAGCCGAACTGCGCGTTGGTCCCGCCAGCGATCCGACTTCGCAGATCGGCCCGATGATCAACATACGTGCAGTCGAGAAAATCGCACGGCACGTTGATGATGCAGTCGCAAAGGGTGCGCTCGTTTTGACGGGCGGCAAGGCCCTCACTGAACTCGGACCGCAGTACTACGCACCAACGGTGCTCGCCGACGCAACATCGGACATGCTGCTTTTCAACGAGGAAACGTTCGGCCCGGTCGTGCCGCTTTTTCCGTTCGATACGGAACAAGAGGCCATGCGGGCCGCGAACGATACGCCGTTCGGCCTCGCGGCGTACTTCTATAGTCAGGATCTGCGTCGCATTGATCGCGTCTCGCGGACGCTTGAGGCCGGGATCGTCGGTATCAACGAGGGCGCGCTGGCGTCGGAAACGGCACCGTTCGGCGGCGTGAAGGAATCCGGTTATGGCCGCGAAGGCTCGAAGTATGGCCTCGACGATTATCTGTCGATCAAATATCTATGTCAGGGCGGACTGGAATGACGATGGATGCCTATCCGATCGAAATCGACTTACCCGATATCTCCGCACATGCCTCGGGTAATAGGGGAAAGTAAAGTGAAAGTTGAACAAGACCTATCCAACGGTGATATGTCCGAAATGCAGCGACTAGCAGCGCTGCGAAGCCGCCCTCGATCATTCATCGATATGAAAGTATTCGCGTCGGACGCGAGCCAGGGGGTCGCGTCTTGCGATTTGCTTTGTGATGATCGCTTCCAGTCCAGCCGCCGCTTACTGGATTTGCCACCAGGCCCGATAACCGCTGGTGCCGTTACGCTCTCGCAGGACAGTGGGACAGTGTCGTTCCAACCGGCAGACGAATTCGTCGTCGTCTCCGAAGGAGCGATAACCTTCACGCAAGGTGAGCATGCGCTAATGCTGCGGCCGGGCGATAGCGCGGTGCTACGTCAGGGCGCCGCGTATTCTTGGGCAGCGACAGGGCCCGCATCAATCATATTCATGCGTTATCAGGGCGGCGACAGTACCGACGGTACCATCGTGCCGATCGACGGCGCCCCGCAGTTGGCGCCATCGGGCGCGCCCCTCGCGGAACTGCTACTCACGCCGCCCCCCCAATGCCGCAATCAGACCGACTATCGTTCGGCCGACGGGCAATTTACTTGCGGGACCTGGGATTCCACTCCCTATCATCGGGCCGCAATGCTTTACCACCATTACGAACTCATGCACCTGCTCGAAGGCAGTGTGACGTTTGTCGACGAAGCAGGTCGCAGTGCTACGTTTTCTCGCGGCGACATTTTTCTCGTCGAGCAAGGTGCGAAGTGCAGTTGGGAAAGTCTCGAGCACGTCGCAAAGGTGTACGCGATTTTTCGTCCGGCGTAACGGCGCGAATCGTCCGCAACTCACGTCTCTGGTGTGGCTTCGTCCGCAGGCAGTCCCTGTCTGCGGACCTCTTTTTGCACGCCTGGCGCGGGGCGTGCATGCGTATGCAACTTAAATCATAAGATCCGGAGACCATACGATGCTGTCGTCTATTCGTGCCCGCGTTGTTCTTGCGTGCATAGCGCTGGTCGTCTTTTCAGTCATCACAAGCACCGCGACCGACTATTCGATCGCGAAGTCGAGCATGGAGACTGCGATCGACCACGACTTGACGTCGTCCGCCAACGATCATGCTGCTGCAATCGGCGAGTGGATCGCTGGAAAAACTCAAATGGTTTCATCGCTACAGGATGTCGTGCTGACGGCCGACCCTCTGCCCATGCTTCAGCAGATCGCCGTCGCGGGTGGATTCTTTGACGTCGGCGTTGGCTACCCAGACAAAACTGCGAAGTTCAACGACTGGCCGCACCCTCCTTCCAGCTACGATCCGACTATCCGCCCCTGGTACAAAGCCGCCGTGCAAAGCGGCAAACCTGTTGCGATCCCCTACGTCAGCACGAGTGGGGCGTTGCTGGTCGGGTTAGGGATTCCAGTAATACGCGACGGCGTAGTGAAGGCTGTCCTGGACGGCAATATTGCGTTGGACAGCGTCGTTGAGAACGTAAAATCGATCCATCCAACGCCGTCGAGTTTCGGTATGCTGATTAATCGTAGCGGCCGCGTTATCGCGCATCCCGATCCAAAGCTACGGCTCAAACCGGTCACTGACATCGCGGCCGATTTCGCGGGGGTCTCCACTGGATCGGCGAGCCCGGGGAATGTACCGATGAAACTGTCGGTCGACGGAAAAACGAAGCTGGTGCGTGTCCAAAGTGTGCCGGACACCGATTGGGACCTAGTAGTCGCCCTCGACGAGTCCGAGGCGACGGCTGGAATGCGTTCACTATTGAGTGGGTCAGTGGCATCACTCCTCATTATCGTCGGCATCGCATCCGCAATAGGGACCGCGATTACTGCGACCGCATTCCGCCGTCTTGGCAACGTCTGCCAAGCCATGACAGCAATCGGTGCGGGCGCGGGCGATCTGACTCAGCGCCTGCGGGACGAGGGCCGGGACGAAGTGGCCAACATCGCGCATTCGTTCAACCAGTTCGTGGCGAAGCTTCAAAGCGTGATGTTGGAGATACGTAGTGCGAGCGAATCGGTGCGCGCCGCGGCAAATGAAATTGCCGCGGCCAGTCATGATCTATCGTCGCACACCGAGTCGGCAGCGGCAAGCTTGCAGCAGACGGCCGCCTCGATGGACCAAATCTCGGGCACCGTCGCCCAGTCGGCCGGAGCGGCCATCGAGGCCGACGAGCGATCGAGTATCGCGACGCAAATCGCTTCCCGTGGTGGTGAGATCGTATCCGATGCGGTCGGCACCATGGGAGAGATTGAGCAGGCGTCCGGCCAGATCGGCGCGATCATTAGCGTCATCGACGGCATCGCGTTCCAGACCAACATTCTCGCGCTCAATGCGGCTGTGGAAGCCGCGCGAGCAGGGGAACAAGGCCGAGGCTTCGCCGTCGTCGCCCATGAGGTTCGAAGCCTCGCGCAGCGCAGTGCGCTAGCCGCCCGCGAAGTGAAGCAACTGGTGGAAGCGACAGTCTCGCGCGTTGCAGCGGGATCGTCGCAGGTGCGTCGAGCCGGCGAGACGATGAGCGAGATTGTCGCCAATGCTCTCGATGTTCAATCGGTCATCTCTAACATCGCTCGTGCATCGACCGAGCAGACGCGCGGGATTCAGGAGGTCAATCGCGCGGTCATGCAACTTGACGCCGTGGTGCAGCAAAACGCGGCGCTGGTCGAGGAATCAGCCGCCGCATCGTCCACCTTGCAGACGCAGGCGAACGCCCTGGCGTCGACCATTGGCAGGTTCAAAATAGACTGAACATCCGAGCGGGTGCCGCGGTCATTGGCGAGGGCTTATCCACGAGCAACGGGTTTGCTTCAGTTAACGCTTTTTGCTGCGACGTGACATTCTGGCCACTACAACGTGCGTCGCAAGCACAACAGGAAGCGCAAACCCCGCGCTCCAATGCAGCCACTCATCTCTCGACCGCAGCCATTCGCCATCGGAATAGTAAAGTCCATAACCCGTCACGACAAGCAAGCTCATCGCAACGCACATCGCAATTCCCGCGACACGGTTTCGCCGCATTCGCCAACCCGGCAACAGATGGCGTTGGAGCATAGCGCCCTGGCAAAAATTGCGGCCATTGCGGCCGCGCCATGTTTTTTACGCAACGCCAGGGTCGGCTTCGATACGCATCACGGGGCCGCCGCTGCGTGCCCACCTATAGAGGACGCACTTGACCTTGCACCGATGGAAGCCGAAGTGATGCCGAAGACAAACGGCACGAAAACCGGTCTGCCTTCCAGATAGGCCAGCAGTAAGGCAAGGGCTCTTCTAGAGCCCTTCGATCGCCTCATACGGCAAACCGACATAATTTTCGGCAATGGTCGTCAGACCGGCTTTCGACCCGGTGTAGTACTCATAGTCCGTACGTTGCATGCGTTTGTCGAATCCGTCGCTGTCGGGGAATTCATGCAGCAAGGTCGTCATGAACCATGAAAAGCGCTCGGCCTTCCATACGCGTCGCAAGGCGATCTCGGAATAACGATCGAGGATTTGCGCGTGTCCTTCTTCGTATGCGCGCCGCAGAAGGCGGTATAGCGTGTTGACGTCACTGGCCGCCAGGTTCAGGCCCTTGGCTCCGGTGGGCGGCACGATATGCGCGGCATCGCCGACCAGAAACAGCTTCCCATATTGCATTGGCTCAACCACATAGCTGCGCAAAGGCGCAATGCTCTTCTCGAGCGAAGGTCCGGTTGCTACGCCGTCGGCGATGTCGGTGGGCAGGCGGCGCTTCAACTCCTCCCAAAACCGTTCGTCGGACCAGTCCTCCGCCTTTTCGGTCAGCGGCACCTGCAAGTAGTAGCGGCTACGCGTGGTCGAGCGCTGACTGCACAGCACGAACCCGCGTTCATGATGGGCATAAATCAATTCGTGATTGACCGGCGGCGTATCCGAGAGCAACCCCAGCCAGCCGAACGGATACACGCGTTCGTAGGACGTCAGGACGTCTTCGGGAATGCACTTGCGCGATATCCCGTGAAAGCCATCGCAACCCGCGATGTAGTCGCAGTCGAGTCGGCATACCTTGCCGTCCTTCTCGAATGTGACGTAAGGATGCTCCCCTTTGACCTCGCGCGGCTGGACGTTCGCGGCCTCATAAATAGTCTGCGCACCCATTGCGACCCGCGCTTCCATCAGGTCCCGCGTAACCTCGGTTTGGCCGTACACCATCACCGACGAGCCTCCCGTCAACGCCTTGAGGTCGATGCGGTCGCGCCTTCCGCCGAAGATCAATTCGATGCCGTCATGGACCAGCCCCTCGGCATCCATGCGCTCGCTGACGCCGGCTTCGCGCAGCAGTCCGACGGTTCCTTGTTCGAGCACTCCCGCTCGGATCCGGCCCAGTACGTATTCCCCGCTTTGCCGCTCGACGATGACATTGTCGATACCCGCGCGAGTAAGCAACTGCCCCAGGAGCAGGCCGGAGGGGCCGGCGCCGATGATTGCGACTTTGGTTCTCATATGATGTGTTCTCCGCCGATGCCAGTGTGCTGCCGCTATCGGCTTGGACAGGTACGCTCTCGCGCGCCTGTCCATCAAATTTCCAATACCCCGGCGTCCCGCTTAGAACATATGGCGAATGCCGGCCATTACGCCGACCTGGTTCGCACCCCGGGCCGGTGTCGTACCGCCACCGCCAGCACTAACCGAGTACGCCGCATGCTGGCTGTTGCCCAAATACGATCCTTGAAGATAGACGGCTGTCTGTTTGGACAAGTAGTAAGCAGTGCGAATCGTGCCCATCGAGGCACGGGCATCTTGCCTTGCGTTGACGATGCGATACACCTCCCCTTCCAGGAACAGGGCCGGCGTGATCGGGTAAGAAGCACCTAGATAGAAAAGATCCGAATGGATGCTCGGGACAGCCGATGAGGCGAAGTTCACGCGCCGGCCCAGCCATCCGCCGCCAAGTCGGACGCCGTAGACTTTCGCCCATCCATCCAATTGAATGCGCACATCTTTGTCGCCGCCATTCGTCAGCGCGGCCGGTGCGACTCCATCGAAGAAGTTCGCCGCCGCCGTTGCACCGCCTCGCTGCTCGTCGTACGCTGCCGCCACGCCGAAAGTGCTCGCGTCATACTTCAGCATTGCCGACCATTGGCGACAGTTCGTCGCCTGGCCAGGAATCTGACCTGCACACGTACCTTGTCCGGGCGAGTTGCCCGTGCCTGCCCCGTCCCGACCGAACGAGTACGTCGCGCCGACGGTCAACCCGCTGAAGGTGCCCTTATAGGCAACCGTGTTGTCGCTGCGCGCATTTGGAACATACGCGTCGAGCGAGCCCAGACCGTAAATGTCCGGACCGAGAATGTCGGAATCCGTATTCGCCCAGAAGGTCATCGTGTACTGACGCCCGAACGACAGTGTGCCGTAGGGACCGCTCACGCCGACCCAGGCTTGACGCCCGAAGAGGCGCCCACCCTGCCCCATGTCCCCGCCGCGGAGATTGAAGCCGCTCTCCAACGTGAAGACGGCCTTGTAACCGCCGCCGAGATCTTCAGCGCCGCGCATGCCCCACCGCGACGGCAACTCGCCCGTGATGCCTGGCATACGGACGACCTTACTGCCATTCGCGTTAGCGTGAGAGACGTACTCGATGCCCGTATCGAGAATCCCATAGAGGGTCACGCTGCTCTGTGCAAAAACCGGCGCGCTCAATACGCAGCATGCCGCTACCGCCAACTGCTTGATTTTCATCTGATTCTCCGAATGATATGTCTCTTTATTGTGTTTGCGATACGGAGCGGCAATTGTTCGATGCCGACATTGCCAAAGGCATGGCGCTTCGAAGACAGGAATCTGGGAGTCCGATCATTCGTGCGTGATCAGTGATGCACGGGCCGGGTTCCAATGGAATCAACGCTCACATGCGACGCGGCAAACTGTTTGACGAGCAAGCCGACACAGGCTACGGCCCCGGCGACGGCCACCGTGGCAAAGATGTCCGCGAAGGCAAAGTGAAGACGCGTCAACTCGGCGACGAGAAACGACCCGGCAATTCCGCCGAATCGACCAACGCCGAGCATCCATGCAACGCCTGTCCCACGCCCCGACGTTGGATAGAAGGATGCGGCCAGGGCCGGCATCGAAGACTGCGCCGTGTTCATCAGCACGCCCGCGAGAAAGATCACGGCGACGAGCGCGCCTACATTGCCCACGGCCTGTCCGATCGCATAGACGCTTACGGCCGTGAGCGCGTAGCACGCTGCGACGATGCGATTCGCGTTGAAGCGATCCATCAGTACGCCGGCGAGCACGGCGCCGACGCCACCCAGCGGAAACAGTGCCGAGATCAGTGTCGCGCTCTTGGCCGGGAGTCCGGCGTCCTTGAGCAAAATCGGCATCCAGTTGATGGACGCGTAAAAAATGACGAGGCCCATGAAGTAAGCCAGCCACAGCATCACGGAACCGACGATGTATGTCTTGGACAGAACGATGTTCAGGCCGCTCTTGCCGGCGGACGGTGTACTTTCGGTCAGCGTGAAGTGCTCGGCGCCCAAAGCTGCGCGCGAAATGCGCGCGAGTGCCTCCTGAATGCGTTGATACGGCTGTGCATTCATCACCATGAAGCGAACGGACTCCGGCATCTTCAGCGCGAGCAGGACGGCGAGCAGCAGCGGCGTCACGCCACCGAAGGCCAACACGCCGCGCCACCCGAAATGCGGAATCATCCACGCGGCTAGGAACCCACCCAGCGCAGCGCCAAGGGGAAAACCGCAAAACATCAGATTGATGATCGTCGCGCGACGGCGGTCGGGACAAAACTCTCCCATCAGCGTCACGGCGTTAGGCATCGCAGCTCCAAGCCCGATCCCGGTCACGAACCGCAGAACCGTCAGTTGCTGCAGCGATTGAGCAAACGCGGAACCGAGACACGACGCGCCGAAAATCACAACGGCGCCGAGTAGCAGAGAGCGTCGTCCCAAGCGGTCGGACAAAGGCCCTGCGCTCAGCGCACCGAAAGCGAGACCAAACAGCGCCGCGCTCAGCACCGGCGCAAGCTCCGGTTTCGTCAGATGCCATTCCGTCAGTAAAGAAGGGGCAATGAAACCGATAGCGGCCGTGTCGAACCCGTCCAGAAGGACGATGACGAAACACATAAAAAACATGAGCCATTGAAACCTTCCGAATGGATGCTCATTGATGAAGGTCTGTACGTCGATTGGTTGATTTCGGCTCATTGACGGTCTCCTATGCGATCCGAAGTATTCGGTACTTCACCCGGGTGCGTTTTGCCCTAATCCGGCGGCAGACCTGCTTTAGGCGTGCATAACGCTTATTCCTCCGGGCACGAATCGTCGCCGTCGAGTTGATGCAGGTCAAATAAGTGAAATCACCGAGCGGTCGTCCTCCGCCCTGCACGCCCTATCGCAGAGGCCCGCATTTACTGGGTTTGCGCTGAGCGCCGGGCCACTATCTCGATTCGACATAGTGCGTATCCCGTTTCTCGCGGTTGCGCCGTCGGACGCGCCTTTGACAAACTCGCCTCAAACATGCCACCGCAGAAATCATTGCGCGGCCCCCAAGGAGACAAGTTATGCACCCTGTGCGCGTGGCCTCGCTGGTTGTGCTCGCGGCAGCTTTGCTGCCACAGAGCGCTCTGATCAGCGCCACCGAACCTGTTCCATATCCCAAGCCCCTGCAAACCATCACCGCGCGAGGCGTATCGGTCGTGCGAACGTTCCCGGCGGAGAGCGGCCTGACGGGCTGGGTAATCAAGCGCGACAATCGCCAAATGATCGTCTACACGACCTCGGACAAGCAGCATCTCCTCGTGGGTGAATTGCTCGACGACTCGGGACACGACTTGACCGCACGCTACGCGTCTATGTATGTGATGAAGCCCGATGTCGACTCGCTCTACAACCAGTTGGAAAAAGCGAATTACATTTCCGACGGAGCAGCGTCAGCGAAGTCGACCGTCTATGTTTTCATGGACCCAAACTGCGTCTTCTGCCATTTCGCATGGCTTGCTCTTCGGCCATACGTGAAAGCCGGCGTGCAGGTGAGATGGATACCTGTCAACGTCGTCAAGCCATCCTCCGCGCTGCGCGCCGCCGCGATACTGACCGCACAGTCGCCGTTCAAAGCGCTTGAATACAACGAGGGCCATTTCGCGCTATCCAGCGAGGACGGCGGCATCAGCCCCGCGATCAAAGTCGACCCCGCGATCATGAGTTCGCTGACGGCAAACCGGTCGCTGATGGACGCATTCGGCGTGAACGGAACACCTGCGTTCGTTTGGAAAAGCGCCGACGGAAGGGTGCAGGCGAAGGCCGGCATGCCTCCGCTTTCCGAGTTGCCGGCTATCACCTCACTACCCGAGCAACCCGAGCCCGATCACGAACTGGATCGCTTTCGCTAGCGGGCGGCCGGTGTCGAACCCATCGTCCGTTTCACCATGCAGTGCTCTCTAACCAAAACTTCATTCAAGGTGGTATTCCGTCATGAAAGACCTCTCAGTTCCGTCGACCAGGGGCGCCCGCCTGCGCGCAATCGCTTGCGCAGTCGGTGTGACCGGCGCCGGCATCGCCGCGCTTGCCGGCTGCGGTTCCAGTTCGACTAGCGCTTCGCCGCAAGTATCGAGCAACCAGCAACTCCAGTGCGATGATTCTTTAAAGACCGCGTTCAAACCCGACGCCAATACGGCCGTGACGCTCGTCAAATCGTTCAAGAAAGGGGACGACCTCAATTTGAATGGAACCGCGTCCGGGCAGATTGCGAAAAACGATATGTGCGTCGTCAAGCTCAACATTGGGCCCGGCAACGTGGGGCCTGCGAGCGCGCCGTCGACTTCGCCCGGGATCGGTATTGAAATCTGGCTGCCGTCGAAAACGAATTGGGGTGGACGCATCCACGTGTTAGGCGGCGGAGGCTACGCCGGCGCCCCGTCAGTCAGCTCTCTGACTGCACTGGCAGGCGCAACCGGCACTTTGACAAGCGGCGAGGGCCCGGCTGCGGATATTGCAGGCGTGGAAGGCGCGGTGAGCGCGCTGACCGATACCGGTCACATATCGCAGCAAGGCGATTTCGGCGGCGTCTTCGATGGCAGCTGGGCGATGAACCCCGATGGGACCATCAACAGAACCGTATGGACCGACTTCGCCAGCCGGGCTATTCACGAAATGGCTGTCGAAACGAAAGCGCTGGCCGCCGCTTACTACGGCCAGCAACCCAAGCACGCCTACTGGGACGGGTGTTCGACCGGCGGACGACAGGGCTTGATGGAGGCGCAGGCAAATCCTGACGATTTCGACGGTATCCTCGCCGGGTCGGCTGCGATCAACTGGACACGCATGCAAACCGGCGGGCTGTATCCCGAAATTGTCATGCAACGCGATCTCGGCGGTGTACCCCTGACATCCGCTCAACTTAACCTCGTGTCCGCCGCAGCGGTCTCGGCATGCGACTCGTCGCTGACGGGCCAGCACGATGGTTTCGTCAACGATCCGGCCTCGTGCCGCTATGATCCTACCCGAGACGCGACCGTGCTATGCACGGCCAGCGGCGGCAGTAACGGCACAGCGGCTTGCCTCACTACGGCACAAGCTCAAGCGGTCAACAAAATGTGGTACGGCGAAACGACCGACGGCAGTGCCGCTTCGCCCGCGGTCGGGAACGGCTATTCGGACACATTACAAGCGAATCAATTGTGGTTTGGATTTCCGCGCGGCAGCAATCTGGACACCTTCGCCGCGGCATCGGCGAACGGCGTGGGCGTGGCCAACGGTTTGACCGCCACCCCCGTTGCGCTTGAATTGCAAAACCCGAGCATCGCAACGCCGGCATTCACCAACGCAACCGGCAATGGGCAGAACGGGTGGATGAACCTTTCCTATTCCGACCTCTCAAACGCATTCGCTCAAGGCCTCGCATTGCAGCCGTCATTCGCGAACATCAATACCGACGATCCCGACCTCTCGGCCTTCCGCGCGCGGAACGGGAAGATCATCACCTATCACGGCATGGCTGATTCGATCATCATGCCTCAGGGCTCGATCCACTACTACACCAATGTGGCGAACACGATGGGTGGCTTCTCGTCCGTGCAACAGTTCTACCGCTTCTTCGAAATTCCGGCGATGGGACACTGCGGCGGCATCGGCTCGGTCAACGGGACCGCAGGCATCAGCCCGGTCGCAAACCCTCCCTTGCCGGCACCGAACCAGTTGTACAACGCACTCGTGAGCTGGGTGGAAGGCGGCGTGGCGCCGGATCAAATCCCGCTCCAGAACCAAGGCGCCACCATGACCAGGCCCATCTGCATGTATCCGTCGAAGCTGACTTACAAGGGTGGCAATACCAACGCCGCTTCGAGCTACACGTGCAGTTGATTGCGATACAGGCGAAGAGCACTTATGGCTGAGAATTACGTCGGAATATCGGCGGCATAACCCGGTTATACATCTTTGCGATCGGCCGCAACGCGGGCGCGAAGCGCGCCCGCGACAGCAGGCCTCTATCAGCAAGGCAGGAATCCAGGGGGGAGACAAGCAGTGCTCAACGCAACCTCGAAATCGCCGGGCGAAGTCCTTTTGCGCGAGCAAAAGATGCTCGTCACGACGACCGACACCACAGGAATCATCACGTATTGCAACGATGCATTCACCGAGACCAGCGGGTTTTCCCGTGACGAACTGATTGGGGAGCCTCATAGCGTCGTCCGGCATCCCGACATGCCGGACGAAGTGTATCGGGACATGTGGGCGACGCTGAAGCAACTTCAGCCGTGGACCGGTCTGTTGAAGAATCGTACGAACGACGGCCGTCACTTTTGGGTGCAAGCGAGCGTCTTGCCGATTCTCGAAGGCAATGACGCCGTCGCCTATCGCTCGGTCCAAACGCAAGCTCCGCGTGAAGACATTGCAGCGACCGAAGCGCTGTATGCGAGTTTGACGGACACGCGCGGCAGCGCCCGCCGCCGCGCCCGCATCGAAGGTGGCGCAGTCCTGCGCACCGGCTGGGCCGGCGCCCTCGATCGTGTTGCGCACCCGACCATGAAAACCCAGGCCCACTTGCTGATGTTTGCGCTCGCCGTATCGGGAGCCGCGGTAGGTGCCTCGCTGAGCGGCCGCATCGAGGCGCTGACGTGGCAGCGCACGTTGACCGGCCTCGCGTCATGCATCGTATTGGCACGCTTGGCGGAGTACCGCGTAAGAGTCATGTTCGTCCATCCCATGCGCCGGTTGCTGTCGTTCGTCACTCGAGTCGCAATGGGCGACCTGACACAAACGCTGAAAAACAGCTGGCGGCCGACCAGCGTAGTGGGAAAGCTCGAACTGACGGTCAACCAGGTGAGCCTCAACACGCGCGCAATCGTCAGCGATGCGCGCGACCAGATGGCGACAATGTCGCAGGCGACGGCGACCGTGAAAGACGGCAGCCACGATCTGGCGGCCCGTACTGAATCACAGGCCGC
>Ga0209759_1001012_pt1 | contig 18918 bp, 25 predicted proteins | sample AraplaCL_Col_mMS_FD_184261 | JGI IMG/M metagenome (GOLD analysis project Ga0209759, IMG submission 184261) | Arabidopsis root microbial communities from the University of North Carolina, USA - plate scrape CL_Col_mMS (SPAdes) (version 2) | ecosystem: Host-associated > Plants > Roots >...
AGCGCAGCGAAATGCCGAATCAAGTCGTAGCAATTGCCACGATCATTTTCGCCAATCGTCTTCATTTGAGCTTCTTCTTGGCGTCGGGCGCCGCACTTTTTTCGCATATCACACGCATCAGCCCCTGATTCCCTCTCAACGCAGACTTCCCCTGTTGGCCGTCGCGACAGATCGATGTATGTGCCGCCCATCTCCAGAGAGGTTGCATTGGGGAAGCGTGCGTTGAGGCCAACATGCTGGACCTTCGGGACAAGTGTCCCATCGCCCAAAACGCATGGCGCCAGGACGGCCCCATGACTATCCAGATCGCATTCGCTCAGGTCAGCCCACGCATCAACACGCTGACACCCGGACCCAGTCTTCAAATTGGTAGGTCAAGGGCACCGTGGAACAGCCAAACCATGTCGACCGCAAAGCTGCCCCGTTTCCAGGGCTGCCCAAGCTCAAGCGTCCTGATGGCAAGACTCCGCTACCTAAAGAAAAAGGGCCGGTTGAATGGGTAAGATTCAACCGGCCCTTCTCCCATTATCGTCAGCTACCAACCGAAACCGGCGAGGCGCTGTATCAGGCTTTACCCAACTCGGCCTTGAGCTTTTCCAACTCGGCGTCAATAGTGCTGGTCTTGCGCAGGGTGTCGAGTTCCTTTTCAACGCTGGTGCGACGATCCAGCGGGTCATTCAGCACCCCCGCCTTCAGCAGACCATCCATGGCATCGGCTTTAGCCTGCATTCCGGCCACCTTGTCTTCCGCCCGCCGCATCGTGTCGCCGACATGCGACAGATGGTCGCCCACGCCCGTCAACGATTCCGTCACCTTCACTTGCGCATGAGCCGCGGCATAGCTGCTTTTCATGACTTCTTTCTGGGTGCGGAACTGTTCAATGCGGCTTTCCAACGTCTTTTGATAGCTGACCAGCTTATCGACCTGGGCAGTGATGTTGTCGTGCGCCTTGGTGAGCGTCTGCTGCTTTTCCAATGCAGTCTGGCGCTGGCTTAGTGCTTCACGAGCCAGGTCTTCACGTGAAGATTGGATGGCAAGGCGCGCGTTGTCCTGCGCCTGCTCGGCTTCTTGCCTGGCTTGGTCCATCTGGCGCTCCAGCAGCTTCTGCTCGGTGACCACTTCGGCCAGATGCTGTTTGGTTTCCTGCAAGCCGCTGATCATCTTTTCATAGGAAAGATCCAGCGTTTCATTGGGATCTTCCAGCTTGTTCAGCAGGGCATGGGTTTTGGCCTGTAACAGGTCGGCTACGCGTCCAAGGATACTCATCGGTGTTCTCCGAAAGATCAGTTATTGACGGACAGGACCAGTTGCGGATCCGGGATGGTCGAGGCGTCACGTTCGATGGTGTTCGGCGTCACCGCCGTACCCACGGCAAAAAACTCAATGATGTGTGGTTGCCAGTTGTGCGAGCCTTCATGCAAGTCGACACCCACCACGCCTTCGGCCTTGGCCTGCAGCGCTTCGTGCTGCATGCGCTCCATGGCGATTTCGCGCGCATCGTACAGCGCTTGCGAGTAGTTGGTCAGCTCGGTGTTGTTGCCGACGTTGCCGAGCGCCTTGAACATGCCTTGATGTGCCACGTGATAGACGCACGAACCCATCACCATCTCGAGCGGTCGGTAACCGGCTTGCAGCAATGTCCAGAAATCCTGGCCGGAAAGATCGGAGGTGAAAGGCTTGCCATTAGGGCCTTTGAAGCCTGGATGGCCTTTGGCGTGAACAACGCCCGTGCCGATCGCGATGAACTCAAGAATCTTGTCGTCCCACTCCATGCGCTTGACGGTCAGTTCAACGCCGACGATGCCGTCTGCGCCCATGCCCTCCGCTTCCGCACGCATACGCGACATGGCCAGCTCGCGGGCGTGATACATCGCCTGCGAGAGCACGTCCATTTCCTGGTTCTTGCTCCAGCTCGCATACTGGATACCGAGGTGATAAATGCAAGAGCCCACGCACAAGCCCACGGGTTCGAAGCCTGCCTTGCGCACCAGCAGGAATTCGTTGACCGAGAAATCCGAGGTAAAAATCCCACCGGGATGACCTTCGCTGCGCAAGCCCTTCAAACGCGCCAGGGCATGCTGGGGAATCGCCGTGCCGTCACTCATATCGAGCCCTCTTCCTGATTGGTGTCATAAACGTTGTGGCTACTGGGCCGCTGGTCGCACAACGGCGACAAGCCATCGCGCATGTCGACAACGTGGCGGATGTCATGCGGCACAACGTGGTAGCGCTCGCTATCCACGACCGTCCCGATCACGATATGCCGGCCGAGATAGCGCTCGTTGTTCTGTTCACCCACCTTCAGCAACTGGCCGAAATGGGTATGTGCCAGCACGCCGTTTCCGGCCGTGCGGGTGTCCTGCTGCAATTGACGTAACGCCTGCTTGCGCACGCGCTCCCAAAAGTTGCCTAGCGTGGTCAACGGCTGATTCGACCAGCCGCCCTGGGCATCCAGATTGCGCTGCCAGGAGCTGAGCCATTCGTAGTGCGCACCGATGGCAATGCCGGTGGGCACGATGCCGGCCTCAAGCAAACGCATGAATTCCAGCGCAGAAACGGTAGCAACGACAGGCTCGGGATTGGGAGGCATCCCTTCGATGCGGATGGCTGTGCCGATCAGCGTGAAGTCCATGCTGGAATCCAGTTCCATATCGATTTTTCGCATGCGGACGTCGACGATCGCATTCGCCCCCGCAGCCACCGCTTCCTGTTGCATTCTGCGCAGGGCCGTATGCCAACCCGCAGTATGTCCATTGGTCCAGGAATACCCGTAGTGATACCAGCAGGTACCGGAAACCATGGCGAGCGGGCGTATGCGATAGCGATGGGTTTGTGCCAGTTCCACCGGTGTCATGGTGGCAATCCATGGCAACTTGCCGCCGGCTGCTTCGCTCAGGCGATGCGTTACGAATGCAGGCAATCGATGATGCTGCAGAGCGTTTTCCCACTCTTTCGCTCGCTGGGCGGAATCGCCCGCAAAATCCTGCTGGGCGGGACCGGCCGATGCAGGTTGAGAAGCACTTCCTTTAAACCGATCGAACCAAGACATCCGAAACTCCTGGCTTTGTTCCGTTGAGCAATATGCGATTCACAACGCCGCACCTGGACTGAAGCTCCAGGCGCCCGCCGTCCTCATGACATCAGGAAATCATGCAATACGTTCTGCGCCTTACCGGCATGCTCCGCCAGCGACTGGATATCGCTATGCAGCGCTGCAAGCCATGCAGGGGCATCCATGTGCTCAGTGTTCAGCGACACGCCATGGACGATCTTGCTTCGATGCGTCGCCAGCCGGCTTTTTTGCAGGCTTATGACATAGACGTGGTCATGCCCATCGACGGTAACCTTCGTCGCATGGCTAGTCTTGGAGAAGAAACCATCTTTCTCTCGCTCCACCGCAACTCTTCCGGGGATCGCCCCTTCAAGCCGCACCGCGAGAGCTTCCATGAATGCCTTGAGATCGCCCTGTGCTTTGCGCAACCAGGCTGCGTTCAAGTCGAAATCACTGGGAAGACCGCTCAAAGCCACGCCCCCTAAATCTCCACTCGCACCACGACCGAGCCTGGGTGCGGCCCTCCATGGTCCTTGCATCGTATCGTTGGCAACGACGCCGAATTAGCGTACATGAAAAGCGGAAGACGTTGCACGCTGTCCAGATTCGTCCAGATGAATTTGTCGGACGAAGCCTACCCTTCGAATGTTTCCGGCCAAATAAAATGCCCACCTTTTCAGCGGGCCTTTTTATTTGGCTGGGATCCAATCCGTCCTGTCCTAAGCCATTGACCGATAAACCCTTGCGGCGCCGACCAACTCGGAAGGTTTGACCTCCGAAGTTGACCAAGGCCAGGAACGCTATCAGGGTATCGGGCCGACGCCATGCGATGACCGCTTAGCCTATGGCTGGAAGCTGTCCCAATCTGGCGCATACATCAGCACCGCGGACCGATCTTTCTCGTCCCAAATCGTTTCAGATTTACCCCAGTAGAAAAAATGGGACTGGACCTCCTTAAAGTCCTTTTCACTTGATTTTCCACGCTTTGTATAAAGAACAACAAAGTCACCATCAGCAACATCTTTGTCAGGGAACCAAAAGGCCGTTTGAACTCGGGAGGTCACTGACCCGCCCTTGAAACCTGTTTGCAGAATGAGGTAATTGCCGACATTGAAATCGGCTATCGCCCTCAATACCACTCGCTCTTTTTCGATGTCGCCCGCATCCCTGATAGCGGTGATTTTTAGTTTCATGGCTTCACCGCCTTAGCAAGTAGGCCAGCAAGCACCAATACCCCGCCAAATGCTAAAGCTAAATGTCCTGCCGGCTGACTTATGCAGTTTGATGTTGCATACCCAAGGGCGGCACCGCCAACCACGATGCATGCAACATGTAGTATCTCAATGGACACTTTTGACTTAAACCGCTCTTGTAGGGTCGCACGGTCTTTGTCCGCTTCGTGAAATTTTTCTTGATAGACGTGCAGATCAGCCAGCTCACCTTCTAGCTGTTCAACTTCATCAAGTAACATTCGTTGAACCGCCGGAGTAGCTAATTCGTCATCCGTCAGCTCACGCCGAAGCCGCAAAAAAGACCTTCTACCGGATTTCCCTTTTGCAGTGGCAGGTTCTTGATCCCCGGCGGGGGTTGTTGGTTCCAGATCGGGTGCTGGTTCCTGCGACATTCCACTTGGTCCTTTTGAATAGTCTTGCCGTCTCCAGCTCATCCACGGTGATTTTCGGATCACCGCAGTAGCCGGCATCCGAGCCCCCTAGCCAAGGCACGTTGACCGGTCCGAGAAGTTCAGACAGGGAGCAATACTGCCCTACACCTTTTCTAGGCCGATCCAAGCCGCACTTCCGTAATCACAGGTGAGCACGGAGTTGGATTTCCCCGTCGCATTGGCGGCCTGCCTTGCCAAGTCCCTCACTTGCGCCGTGTCAAACGATCCGGTCGCAACATATTCCGCCGTGGGCAACTTGTACCAAACACCGTCACTGCCCAAAATTATTTGGCTAAACCCACGGGCTTCCATCTGTTTGTGCAAGTTCTCGTAGTCCTGCCACGATGCCTGATGAAGTTCTACTCGCGTAATGAAGCTGGCCATGCCTACCCCCATTCAGTCAGAGCCTTAATCCATCATTGCCTTGAAACGTGCCCTAGTGCCACGGGCCCTGCTTGCGAAACGCGGCTCAATTTGAGCCACATGATCCAGATGTCCGAGCAGGCTCTTCACCGCATCGGCTTTTTTAGTGACCGACGCTGCCGCACGGACTTCGTCAAACCTTTGCTTGATCAGTCGGTGTTGCTCCTTGGGTGCTCCGGCCTTGCCCCGACGGATCTCGACCCCTGTGATGACCTTGACGGACCGCTTGGGGAGGACCTTAGATTTGCCGGAGTGGATCTTTACCTTTTGCCGGGCAAAAAGGCGCCGCGCCCATTCCAAATCGGTCAGCGAGGCACCAGGCATGGTCAGCATGATGTCGTCCACGTAAACCGACATCTTCCCACCTCTCCCCTTCACCCTCTCCCATAGCTGGTTGAAGCTTTGCCGGTGGCAATAAAACGCCACGACCTCGCTGTGGACCCCACCCGTTGGCAGGTGTCTTTGTTGATAGCAACAAAGTTTCGCCAGTAGGAAGCCCACATCCCCTGCACATCCCATCGTTTCCACAAAAAAGCGGCGGACATGTTGGAACGTCGTGGTGGGGTAGAAACTTTTGATGTCGAGCTTGATGGAGGGATCGTCTTGAAGGTGCTGCTGGGCGTTGGTAAGAAAGGAGCGCCCTCGCACACCTGAATGGCGATATTCCGGAGGCATCACCCGCCGAAGCAACACGGCAATGCGCGCCTGGATTACTCGAAGTCGCCAGCCGTTGGTTTCCTTTAAATTGGCTGCCTGGATGAGGCGACCTTTGTCGTTCCGCCAAGCCTTGTAACTCCCCTGGGCAGTCGGAAGGTCTTCCAACTCCTGACGACTGCCCTCCCAACGAAGCACATGGATCAACTGGCCAATGCCACGGATCCCATACAGCGCGCAATCATGGAGCGTGTATTGCTTCTTTGGGGTTTCCAGCCGGGGCGGCTTCTTCCGCTTCTCCACTTTCGTCATCCTCTCGCGCTACCCACTCGAAGAACTGCAAAAGCTTTCGTGCCCTTTCCTGCTTTTTTGGGTCTTCCTTTCCGCTTGCCTGCTCTCGAAACATCAGGAACGTGGATGGTGGAACTCCAAAGACTTCCGCATACCCATTCAATAGTTCAATGGTCGGCGGTTTCTTGCCCGCCTCGATCTCCGATAGATAGGACGTGGAGATTTTTAATCGCTTCGCGAGCTCTACCTGCTTCATGCGATGGAACTCACGAGCGAGGCGAAGTGCTCTGTTAATCATCATCATCTCCTCAACATTTGGAGAAGAAGGGTGTGTGGTCGCTGTCCCGCCTACCGATTGAACCAATGCCGTAGAGCTTCTGATATTCGAAGGGCCATGAGGCACCAACGAAACACCACCGGACTACACAACATCTTTTTCAACCGCCGCAAAAACTGCTTCCACCAAGAACGCTGTCGGGCACTACTTGTAATGCTCATATCGGTGTCTCCGAGTTCGACATCAGGACCCATTCCTGACATCCCCTCGCTAACCCGAAGACGGGTCAGACAGCGCTCTTCACCCTTCCATTCCACAGTGACGACGAGATCCTCGCTCTCGTCGTCACCTAACCGCCGAGAGCCCATCTCACCGTCGACCCGCGACCCGCAGGCCTGACGGCCCGGGCTCCCGGATAGGACAGAGGTTCATCACCTCCACGAACCCCAAACATCGAGATTCCACTTTTGCGAGGGAAGCTCCCCACCCTTGCGGATAAGGTCGACCCATTAGTGCCTGAAGCGCACCTTACTCTTTGCGAATTTTTTTCGCAATAGGCGAATTTTATTCGCACCATGATTATGGCAACGAGGCCCTCAGGATCGGCAGGTTATGAATAGCCGACAGCGGGCGCCGGTTACGCCTGGCGCTCGGTGTTGGCTCAGGAAGTAACTCCACTCTCCGGAGACTTCCGAATCAGCGCACTGGCCAGCTGTGGCTCTGCCCCCAGTCGCCGTTCCGACTCGGCCGCGAACGCCAGCCAGTCGGCCCCGTAGACCTTCAACAAATCCCGAACCACCAGGAGTTCCAGGCCGCGGTCGCTGGTTTCAACGTCCGAGATGCCGGTTTGGGTCAACCCTAAGGCTTCGGCCACCTGAGCTTGGGTGAGGCCAGCTGCCAGGCGCCACACGGATCGGGGTCCACACGGATCGGGGTCAGGTTCACTTCACCTAGAGCCCGCGGAACCAAAAGTGAACCTGACTTTGTTTCGGCCCCTGGTTTCGACTCAGCACGCTCGCGACTCCAGACCATTTCGAAGGAAGCCAGTAACTTCATTTGGGCTGAGAGCATGATGAAAGTCGGTGCGCAGGATGAAGACTGCAGTCGTTTGGCGTATGGGCTTGCGACCTAAGCTTCATTGCCGAACAAAGTCCACCTCTTGGCCCCTCCCAGCCCAAAGCAAAAAGCCCGCTTCAATGCGAGCCAGTTATGGCGTACGGCCCAGGATTGTTCGCCCCATCCATGCGGGCTCACCCTCCGCTGCTTTGTGCTCCGGGGCGAGCGCTACGTGCTGTCCAAATTCCAAGGTTTCGAAACAACCACCCAAAAATCAAGGACTTACGAAGCTCGTGAGCTGCGTTGTGGGCGCAAGCAATCATGGGACCTTTGTGGGAACACGGCAATGGCGTCCTCCCCTCCGACGCAGTTGGGTCAGATTTTTCGGGTGCATGTTAAGTCTTGCTCGTCCAATAATTTTACTTGTCCACGTTCTGTGGACAGGCCCTTCTGATAGGCAGCGCCCGTCCAATATTGACGTCTGTCCACGCTACGTGGACAATCCTTATAAATGGACAAAAAAGGTTACCAACGCGAAAATACTCTCCTCGCTGCCGCCATGAAGGCAGTAGAGAAGCATGGCCTCGAAGGGAAGACAGTTACCTTAGAAGCTATTGAGGGCGGGCAACCTGTCGATGCTGTTATTGAAATACGCTATCGCGGTCACCACGCACGATATAGGGTCGAGACAAAACAGAACCTTCGACCAGCGACCTTGGGTGCCGTTGTTCATCGGCTCCATCAGCAAGGCCCAGAAACGATACTCGTGACGGACTACGTCACGCCGAACATTGCTGACGAGCTGCGTCAACACAAAGTAGCTTTTATGGATGCGGCGGGTAACGCTTATCTCGCGACGCCTGACTTTCTAATATGGGTGAAAGGCGAGCGCCCGCAAGTCATGCCCGAGACGGCACCAACTACGGGACGTGCGTTCACACTCACCGGTCTGCAAGTATTGTTTGCATTGCTTTGCGCTCCCCAACGCACTTCGCTTCCATATCGAGAAATCGCCAAGTTGGCAGGGGTGGCCCACGGAACTGTTGGATGGGTCATGGCGGAGTTGCCGCGACTAGGTTTTCTGGCGACTGTCGGACCAAATGGACGCCGCTTGGTAAACGCCGAGGCACTCCTCGCTCAGTGGGTAGAGGCATACGCGCGTACACTCCGACCGAAAATTGTTCTTGGGCGCTATCGCGCCGAGACCCTGGAGTGGGCTACGACAAACAACGCGCTGCTTTACCATCTTGCTTTAGGCGGAGAACCAGCTGCCGCCCAACTCACACAGCATCTGAGGCCTGGAACCGCGACGTTCTATGGGAACCGTATCGACCCGCGCCTTCTTCTTGAGCAACGACTGCGCCCAAATGCTGAAGGCAATGTAGAAATACTTCGTCGGTTCTGGGCATTTGAAGACGAAAAGCCAGGGCTCGTACCTACGCTGCTCATATATGCAGATCTATTGGCGATTGGTGATGCCCGATGTTTAGAGACGGCGAAGTTACTTTATGAGCCGATCCTTGATCGATTTAAGTAGCGATCAGCGCTTGCAGCCCATAGCTGAGGTCGTACGCGCTGTACAAGCTCAGACGGGAGATATGTCGCTCCTAGTCGTCGGAGCGACAGCGCGCGACATCCTACTGACTTATGCTTACGGCATCGCAATCGCGCGCGGTACTGCGGATATCGACTTTGCGTTAGCGACCCAGGATTGGATGAGTTTTGAGAGTGTAAGAACGCGACTTATCAAGACTGGGGATTTCACTGCGCAAGACAAAACCATGCATCGATTGCTATACAAAAATGGTATGCCAGTCGACATCCTTCCCTTCGACGGCGTCGAAGGAATCAATCGGCACATCGAGTGGCCGCCCGAACGCGCCGTCAGCATGAACGTTCTTGGCTATCGCGAAGCACTTGAATCTGCAGAACGCGTCCGTTTGCCCGGTGATTCAATTCTAAACGTCATCTCGCTTCCTGCTTTCATGCTCGTGAAACTTATTGCATGGTTCGAGCGTGGCCGCGATGCGCCAGGCAAAGATGCCTACGATTTGTATTTGGTACTGCAAAACTACCTCGATGCCGGCAATCAGCCACGACTGTACAGTGACGCTGCGTGCCTCCTGGATGATGCATTCGATTACAGCACAGCAGGCGCATGGCTATTAGGCGCAGATGCTCGGGCCGTCCTTGAGCAACCCGGTGAGGAACGGTCGAAAGCCGTGATAACAGATATCCTTGAGCCCGAAATAGATTCCACCGGCAGCCTGCGGCTGGCGGCCGAGATGGACCGCAGAGACCCTGGTCGATCATTAATCCTGCTTCAATCGTTTTACCGAGGCTTTTTGGGACAGCGCTAAACAATTAGCCTTTGGGATTCTCACCAGCCCTGCGCGCTTTGCGCTCCGGGGCCAGCGCTACGCGCTGTCCAAATTCGTTCCAGACGAATTTGTCGAACGGAAGGTTCGACTCCGGAAAGTCTCCCAGCCATACGCAAAAAGCCCGCTTCAATGCGGGCTGGTTATGCGCGTGCAGCCCAGGATTGTTCGCCCCATCCATGGGGCTCACCCCTCCGCGCTTTGCGCTCCGGGGCCAGCGCTACGCGCTGTCCAAATTCGTTCCAGACGAATTTGTCGAACGGAAGGTTCGACTCCGGAAAGTCTCCCAGCCATACGCAAAAAGCCCGCCTTTTGGGCGGGCTTTTTGCGTATGGCTGGGAGACTAGGATTCGAACCTAGATAAACGGAGTCAGAGTCCGTTGTCCTACCGTTAGACGATCTCCCAATACCTTGGCCGTGCGGTGCGCTCTGACCTCGTGCACCGGACGGTCGAAGTGCTGCCTCTTGCGAGGATTAGCGCTTCGAGAACTGGGTGGCGCGACGGGCCTTGTGCAGACCGACCTTCTTACGCTCGACTTCGCGGGCGTCGCGGGTCACGAAGCCGGCCTTGCGCAGCTGGGGCTTCAGGCTTTCGTCGTACTCGATCAGGGCGCGGGCAATGCCGAGGCGGATGGCGCCGGCCTGGCCGGTGATGCCGCCGCCGGCGACCGTGACCTTGATGTCGAACTTGTCGCTGCTCTGGGTGAGTTCAAGCGGCTGGCGCACGATCATGCGCGAGGTTTCGCGGCCGAAGAAATCGTCCAGGCTCTTGCCGTTCACTTCGATCTGGCCGCTGCCCTTGCGCAGGAACACGCGAGCTGCGGAGGTCTTGCGGCGGCCGGTGCCGTAATTCTGCTGAATCGCCATGATGTTTCCTTAGATTTCCAGCGCCTGCGGCTGCTGGGCGGTATGCGGATGTTCGGCACCGCCGTACACCTTGAGCTTGCGGTACATGGCGCGACCCAGCGGGTTCTTCGGCAGCATGCCCTTCACGGCGATCTCGATGACGCGCTCGGGATGGGTAGCCAGCAGATCTTTCAGGCTGGTGGTCTTGAGGTTGCCGACGTAGCCGGTGAAACGGTGGTACATCTTGTCGTCCAGCTTGGCGCCGGTGACGGCCACCTTCTCAGCGTTGATCACGACGATGTAGTCGCCGGTATCCACGTGGGGGGTGAACTCGGGCTTGTGCTTGCCGCGCAGGCGACGCGCAATCTCGGTCGAGAGGCGGCCGAGCGTCTTGTCCGTGGCATCAACCACGTACCAGTCGCGCTTGACGCTTTCCGGCTTGGCGCTGAACGTTTTCATTTCGGAATACCTGTCTGCCGCCAGGAGGGCGGTAAGCGGAATCGGTGAATAAAGGCGCGAGATGATAGCGAAGCTTTCATCTGTCGCGCAAGCCCACGAGGAGCTGCGAGTCGCGAATGATAGCATGGATAGCATGCCCCTTGAGAACCCCCAACACCGCATCGCCGTGCTGGCCGACCAGTGTGTGCAATGCGGCCTCTGCCTGCCCGTGTGTCCTACGTATGCGCTGGACGGCAATGAATCGGAGTCGCCGCGTGGGCGTATCGCGATTGCCGCCGCCCTGGCCCGTGGCCAGGTCTCGGCCAGCGCCGCGCTGCGCGAGCCGCTGGACCACTGCCTGGGATGCCTCGGTTGCGAGCGGGTTTGCCCGGCGGGAGTCAGGTACGAGGAGCTGCTGATCGAGACCCGGGCCCTGCTGGGGCCCGCGCCGGAACGGCCCCGTATTTTGCTGGAAATCGTGAAGCGGCCCAGGCTGAATCGATGGCTGCAAAGACTGGCTCGTTGGACTGGAGCGAGCCGTGGGCTCGGGCGGGCACTGCCGGCTTCCTGGCGGGCAGCCCTGGCTTTGGCGCCTGGACAACGCACCTACGGTAGACCCAGCCCCAGCCCTCCCGCGCCAGGCAAGGCCGGGAGAAAACCCGGCATCGTGGCGCTCTTCCCCGGCTGCACCGCCAGCGTCCAGGACGCAGACGCCGAGCGCGCCGCGGAAACCTTGCTGACCGCCGCCGGATTCCAGGTCGTGCGCATGCCGGCCTTCTGTTGCGGCGCGCTGGATCGGCACGATGGCGCCACACACGGGAGCGAAGCGGCAGCCTTGCGGGTTCAGCACGCCTGGGCGAAAACGGGGGCGGATAGCCTGGTCTCGGTCACCCCCGGCTGCCTGAGCAGCTTGCGCAGCGCCCTGCCGGAGGTCCGCGTGGATGACCCCTATCAGCTGCTCGCCGAGCATCTCGAGGAGTTGTCCTTTCACCCCCTGCCCGCCCGATTCGCGTTGCACGTCCCTTGTACTCAAGCCAATGTGGCACGCAGCGATGCGGCCATGCTGAAACTGCTGCAACGCGTCCCGCAGTTGGAGCTGACGCGCCTGCCTGCACCGCCTTATTGCTGTGGCGCGGCCGGCAGCCACGTGCTGCAGTTTCCGGAACGCGCAGCGCAACTGCGCGAAAGCGTGCTGATGCAGATGGAGACGCTGGATGTGCACGGCCTTCTGTCGTCCAATATCGGTTGCCGATTGCACCTGGCGGCCGGACTGGAAGAAAAACATGCAGCCCTGCCGACTCTGCACCCGCTGACCCTGCTTGCGCAGCAATGGATACCGTCATGAACGTACGTACGCTTACGCCACTCGACCGCCTGCTTGCCGGCGTCGAACGCGCCCTGGAAACCGTGGCCGGCACGCCGGAAGCCCATCGCCCCTCTCCTGCCCACCATTTCGCCGACGCCGAGCTGGACGACAAGGAACGCCGCCACGTCGCCGGCCTGATGCGCGTCAATCACACCGGCGAGGTGTGTGCCCAAGCCCTGTACGACGGGCAGGCCGCACTGGCGCGCAAAGAGGAAAACCGCGCGCACCTGCATGAAGCGGCCAGCGAGGAAACCGACCACCTCGCCTGGTGCGCCGAGCGCCTGCATGAGCTCGGCAGCCAACCCAGCCTGCTCAATCCGTTGTGGTACGCCGGCAGCTACGCCATCGGCGCACTTGCAGCCCTGGCTGGCGACAAGGTGAGCCTGGGGTTCGTGGTCGAAACGGAAAAACAGGTGGAAGCGCACCTGGCGGAACACATGGACAAATTGCCCGCGCAGGATGAGCGTTCACGCGCGGTGCTCAAACAGATGCAGGAAGACGAGGTGCGCCATGCGCAGCATGCGCGGGAGCGTGGTGGCATCAAGCTGCCGTTTCCGGTTCCGCAGATGATGCATGTGACGTCAATGGTGATGAAGACGGTGGCGTACAGGGTCTAATGCTTCTCACCGCACCTTCTCAAAAAAAGCCCGCCTTTCGGCGGGCTTTTTCGTTACATCAGGTTGCGTCCGTGGAACAGCTCCTCGATTTCCCGGCGCAGCAGTTGCTCGATCTTCTGCCGCTCCTTGAACGAGAGATCGTCCGCGTGCGCCTCGAACAGGTAGGTATCGAGGTCGAAGTCCTTGATGTGCATCTTCGTGTGGAAGATGTTTTCCTGGTACACGTTCACGTCGAACATCTCGTACTTCTGGCGGATGTGGCGCGCCAGGTAGTCCTGCACCGAGTTGATCTTGTGGTCGATGAAGTGCTTCTTGCCCTTCACGTCGCGCGTGAAACCGCGCACGCGGTAGTCGCACACCACGATGTCCGACTCGAAGCTGTCGATCAGGTAGTTCAACGCTTTCAGCGGGGAGATCACGCCGCAGGTGGCCACGTCGATGTCTGCGCGGAACGTGGCAATGCCGTTGTGCGGATGCGTTTCCGGATAGGTATGGACGGTGATGTGGCTCTTGTCCATGTGGGCCACCACGGCATCGGAAATGGTGTCGCGGCCGAGCTTCTCCACCACCGGCTCCTCGGAGATGAGGATGGTCACGGAAGCACCCTGAGGGTCGTAGTCCTGGCGGGCCACGTTGAGGATGTTGGCACCGATGATCTCGGCCACGTCGGTGAGGATCTGCGTGAGGCGATCGGCGTCGTACTGCTCGTCGATGTACTCGATGTAGCGCTGGCGCTGGTCTTCCGACACCGCATAGCAGATATCGTAGATATTGAAGCTCAGGGCCTTGGTAAGGTTGTTGAAGCCCTGCAGGCGCAGGCGCGGGAGAGGTTTCACCACGGCGACACTCCATGGCCGGGTCACGGCCGACAGGTGAGGCGGGTTAGCTACAAGGGTCCCCGCTGATTGAAAAGCGTGCTGGACCCTTATCCTGCACGCCCCTTGTGTACGAACGATGGCAAAGCGGCTGCAGTCGTCCGGAAGACTGCCAAGTATGCGGCAATTTGCCGAAAAACAGAACCTCGGAAAGCATGCTTCCGGTATCGCAGGCCGGGCCGGCACAGCGATCGGCTACGTGCAAGACTGCATGGCGGGCTGCGGCCGACGATCACGCCGCCTATGCGATGTGCCTCGGATCATCCCTCTGCTTCACATGTCTTTGCCATAATGCGAAAGTCGCAGGGGATGCGCATGGATTCACACCGGGTCGCGGGATGGGCGGCCATCAAGACCAACCAGCTTGGGGAAACTTCTGTGGTGCAACTGAAATACCAGTTACAACAGGCCTTCGAACGTTCACAGGCGCCGCTCGGCTTTGCGCCCGACCCGGCCTCCATGGAACGTTTCCTCGGGCTCTGCCACCGCCGCCGCTACCCGGGCAAAACCGCCATCATCCGCCCTGGCGACCCCGCCAATACGCTTTATTACGTGATCGAGGGCTCGCTGGCCGTCTGCACGGAAGACGAGCAGGGCCGTGAGCTGATCCTTGCGTACATCAGCCGCGGGCAGTTCATCGGCGAAATGGGCCTGTTCGTGGAGCAGGCGCAGCGCGAATCGATGGTGCGCACACGCACGCCGTGCGAGATGGCCGAGATCAGCTACGAGCGCCTGTTCCAGCTGATGGAAGGCCCGCTGCGCGAGGAATGCCCGAAGATCCTGTTCGCCATCGGCGCCCAGCTCACCCACCGCCTGCTGCGCACCTCGCGCCAGGTCAGCCGCATGGCTTTCATGGACGTCACCAACCGCATCTCGCGCACCCTGCTGGACCTCTGCCAGGAGCCGGATGCGATGAGCCACCCCGATGGCACCCAGATCCGCATTTCCCGCCAGGAAGTCAGCCGCATCGTGGGCTGCTCGCGCGAAATGGTGGGGCGCGTGCTCAAGCAGCTCGAAGAGCAAGGCATGATCGACGTATCGGGCAAGACGATCGTGGTGCGCGGCACGCGCTGAGCCGTGCGCGGCTACACCTCTCCCCGCCAGGGGAGAGGAAGCAGGTCATGTGCGCGGCTGGTAAATCATGTACACGTCCGCACGCTCGTAATGCGAGCCTGGCCGCGCCGAAGGCTGCAGCACAAAGCCGGCCTTCTCGTACATGCGCAGCGCTGGCTTGAGGCGGCTATTGGATTCCAGGAACAGCGTCTGGCCATCGCGCCGATGGAATTCGGCGATGCATGCATCCAGCAGGCGTTTGCCCGCACCTAGCCCGCGGAACGTTTCGTCGACGCCCATCTTGGTGAGCTCAAAGACGCCGGGGGATTCGCACAGCAGGGCGCAGGTGCCGACGATCTCCTCACCCAGCCGGGCGAAGAAAATCGCACCGCCCGGTTGCAGGATGTAGCGCTCCGGATCGCTCAGCACCATGCGGTCGACCTCTTCGATGCGGAAATAACGTTCCAGCCATTGCGCGTTCAACCGATAGAAGTGTTCGCGCAGCTCCGGCGCGTACGGCACGATGTCCAGCGGCGCCGCCTTGATCGCCGCATGCTCGGCCAGAATCGCCTTCGCCACCGGGCGTTGCTGCAGCGCCTGCTCGCATGCGGCAATGGCCTCCAGCAGTTGCAGAGCATGTTGTTCCAACGAGCTGTCGACGCCGCGGCGCACCGCACACCAGATCGGCCCCAGCTCGGCGAGCGCGGCATGCGCCTTGTCGGTCAGCGCCAGCATGGTGCGCCGGCCATCGGCAGGATCTTTGCGACGCCGCACCATGCCTGCGCGCAGCAGCTTGTCGGTGAGCTGGCTGACCGCCGAGTGGGTCTGGCCGATGGCGTCGGCCACCTCCGTCACCGAGCTGGGGCCGACATCCCACAGATAGCGCAACACCGGCAGCCAGCGCGACTCGATGCCGGCGCCCAGGGTCTGGTAGACCTCGTCGACTGCGCCGTAGAAGTGATCGCTAAGAGCTTTCAGGCGGCTGCCGAGTGCCAGCCTGCCCAGGGACGCCAGGTACATGAAACATGCCTTTAGGACAAATACGTAAGCACTAACGTATCTCCGCCAGGCCGCGCCCGCAAGCCCCGCAGATTCAGTACCAAGCCACCCGCGTGACCGCCCGGCCCAAGGCCTTCTCCACCCGCTTGCACAGCTTGGGCGTGCCGTTCACCAGCACGGCCTCACCGGCTTGCTTGAGCATCGGCATGTCCTGGAAGGAATCGCTGTACGCCAGCCGCCAGCGGGTCACACCCTTCGCTGCCAGGTTCTGCACCTTGCGGCGCCCGACGTTGTGCAACTGCAGCCGCATGCCGAACAGACCGGGCTTGAGCTGGGTGGCGAAGACGGTCAGTTCGGGCAACCCCAACTGACTCAGTAGGCGCGTCACCAGGATGCGCTCGCAGCCGGTGACGACGACCACCTCGTCGCCCTCCGCCACATGCCGGCGCAACGCAGCCAGGCCGTCACGATAGAACTGTCGCGGCCGGCGCACGAGCTGATCGGCGAAAGCCTCGGCAGCGGCCTGGTAACGCTGCGCGCCCAAGCCACACAAGGCCACGTGACTGAGCGCCCACGCTGCACGCCGGCGGGAAAACAGGCCGCAAAGCAGCCACCACGGCATGGTCACGAGCGCCAGCGTCTTGTAGATCGCGGATTGGGCGTAGCGATGCCGGATGAATTGCTCGAAGGCATCGCCCTGGAACAGCACGCCATCAAAATCGAACAACACCGTGCGGGACGCCTCGGCGCCACCGTCAGCATCCGCTGCCGCGTGAGTCATTTCCCCTGTAAACATGATCAGTGCGTATTGAATAACCGTTTCAGTGCCTGTCCCGGATCGGCCGCGCGCATGAACGCTTCGCCGACCAGGAAGGCGTTGATGCCCGCATCGCGCAACAGCGCCACGTCCTCAGGGGTGTGGATGCCCGATTCGGCGACCAGGATACGGTCGTACTCCATCAACTGCTGCAGCTGCAGCGTCGTCTCGAGCGTGGTTTCGAAGGTGCGCAGGTTGCGGTTGTTAACCCCGATCAGCGGGACCGGCACGGCTTGCGCGCGCTCCAGTTCTTCCGCGTCGTGTACTTCGCACAGCACGTCCAGGTCAAGCTCCGCCGCCAGCAGCGACAGCTCCAGCAGCGCGGCATCACCCAGCGCGGCCACGATCAACAAGATGCAATCGGCGCCGATCGCGCGCGCCTCATACACCTGGTAAGGATCGATCACGAAATCCTTGCGCAGCACCGGCAGCGAACACGCAGCGCGTGCCTGCCGCAGGAAATCCTCGCTGCCCTGGAAAAAATCCTTGTCCGTAAGCACGGACAAGCACGCCGCGCCACCCAGCTCGTAGCTGCGCGCGATCGTTACCGGATCGAAATCGGCGCGGATGACGCCCTTGCTTGGGCTGGCCTTCTTCACTTCGGCGATCACCGCCGAATCGCCCGCTGCAATCTTTGCCTCGATTGCGGCCGCGAAGCCGCGCGTATCGGGCATGTCCGCCACGCGTGCGGACAATTCTTTCAGCGGCAACTTGGCGCTGCGCTCGGCGAGCTCTTCCGCCTTGCGGGCAAGGATGCGTTGAAGAATGTCGGTCATGGGCTTCTGATCGGCACGGTAGGGAACTTAAGAAAAGGGCAAAGTCGCGACCGGGTCAACCCTCGGCCAGCCGCCGGGTGGCCGCGACGAACGCGTCCATTCTGGCACGTGCAGCGCCACTGGCGATGGTCGCCCGGGCCAATTCGATGCCACTGGCGATGCTCTTGACCACGCCAGCGGTGTACAAGGCGGCGCCGGCGTTCAAGCAGACGATGTCGTGCGGCACGCCATGGCGGTTGCCCAGGGCATCCAGCAGCATGGCCTTGGATTCCTCGGCATTTTCCACCCGCAGGTTGCGGCTGGAGGCCATGGCCAGGCCGAAGTCTTCCGGCTCCACTTCGTACTCGTGCACCTCGCCGTCGCGCAGTTCGCCCACCAAGGTGGAAGCGCCCAGCGAGATCTCGTCCATGCCGTCGCGCCCCCACACCACCAAGGCATGCTGCGCGCCCAGCGCCTGCAAGGCGCGTACCTGGATGCCGACAAGATCCGGATGAAAAACCCCCATCAGGATGTTCGGCGCCCCGGCGGGGTTGGTAAGCGGCCCCAGGATGTTGAACAGCGTGCGCACGCCCATTTCCTTGCGTACGGGAGCGACCACCTTCATCGCCGGATGATGGTTGGGCGCGAACATGAAGCCGATGTCCGTCTCGATCATGCACTGCGCGACCTGCGCAGGCGTGAGATCGATGCGCGCGCCCAGCGCCTCGAGCACGTCCGCGCTGCCCGATTTGGACGACACGCTGCGGCCACCGTGCTTGGCGATGCGCGCACCGGCGGCGGCGGCTACGAACATCGCGGCGGTGGAGATATTGAAGCTCGATGCCCCATCGCCGCCGGTGCCGACGATATCCAGGAAATGCGGATGCGCTGGAACCTCCACTTTCGCCGACAGCTCGCGCATCACCCGCGCCGCACCGGTGATCTCGCCCACCGTTTCTTTCTTCACACGCAAACCGGTGATGATCGCGGCCGTCATCAGCGGACTCACCTCGCCGCCCATGATCTGGCGCATCAGCGCGATCATTTCATCGTGGAAAATCTCGCGATGCTCGATCGTCCGCTGCAAGGCTTCCTGCGGGGTGATGGTGATGGCGCGTCCCGTCATGCGGCGAGCTTTTGCAGCGGCAAACCCAGGAAGTTCCGCAACAGGTCATGGCCGTACTGGGTAAGGATCGACTCGGGATGAAATTGCACGCCTTCGACCGGCAGACTCTTGTGGCGCAGCCCCATGATCTCGTCGATGGAGCCGTCCGGGTTTTCCGTCCAGGCGGTGATTTCCAGGCAATCGGGCAAGCTCGCCTGCTCCACCACCAGCGAGTGGTAACGCGTCGCCTCGA